>Ga0070737_10001295_pt1 | contig 36990 bp, 28 predicted proteins | sample Coa_R1_10_FD_66438 | JGI IMG/M metagenome (GOLD analysis project Ga0070737, IMG submission 66438) | Surface soil microbial communities from Centralia Pennsylvania, which are recovering from an underground coalmine fire - Coalmine... | ecosystem: Environmental > Terrestrial > Soil > Unclassified... | reverse complement strand
ACGGTGGCTCCAACGGTGGCTCCAACGGCGGCTCCAACGGCGGCTCCAACGGCGGCTCCAACGGCGGCTCCAACGGCGGCTCCAACGGCGGCTCCAACGGTGGCTCCAACGGCGGCTCCAACGGTGGCTCCAACGGCGGCTCCAACGGTGGCTCCAACGGTGGCTCCAACGGCGGCTCCTCTGGAGGAGGGGCCTCTAGCATCAGCTCGACGGTGCCTGGCCTTCCCGCGACCGGTGGTTTCTCCTCAAGTGCTGCCCGGACGCAAGAGATAACGGCTGGCCTGGCGGGTGCCGTGATGGCGTTGGCCGCGATGGCTTTGCTAGTTGGCCGCCTCCGTCAGCGGCTCTTCGGCTAGTCGACGGCTAAGGGGGGGCCGTGGGGTGTGTGACCCACGGCCCCTGTCTCTTCGGACTCAGGCGGAGTGAGGAAGTCATGCCCGATCGTCTTTCCTGCCCAGCTCTATCCCGTCGGCTCTCTCGCCTGCGGATCGCCCTGGCCGTGGCTGTGCTCCTATCGCTTCTTGTCGGGACGTGTTTATTCGTCCTGCCTCGAACGCTCCTCGCGCATACAGGGAAGACCGGGAACTCATCGCCCAGGACGTTCACTGCCCCCGAGGCGGTGCCAAACCGGTTGCGCATACCGACTATCGGCCTCGATGCCAGGGTGGAGAGCGTTGGGGTCACCGCCCAGGGCACGATGGGTGTGCCAACGGATCCTCAGGACGTTGGTTGGTATGCGCCAGGGGTACGACCGGGGGAGTCTGGTGATGCGGTGATGGACGGATTCTTGGAGTGGAGTTCTGGTCCCGCTGCCTTCGCTAACCTTCCAAGACTCCGAGCTGGCGATGAGGTGGATGTTGACCTGTCCGATGGTCATCAGCTCACCTTCCGGGTGTACCGCTTGGCGCGTTTCCCCTTCAATGCCTCCCTACCCGGTCTTTTTGAGCGCTCGGGCACTCCCCGCCTCTCGCTGGTGACCTCGAGCAGTCGCTGGAATGGGACCAGCTACGAGGACCGTGTCGAAGTGGATGCGCAGTTGGCCTCGACGGTAGGGCCGACTTCGCGCCCCGCCTCGGCCACCCCAAGGCCTGCTCCCAGTTCAAGCACAGCTCCGTCGAACGACTGATCGCCAGAGCGGTCGCGCTAGAGTTGAGGCATTCTGGGCGACCTCGATGAGTTCGATGCCAGTCCGGCGCCGGCGGGCGGCGAGGATTCGGAGCCCGACGTCTGGCTCAGTCTGGGGGAAGCCAGCCGCTTGCTCGGCATCAGCCAGGGGACGTTGCGGCGGTGGGCAGACCGGGGCCAAGTGGCGAGTTTCACCACGCCTGGCGGTCATCGCCGTTTCCCTCGCGCTGCCATTCTTGCCCTGCTCCCTTCCGGCCGCGCCCGTCGACCGCAACTGACCGAGCTCGGCGCCTCCAGCGAGCGGATGGCGGTAGCTCTGCGTCGGCAGCTGAGGCTGCCCGAGCGGGGGCCGGGCTCGTTCCTGGTTGGGTTGCCTGCCAGTGAACGTCAGCTCTTCCGGGAGCGAGGTCGGCGGATGGTCGAATGCCTGCTTGCTCATCTTGATGCCGATGCTCCAGGGCCGGCCATGGCCAACCTGCACGAGGCCGCCGGTCAGGCGGCGGAGTATGGCGCTGGGTGCGCGCGCCTGGGGGCATCGCTTAGCGAGGCGGTGGAGACCTTTCTCCGATTCCGCGCCCCCTTTATCACCGAGCTTGCCAACGCCGCCCGACGGCGAGGGCTTGATACCCGAGAGGCCACCGGTCTCCTCATGGATGCAGAGGGAGCGTTCGACAAGCTTCTGCTCGCTTTCATCGAGGGGTGGCAGCAGGATGCTGGTTGAGATGGGCCATGCGCCCACCCTTCCATCGAGCTGAACCATGAGCGGGATCGCCATCTTGAGCACGCGACCCGAGGGCGAGCGGGATCCGCTGGTGGTCCGCCTGCGAGCGCTTGGATGCCGTGTCCACGCGGTGCCGACGCTAGCCCTCGTGCCCCTGGACTTCCCTCCACCTGACCTCGCCTCCTTCGACTGGGTGGTGGTTACCAGCGCCATGGGGGCTCGTGTCTTGCTTGATCGAGCGCGGCTGATCCGAGGTCCGCGGTGGGCGGCAGTGGGCCCTCGTACCGCTGCCGAGCTCTCACGGCGTGGCGTGACCCCTCTGGCCGTGCCCGAGGAGCGCCGCGGGGTGGCGATCGCGGACGAGATCGTGCGTGTGCATGGCCAGCTGGCTGGGGCACGCGTGCTCTTGGCCCGGGCGGATGCGGCTGCACCGGACCTGCCGACGGCACTCCGAGAGGCGGGGGCGGCGGTCGAGGAGCTCGCCGTCTACCACACGCTCGAAGGTCCTCAGGCTTCGGGGCCGGCGCTGCAGGCTGCCCTGGGTGACCCTGACCTGGCGGTGGTTGTCTTCGCCTCAGGGTCGGCCGTACGCGGATTGGTCAAGCTCGCGCCCGAGGCCAGGCGCTTGGCGGCGGTAAGCATCGGTCCCTCGACCACGGCAGTGGCGCAGGCGGAGGGATTCACGGTCCTCGCCGAGGCATCGCGGGCCGAGATCGATGGGTTGGTAGATGCGGTGCGTGTGGCCTTGGGCTCGCTGTCGGACCGGAGCTGAGGCCACAGGTTTGGTGCGTCTTTGCTAGGTTTGAGTAGGTTTGTCGAGCACTGAATTGCCGTGGGCGCTCGTCGCTCAGGCAGGAGAGATCGATGTCGAGGAGCGTGCCCGGCTGGCGGCGCTGGTGGAGGAAGTAGCTGCCTTCCACCGCTGGTGGGTCGTGCTCTCCACCTGTCACCGGATCGAGCTCTACGGCTTCGGGCCCTGGCCTGACCGCCCCGAGATGCGGTTCCTGGAGGGCGAGGCCGCCGTGCGACACCTCTTCCGGGTCGCGGCCGGGTTGGAGAGCGCCGTCCCAGGAGAGAGCGAGGTGCTTGGACAAGTCCGTCGTGCAGCCAGCGATGGCCGGGCGAAGGGGGTGGACGAGCGCCTCGCCCGACTCTTCGAGGCGGCAGTAGCGACTGGCCGAGCGGCGCGTGCTCAAGGGCTTCGCCCTCAGGCCAGCCTGGCCCATCGCGCTATCGGTTGGCTGGGCAATCAGACCGATCGAACGGCGCGGAAGGGAAGGCACCTGCTGGTGGTCGGCACCGGTGTCATTGGCTCTGCCCTGGCTGCCGCAGCCGCGGCGAGCGGATGCCGGGTGACGGTAGCTGGCCGTCGTCGCGGCCGGGCTGCCTTGGATCTGGCCGAGGCGGCCGCACTCGCCCCCGAGGTGGACGGGATCGCCGTCGGCCTGCGAGGGGAGTGGGAAGACCTGGCGACGCTGGAGGACCCTCGCCGCCTGCCCCCCATTGCCGACCTTTCGGCACCGTCGGCGATCCCTCGGCCGGTGCGTGAGGCCTTAGGCGGCAACTTCCTCGGGATCGACCAGCTGTGGGAGCTGGCCGCCCGCGGCGACGCGGCTGACCCAACCCTGGCGGCTTGGATCGCTGCCGCTGAGGCAGCGGTCGAGGAGGGGGTGCGCGAGTACCTTGGCTGGTTGCGTGGGCGACGCTCGGTGGACATGCTGGTCGCCCTCAAGACGCGAGGAGAGGAGCGACGGAGGAACCGTGTCGAGCGCCTGTTCCGAAGGCTCCCTAACCTTGGCGAGCGGGAGCGAGAGCTGGTCGAGGTGATGACCCGGCAACTGGTCACTGACCTGCTCCACGAGCCCATGTGCGCGCTCCGCTCCGATCCTGACGGCAGCCAGCGGGAGGCAGCTCGGCGGCTGTTCGGCCTGTGAGGGTGGCGGGGTGGACCTGAGGCTGGGGACTCGGGGCTCCAGGCTGGCCCTGCTCCAGAGCGAGCGTGTGGCGCTGCGGTTGCGGGCCATGGGACATCGGGTCGAGGTGGTCACGATCCTGGCCGAGGGTGACCGCCGCCCGAATCCTGCGATCACCGTTGCCGACCGGGAGTCCTTCCAGGAGGGGATGTTCGTGAGCGCGCTTGAGCGAGCCTTGGTCGAGGGGCGTGTCGACCTGGCCGTGCACAGCGCCAAGGACGTTCCCTTACGCTCCCGGGAGGACCTGATCGTGGCGGCCGTCCCCGAACGGGCCGATCCGCGCGACGCGCTGGTGACCGCCAGCGGCGGGGCGCGCCTTGAGACGCTGCCACCCGGTGTGACGTTCGGCACCGACAGTCCGCGACGGGTAGGGTTTATTGCCAGCTGGAGACCAGACCTCCGCCATCGCCCGCTGAGGGGCAACGTCGACCACCGCCTGCGACGGTTGTCGGCAGGTGAGGTGGATGCGCTGGTGGTGGCGGCAGCCGGTCTGGATCGCTTGGGGCTGGGGGAGCGTGCCGATCAGCGTCTCGATCCCACGGTTGTCCCCCCGGCCCCGGCCCAGGGGGCGCTGGCCGTCCAGTGCCGGGCTTCGGACCAGCGGGTACTGGAGGTCGTTGTCCGGATCGACGACCCTGCCTTGCGACTGGCCGTGACCACGGAGCGTCTTGTGCTTGAGGCGACGGGTGGGGGCTGCCGCGCTCCGGTGGGGGCCTTGGCCGGCGTGGGAGATGGCCGATTGTGGCTGGTGGCGGGCGCGGCGGCGCCGGATGGAGGCGAGCGATACGTGGTTCGGCTGGAGGCTGAGGCCCGAGAGGCCGAAGCGTACGAGCTCGCGGCAGCGGCCGGCAGAGAGCTGATGGAGAGGGTGGTGAGCCACGTTGCTTGAGACAACCGGGGAAGTTGAGCTGAGGCACCGGCTCCGGCGCCTGCGGGCAAGAGCGGCGCTGCGTGGGCTGGTTCGGGAGACCGTCCTGCAGCCTCGCCAGCTGGTGGCGCCGTTGTTCGTGGTCCCAGGCCGGAACCGGCGGGAGCCCATCCCCTCCCTACCTGGCCACGAGCGGGTAAGCCCAGATCTCGCTCTGGGGTTGGCCCGGCAATTGGCTGGGCTGGGGGTTGGTGGGGTGTTGCTGTTCGGCGTTCCTGACACCAAAGACGAGACCGGGTTGGGGGCTGCTGACCCGCAAGGACCGGTGCCGGAGACCCTGCGCCGGCTACGGGACGCCGACCTGCCCCTGGTCCGCATGGCGGACGTGTGCCTGTGCGAGTACACCAGCCATGGGCACTGTGGTGTCCTCGTCGGGGGGGAGGTGGACAACGATCGAACGTTGCCCTTGCTGGCGAAGGCAGCGGTTGCCTACGCCGAGGCTGGGGCGGAGGTGGTCGCCCCCAGTGCGATGATGGACGGACAGGTGCGGGCGCTCCGTCAGGCCCTGGATGATGCTGGCCATCTCCAGGCCGTCATCCTGGCCTATGCCTCCAAGCACGCCTCCTTCCTCTACGGTCCCTTCCGCGAGGCGGCGGGCTCTGCTCCTGCCTTCGGCGATCGACGTTCCTATCAGATGGACCCAGCCAACCGGCGTGAGGCCCTGCACGAGATGACCCTGGATGCCGAGGAGGGGGCGGACATCTTAATGGTGAAGCCCGCTCTGACCTCGCTGGACCTGCTCGTCGAAGCGCGGCGCCGCTTCGATCTGCCGTTGGCCGCCTATCAGGTCAGCGGGGAGTTCGCCATGATCGAGGCGGCGGCTCGGCAGGGGTGGATTGATCGCCGTGGGGCTGCTCTGGAGACCTTGACCGCCATCGCCCGAGCTGGCGCCGATGTTCTGATCTCCTACTTCGCGAGAGAAGCTGCCACATGGCTGGCTGAGGAGGGAGCATGAGCGAGTCGACGTCGGGTTGGCGGTATGTCCAAGCCCTAGCCTTGGGCCTCGACCCCGAGTGGCGACGGGGGCCGGATCACTGTCGGGCCGAGGACGCTGCTGTGTTCGCCCAAGCGGTGCGAGAGGCTTCGGGCGTGGCCACCTTCGTGTACTCGATGGTTGGGCTTCAGCCTGGGGTCGACCTGCTGCTGTGGCGCCTGGCCGGCTCACTTGACCAGATCGAGGAGGCGGCGGCGATCGCCCTTAGGTCAGGCATGGGGCGCTGGATGCGAGTCCGAGAGAGCCTGCTTGGCATCGTCCAAGGCTCGCAGTACGTCAAGAAGCCCACGCCCCAGGAGCAGTCGATGTTCGTTGGGGAGCGCTCCCGCTACCTCATCGTCTATCCCTTCACCAAGAGCGCGGAGTGGTACCTGCTGGGTCGGGAGACGCGGCAGGGGATCATGAACGAGCACATGCGGGTCGGGCACGAGTATCCCCAGGTGCGTCAATTGCTGGCCAACTCCTTCGGGGTGGACGACCAGGACTTCCTCGTCGCCTACGAGACCGACGACCTGGAGGCGTTCAGCCGCCTGGTGCGTGATCTCCGGGCCACGGAGGGACGCCGCTGGACGGTCAGCGACCATCCCATCCTCGTCGGCGTGCATCGATCCCTCGATGAGGCGCTGCGACTACTGGGGGCTCCTGGCCAGTGATCGAGTCCGCGCTTGAGCTCTTCCCCGGCGGCGTCAACAGCCCGGTGCGGGCCTATCGAGCGGTGGGTGGGCAACCGCCGACGCTCGTACGAGGCCTGGGCGGCCACGTCTGGGACGACCAGGGGCGGGAGTATGTGGACTGGGTCGGTGCCTTCGGCCCGCTGGTGGTCGGTCATGCCCACCCTGAGGTCGTGGCTGCAGCCGAGCATGCCTTGGCCGCCGGTGGTCCCTTCGGGGTCACCACCGAGGCGGAGGTGAGGCTCGCTCGTCTGGTGCGGGAGCGTATGCCCTCGATCGAGCGCCTTCGCTTCTGCACCTCTGGCACCGAGGCGGCGATGAGCGCGGTGCGAGTTGCCCGTGCCGCCACCAGACGCCGGTGGCTGGTCAAGTTCGAGGGTGCCTATCACGGCCACGCCGATCCCCTGATGGGGGGGCCGGATCTCCTGAGCGCTCCTTATAACGATCTGGAAGCCGTGGCCGCGCTCCCCTTGCATGAGGTGGCGGCGGTGATCGTGGAGCCGGTGGCCGGCAACATGGGGGTGGTGCCCCCTGCGCCCGGCTTCCTCCCCGGCCTGCGGCGACTCTGCGACCAGCATGGTTGCCTGCTGGTGTTTGACGAGGTGATCACGGGCTTTCGGGTGGCTCCCGGTGGCGCTCAGGAGCTCTACGGCGTGCGCCCGGATCTCACGGTGCTGGGCAAGATCGTGGGTGGGGGCTTGCCAGTGGGTGCCTACGGGGGCAGGGCGGAGCTCATGGACCTGGTCGCGCCCGCCGGCCCCGTCTACCAGGCTGGCACGCTGGCTGGCCATCCGGTGGTGATGGCGGCGGGCGAGGCCACCCTTCGGCTCCTCGATGCCGAAGCCTATCGGCGGCTTGAGCAGCTGAGTTCGGCCCTGGAGGAGGGGCTGAGGGCGGTGGGCCGGGTGGCCCGGGTGGGCTCGATGCTCACGGTCTTCCTCCCTGACGAGGCGGCCTTCGCGGCCTTCCACCAGCGACTGCGGGCGGCTGGTGTGCTGATCCCCCCCTCGCAGTGGGAGGCCTGGTTCGTCTCCCTCGCGCATTCCGAGGAGGACGTGGAGCGCACCCTGGAGTCGGCGATCGGATGAGCGTTCCTCGTCCCGGCCTGGATGGCGAGGCAGTCGCCTCCGCCCACCGCTCCGACAGCCGCATCCTTCGAGCCTTGCGGCGTCTGCCGGTCGACACCACGCCGATCTGGCTGATGCGGCAGGCGGGACGTTCCCTACCTGAGTACCGCCGGCTCCGGGAGCGCTACTCGCTGACCGAGATCGTGGCTCAGCCCGAGCTGTGTGCCGAGGTCACCCTCCAGCCGGTGCGCCGCCTGGGGGTGGACGCTGCCGTCGTGTTCGCCGACATCATGCTGCCGGTGCGGGGCATGGGGGTGGAGGTCCAGCTCGTGGAGGACGTGGGGCCGGTGATCGCGCGGCCGGTGCGAAGCTGGGAGGCCGTCGAGGCGTTGGGCGAGCCCGACGGCGAGGAGGCGGCGCCGCAGGTGATCGAAGCTGTCCGACATGTGGTCGCGATGTCCCCGGTGCCGGTGATCGGCTTTGCTGGAGCGCCCTTCACCCTGGCTAGCTACCTGGTGGAGGGCCGCCCAAGCCGGGACCATGCCCTGGTCAAGGCGTTCATGTACCGGGAGCCGGAGGCCTTCGACCGCCTCCTGGGCAAGTTGGCCCGGGTGATGGCCAGCTACCTGGCTGCCCAGGTCGCGGCCGGCGTTGACGCCGTCCAGCTCTTCGACAGCTGGGTGGGGGCGCTCTCGGTCGAGGACTATGAGGAGCGAGTTGCCCCGCACACCCGGGCGGTGCTCATGGCCCTGGCTCCGTTGGGCGTTCCTCGCATCCATTTCGGGACCGGGACCGCTGGGCTCCTGGAGGCGATCGCGGCCACCGGTCCAGACGTGGTCGGACTCGACTGGCGCGTCCCCCTCGACGTCGGTTGGCGCCGCGTCGGCCTCGACCGGGGTGTGCAGGGGAATCTCGACCCAGCCGTCCTCCTCGGGCCGACCTCCCTGGTCCGGCGGCGCGCCGAGGACGTGCTGCGCCGGGCTGGCGGGCGGCCGGGCCATGTCTTCAACCTTGGGCACGGGGTCCTCCCCGAGACGCCGCTGGAAAACCTGCATGCGCTGGTCGAGCTCGTCCATCGGGGGGTGGTGAACGATGCCTGAGGCCCGGGTTGGGGTCCTGTGCATGGCTTACGGCAGCCCGCGTCGCGAGGAGGAGATCGAGGTCTACTACACCCACATCCGGGGTGGTCGTCGACCCTCCCCCGAGGCGCTGGAGGAGCTGACACGACGCTACCGGGCGATCGGCGGCTCCCCCCTGGAGGCCATCACTCGACGCCAGGCCCAGGCCTTGGGCGAGCGCTTGGGGCTGCCCACGTTTGTGGGCATGAAGCATGCTCCCCCCTGGATCGCCGAGGCGGCCGCCGAGGCGCGGGCCGCCGGCGTCCGCAGGCTGATCGGGCTTCCGCTCGCGCCCCACGATGCTCGCATGAGCCTGGGCGGGTACGAGCGTGCCCTGCGCGAGGCCTGGCCGGCCGAGGCGGGCGAGATGGAGTTCGTCCGCGGCTTCCACGACCACCCCGCCTTCGTGGAGGCGGTGCGCGCGATCCTGCGCGAGGCGCTCGACGGGTATCAGCCTGATCGCCTGTTCTTTACCGCCCATAGCCTGCCCGCGCGAATCGTGGCCGAGGGGGATGCCTACGATCAGCGGATGCTTGAGTCCTGCCGCCTGGTGGCGGAGGGCATGCGCCTTCCGCCTTGGGAGGTCGCCTGGCAGTCTGCCTCGACCACTGGGGAGCCCTGGCTGGGGCCCAATTTGCTGGAGGCTGTCGAACGCTCCGGAGCAACCAAGGTGCTGGTCTGCCCGATCGGCTTCGTAGCCGACCACCTGGAGGTCCTGTACGACCTGGATATCGAGGCCCAGGAGTTCGCCCGGCAGCGGGGGATCGAGCTGCGCCGCACGCCTTCTCTCAACGACCGTCCAGAGTTCGTCGAGGCTCTGGCGGCGGTGGTCCGGGATCGCCTCTAGGGGCCCCAGGACGCTGCTGGCGGCCGCGACCCGGCCAGTGAGAGGGGGACCGATGGCTCGGACCCGTTCCCCTTTGGGCGGCTCAGCTTTGACGCTCCTCTATCGCTGGGGGAACGACCTCGCCGTCGGCCGTATCGGCTCAGGCCCGGCTGGCCAGCCAGCTCTGATGAGGCAAGCCGAAGTGATGCTTCGAGCGGGCCAGCTCCCGGAAGGGCTCTCCTCCATGATCCGGCCCTCGTCCCCACCGTCATCCGGCCAGCGATGGCAACGATGGGCGGTCACGATCGCGATTCGATCCGCGAGCAGGGTGGGGGCGCTCGCTGGGGAGGTCGAGAGGGGAAATGGCCTCGTCCGGGATCGGCACCCGGGGTCGACCACGAGGGCCTGGGCGGAGGGCCACCAACTGGCCTTGACCGCTGGAGGGCCGGACGACCCGGCGCCGAACCAGGGTGTCATAGCCCTTGGGCGGGGCAGCGATGAGTTCGTGTGCCCAACCGTCCCGGCTGCGTCCTCGATCTCCTATCGCAACGCCCCGGGGGCGAGGCCGATGTTGTCGGCCACTGAGCCGCGCAACAAGAGCCGCCCATGGGTCACCGTTCTCGCCGCTCGGCCTAGGTCGCTGAGGGCCAGCTCACGAGAATCGATGCCGTCCCGGCGAACGTTGCCCATGGTCGGGTCGTGGAAACGGGCTGCCAGTCGGGCGATCGTGGCCTTGCTGGCTCCGGTAGGCGAGGGTGACGTGGTCAAACTCCGATCGTGCCCTCCGCCCGGACGGCGGCCGCGGGTTGGCCGGCTCGGGGACTGTGGAGTGGTCTTCGAGGACGCCCGCCAGCTCTCCATGGCAGCCGCCTGGAGGAGGTCGTAGAACTGGGCCCAGGCCCTGCATCGGCCCAAAGGGCTGACGGATCGGGTAACGGTGGAGTTCTAAACCCCGCCTGCACGGTCGCTTCATGTCTGGCAGACCCGTGTTGGCGAGCGCCATGGCGGAGAGCGGCTACCGGTCCGTCCGGTCATATTCGCGGATGACCACATGAAGTGAAGTTAGGTTGTGCGCCATCCGGAGGCTCTTCAGCTTCTCGGCGAAGAACCGACGGACCGCCAGGCGATTGGGGATGCTCGGCCAGTCACGATGGCATGTCACCTGATCGACGAGCGCGTTGGAGAGCCCCGTCCCGCGCCGAGCCCCTGCCAGGGCTCGGGACCCCCTGGCCTGGATCTCCTCGATGGGAGCCGCGGCCGGTGATGACTTCCGAGCTCGCCTCATACTCTCTCTTGCCCAACTCTGATCATGTTGATCGCCCACGTGACGCCGCTGACGGGCCCGGAGTCACCTGATCGCAGGCCAGTCGACGCGCCGAACTGGCTGCCTCCCTTGGTGGCTGGTGGTCTCGCCCTCGCCACCGCCGGAGATCCCGGATGGCCAGGCCAGGGGCCGTCGCTGTGCGGCGCGAAGCTGGTCCTCGCTCATCGGGGGCACCTGACGGAATTCGCGGGGTGCCCAGCGGGCAGCGGTAGCCGGCAGAGTGCGCTCGCGTCAACGACGCGATGAGCAAGTTGATTTTGGTGATGATCGATGACGGTTTGGGCGGAGCGCGATAGGAAGGGCCAATCCCTCGGGCCTCGGCTCCTGCCGAGGTGACCTACCGAGGTAGCCGGTTGCACGAGCATCGGCGAGCCGGGGAAGGGCTGGGGACAGCTCTCTCCCCTCCAGGCCGGGTCGACTTTCGCTTTCGGCAAGCCCGACTCGCTTCTGCGTCGGCGGACGACGGTTGCCCATACCTCGGACGATCGAGAAGAATTCGGAGACCGTGGGCAGCCTATCCCCGGATGTGCTCGAACGTCCCACGCGTTTGCTCGCCGGCCCGGGCGCGGGCAAGACCCAGGCCTTGGTCGACCTCTACGCGGACCTGGTCGAGAGCGGCCGCGCCAGCCGGGAGCAGATCCTGGTCCTCACTTTCTCCACCGCGGCCGCGCGGGAGCTGACGGAGCGGCTGGACGAGCGGCTCCAGGACTCCTACGGACGGTGTCACATTGGCACCTTCCATAGCTTCTGTGCGCGCCTGATGCGCGAGTGGGGCGATCCCGGCTCCCTGCTGATGAGTGGCCTCCAGGAGTGGGTGGCGATGCGGGCCACGCTCGAGGCCATGGATCGGGCCGAGCTCGGGGGCTTCGCCCCGATCGCGGGTAGCGACGGCTTCACCCAGGACGCGCTCGCCTTCGTGGCCCTGCTCAAGCAGAACCTGGTCCACCCTGGCCTGTTCCGGTTGCTGGCCGAGGCCTCGGGAACGCCCCGGCTGCGGGCTCTGGCCCAGATCTTCTGGGCCTATCAGGCACGCCTGGAGGCGGCTGGCCTGTGCGACTTCCGGGACCTGGTACGAGGCGCCATCGAGCTGCTGGAGGCCAGGCCGGCGGTGCTTGAGCGGCTGCGGGCGGGGCTCCGCTACGTGCTGGTTGACGAGTTCCAGGACGTGGACCCGGCCCAGTTCCACCTCCTGAGCCTGCTGGCGCCGCCTCCGGGACGACGGGAGCAGGGCCCGGCCCTGCTGGTGGCGGGGGACCCGGACCAGTCCATCTACGGTTTCCGGGGGGCCGTGCCCCAGCTGCTGACCGATGACTTCGTCCGCGTCTACGCCCCTCGCACCCTTGAGCTACAGGTCAGCCATCGCTGCCCGGGGCCGGTGCTGGAGGCCGGTCGCCGCCTGCTTGAGGCTACCCATCCGGGTCGAGCCCCCCGGACGCTGGCCGGGGCCCCGGACGGGAATGGGGACGTGGTTCGCGTGGTCCGCGAGGCCACGGCCGTGGACGAGGCGTTCTTTGTGGCCCGGGAGATCCGGCGTCTGATGCTGGAGCGACCTGACCTGCGCCCGCGCGACTTCGCCGTCCTGCTCCGCTCCACTGCCTCCTTGGCGGCCCCCTTCGAGGAGGCCGCCCGGGCCATGGGCCTCCCCTACGAGGTCCGAGGTGTGACCACCATCGCCCGTAACGAGATCGTCCGCTTCCTGCTCGCCTATCTCCGTGCGCTCCAGCGGCCTGAGGATCCTGAGTCCCTCGAGCGCTTGCTCGCCTCCGGGCTGAGCGGGGTCAACCAGCGGACGGCCAGCCGCCTGCGGCGCCATGCCATCGAGCAGGGACGCTCCCTGATCAAGGTGGTGCGCAGGCTCCTGCGCTGGCTGCACGAGGTGGACCCTGTTCGCTACCCGCTCCCCTGGGAGGAAGTGGCCGTGGAGGGCGAGTTGCCGCTTGACGCCGACGGCGGGGGGCTGTCGGCCGAGCGCGCCGCGCCCCCGATGGACTTCGTCCGCCACCTGGCCCCGGAGGAGCTGGACGCCTTCCACCGGGCCCTGCTCAGCTTCTCCGCTCTGGGCCGGCGGGTGGATCAGCTCCCGGTCGATGCTTTGGCCTACGCCGTGGCCATCGAGACGGGGCTGCTCGAGCGCGCCCAGGCCGTCCCTCTTCCGGAGGGCGAGCGAGGAGAGCTGCTGGGCCAGCTCCGGGTGGCGTTGGACGCCTTCGGGCAGTTGGCCCGAGTCTGGGAACGTCTACATGGCCATCCCCCGACGCTCGCCGAGGTCGGCTCTCGGCTGGAGGCCTGGATCGCCCGAGCCGTGGATGAAGCTGAGCCCACTTCCGGGACGCGCGATGCGGTGCAGATCATGACCGTGCACCAGGCCAAGGGCCTGCAGTTCAAGGTCGTCTTCATGAGCGGCTTCGCCCGGGGCCGGTTCCCGCTGGCCGGGCGGCCACACCCGCTCCTGGAGGAAGCCGACCAGCAATGGCTGCTGAGGAACCTGAGCGATTTCTGGCCCTCCTGGGCTTCCAGCCCGGAGGAGCACGTGGCCGAGGAGGCCAGGCTGGCCTATGTGGCCATGACCAGGACCCGGGATCGCCTCTACGTCACCTACGCCGACCGGTACGATGGGCCGGCTGGCCCCTCGCCCTTCTGCGACCTGGCCTTGGCAGGGGCACCGCGCAGCGAGCTGACCCGAGCTCCCGCTCGCCTAGAGGCGGACTCGGTGCTGACATTAGCGGAGGCAGAGGCGCTGCTGGTGGGCGCGGCGCTGGAGGAGGAGCAGCGGGGCCGCCTGGCGGCACTGGGCGTCGACCTGGGCTTCGTGACCGATCCCGGGGCGGGGAGGGTGTTCGAGCCTCATCGTCAGCCGCCGGAGCGGGCCGATCCACCTCACCTCAGCGCTACCGCCATCAACGACTACCTGAAGTGCCCACGCCTGTACTGGTACAACCACCATCCTGGCCTGGTCACCCCACCCCGAGGAGTCGAGCTGGAGCGGGGAAGCTTTCTGCATCGCGTGCTCGAGGAGTTCCATCGCCGAGAACCGGAGTGGCGCCATCTAGAGCCGCGTCTCCAGCGCGAGTGGCTGGAGCGGGTGTTGCGCTCGCAGCTGGAGGCATACCTGAGCCGGGTGGAGTCGGTGCTGGACCGGCGGACCGAGGAGCAGCTTGTGCGGCGCATCCTGGAGAACTACGTGCGCTTCGTCACCAGCCCGCAGCCGATCCGGCGGCTGGGCACGCTCATGGTCGAGCGGAGGTTCAAGCTCTGGTTGGACGGGGCCGAGATCCACGGCAAGATCGACCGCGTCAACGACACCGGAGGGGGGACCTGCGAGGTGGTGGACTACAAGACCGGCCGGGGTAAGACGGCGCAGCAGGCGTACGAGGAGTCCTTCGGCGCCGAGCCCACGGACGTGCAGCTGGCGGTCTACTACCTAGCCTGCCGTGAGGGGGTGGACGAGGAGGGCCGCCCGATCGCCCTCCAACCTCGATTCCTCTCCCTCTGGTACCCGAGGGACACCGTTCGGGGAGAGATGCGCCAGGTCCTGTTCCCGGTGCAGGCCTCCGCCCCGGGCGTGGCCGAATGGATGCAGCACCCGATCGGCGAGGCCGACCTTGAGCGCGGGCGCGCGACCGTGGTGGAGGCGATTCGTCGTATCCGAGCTGGCGACTTCTCACCTGCCCCCCGTCCGGTGATCGGCACCTGCCTCAGCTGGTACGGCTGTCCCCACGCCATGATTTGCCCCTTCGGCGGCCAGCCCACGGAGTAGGCGACGGTCTGGCGTGGCCGGCGGTGGAGCTGGGTCAGAGCGAGACCGGAGCGCCCGACCACGATCGGACGCGCCGTCCGCTCCGTCGCGGCCGTCCGGTGGCGACGCATCGCCGGTCCTCGTTCGGCTCAGCCCCTGGCCACCGGGTAGCCACGCTCGAGCCGGTCGACCGTCCCTCCCATGACCAGGACGGTGCGCGGCCTTGCCGCCTCAGGATCAGCGCTGCCAGCGAGCTGCGCACCTGGTCGGCCTCCGCCGCCACGCCTTGCCCAAGGGCAGCAGGACCGCGTCCTCATGGTGACCGTTGCCCAGGGATGGAGCTGGAAGAAGAGGAGGGGGGTGCGGCGCTCGCTCTCCGAGGGCAACGGCTGGCCGAGGCCGAGCGTCCAGAACAGCTCGTTCACGAGTCCCCTCCCCCGGCCGGCGCCGTCTCGGGCAGCCGGTAGGCCTCGGGCGTCGGGCGCAAGGGTCGGAGCAGCCAGCGCGGGCGGTAGATGCCGTCGGGTGAGAAGCGAGACGCAGGGCGCGTCGTCTCGAGCCAGCGTCGGTAGACCTCCACCGAGCGGGCCGTGTCCACCACTACGTCCCCGTAGGCGTCGCCGGGCTCGGCCCGCCGCACCCGCACCGCCTGATGCCAGCAATGCTGACCGGAGACGGGGTCGGGATGGACGGGAAAGGTCAGGTTCTGGTGGACGCCACCGTCGCTCCACCAGATCCTCCTGGTGTCGGGATCGGCCGACTCGTAGGGCATCACCCCCGCCTTCCGGGTCAACCGCCACCGGCTCCCCTCCCTGGCCAGGCCGACGGTCGCCATCATCTGGCCCTGCCCGATCTGCCCTTCCGGCCGCCACCTCCCCATGTGGTGGCTGCAGGCCACCACCCCGGGCCGGATGCCCTCCGTCACCCAGGCCTTGAGCACGAAGTGGCCGATCTCCGTCTCCACCCGCACCAGCTCCCCGGTTCGGATCCCGCCCAGCCGGGCGGCGTCTTCGGGATGGATCCAGAGCGGGTTGGTGTGGGCGATCTCGTCCAGCCATTTGGCGTTGGCGCTGCGGGTGTGGACCTGGATCGGGACCCGGAAGGTGGGCAGCAGCACCAGCTGCCCCTCCTGCAGGTTGTCCGGGTGGACGTGGCTCTTGACGTAGGTCGGGATAGCGTACTCGGGCCAGCCCCAATCGGCGAGGGTCGAGGAGAAGAACTCCAGTCGGCCGCTGGGGGTGGGGAACCCGCGCAGCACCCGGCCGTCGACGCGCACGCCCACCATTCGCCGTCCCTCGGCGTCCCCATCGGGCATCCCTTCGGGCACGATGTTGGTGCTCTCCGGCTTCGGAGCCCGGGTGAAGACACGGCCGAGGTGGTCGATGTGGACGTCGACCAGCTCCGCCTCCGGCACTTCCTGCTCGTGCTGGGGCCCGATGCCTCGGCCGACCTCGAAGGCGCCGTAGCGGCGCATGTACTGAAGGGGAGTCAGGCCCTCGGCGGCCGCCCTCTCCGGCAGCCCGGGCACCGAGTGCTCGAAGATCCAGCCGTAGTACTCGTCCACGGTCAGCTTGGTCCCTGGGCGTTCCCTTGACTCGAACCAGCGCCGGATTCCGAGCTTGCCGTCGGGGTCGATCCGCCAGCTGAGTTCGATCCAGAACTCGTTCTCCTCCCAGACCTGGCCCGGGTTCACCTCCCGGGTGTCGACCGGTTGCGCTCCCAGCCGCTCCCGCGCCGCCCGCAGCACCGGTTGCCGGAAGCCGATCCAGCGGGCGTCGTGGGTCTCGTAGGAGGTTAGGTCGTGGCGCTCCGAGGCGTGCCCCATGGGGAGCACGTAGTCGGCGAAGAAGGCGGTCTCGTTCCAGGTCGGGGTCAGGGCGACGTGTAATCCGATCTTGTCCGGGTCGCAGAGGACCTCGATCCAGCTGAAGCCGTCGGGGTTGGTCCAGACCGGGTTGTAGACCCGGGTGAAGTAGACCTCCAGTCGCCCTCGCCCCTCGCGCAGGAAATGGGGGAGCAAGAACGACATCTCGTTGGTGGCCAATGGGTACTCGGGTGGCCAGATGAGCTCGTTCCACTTCTGGGGATGGGGAGGCATGTGGATGGGCCGGGGGATGAACTTGTTCCAGGTGTTGGGGTAGGTGCCCCCCTCGGTGGCGACCGCTCCCAGCAGCGCGTTAAGCAGGAACAGGCAGCGGGCGGTCTGCCAGCCGCCCAGGTTGCCGGCTGCGGCCGAACGCCAGTTGTGGGTGGCGAGCCGCGTCCCGGCGCCAGCCACGATCTCCGCCACCTCCCGAATGAGCTCGGGCGCGAGGCCGGACTCGCGCGCCGCGAACTCGAACGTGTACTCGCGGTAGAGGTCCCGCAGGGTCTCCTCGAAGCGCTCGAAGCTGGGCTCCGCCTCGGGGTGTCGGCGCACCAGGTACTCCTGCCAGTTCCACCAGCGCCGCACGAAATCGCGGTTGTACGCGCCCGACTGGATCAGGTGGTTGGCGATGGCCAGTAGCACCGCCGGCTCGCTGCCCGGGTAGGTGGGGAGCCAGTGATCGGCGTGGGTGGCGGTGTTGGAGAGACGGGTGTCGAAGACGATCAGCTTCGCTCCCCTCTGCTTCGCCTCAAGCACGCGCTGAGCATGGGGGTTGAAGTAGTGGCCCGCCTCCAGGTGGGCACTGACCAGGACGATCACCCGGGCGTTGGCGTGGTCGGGGCTGGGCCGATCGATCCCCATCCAGTGGTGATAGCCGGAGCGTCCCCCAGCCGAGCAGATGTTGGTGTGGGTGTTGTGGCCGTCCACCCCCCAAGCCGCCAGCACTCGCTCGGTGAAGCCGTCTTCGCCGGGCCGACCGACGTGGTACATGACCTCGTTCCGTCGTCCCTCCAGGATGGCGGTCCGGATACGGGCGGCGATGTCGTCCAGGGCCTCGTCCCAGCTCACGTGCACCCACCTGCCCTCTCCACGCCTGCCCGCGCGCCGGAGCGGAAGGAGGATACGGTCAGGGTCGGTGACCTGGGTCAGGGTGGCCGGCCCCTTGGCGCAGTTGCGGCCCCGGGAGCCGGGATGCTCCGGGTTGCCCTCGAACTTCCGTACCTGGAGGCTGCCCCGGTCGACGTAGGCCAGCAGTCCGCACCCGGACTCGCAGTTGAAGCAGACGGTGGGGATCAGCAGGTAGTGCCGCTCCGAGCGCCGGGGCCAGTCCTTCGACTCCAGCTCCACCCAATCGTCCCAGCGCTCCCTGGGGGGGAACGAGGCCAGGTGCACGCGACTGGGACCGGGATAGAAGGTCTCCCTGCGCGCCTCCACCTCATGGCGGTTGGCGCCGACGCGACGACTTGGCTCTTCGGGGTTCATGTCGGCTCTACGAGGTTCATGCCAGTGGCACGGATTGGCCGGCCTGCACGTACGCGTGCTCGTGCGCCAGCAGGCCGAGGAGTGCGAGGGGTGAGGCCCAGAGGCCGATCAGCGGCGCCGCCAGAGCGACCCCGACCAGGACCACGCCTGCCCAGAAGGGACGGGCCCAGCGCCCGGCGATCATCTCGTGGAGAGCGAGCCGGGCGTGGGCGGTGACGTGCGTCAGCGATGCCTCGCTCAGGACGAGGAGGAGGTGGACCAGGGCGCTGCCGGCGAGGATCCACTCGAGGTTGCGCGAGGCGGCCGGCTCCAGCCAGGCGGAGAGGGGGAGGAGCAGTGCCGAGGCGAGGAGGAAGGCCTGGACGGCGAGGTGCGCGGGCAGGAGCGGGCTCTGCCAGAGGTCACGAGCCCTGGCCTGGGCGAACAGGAAGGCTGTGTAGACGGCGGCCAGCAGGGCCAGGGGCAGGCCTGGGACCATGAGGCCACGCTGGAGCGACCGGAGCCCAAGGAGGCTCGCCGCCAGGTGCGCTGCCAGCACCAGCGCGTAGGCGGCGATGACGAACGCTCCCCGCACCAGCCAGCTCCGCCACTGCGGACGGACAAAGATGAGGTGGAAGCGGAAGGGGTGCTTCAGGTCCCAGATCAGGAGTAGGCCGGTGAGACCGAGGAAGAGGCCTGAGGCTACCGGTGTCGCCCACGACCAGAGGGGGCTTGAGGCGGGGATGCGGCCACCGAGGACGAGGAGCAGCGTGAGCAGGTAGGTGCCGGCCGCCAGCCCCTTGGTCCAGGTGTAGAGGCTCACCCGCCAGCCCCAGGGCAACTGGTGGCCGACGTCGTAGGAGAGGAGCGCGGCGGCGGAGCTGTTCCCGCCCGCCCCCGGGCTTGAGGGCCCCGGCCCTGAGTGCCCTGCCGGGCTGCCGGAGACGACCTCCCCCGACTGCTGGCTCCACATGAAGAGCCCGCCCTCCGGCCGGCGGGCGGCCAATGGATCGAGCGTCGCCTGGTGGGCGCCCCGGTAGAAGACCTTGGGGTACGTTCGCTTCTCTGGTCGGCGGACGACCACCGGCGAGCGGTTGACGATCTCCGAGACCTGGGAGGTGGGATCGTCGAGGTCTCCGACCAGGATGGCCTGGGTCGGGCAGACCACCACGCAGGCCGGCTCCAGGCCTTGATCGATCCGGTGGGCGCAGAGGTTGCACTTCTCCGCCGAGTGATCCTCGGGGTTGATGAAGATGGCGTCGTACGGGCAAGCGGCGATGCATGCCTTGCAGCCGATGCAGATCGACTTGTCGAAATCCACGATCCCGTCCGGCCGCCGGTACATCGCCCCGGTGGGGCAGGCCTGGACGCAGGGCGCGTCCTCGCACTGGTTGCAGCGGGTGACCTGGAAGGCGCGGCGGGTCTGGGGGAACGTGCCCACCTCGACGCTCTTCACGTAGGTCCGGGTGACGCCCAGGGGCACCGCGTTCTCCGACTTACAGGCCGTGGTGCAGGCGTGGCAGCCGATGCAGCGGCTCTGGTCCAGCACCTTCGCCCAGCGGGGTTGGCTCGAGGCGGCCGGCACCCCGGGAGCCGGCCGTGCCGGCGCCGTCATCGCTCCCCGGCCAGGGCGGCGGCGCGTTCCCGGACGCTACCGCAGACCAGCTCGCACATCTGGAGCAGGCTCTGGTCGGCGATGCGGTAGAGGACCGTCGCACCCTGCCGCCGTCGACCCACCAGCCCCGCCTCGGCGAGCCGGGCGAGGTGCTTGGAGGCGTTCTCACGGCCGACCTCGGCTCTGGCCGCCAGCTCGCCGGCCGGCGTCTCGCCGGCCTCGTGCAGCGCCCTGAGCAGCCTGAGCCGGGTGGGGTCGCCGAGGAGCGCGAAGCGTCTGGCGACCTCCTCGAGGAGAGCATCGGGAACCACGCCGAGCAGGCTAGCATGACGTGCGTCCGTGATCAAATGCTCACATCGTCGACCATGACCGGCGGCGGGCTTGAGCCCATCGCCGGGAGGGGGGCGGATGAGGGGCGCGCTTAAGGCCAGGCTGCTGACGGAGCCGGCGCGCCCGGCCTCCGTGCGCGGCTTCCGCCACGCCCCGTGGCTGGTGGTGGGCACGGTCTGCGTGGGAGCCTTCATGGGCCAGCTGGATGCCAGCATCGTGACCCTGGCGCTGCCCACCCTGCGCAACGAGTTTCACACCGGCCTGGGGGCGATCGAGTGGGTCGCACTCGCCTACCTGGTGGTGCTGGTGTCGATGGTGACCGTCGTGGGCCGGCTGGCGGACATGGCCGGCCGCAAGCTCCTCTACACCTACGGCTTCGCCGTCTTCACGCTTGGCTCGGCGCTGTGCGGCCTCGCCCCCAGCTTGTTGACCCTGGTCGGTGCCCGCGTCCTGCAGGCGGTGGGAGCGGCCATGCTCCAGGCCAACAGCGTGGCCCTCATCACCCAGGCCATGCCCCCTCGTCAGCTCGGGCGGGGCATCGGTGTCCAGGGGGCGGCCCAGGCCCTGGGTCTGGCCCTCGGCCCGGCGATTGGGGGGCTGCTGATCGGGCTCGGTGGCTGGCGCCTGATCTTCTTTGTCAACGTCCCCGCCGGCTTGCTGGGCCTGGTGTCGGGCTGGTTCCTGCTCCCCCGTACCCGCGAGCTGCGGACGGGGCAACGCTTTGACGGCTGGGGCGCGGCGCTGTTGATGCCGGCGGTGGGGGCGCTGATGGCCGCCCTCTCCTTCGGCCCGGAAGAGGGCTGGCTCTCGCCTCCCATCCTGGGGCTGGTCGGGGCGGCGCTGGCGCTCGGAGCGGGCTTCCTGGCCCGAGAGCGCGGCCTGCCCGATCCCCTGGTGCGGCTGACCATGTTCCGCAGCACCGCCTTCAGCGCCGGCATCGGCAGCGGGCTCCTCTCCTACCTGGTCGCGTTCGGCCTCCTCTTCGTGGTGCCCTTCCATCTGGAGGCCAGGGGCGCCGGTCCCGTCGCCGCCGGGCTTCAACTGACCGTGCTGCCAGCGGCGCTGGGGTTGGTCGCCCCCGTCGCCGGGCGGCTGGGGGACGTGCTGGGACCGAGGCCGGTCACCGTGCTGGGCATGCTCCTCGCCACCGCCGGCCTGCTCCTGGTGGCGGCGGCGCCGGAGCCACCGTGGCTGCTGCTCCTCGAGCTGGGGCTGATCGGGGCTGGGTTGGGCGCCTTCACCCCCGCCAACAACGCCGCCATCATGTCCAACGCCCCCCGCGAGCACAGGGGCGTGGCCGGGGGGATCCTCAACCTGACCCGCGGGCTCGGCACCTCTCTGGGGGTGGCCCTGACCGGGGTGGTCTACCTGCTGGGGCGCCCGGGCGAGCTGGTGCTGCCCGCCCTCCTCCTAGCCGTCGCCTCGCTCGCCGCGGCGGGGCTGGCGGGCCTGCGGGGCTCGGTAGGCGAGGAGACGACGGTGGGGAACGAGGCCCGGTGAGGTCTCCCACCGTCCTCCCGCCGTTGGAGCCATCCCGCCCATCGGAGGCCAGGATGCCGGGTCCGTCACCTGCCGCCGGGGGTCGGTGCTCTCCCGGCCCCCGGGGTAGGCTGTGGCGGTGGTCGGAGAGCGAGTCGTGGCCGAAGCGGGGCGAGCTGCCGAGCCCACCCCCGAGCAGCGGGCGGCGATCGAGGCCGGCCCGGAGGGCGCCTTCCTGATCGCTGCCGGGCCGGGGACGGGCAAGACCTTCACCATGGTGCGCCGCTTCCTCTGGCTGGTGGGGCGGGGTGTCGAGGCGGAGTCGGTGCTGGCTGTGACCTTCACCGAGGCCGCAGCCAACGAGCTGCGCGAGCGCCTCTCCCAGGAGCTGGGACGGCCGTTGGACGAGGCCTGGATCGGCACCTTCCACGGCGTCTGCGCCCGCCTGCTCCGGGAGGACGCCTACCTGATCGGGGTTCCCCGGGAGGTGCGGGTGCTCGACGAGCTGGGGCAGCGGCTGATGGTGGAGCGGCTCCAGGCGCGCCTGCGCAGCGGCGACGAGCCGGGCCTGGATCGGGAGTTCGAGGCCCTGAGCCCCGACGAGATCGCCGACCTGGTTCAGCACGGCCTCACCTTCGCCCTCAAGCTCAAAGGACGGGGCGTGCTGCCGGAGGAGTTCCGGGAGCGGGCGCTGGAGATCCACGGTCGCCGGGGTGCCAGCGATGCCGCCGCCCGGGCCGAGCGGGAGGCGATCGAGGTCCTCTACACGGTCTACTCTGCCTACCAGTCCTGGCTGCGGGAGGCGGGGCGGATGGACTTCGACGACCTGATCCTGACCGTCATCGAGGCGCTGCGGGAGAACCCGGAGTTCCGTTCCCGCTGCCGCCGGCGCTTTCGCTACCTCCTGGTCGACGAGTTCCAGGACACCAACGGCATCCAGCTGGAGCTGATCCGGCTGCTCGCCGCCCCGGAGTTCGGCAACGTCACCGTGGTCGGCGACGCCAAGCAGTCCATCTACGGGTGGCGGGACGCCGACATCGAGAACATCCGGACACGCTTCCCCGGCCGGAGGTTGCCCCTGACCGTCAACCGGCGCTCGGTGCAAGAGATCCTCGACCTCGCCACCGACTTCATCCGTCGCGATCCGAGCTTCGCCTCCGAGCCCGACCTGGTCGCCGCCCGCGCCGGGGCGGCGGGCGCCCGGCCGGACCCTCCGATCTCGGTCATGATGGCGGCCGACTCCCGACGCGAGGCGCGGTTGGTGGCGGGCGAGATCCGGCGCCTGGTCGAGGCGGGACGCCGGTTCTCTGAGATCGCGGTCCTCGCCCACTCGGTGAAGCTACTGCCACGGGAGTTCGAGGAGGAGTTCCGGGCCCACGACATCCCCTACCTCACGGTCGGGGGGACCGGCTTCTTCGACCGCGAGGAGCTCAAGGACGTGATGGCGCTCGTCCGGCTGGTGGCGGATCCCATGGACGACGCGGCGCTGGTCCGGGTCCTCCAGGGACCGGTGGTGCGGATGGGGGACGCCGAGATGTACCGGCTGGCCTGCCGCCGGGTCGGACGGTGGGGCATGAGGCTGCGGGATTGCTTGGACGCGTCGCGCGGCGAGGGCTGGCCGGAGCTGTCCTCGGCCACGGCCCGGCGGGCAGAGCGGATGCTGGAGGTCGTCGATGGCGTGACCAAGGTCCGCGACGCCCTGACCGTGGCTGACCTGCTCAACCGCCTGCTCGAGGGCAGCGGGTACCTCCGGCATTGTCAGGTTCGCTCCCGCCGGGAGGGGCCGCGCCCCCTCCACAACCTGCGCAAGATCTTCGAGATGGCCGAGCGCTTCGAGCGGGACGCGCCGCTGGCCGGCATGGCCGAGTTCTCGGCCTACCTGGAAAGGGTGGGCAGTGCCCTGCTCCCGGCCGGCGAGGCCTCGGTGCCGGAGGCCGAGGCCGTGCACCTCTCGACCATCCACGGGGCCAAGGGCCTCGAGTTCCCGGTCGTCTTCTTGGTCGACCTGCGGCCGCCCAACCCCCGGGATCAGGAGCGCTACTTCTTCGACCCCGAGGGACCGGGGTTCGTGATGAAGTACTGGCGCCAGGGCCGTCATCCGCGCTTCAAGGAGCACGCGCCCGGGGCCCGCACCGTGGCCCTGGCCCGGCAGGAACGGCGGCGGGCCGTGTACGTGGCCCTGACCCGAGCCCGCGACCTGCTCTACGTCAGCGCCCCTCGCTCCGAGGGCCGGCCGGAGGAGGTCGACCCGGAGGAGGACGACCACTTCGCCGAGATCCTCTCCTGGGCCCTCGAGCATCCCGGATCGGCCCGAGTGGTGCAGGCAGAGCAGCTGCCGCTCCCGGTCGCCCGGCGGTCGCCTGTCGAGTCCCCGGTGCCGGTCGCGGCCCTGATCGCGCGTCTGGAGCTGCTGAGGCGATCAGATCCGAGCCTGGCGAGCCGGGTCGGGCCTCCGCCGGCGCCGCTCCGGCTCAGCTTCACCCAGCTTCACGAGTACGAGGTCTGTCCCGTCCGCTACCGCTTCCGCTACGTCTGGCAGGTGCCCGCTCCCCCCGATGAGCTGCTCGACCAGCGCGAGGGCGAGCCCGGCCGAGCCGCCGCCGAGCTGGGGGTGGCAGTGCACCGAGCGTTGGCGGCCTGGCACGCGGTTGGGGGCGACCTGCTTGCCCTCTACCGGGGTCCGGACGAGGGCCGGCGGATGCTGGCCGCCTACCTCGCCCATCCTCTGGCCCACGTCCCCACCTGGGGCACGGAGGTCGAGTTCAGCCTACGGCTCGACGACGGCATCCGCCTCTCCGGTGCCGTCGACCGGGTCTGCGGGCCGGGGGGGACGAGCACCCTGGTCGACTACAAGACCAACGCTCGCCTCGACGACCGCCTCAGAGCTGCCTATGCCACCCAGCTCCAGATCTACGGCCTGGCCGCCCGTCGTGGCCTGGTGCGGGGCGCACCCGCTGGTGCCGATCCCGGGCTGGTCCTCTTCGACCTGCGACGGGGCGAGGCGATCGAGGTGCGCCCGGATCCAGAGGGCGCCGAGCAGCGGGTCCGGGAGGTGGCCCGCCGGGTGACGGCCGGCGACTTCCGGCTGGGGCCCGAGCACCGAGACCGACCCTGCGGCCTCTGCGCCTACCGTCCGCTGTGCACGGAGCGACGCTGACCCCCTTCGAGTCGGGGGCGGGTGGTGAGGAGGAGCCGCCCCTGGAGGAGCGATACTTCGAGCGCCGCGAGATCCGGGAGGCGATCGCCTTCGCCGAGCAAGGTGGGATCGCGGTCCATCGCAACCTCGATGCCTACGATGGTCGGCTGTCTCGCCGGGGAGTGGTCATGCGCAAGCCGTTCTTGCACGTGATCGGCCTGCGGCCGCAGCTTGAGGCCTGGGGACGCCGGCACGGGCTGAAACCGGAGTGGATCCAGCCCGAGGGGCGGCGGCGGGTGGCCCACTACGACGTCTTCGGCCCCTTCGCCGAGACCCTGATCGCTCGGCTCCGGGGCAAGGCGAGGCCAGAGGCTCCGAGCAGCTGCTCGACCAGCGAGTTGTGACGGGTGGCCCTGAGCTTGAAGGAGTGGGCGAGGACCCAAGGCGTCCGTCCCACGACTCCCTCCCGCCGGCATCCCGGGGGCATGGCGCCGGTCTCCGGGACGTGCCTGGGAGATCTGCTCCTGGGGACGCTCCCTCCTCCCACGGCCGGTCGGGTGCCTGCCTCCGCGCGGAGGCGCTGATCGGGACGCCGGTCCCGATCAGCGGCTGGTAGGCAGGAGCCAACTCCCAGGGATTGGCCGCCGATCACGATCCCCGGCCCGCCGCGGGCCCCGGGGCCGCTTGGCTGACCTCTGTGCGGGCCATCGAGGCCGAGCTTGGGCTCAGGGCATCGTCAGTGGTCGATCTGGGAGGTGGATGAAGCCCTGGTGCGGGGGAATGAGCCAGATCCGGCTGGCCTTGGCTCCCGTCTCTCGGGCGCTGCTCGGCCGCCGATGCTGAGGTGCCGCGGAGGCCCGGTCCGCCCCAGGGCTGGAGGCTGCTGGCGCTCCGCTCTCGCCTGGTCTCCGCGGACCCTGAGGGCCGACCCCGACGCCCCCGTCGGACCGGCCAGGTGCCAGCGTCCCCGTCGAGGCACGGGCTGGGCAAGCGCGGGAACCAGGCTGAGCCCGCCGAGGGCCTGGACCCAAAAGGCCGGGGAGGGCTTGTGGCCCTGGATCTCCCCGGAGGCATTCGTGGAAGGGAGCCGTGACGCCGTCGGTGGCTCCTGGCCGGGAGGCGCGAGGGCCGGAGGGTGGGGTTCTCCCGCTGCCGGGGCAAGGGGCGAGACCTTGAGCGGGTCAGGCCCTCGGCCGGGGCCATGGGGACCGACGGTGGGATGCGGGTGCTGGCCACGGTGCCGAGCCCGGCCCCTCGCTTCCGGCAAGGCGGCGAGCTTCCCGGGGATCTCGGGCGACCAGGGCGACCGGAAGGACGAGGCGCACCGTAGCAGCCGCTCCCCACTGCGCCCCCGCCCGGCGGCGGTGGATCGTGGTCGAGGAGGCGGCCACCAGCCGCTCCGGGGGCTCCATCGGACCCGGTTCGCTGGGGACCCTCTCGACGACGGGCCTGCCGCAGCTGCTCCAACGCCGCCGTCTTCGATGGGCTGGTTCCTGATGCGCAAGGCTTCTGGCATCCCGCCTGGATCGGGGCGCCGCCTGGCGGCTCTCTGTCGTGGTGGGGCCTCGGTTGAGGCGCAGAGCCGACGGAGGGATCACCACCATCCTGGCCTCGTGAGGGCTCCGTAGAGCCCGGCGTGCGGAGGGCAAAGCCCGCGAGGACGCCCCCGTAAGGGGCGCTGCCATAGAGGAACATCGCTCCCTCGGTGGCGACGGCACCTGGGGTAGAATGACGCAAGGCGTCAAGAGATGGCCACCGCTGAGTCGCGGTGGCCCGAGGTGGAGGTCGCGATGGCAGACCGGGGGACGGGATGGAGTCGGTGGGGCGCGTGGCGGAGGCACCGCGCGATGGAGCGAGCGGTGGCTGCCTCTCGCGCGTTCAGCGAGCGGGCCGGCCGCGTGGGTCGGGAAGCCTCGGCCCGGGCTCGACAGACGTTGGATCGAGGGAGGGTATGGAGCCGGGCACGTGGCTACGACCTCCTCGACGAAGCGGCGTTCAGGACGCTCACGCTGGTGCACGACGGGCTAGGGCTGGCGGTGCGTTCCCTCAGCCGCTTGGAGCGGGCAACCAGCCCGCCGGCTCGAGGTCACGCCCGGCGGAACGGAAGCGGGAGTCCTTCAAGCGAGAGAGAAGGGGCGACCGCAGATCAATCGCGGTCGGGCGGGGAGCCATAGACCGACTCGTCGGCGTCGGGATAGGGTAGCCTCACAGCGGGATGACGGTAGTTGCTTCCGGCTCGATCGCGTTCGATTACATCTTCACCTTCCAGGGGCGGTTTCGGGATCACATCGTCCCTGACAAGGCCCACGTCCTCAACCTGAGCTTCCTGGTTGACGTCATGCGGAAGCGGCGCGGTGGGGTGGCCACTAACTACGCCTACACCCTCGCCCTGCTCGGCCATCCGTCGGCCATGCTGGCAACGGTTGGAGAGGATGGCGCCGAGTTCCGCGAATGGCTGGAGGGGCTGGGCGTGGACTGCCGTGGCCTGCGGGTCCTGCCTGGGGAGCACACCGCGAGCGGCTACACGATCCATGACCTCGACGACAACGCCATCTGGATGTACTACGGCGGCGCCATGACCCATGCGGCCCAGCTGGGGTTGGCCGACACCGTGCCCAACCCTGAGGCGGTGATCGTCGGGCCCAACGCGCCGGCGGCCATGTTCCGGCTGGTACGCGAATGCCGGGAGGCTGGGGTGCGTTGGGTGTTCGATCCCTCGCATCAGCTTCCGCACATGACCGCTGCCGATCTGGAGGAGGGGTGCCGGGGGGCCTGGATCGTGATCGGCAACGACTACGAGATGGAGCTGATGCGCCAGCGGACCGGCCACGGCCCGAGAGAGCTGCTGGGCTTGGCCGAGATAGTGGTCACGACCTATGGCCGGGAGGGCTCTCAGATTGCGACCCGGGACGGTGAGTTCCGGATCCCGCCCGCCCCCCCACGGCGGGAGGTGGATCCGGTCGGCGCCGGCGATGCCTACCGCGCGGGGCTGGTCTACGGCCTGCTGAACGGTCTGGGCCCGGAACGGGCGGGGAGGATCGCTGCGCTCGCCGCCACCTATGTGATCGAACAGTCCGGCACGGTCGAGCATCGCTACACTCGCGAGGAGTTCGCCACCCGCTACCGCGAGACGTTTGGGGAGGAGCCCTGGTAAGGAGCGGATCTGGGCCGGGGCCAGGCGGGGGAGGCGACCGCCTCCCCCGCCTTCATGTACAGGGTCAGGCGAACTTCCTGATCTGGTCCAGCCGATACATCCGGATCGCGATCGCAAAGAGCACGATCCCCCAGCCGGCGAGCCAGAGGACCGATCGCCAGAGCTCCTCCTCGGAGACGCCGAACTGTCCCAGGACGAGCTGGGCGTAGTGATAGGTGGGGAGGTAGTGGGCGATGGTCCGGACAAAGTTGGGCAGGTTCTGGATGGGGATGAACATGCCCGAGGCGAAGGACATGGGCAGGTAGATCAAGTTGGCCAGGGCGGGGGCAGCGTTCTGGCTCGCTCCGTAGCCGATGGCGAGCCCCAACCCCAGCAGGGGCAGGGAGCCGAGCACCAGGCGGAGGAGCAGGCTGCCCCACTCCAGCGGGTCGAGCCTCACCCCGCCGGCTGCCACCGCGAGCACGAACAGGGCGAGAAGAGAGAGGAGGGAGAGGACGAGCCCGCCCACGATGTCGGCGAAGAGCGCGATCCAGGAGGGCAGGGGAGTGGCGCGTAGGAGCCGGTCCTGGCCGGTGGCGCGACGGTTGGCCTGGCCGATGCCGATGTTGAAGACCAGGATGCTGCTCACCGCGTAGGCCCCCATCTGGGCCATGATCAGGTAGCTGGCGGTCACGTTGCCAGCGACCCGCTGTCGGCCGAAGGCGAGGCCGAAGAAGGCGTAGAAGAACACCGGCAGCACCAGCGAGAAGACGAAGAAGGCCGGGTTCCGCCAATAGAAGAGCAAGGTCGCTCGCACCTGGGCCGCGGCCATCCGACCTAGCGGGGCTACGTCAGGCCTTGGGTGTTGATCCGCCACCGCCGTGCTCATCCTGCTGCCTCCTCGGTCTCGAGCTGCCGGCCCTCAACCTCGACGAGCTCCGGCGCGCGCCTGGCGGTCAAGGCAAGGAAGGCCTCCTCCAGGTCGGCGCCGACCACCTCCAGGTTCCGGATCACCAGCCCGCGCTGGAACACTTCCCGCAGGACCTCCTCAGGCTGGTTGGTGAGCATCTGCACGTGGCCACCTCGAAGCTCAAGATGGCGGTAGGGCAGCCCACGGAGGGCTGCCTCGTCGATCGGCCCCACGCAGTCGAAGCGAACCCGCTTGCCCGCCACTTGTGACTTGATCTCGCTCGGTGGGGCATCGGCGATGATCCTCCCCTGATCGATCACGATGACCCGCCTGGCCAGCCTGTCCGCCTCCTCCAGGTAGTGGGTGGTGAGCACGATGGTCTTGCCCTCGGCCGCGAACTCCTCGATGGTGTCCAGGAAGGCCCGGCGGGACTCCACATCCAGCCCCACCGTGGGCTCGTCCAGGAAGAGCAGCTCGGGATCGCCGCAGATGGACAATGCGTAGTAGAGGCGCCGGAGCTGCCCGCCGGAGAGCTTGTTCGCCGGGACGTGGGCCTGCGCCTCAAGGCCGGCAAAGGTGAGGACGCGCGCGGTCGGCATCGGGTTCGGGTAGTAGGCCCGGAACGTCTCCACCAGCTCGCGCACCCGGAGCCCCATGGGCACTCCCGACTCCTGGAGCATGACCCCACACCGGCTGCGGGCACGGCGGTCGCCCGGGTCTCGGCCGAACAGCCGGACCTGGCCCGAGGTCGGCCGGCGCAGACCCAGCATCAGGTTGATCGAGGTGGTCTTGCCAGCCCCATTGGGCCCCAGCATCGCCACCACCTCGCCCCGGTGGATGGTGAGGTCTACCCCGCGCAGCGCCTCCACCGAGCCATAGCGTTTGCGAGCCTGGATCAGCTCGACGACAGGTTCCATGACGGTGGGAACGCTAGGAGAGGGGCGATCTGGTCGCCAGTCACGGGCCTCCAGATCTGGAGGTGACATCCATCATCTCCTGTTCATGACGGCGGCCACTTCCGGTCGCGGCCCTGGGCGGGTACGCTCGTTGGGTGATCAGCACCGTTCGCCGGTGGATGGGCTGGGGGCGAACCTGGGCCCTGGTCTTCGCGATCGGGTACCTGATCTACCTGGCCTTCCCCGTGGGCGAGGAGCTCACCGGCCACCATTCCTTGACCGAGGTGGAGGTGACATTCCTCGCCTGCACCCTCTTCGTGGGGGTGTACCTCGTCTTCTGGGCCCGGGTCTACCCGGGTGACGGCCTTCCTGGCGCCGTCGTGCTGGGAACGCTCCTCGCCCTCTCCATCTTCCTGACCGTCGTCGACAACGCCTGGGCGGGCACCTTCATCTACTGTGCTGCGGTGGCAGGCGCCGCCTTCCCCCCTCCTCGCTCTCTGCTGGCCGTCGGGGCCACGACAACGGTGGCCTTGGTCGTGGCGGTCGTGGACGGTGGCTTGAGCTGGGTGTCCTGGATTGCGGCAATCCTCTTTCTGACCGGCCTTGGCATGGTTGGCATTCGCTATATGGTGACGACCACCATCCAGCTCCAGCGCGCGCATGAGGAACGAGCTCGGCTGGCCGTGGCCGAGGAGCGGCTGCGATTCGCGCGTGACCTGCATGATCTACTCGGCCATAGCCTGTCGGTGATCGTGCTCAAGTCGGAGCTGGCTGGGCGCTTGGGAACGACCGACCCGGAGCGAGCGCTGGCCGAGATCCGGGATGTCGAGCGGGTGGCCCGAGAGGCCTTGCGCGAGGTGCGGGAGGCGGTGGCTGGGTACCGGCAGCCCAGCCTGAGCCAGGAGCTGGGCAGGGCTCGCTCCACCCTGGCCGCGGCCGGGATCGAGGTCCGCCTCCGCCACCCCGCCCAGGGGTCGGTGCCGGTGTCGCTCGATGGCACCCTGGCCTGGGCGGTGCGCGAGGCGGTGACCAACGTCCTCCGCCACAGCCGCGCCCGGCGGGCTGACATCTGTGTGGAACAGGAGGCGGGTCACATCCGTCTCGAGATCGTCGATGACGGCATCGGTTGCAGCCCCTGCCAGCTTGGCAACGGCCTACGCGGCCTGCGCGAGCGGGTAGTGGCCCAGGGCGGTCAGGTCGAGCTCGACGGGAGTCCTGGCCGTGGGTTCCGGCTGGCCGTACGTCTACCCTTGGCCTCGAGCCGGTTGGGGGCCGATCTCTCGGCTGTGCCGTGATCCGCGTCCTCCTGGCCGAGGACCAGGACATGGTCCGCGGAGCCCTGGCAGCGCTGCTCGCCCTGGAGCCGGACATCGAGGTGGTGGCCCAGGTCGACCGGGGTGACGAGGTGGTCGCCGCCGCCCTTGAGAGCCGGCCTCACGTCGCTCTGGTAGACATCGAGATGCCTGGAGGCGGAGGGATTGAGGCCACGAGTGCCCTGCGCCGCGAGGTGCCGGCGTGTCAGGTCCTGATCCTGACGACCTTTGGCCGCCCAGGGTATCTGCGCCGGGCGCTGGCTGCGGGGGCCAGCGGTTTCATGCTCAAGGACGCTCCGGCCTCGGAGCTGGCGGTGGCGATCCGCCGGACGATGGCGGGGGAACGAGTCGTGGACCCTGACTTGGCCATCCAGGCCCTCAGCGAGGGCGACAGCCCGCTCTCTCCACGCGAGACCGAGGTGCTGGCGGCGTCGGCCGACGGGGCGACCCTGGCCGAGGTGGCGAGACGGCTGTGCCTCTCCGAGGGAACGGTTCGCAACCACCTCTCCGCTGCCATCCAGAAGCTCGAGGCGCGTAATCGCATGGAGGCGGTGCGCATCGCTCAAGAGAAGGGCTGGCTCTGAGCCAGCAGGCTGGGCGCGTGGGAGGTAGGCGAGCCGCTCGCTGCTTCGCCCTGCCGGGAGCCGGGCCGTACGTCGCCTGGGGTCGGCTTGCCCCTCGACCGGAGTCGCCAGGGCGGGGAGTGTTGGGTGGAGGTGTGGTGGCCGTCTGACCTGGATCCATGAGTGAGGCGCTCAGGTGAGAGCGGGCTATCAAGGGCGTGGCCGGGCAACGATGTCGCGCTTGGTGAGGCCCGTCTCCGAGTCGGGCGCGACCGGCCGGCCGACTCGGCCAGCTCGGCCAGGGGCGGTCGGTGATTGGCCTGGGCGGCGACGGTGGGGGGCAGGGAGATCAGGTCGTGGGCGATGACCGCGGCCGTCTGCCAGGCCGGGTTGGCATCCAGATCGCCGGGGCGTGCGACCATGGGGGCGATGGCCAATAGGTCGAGCCCCAGGCTGCCGGCCTCCCTGCTCGAGGAGCTGGCACGGCGACGGCCTGGCCTGGCACGGCACATGGCCCGGGCGGTGGTGACGCTGGTCCGCTGGGACGATTCCACCGGCGCCCCCCCGCGCCGGGAGGCGATCGAGCGGGCCTGCGAGGCCGGGATCGACCTTTTCCTGGCCACCGCCCGCGAGGGCCGCCCGGCCACCCACCGAGAGCTGCGTGAGGTGGCGCAGCTCGGCATCCTCCAGGCGCGCAGCTCTCAGTCGGTCGAGCCGGTGCTGGCCGCCTATCGGATCGCGGCTCGGGTGGCCTGGAACGCCATCCTGCGGGCTTGGCGAGACCATCCCGATGCCAGCCCGGAGGCCCTGGTGGTGACTGCCAACTACGTGTTCGGCGCCCTGGACCAGGTGGCGGCTCAGGTGACCCGCACCTACGTCCATGCTCGTGAGCAGCACCTGTTGCGCGGCGTGCGAGCACGTACCCGCCTGCTCCACTCGTTGATCAGCGACACCTTCGACACCGAGCTTGCGATCCAAAAGCAGGCCTTAGCCGTCAACGTCCAGTTGGCTCCGGCCTACCTGGCCCTGGTCATCAAGAGTGACGACCCGGTCGAGGGCATCCTCAGCAGCCTGGATCTGCCTCCTCGGGCGCTGGCGGACGCCACCGATCCTCACACGGTGGTCGTGCTCTGGCCGGCGGACCGCCCCGCCCCCGAGGAGGAGGTGCTGGAGCTGCTCACCGACCTCAGGCGGCGGTTGCGGGCACGGGTGCGTGGAGGGCTGGGAGGAGAGCATCCTGGCCTGCGTGGGATCTCGCGCTCCTACCTTGAGGCACAGCAGGCGGTCGAGGTGGGCCGCAAGCTCTGGCCCGATGCCCTCCTCTACCACCACGACGAGATCGCTCCATACCTGCTGTTGGCGCAAAATCCCCTCGTGGTGGAGCGCTACGTCGATCACGTCCTGGGGCCACTGATGCAGGCTGATGGCCGCGGCGCGTTGCTGGAGACGTTGGAGGCAGTCCTCACCCGGGGTACGGTCAAGGACGCGGCCACGGCTCTACGGCTCCATCGCCACACGGTGCTCTACCGCATGGACAAGCTGCGTGAGCTGCTGGGCGGGGATCTCTCGGACCCGCAACGGCGTCAGCGGCTGCAGCTGGCGCTCGACCTGCGCAGGCTGCTCTGAGCGTCGATACCTGTCAGAATGAGGCCAGATCGGTCCCTGGCTCGGGTGGAGATGGACTCGTGAGCGCGTTTCGGCGACCCGAGGAGCGCAGGACATACGTGGACTTCGGCCGGTCCACGCCGGAGCAGGTCCCGACCTTCGTCGCCATCATGAAGGTCCTGCACACCGAGCCGGTCGCCTCCGCCTTCGCCCGCCTGCTCAAAAAAGAGCTACGTGGCGACGATTGCCTGCACCTTGCCCACCTTTTCGAGGAGGTGAGCGTGCTCGCCCTCCATCGCCATCTTGCCGAGGAGCTGCTCTTCGACGCCTTCGCCTTCGACATGTACTGGGATGAGCTGCGCGAGGATGTGCTCCACCTCCGCGCTCTGGAGGGCAACGAGAAGCTCTGCGAGAACTTTGAAATCGCTGCCGAGCGGGCGCGGGAGTACCGTCGGACCTTCCCTCCCAAGCTACGCTGGCAGCGCCGCCGACCTCCGGGCGAGCCCCCGGGGTCGGGCGGGGAGGGTGGCTCGATGCCACCCCAGCCCGAGGGTCAGGGACCGAGCGGAGGGCGCCAACCGGTGCCGGCGTGTCCTGCCAGCGATCAGGCCGAGGACCGGGACCCCGGTCGCTGATCGGCCTGCTGACCTCAGCGCCTTGAAGCTCTCGCGAACGCCCGAAGGTCCGAGAGGCGGCCCAGTAGCGGGAAGATGGGAGCGGTGGCATTGGAGAGGGCATCGCGTGTCGGAGGCGGGACGCCGGGGTTCGTGGCCGCGATCCCAAGCGGCCAACCTCTGGCTCCGCCGGCCGGGGGTGCCGACCGTGTTCGAACAGGGCTGGCCCAGGTGGCCCTGGCTCGGCGGCGGCTCCGTCTCGGAGCCGGTCGCGCACGCGGTCGGGGAGGCTTGGGCTCCCATCCGGGAAGGACTGGTCGGGATACCATGGCGTGCCGAGATCGTGGGCCCAGAACTCTGCGTGCCGCTCATCCCGCCAGCGCCGCCACTCCGGCGCCGTCTCAGCTCCGCCTCGCCTGCTCCCTGGTCGAGGAACGGTGAGGAGGGCGCCTGGCTGTCCTCGGCTCGTCCCAAGGATGGGGCGGGCTCGGCGTCGGTCGTGACCTGACCCGATTGAGGTGTGGTGGAGACGGCAGGACGATGGCGCAACCCTGACGTGCTGGTGGTGGGGGGCGGGAACGCGGCGCTCTGCGCTGCCCTCGCGGCTCGCGACGCCGGGGCTCGGGTCCTGCTCCTGGAGAAGACGTCAGTCGAATGGCGGGGCGGGAATAGCAAGTACACCCGCAACGTGCGGGTGGCGGGGCCGGAGTATCCCGAGGAGGAGTTCCTGCGGGATCTGATCGAGGTCACCGGGCCGGAAGTTGATCTGGAACTTGCCCGCCTCACCATCGAGCGCTCCCGGGAGCTGCCGAGGTGGATGGAGGCCCATGGGGCGCGCTGGCAGCCGGCGATGCGGGGGACGCTGCAGCTCAGCCGGACCAACCGGTTCTTCCTGGGTGGGGGCAAGGCCCTGCTCAACGCCTACTACCGTCAGGCGGAGGGGGCGGGGGTGGAGATCGGCTACCAGGCCGAGGTATGCGCCTTGCGGGTCGAGCATGGGGTCTTTCAAGGGGCAAGCGTGCGCACCCCCGAAGGCACGGTGGAGGTCAGAGCCGGGGCAGTGGTGGTGGCCTCGGGGGGCCTCGAGGCCAACCGGGAGTGGTTGCGTCGCCTCCACGGCGAGGCGGCCGACGGCTACCTGATCCGGGGAAGTGGGGCCAACGATGGGCGGCTGCTCGCCCAGCTCCTGGAGCTGGGGGCTCAGCCGCGGGGCAACCCGCAGGGCTTCCACGCCGTGGCCTGCGACGCCCGCTCGCCGCGGGCCGAAGGTGGGATCGTGACCCGGGTCGATGCCGTCCCCTTCGGCATCGTCGTCAACCGTCAGGGGCGTCGCTTCGCCGACGAGGGGGCCGACCTCTGGCCCAAGCGCTACGCTAGCTGGGGCGGGCTGATCGCCCGCCAGCCCGACCAGCTGGCCTTCTCGGTCTTCGACCGTCAGGTGGTGGGGCGCTTCATCCCGCCGCTCTACCCGCCCTATCGGGCCGAGCGCTTAGAGGGGCTGGCGGATCAGATGGGGGTCGACGCCGCCGCTCTGCTCGAGACCGTCGCCAGCTTCAACCGGGCCGTGGACGGCAACGTCCCCTATGATCCCAGTCGCCTCGACAGGCGGGCGACGCGGGGCCTGGATCCGCCCAAGAGCAACTGGGCCTTGGCCATCGAGGAGCCACCCTTCTTCGCCTACCCCTTGCGCCCGGGGATCACCTTCACCTACCTGGCGGTGGGGGTGGACGAGCGGGCGCGGGTGCTGGGCAAGGATGGCCGCCCCTTCGCCAACGTCCTCGCGGCCGGGGAGGTGATGGCGGGCAACGTCCTCCGCGACGGCTACCTGGGCGGGTTCGGCATGACCATCGGCAGCGTCTTCGGGCGTATCGCCGGGGAGGAGGCGGCGGCCGGTGGCCGGGCTGCTTGAGCTGATCGAGGAGGCCGAGCGCCAACTCACCATCTGCAACGCCTGCCGCTACTGTGAGGGCTACTGCGCGGTCTTCCCCGCCGCCGAGCGGCGCCCGGCCTTCACCCTGGGGGACGTGGTCCAGCTGGCCAACCTCTGCCACGACTGCCGCGCCTGCTACCAGGCCTGCATGTTCGCGCCCCCGCACGAGTTCGCGGTGGACGTCCCTGCCCTGATGGGCCAGGTCCGGCTGGCGGCCTACCGCCGTTACGCTTGGCCGGGGGGGCTGGGGGTGCTGCTCGACCGCCCAGGGATCACCGCCGCCCTGGCCGGGCTCGCCGGCACGCTCCTGGCGCTCGGGGCCGTGGCCTGGACCCGCGGCCTGGGGGGCCTGGTCCGCCCCCATCCCGGGCCCGGCGCCTTCTACCAGCTGATCGCCTACGAGTTGCTCCTGGCCGGCTTCCTTGCCCTCGCCGCCCTGGCCGTGCTGGTGCTGGCGGTAGGTGGCTGGCGGTTCTGGCGCGAGCTCGGTGGCCTCCCGCGCCCGCTCCGCCTCCGCGCCTGGGCCAGGGCGCTGGTCGACGTCCTCCAGCTGCGCTATCTGAGCGGGGGCGGTGGGGGCTGCTACCATCCCGATCCCCTCCACCCCTCCTCGGCCCGGCGGATCTTGCACCAGCTGTTGCTCGGGGGCTTCGCCCTCGCCTTTGCCGCCACCCTGGCCGCCGCGGTGGAGCAGGACCTGCTCGGTCGCCTCCCGCCCTACCCGCTGCTGAGCGCACCGGTGCTGCTGGGCACGGCCGGCGGGGTGGCGATGGTGAGCGGCGCCGGCGGCCTGCTCCAGCTCGGACGCCAGGCTTCCCCCGCGGCCGGGGCTCGGGCCCGGGCGCTGGACATCGCTTTCCTCTGGCTCAGCCTGGTGGTCGGCCTCAGCGGGCTCGCCCTGCTCGGCCTGCGTGCGACCCCGCTGATGGGGCCACTGCTGGTCTTGCACCTGGGGGCGGTGGTGAGCGTCTTCGTCACCGCCCCCTACGGCAAGCTGGTGCACGGCCTCTACCGGACCCTGGCCCTGGTGCGCGAGCGGATGGATGCCTGGGAGGTACAGGTCCCAGGAGGTTGACCCGGAGCCTGCCCAAGGCGAGGGGCGCTGTCGCCCGGGACCGGGCGGCTCAAGCGCGAGCCGCCCTCCCCTGGGGGTGGCGGGGACGCACCAGCCTGCCTGAGGGCGCGCCCACCGGCTCTCCATCGCGCATGATGACTTGCCCACGGAGCACCCCGACAACCGGGCGGCCTCGGACCCGCCGACCGTGCCAGGGGCTGAGCTTGTGCTTGGAGTGGAGGTGAGCGTTGTCGATCTGCCACTCGGCCTGGGGGTCGACGATCGTGAAATCGGCGTCCGATCCGGGCAGGATTGCCCCCTTTTGCGGATAAAGGCCGTAGAGGCGAGCGGTCCCCTCGGAGCAGACCCAGGCCAGGCGTTCGGCGCTGATCCGGCCTTGTGTCATGGCGTTCAGCATCACCGGGGCGAGCGTCTCGACCCCGATGCAGCCGGCGGGCTGTGCTGCCAAAGGCTGCTGTTTCTCCTCAACCGTGTGGGGAGCGTGATCGGAGCCGACGGAGGTGATGGTGCCGTCGAGCAGGCCTTGCCAGAGCGCCTCTCGGTCGGCCGCCCTGCGGATGGGCGGATACACCTTCATCAT
>Ga0070737_10001291_pt1 | contig 37030 bp, 35 predicted proteins | sample Coa_R1_10_FD_66438 | JGI IMG/M metagenome (GOLD analysis project Ga0070737, IMG submission 66438) | Surface soil microbial communities from Centralia Pennsylvania, which are recovering from an underground coalmine fire - Coalmine... | ecosystem: Environmental > Terrestrial > Soil > Unclassified... | reverse complement strand
CAGCAGCGACTGGCGCGCGAGCAGTTCTTTGGCGTGCATCGGATTTTCCTGACCCTGATCGATCATGCCTATGTCGAGAGACTGGGGGACATCAAGAAGATGTGGCCCGATCTGCTGCCGATCCGCGCCCAGGGCGTGGATGTGTTGGCGGTGCCGGAGGACGAAGCACTTTTGGCTGTGGAGCAGACCACCATGGCCAACCGTGTCGATCTCTTCAACGTGCGGGCACAGCTGACCGATGCCTGGCGCAAGATTCGCGTGGCCGCCAATGCCCTTATGGGGACCTTCAATGTCGATTATCACCTGGCCAGCACAACGACAGACGGCAAACCGTTCGCTTTCGCTGGCTCGCGGACCACGCACCAGTTGATTTTCACCGGCCAACTGCCGTTGGTCCGCATCTTGCAGCGCAACAACTACCGCAGCACTCTTATTTATTTCCAGCAGGCGCGCCGCAGTCTGTTTCAATTTGAGGATCAACAGCTCTTCAATGTCCGCTTCGAGCTGCGCCAGCTGCGTGTCTTGGCCAACAACTATCAGCGCGTGCAGAAACGGCAAATCGAACTGGCCTACATGCAGGTGGACCAGGCCTTGCAAGCGTTCAATCAGCCGCAGGCACCGCCGGGAGCCGACATTATCCTTCCTGGCCTGGTCGGCCCGATTTCGCGGGCGCCACAGCCAGGCGACCCGGCTGCCCTCACGACACAATTGCTGACCACACAAGCTTCTCTAGTGTCGTCGCAGAATGACCTGTACAATACGTGGATTGCCTACCAAACCAACCGCACCTACCTGTACCGTGACATGGGGATCATGCCCCTGGACAACCGTGGAGTATGGATCGATGCAGACGCAACCGCCAACCAATCCGCTGACAACCGCTCAGTCCCCGGACAACAACCACCCGCCAACGCCCCCCAGCAGCTCCCTGGCCCCGAACAGCTCCCTCCGCCCCGGCCCGAGCCGGCTGCCCAAGGGGCGCGGCTGGAAGCGGCGCGGTAAATGGTTGATTGCCTTGTTGCTGCTGTTTGCTTTGGGCGGCACCGGCCTGGGCGGATGGTATTTCTACGCCCGCAAACATACGGCGCGCCCGGATCTGCTTACCCACAAAATCAAAAAGGAAAAACTCCATATCACCATCACCGAGCGCGGCAGCCTGGAGCCAGCCGACAACACCTTTTTCAGTTGCAAGGTCAAGGCCAAGACGCCGGGATCAGCGGCCACCAGCATCCGCTGGGTTATCGATAATGGCTCTTTCGTCAAGGAAGGCGAGAAAATCCTGGAGTTGGATGACTCCGCCTTGCAGGACCAGCGGACAACTCAGGAGATCGAGGTCTATAAGGCCAAAGAACTCTGGAAAAAGGCCGAGCTGCAACGTACGGTCAACTTGCTTACCAACCGAGCAGATGTCGAGACCAAGAAGGCCCTCGTCAAAGTGCAAGAGATCGCCCTGAAGGAATACATGGAAGGGCTGTACGCACAGACTCGGCTCGATCTGCAAAACAAATATGACATGGCCAAATCGGACCTGTTTATGTGGCAAGAGCGAGCAGTCTGGTCAGAACGCATGGCGCGTCCGGGCCGGCAGTATGTTACCGTCTCTCAGGCCGAATCGGACGAAGCGCGTCGCAAAACCGCCGAGCTTACCGTGGAGAACTATCGTACACAGCTGAAAGTGCTCGATGAGTTGACCCGGGAGAAAAATCGCGTCCAATTGCAACATAACATCGATGACGCCAAGCGCCAGGTGGAAGTGGCCGAAGAAAAACTCAAAAAAACCCTGGAACAGGATGACGTGGCTGTCGATTCCGCTTACGCTCAATACCAAAAGCAGTTAGCAAAGCTGGAAGACATCGAGAAGGACATCGAGAGCTGTCTGATTCGCGCGCCGCGCGACGGCATGGTGATCTATTACATCGAGGAACGTGCCCGCTGGAGCGGCACCACGGCGGGCGTCATCGCTCAGGGCGAGCAGGTCAAGGAAGGGCAAAAGCTGATCGCCGTCCCCGACCTTACACAGATGGTTGTCAACGCCCGCATCCACGAAGCTATGGTTTCCCGCGTCCGGGATGACAAGGTCCGCTACACCGGCTTCAGCGAAGCCGTCAATACCGCCTTGCTGGTCGGGACTCAGCCGCTTAGCGTTCTGTCCGCCTACGTTACCTTTGATATGGACATGAAGGCAGCGTTCGCCAACAAACACGAAGACGTGGAAAAGATACTGGAGCGACACGGTATGCCGGCCACCGTTACCGTCAATGCCTTCCCCGATCGCCCTTTGAAGGCGCATGTTAAATCGGTGGCCCCCGTGGCGTCGCAGACTGATTTCTTCAGCTCCGACGTCAAGGTTTACCAGACCTACATCGCCATCGATGACAGCCGTTTGGAAGGGCTCAAGCCGGGCATGGATGCGGTAGTGAAAATCGATGTCGATAGCACGCCAGAACCGGTGCTGACCATCCCGCTGCAAGCACTGATGGGCAACGTAGAGATGGGGGCCAAACGCCGCTGCTTCGTCATGGTGGATGGTCGCCCGGAGATGCGTGAAATCACCCTGGGCAAGGCCAACGACACCGTCGCCGAAGTCAAGGAAGGCTTGCAAGAAGGCGACGAGGTCGTGCTCAATCCGGGCCTGCTGCTTAGCGACAAGGAGAAAGTGCAGTACGGAGTGACGGCACCGAGCAGCCAAGGCACTGGCAGTCCCGGTGGGTTCGGTGGTCCGGGAGGCGGCAAAGGCGGTAAAGGCGGCAAAGGCGGCTGGAAAGGCAAAGGGGGGATACCCGGCGGCGGCCCCGGCATGCAGGGCGGCCCCGGCATGCAGGGCGGCTCCGGCACGCCCGGCGGTGGCATGCAGGGTGGCGCTCCTTCTGGCGGCGGCTTCAGCGGGGGACGCCGCAGCCAAGGCGGCACGCCCCCGGGTGGAAAAACACCTGCCAACCCGTGATGAACCCCCAACGAGCGGGAGCGCGTTAGCGCTCCGAGGGAGAGTCACCCTCAGGGCGCCAACGCGGCCCCGCTCGCCTGTTAGAGTCTTCGGGGCGCTCATGCGGCCCCGCTCCCCCGTTAGAGACCCCACTCCAATGGCTGACATCGTTCGTATTATCGATCTGGTAAAAATCTATTATCTCGAATCCGTTGAGGTGCAAGCCTTGCGCGGCGTGTCCCTGTCGGTCGAGGAAGGCGATTTTGTCGCTCTTATGGGACCATCCGGCTCCGGCAAATCGACGCTGCTCAATCAGCTCGGCTGCCTTGATCGACCGACCAGCGGCCAATATTTCCTTGGTGACGAAGACGTTTCGGAGATGGACGATGATCAGCTCTCCGAGATCCGCAGCAAATATCTCGGCTTCATTTTCCAATCGTATAACCTGCTGCCGCAGTACACGGTCGTGGAGAACATCGAAGTCCCACTGCTTTACCAGGGCATCAAGCTCAATGCTCAGACGCGCGAATGGTGCATCCATCTGGCCACCATGGTCGGTCTGGGCGATCGGCTCGACCATCGTCCCATGCAGCTGTCCGGCGGCCAGCAGCAACGCGTAGCCATCGCCCGTGCCTTGGTCAACGATCCCCACGTGATCCTCGCCGACGAGCCGACCGGCAACCTCGATTCGCGCACCAGCGACGAGATCATGGAGCGCTTGCAGCAGCTCAACGATATGGGCAAGACCATTATTATGGTTACCCACGAAAACGACATTGCCGCCTGGGCCAAGCGTGTCATCCGCATGCGCGACGGCCATATTGAATCGGATGAACGCAACCACCACCGCACCATCGGCACCAAGCTGGCCAAGATAGACGGCACGGCCGGCAACGGTTTCGCCCTCCGGCCTGCCGGATTGTGAAGCCTTCCCGTTGCGCTCGGAGCTGGCCAAACTCTGCCGGCCCTGAGCGCAAGCAAGGGAGAGGAAACAAGAGAGTGACAACTATGTACCTGCTTTACATTCTTGTGGGAATCCTGTTGTTAGGCGCTGCGGTTGGTCCTGTGTTGTATTGGGACAAGGGCCGTCGCAGTCTGGTATTGGCGATCCGCAGCTTGTGGCTGCACAAGATGCGCGCCTTCTTGTCGGTCTTGGGCATCATCATCGGCACTGGCGCCGTCATTACGCTGATGGCCTTTGGCGAAGGTAGTATGCAGGAAGCGCTCGACGCCATCCGCAAACTGGGAGCGACCAACATCATCGTCCGTAGTGTCAAACCCCCGGAGAACTCGGCGACGGCCGGCCGCTCGCGCGTGGCGATCTACGGCCTGACGCAAGACGATTATGATCATTTTGCTGTTCTCCAACAGGGCGGCACCATCACGCGCATGGTGCCTATGCGTATTTTCCCCCAAGAAATGCGGCGCTTGCACTTGATGTTTACGGGCCGCGCCGTCGGCACCACGGCAGCCTACGCCGAGATCAACGATATCCCCCTGGCCCTGGGACGTTTTCTCCGTCCGGAAGATGAGGAGAATCACGAAAACGTCGCTGTCCTTGGCTCGCGTGTCGCTCAAGGTTTGTTCCCCTTCGAAGATCCGCTGGGGAAGACATTGAAACTGGGCCAATCGGAGTGGGTAGTCATCGGTGTGCTCAAGAGCCGCACACCCGTCGGCGATACCGGCGGATCGATGGCTGAGGATTACAACAACGACGTGTACATTCCGCTGACCACCTGCAACGAGCATTTCGGCTCCGTCATCACCTACCGCCAGGCCGGCTCGTTCCAACGCGAGCAGGTGCAACTTAGCCAGGTGACACTGACGGTCAGCGACATCGACAAGGTGCGCACGACCGGCGAGTTGATCAAGTCGATTTTGTCACGCCACTATAGGGACGATACAGCGGTGTCCGTGCCCCTGGATAAACTGGAACATGCCGAGGCGGAGAAGCGGCGTTTCTTGGGGTTGTTGGCGATGATCGCCGGCATTTCGCTGGTAGTCGGCGGCATCGGCATTATGAATATCATGTTGGCCACGGTGACGGAGCGAACGCGCGAGATCGGCATCCGCCGCGCCCTGGGCGCCAAACGCCGCGACATCACCATGCAGTTCCTCATCGAGGCCGTCGTGCAAACTTCGCTGGGTGGCCTGTTGGGTACGCTGTTTGGCCTGTTCTTCGCTTTCGTCGTACCGCCCGCTGCAGAATGGCTATGGGGCTGGCATTTGCCTGCCCAAGTCACTGCTCTGCCGATTTTTTTGGCGTTGATTGTGGCCGTCGTGGTCGGCGTCGGTTTCGGATTGTACCCCGCCTATCGCGCCGCCATGCTCGACCCCATCGAGGCACTGCGGCATGAATAAACACGAGCCGGAAGTATCGGCGACAGGTAGTCGTCCAGTCCGTCGCCGACACTTCCGGCTCGTTCGCTTGTGCCCGCTCCTTATTTGCGGAACATCGGATTTTGTGGATCGCCGCGCGACAACAAATAGGCGAGCAGGTCGAGCACCTCAGCATCATTGAGCGATTTGAGCAAACCTTCCGGCATCAACGACACAGGGGAAGGTTTGATCTCTTCAATGTCGCTCTTTTTGACTTCGGCAATCTTCGTCGAATCTTCCGGATCGAGCAGGATCGTCAGCGTATCCTGGGTTTCGTTGACGATGCGGCCGCTGTAGACTTTGCCGCTTTCTGTGGTAACGAGCGAAGCACGATACTGATCGGAAACGACCTTGCTCGGCTCAACAATCGCTTCGCAGAGATCTTTCAAGCTAAAGCGGCCGGCGACCTGGCTGAGGTCCGGCCCTGTTGCGCCGCCTTCGCCATTGAAGCGATGGCAAACGATGCAGCGTGCCGCTGCGTACATTTTCTGCCCGTTCTTGAAATTGCGGTCTTTCAATCTGGGTTCGGCAAACTTCACCAAGGCGTCGAGCTTCCAGTCGCGGCCCGGCCCTTTGGGTTTGGGCAGCTCTTTCATTTGGAACGGCTTGCGTAGGCCGGCTGCCTCAATGGCCAGACGCTCTGCCTCCGTGGCATTCTCGAAGGCCTCTTTTTCGATGTTATTGAGAAAACCCTGATAGCTGGCGCCGCCACTGTGTTTACGGGCATCGTTGAGCCACTCGAAATAGAACTTGCGCTGCTCCCACGTCCAGCCATCGCGCAGATTGCGCAGCACGAACAAATAGTGCAGTTTCTGGAGATCCGCTCCGTTGGCGAGTGTCCTGGCGATCGTGTCGCCGTAGCCGCGGTTGCGCGCCAGCAATTCATCCAGGTGCTCCCCATTCGTCTTCTTCGATTCTTGCCGCATCAGCGCGATGGTCTTGGCGATGACCGTCGGTGCTTTCAGATAGACGAGCAGTGTGGACAATTCCCGATTTAACGGATCGGTTCTGGCAGGATAATGGGCGTCGAGCTTCTTGGTCAGGTGCGAAGCCGTGGCGACGTCAGGTTTACCCATGCGAATGAAGATCAGTTGATAGACGCGCAGAAGTTCCAGCTGCTGCATCTCGGTCAGTTTGTCGTAATCGAGTCGATCCAGAGCAGCGAGTAATTGGGATTGCATTTTTTTGTCGCCCTGCCGCGCGAAAGCGACAGCGCCGGTGATAAGCGTCTCGGCATCTTTTTCTTGAAGCAAGCGTTCCTGCCACAGAGAGGGTTTCTGATGTTCCAGAGCGACGCGGGCAGCGTAGCGGATGAAACGATCGCCGTGGCCTAAGTAGGGATAGAGGAAATCGACCACCTTGGCTTGGTCCGTCGCCGGTTGATGATATGTCTCCAGTTGATGCCGTAGCGCTCGCTGGTCGGCGTTGCGAGCATCGTGCGGATCAACCGGAGTAGTCGGCTCTGTGCCGATGTAGGTGACGCGGAACAGCTCCGATTGGGTGCCACGACCGCCGATGGTAAAGTAGAGCGCCCCATCCGGACCGATGGCTGCATCGGTCAACGGCAGGGGCGTGCGCGACAGGAATTCCTCCTTGGTTGCTTTGTAGCTGCTGCCGTCTGGCTCCAGATGCACGGCGTAGATGGTGCCGAAGGTCCAATCGAGCAAATACAGGGCTTTCTGATATTGGGCCGGGAAACGGGCGCCGTAGCCGAAGGTCATACCGACCGGCGAGCCGGGGCCAATGTCAAGGACAGGCGGCAGACTATCGACATAATAGGCCGGCCATTTGCCCGTGCCGCTACGCCAGCCGAATTCACTGCCACTGGTAGCATGAACCAGGCGCGTCGGTCGATACCACGGCATGCCGATGTCCCATTCCATGTCCGAGTCGTAGGCGAACATTTCGCCGTCGGCGTTGAAGGCGAAGCGATAGGCGTTGCGATAACCGATACTGACAATTTCGATCTTCTTACTATCTGGATCGGTTTTGGCGATCCAGCCACCGGGGGCCAGTCGGCCGCGCGCATGGCCGTTGGCGTCCCACTGGCGTGGCAACAGCAGGTCTTCCCCCCAGTTGGTGGGGATACGGCTGGCATCGATTTTGGCTGGCAAATCGGTATGATTGCCGCAAATAAAGTACAACGACTTGCCGTCCGGCGCCAGACGCACGGCATGAGGGCCATGCTCGCCGCCACCAGCGATCGGCCGCAACTTCGTTACCTCGTCGAACTCATCCTCGCAGCAACAAGTATTGCGCAGCCGATACAACCCGCTGCCGGGACCGCCATTGACCATCGCATACAGACTGTCGAATGCCCATTGCAGTCCCTGCGCTCCGGTGACTTTCGTGCCCAGACGCTCAACCTTAACTTCCTGCATGCTGCCCACAGGCGGCAGGGTAATACGGCACAGACCTTTGCGTCCTTCATCGCTGGCGAGGAGCCGCCCCTTATTATCGAAGGCGATGCAAACCCACGAACCCAGCTCCTCACGCGGTACGGTGAACAACCGTTCGACCTGAAAGCCCGGCAAGAGGCGAAAGGTGTTGGAGAACACGCTGACCGAAGCCTGAGCAGCGAACACGTCCTTCCAGGGATCCTCGCCGAGCGTGGCGACTTTACGGGCCGGCATGGGTTGGGAGCTTTTCCTCGGCTCTCGCGCCTGCCAACTGACATCGGAGATAAGATAGCGTGTTTTCTCGCCGGGCTTTGTCAGGACGAGCTTGAGGACGAAACCGGCCGGTCCGCCGGCATTGGTCACGTCGGCTTCCAGAACATTTTTGCCCGGCTTGAGGAGTTTGCTCACGTCCACTTCGACCGGTCTTTGCCAATCGTCGGTTCGCGCGATCTCCTGACCGTTGAGCAGGAGTCTCATGCGGTTGTCGCAGGCGGCCCTTAGCCAGCCGGCCGTTGCTCCTCCCTCGAATTCCTTGCGAAGAACATAGCGGCGCCTGTCATCGGCCCCCCAGATCCACAGTGGTTTCGGACCTTTTTTAAAGAGATTATCTTGCAGGCGTATTGCATTCGATGATGATTTCGCCGTCGCACCGCGAATCTCCGCGGGAGCGATCTCCGGCTTTTGCGTGTAGATCTTCGTATCAGCAGCCCAGAAACGAGGAACCAACAGGGGCAGCGCCAGCAAGCATCCAGCGGCTGAGAGCATCTGTTTACGGGAGGGAAGGAGCATGGGTTGTCTTCTCGTGTTGCAGGTTGGGGCGGGGAAGCCGGTGAACATCACGGCGTTACTAACTTAATGTCGGGCATGGAGGCTTCGGCGTCAAGCGGTAACTCCAAGGCTTCACGTGACACTGTCTCCGATTCCGTAGTTTCCGGAAAACCATTCCCGGAGGGGGGGCATACGATACCTGCAGTTTTTTCCTGTAGCCCTTATCTCCGGCTATCTCCTGCTTCCAGGGCAGCGATGCGCCGCCGCAACTCGTCTGGTATCGGCACCTTCTCGCCACGCCCATAGTGGAACGTCACCACCGTACCTTGTCCTTCGGTGGCCACATCACCGAGCTGCGCACTGAAGATGCGGTGCTCCAGAGTGAAGCGGTCCTCGCCGAGCGTGCCTAGCCGCGCTGTGATGGCGATAGTGTCGGGATAGGTCAGCGGCCGGCGGAAGCGCGCTTGCGTTGCCGCCAAAATGGGACCGATGCCAGTCTGTCGCTCGAACTCCGGCCAGTCCAGCCGGCGAAAGTATTCCAGCCGGGCATTCTCGAAGTAACGGAAATAGACAACATTGTTGACATGGCGATAGGAATCCATCTCGCCCCAGACAACCGCTTGCCGCACCACCACGGGATACGTGGCCAACAATTCGTCGAACATCCTCTCACTCCCGCCCCTCGTTGTTGTTGCGCTCCAGTTCGCGCAGGTAATCGAGCGCTTCATCGAGCGTACCCACAGCGGCTCCTGGCACCCGACCGCCGACATCACATTCGTGCAGCAGCATCAGTTCCTCAAAATCTGGCGATGCTTCCAGCTCACGTCGTAGCCGAGCGCCGAGTTGGCCTTCCCGGTAAGCGTGGGCGTGCATGTGGTGCTCGATGAAGAAACGCGTTCGCTCGGTGATGAGTCCGTCCAGCGCTTGCAAGCCTGCCTCAACATGATGGCTGCGGTCCAGCCCCTTGCCGACATCGTGCAACAACGCTGCCAAAAGGAACTCCTCGTCATAAGGCCGACGCTCCCGCGCCAGCTCGAACACTTGCAGGGAATGATACAGCACATCGCCTTCGGGATGATACCGCGGCGAATCCTGCACATTTTCCAAGGGTGCCAACAACCTGCGGAAGACGGGATAAGGGTCGGGCGCCGACTCCGCGGCTTGCAATTCCTCATCGAGGTTCAGGTCTGGGTATTCGCGGGTCAACAGTTCCTCCAATTCGCGGATCGAAGCGCGTTCGATGGGCTTGCCGGTAATCGAGCTTTTGAAGACATAATGCGCCTTGTCTTCCGGGTAAACGGTCAATTCAAAGTTGAACCGATCGTACACATGAATATGTGTGAAAATTCGCGCCACACCGTGCTTGACCACCTGCTTACGCTCCAGGTCGTACTGGCAACCGGCCTGTTCGAGCACGTCGGTGATGAGGGCGGGGCTGTCGCTGAAAACGTGCAAGTCAATGTCGGAGCCTTTGCGGACGTGGCCGGTCATGACGCTGCCGATGAGCCGCGGCCGGAATTGCCGTAACAACCGCATCATCCGCAGCGCTTCCAGGCGCATGTCGCGCAGGTTCGCGGTACGTTTGTCGCCTTCGTGCAGGCGGGCGAACAATTGGATCTGTTCACGAATCTCGGCGTTGGAGGGCAGGTCTTCGGGTTTGATGCTGCGGCGGCAGAGCCGCTTGGCAGCCTTGCGTTTGGCGGTGAAATACTCGGATTCGATCCGTTCGTACATCAGGCGAGCGGCTTCCAGCGCGATGGCCTGACGTAATTTGACATCGCTCATCCTTTCCTGCGCCGTTATCAAGCCCATCCGAGCGGCGCGGGGCTGTGCGATAAACCACATCTCTATTTTACCTGCGCCAAGCATCCTTTGCCAGATCGAGTGGAGTTTTGCCAAAGAGCGGGGATTTTGGTAAGATTCCTGAGTTGTTCATCTCAGCACAATCATGGGATGAGTCAATAGAAATGCAGAACTTCGACCAGACTTTGAATGCATTCAAGAACCGGCAACCATTCCAGCCGTTTACGGTGGTGATGGCGGATGGAGACTGCTTCAAGGCGGATTTTCCCAACGCCTTGGTTGGACGGGATGGAATGGCCGTTTATCTGCAGGAGGCGCCCCAATTCTCTTCGATTATGCGGGCGTCAGCCAAATCATCGGGGGCCTGGCGGGGGCAAACGGAAACTTGACCATTTCGAGAACGAGAAATCTTTATGGCGCTCGACCTTTACGAACCGTGCAGCTGCGGCAGCGGCAAAAAATTCAAATGGTGCTGTCAACCGATCTTCGCCGCCATCAACCGGGCCTGGGAACAGGAAGCAGGCGGCCAGCATGAAGCGGCCCTGCGTCTGATGGATGAAGTTGTGCGCGAGCATGAGGGCAATCCGGAAGCCTGGGGTCAAAAGGCCCGGCTGTTGTACAGCCAGGGCAAGGTCGAAGAAGCTGAGAAAGCCTTGCAGAAGGCGTTCGATCTCAATCCTAACTATCCCGCCGGTCTGCTGCTCCGTGCCTATATCCGCTTTCAGGAGGGCGAGATCCCCGGTGCTTTGCTGTTGGCGCGGCGTGCTGCGGAAGCATATCACCCGGATGCACGGCCTCAGCTTGCCGAGGTTTATTTGCTCATTTTCGAGTGCGAAATGCGCATGAATCGGCCAGTGGCGGCCCGCGCCGCTTTGCGTCTGGCCCAGCGCTTCTCTCCAGGCGAAGAAGAGGTGCGGAAATCGTTTGATGCCCTGTTCGGGCCGGAAGGTCGCCTGCCTGCGGCGGCACGGCGCGATTACACTTTCAAAAAAACTGCCATCGCGTACGCTTCCGGCTCGCTGGACACACCGCGGTTGGGCGATCTGGTGCGCATCTTTGAGCCGCTGACTACCTCTCCTCCCTCCCCTAATGAGGGGGAAAGAAGAGGTGACGCAGCGGTGTGGTTCAATCTCGGCTTGGCTCGCGCCTGGCTCGGCGATAACGCCGCTGCCCTGGAAGCACTCGGACACTATGTCGAGCTGGAAACCGACGAGAATGCTGCCGGCGAGGCTGCCGCCCTCATGGAAGTCCTCCGCTGCGGCGCGGGGCTGGAAGAGGAGAGCGATTATCAGGAACATGTATTCACGTATCAATTCCGCGATCCGCATCCGATCGTTAATCTCTTGCAGGAATGGGAGCGCGGCCGGCGGCTTGTTCCTCTCCAATCCCCGCAAGAAGGTATGTTCATGGGTTTAGTGCTGGAGCTAAGCACGGCTGGCCTTATCACCGTCGGTGCGCCGCCGACAGATGCCGGACGCCTAGCTGGCTATGTCATGATCCTCGGTAATCTCTTCCAGCTCACCAGCCCCTTGAAAGAGCCATTCGATCGGCTGCGCGACGAAATCCGGCAACACCTGGCCCTGGGTTTGACCGAAGCTCAGGAACGGCTGCTGCCGATGCAGTTCCAGGACGTGACGACAGAGGCGCTGTTGTTTCCGCTCAAGAAGGCGGAGGACAATGCCCAGCGCGTGCTGGAGCACGTGCAGAAGCACTACGAGGAAACGTGGATTCACAAGCCGCGCCGCGCCCTGTCCGGCAACACGCCGATCGATGCCGCTGCCCACCCGACGCTGCGCAAGCATCTCCGCGGCGTCATCCAGTTCATCCAGGATTGTGCCAAGGGCAGTATGATCGTCAACTATGATTTCGATCGTCTACGCCGCAAGCTCGGCCTAATCCGTTCTGAGCATCGAGTCTTGCATTCTGAGACTCAGAACGCAGAACTCGGTGCTCAAAACTTGGCGCTTGACATCACGGCGATGAGCGCAGCCGAATTGGCCGGACTCAATGCGGCCAATCTATCCGACGAACAGCTCGAACAGGCTTATCAAGCGGCCGTCAAACTTGACGCCGAGGAGTTGGCAGCAAACTTCGCCCGGCAACTGATCGCCCGGCCGATGCGTCCGGAGCGGACAGATCGCTTCCCGTGGTACTCGTATTTGGCGCAGTATGCTCTGCGGAGCGGCGATAAAGATGCGGCCCTGGATTACATCAACGAGGGCGAGAAAGCCGACTGCGAACATAACGAGGGTCGGCGGCGCAACGATTACGAATTGCGTCGCGGTCAGGTCCACACCCGCCGCGGCGAGGTTGAGCAAGCTGCCGAGGTGTTCCAGCGCCTGATCGAGCGCGTGCCCAATAATTTTCGCTATCGCGGCAGCGCTGCTGAATCGATGCTATCGTTGCATCAGCCCGCGCGGGCCTTGCGCTTTGCCGAGGAAGGCATCACCGCCGCCCGGCAGGCCAATGACCGCGATTCCGAACAGTATCTCCTGGAATTGGCAGCCGCAGCGAAAAAACAGATGGGATGAGGCCACAAATGAACCGCAGATGAACACGGATAAAAAATTAAATTATTTTTATCTGTATTTATCTGTGGCTAATTTGGGAGAGAAACCAACGGATGCATCCGTTACACGGCAAAGTTGCGCTGATCACCGGCGGTTCGTCGGGGATTGGTCGAGCTACGGCCTTGCGTCTGGCTTCCTTTGGCGCTCGTGTCGCCGTCGCAGCACGCACCGTGGCGGCCCTGGAAGAAACCGTGCGCGCGGCCGAGACGCTCGGTGTCGAAGCGTTGGCTGTGCCGACCGACGTGACGGATGTGGAGCAGTGCCGCCACGCCGTCGAAACCACGGTGGCGCATTTTGGCCGGCTGGACGTACTGGTTTGCTCGGCCGGCGTGTCCATGCGCGGTCTGTTCGTCGATGCCGAGCCGGCCGCTCTCGAACAGGTCATGCGCATCAACTTTTTCGGTACCCTCTATCCGACCTATTTTGCCATACCTCACGTCAAACGCTCGCGCGGCTCGCTCGTAGCTATCAGCAGCCTGACCGGCAAGCGCGGTACGCCTTCTTACGCCATTTACAGCGCCAGCAAATTCGCCGTGCGCGGCCTGTACGAGAGCTTGCGTTTGGAACTGGCCCGCGACGGCGTTCATGTCGGCGTGGTTTCGCCAGGATTCGTGGCCACGCCATTACGACAGCGCGTCCTCGATGGCAGCGGCCGACCGTGGCCAACGCCGCCGCCGCCGCCCTTCCCTGTCTGGCCGATCGAGAAATGCGTCGATCGCATCGTCCGTCTCATCGTCAAGCGCAAGCCGCAGGCGCTGGTGGCTCGCCCCTTTGTCATCCCTTTTCTCGCCCTGGATGAAATCAGCGGCGGACGGCTCGGCGACTGGTATTTGGGCGGTAAATTCTTGTAGTCCGAATGTTCGTGTTCCGATAGTTAACACGAAGAGGACGGCTTTCTCGCCGGTGCGCAGGGAGGACGCAGCATGTTCACGGCACTGTATGCACTCATTGCCTCTACAGGGCTTGTTTGCGCCGAGACCGGCGTCGCGCCGGTTCTACCTACCGTTCCGGAAAGTCCTTACGGCTACCTGTGGTTCTATCGGCCCGATGGGCGCGGCGGCACCATCAAAGAAGTCTGCCCCTATGTCCCGCACGAAGCCGATATCCTCTTCTTCGACGACATGAGCAAATTCTGGGAGTTCCTTTATCACATTGGCCACACCGCCCCGCCCTTTCATACCGGCATCATGTTTCGTAAACCCGACGGCACGTTCCACGTCCTCGAATCGGGACCGGACGACACCCTGCACGTGTATCTTCTCGAAGCGTGCCAACGTGTTCATACTTTTAAAGGCATTCTGCAAATTCGCCGCTGCAAAGTGCCGTTGACGAAGGAGCAATCCTGCACGCTGACCAACTTCGCCTTGGCTCAGGAAGGCAAGCACTATGCTGTGTGGCGTCTGTTGTTGCAAGGCACGCCCATCAAAACCCGCGGCGGACCTTTGCGGTGTTCTTTGGCGCACACCCGCTATGATCGCTGCCGTTGGCTCTGCACCGAGATTGTTGTTGCTGCTGCCGAGCTAATTGGATTGATGGACCCCAACGTCATCAAGGCTAGCAATACGTATCCGCTCGATATTTTAGACGATCATATGTACAACCTGTCGCCGGTCTGGGATGAGGCAGGCTATTGGAGTCCGCATCCGTAGTCCCGGTTGGTCGCGCCGCAGAGCGGCGCGCGCCTGCGCACCGCTCTACGTGGCGGCCAACCAGGAGAATTAGGACGGACCGGATACGCTGATATGCGTCCAGGCGGGGGCATCGCTGGCGGGGAACGATTCCGTCGAAGCTTCCTCTACTTCGTCGATTTTCTCTGGGGCCGGCGGTGTTCCGCCGCGGTGCTGCTGTACTGCTTGGGCCAGCAGTTCTGCCACGCGATCCAGGGCCATTCCAACGTCCTCATCTAGCGCTTCGGCCGTCAGAGTCGCCGACGGCAGAGGCAAGACCGCTCGCACGGCAAAGCGATTCGCCTCTGCCTCACAATGGACGTGCAAATCGAGCCGCGTTTCCTCGGGACTTTCCGTCCCGATCAACTCATCGAGATACGCTTCCTTGGCGGCCCAGTGCTCCCGCACGTTAGCGATCCCAGTTTCCGCACAATGGTGAAACATGACATTCGTGCGCATGGTCTCCTCCCTTTTGAGTCCCGAACGTCTGTGTCTTTGGTATGCAACTACAATGCCGGAAAATTCGCTAGACGCTTCCGTGACGCTTCCCTAGATTTATTCTAATGTTCGTTTGAATGTTTTAATTTGCCCGCAAGGCTGTTCCTGGGGGATGTTATGATCTCTTCTCCTGCTGTCCGTTGGGTTCAGCGAGCTTTCACACTGGTTGAGCTATTGGTGGTTATTGCCATCCTCGCCGTACTCATTGGATTGCTGCTACCGGCCGTGCAGAAGGTGCGCGAAACAGCGGCGCGAGCGCAGTGCCTCAATAATCTGAAGCAACTCGGCCTGGCCCTGCACAACTATGATAGCGCCATCGGTCATCTGCCGCCAGCGTTCTCCAACACGACACCGCCTGCCTGGTCCGGCCTGCCGCCGTATTTTTTCAGCTGGTCTGCCTTGGCCATGCTGAATCCCTTTTTGGAGCAGACCAATATCTACAATGCAATGGATCTGACGCAGCCGATCTACATGCCGTCGCCGCCTTACGACATTTCACCGGGCAATCAGTTTGCCGTGCAGCAAGTGGTCAAGCTGTTTCTCTGTCCCAGCGATCAAATGCGGCCGGTGGCCAATCCGGGCGACTACGGTGTGGCAACCCTCGGCCCGACCAACTACGCCGTTTGTGTGGGCACCGGCACCACCCACGGCGGCCCGCCTTTCGGCAGTCCCCTAAACGCCGACGGCATGTTCACGGCCGGGCAAGGCTTCCGTATAACGGACATTTCGGATGGCACAAGCAATACAGCCATGATGTCCGAGAGCGTGCTGGGCGATGGGCCGGAGAATGCTGGCGGATCATTGCCGAGTGTCCCTCATGCCGTGCAGACTGTGTACGCTTACACCGGTTTCGGCACACCGCTGAGCGATGCAGCCTGCGCCGGCGCATCGCAATGGAACGTCTCGAACCGTCGAGGCTTCATGTGGGCCAGCGGCGAGATGCGCTGTGGTTCTTACAACCACTATTACACTCCCAATGCTCCAATTTACGATTGCGTGACCAATGACCTGACCACCCTTACCTCGATGGCTTTTCGCGCCGCGCGCAGCTGGCATACGGGCGGCGTCAATGTGTTGTTCGGCGACGGCAGTGCGCGGTTCGTCAGTCAAAGCGTATCGTTGACAACCTGGCGCGCCCTGGCCACGCGTGCCAGCGGCGATATTCCTGGCAGCGATTATTGAACCATGAAGATTGCAGATAAAATGGACACTTATTCACATGCATTCATGGCCTCTCCGCCGCGCCAGCAAGGCCCGTCCGGCCCTTGCTGGCGCGGCGGAGAGGTGTGGCACAGCGTCCACATCGCCGTTGCCGCGTTGGCAATGGTAGCAACACTACCCGGACGCACGCACGGACTAGGGCTGTTCACCGAGCCGATCCGCAAGACTTTCGGATTGGACACCGAGAGCTACGGCTTGCTGAACATGGGCGCGACGCTCCTGGGTGCGTTGTTTTGTCTGCCGTGCGGCGGATTGCTCGATCGTTTGGGGACGCGCGGCGTCTTGACCGGCGTGATGATGGCGTTGGGAGGCGTGGTCATGGCCATGAGCCGACTGGAGGGTAAATCTTCGTCCGCCGTTGTACTGCTAAGCCTCTTCCTGTTGATTCTGTTGACGCGGGGACTGGGACAAAGCGCCCTGTCGGTAGCCAGTCTATCGCTCATTGGCCGAACGGCGCCGCGGCGCGGCGGCTGGACGATGGGAGTTTATTCAGTGCTCGTTTCGGCTGGGTTCCTGAGTGCCTTTTGGATTCTGGGTCAATGGATCAAGCAGCACCCTCAGGAATGGCGTCCGGCCTGGACCGGCATCGGCGTAGCTGTCCTCATTGCAGGAATGCTCGCTTCTGTGTCCATTCGCAATCATCTTCTGAATGGGGAGCCGTCTGCGAAGGAGGAACGAATGGAAACCAGCCGGACACTGGGGCAGGCGCTGCGCAGTCCGGCGTTCTGGACGTTCGCTATAGCCGTGTCGTTTTATGGCATGGTCGCGGCCGGCACCTCGTTGTTCAATGAAGATATCCTCAAGGGATTATCTCTTCCTGATGTCAAGCGCATTTTCGTTAACGTCACGCGCCTGGCCGTTCCGGTCGGCTTAGCCAGCAACCTGCTGGGCGGCTGGCTGGCAACGCACTGGCCGCTGAGACGAATGCTGGCCGGGGCGATGGCCGCTCTGGCTGCGGCCCTCGCCGCCTTTCCGTCGCTAACTGTCGAATGGCAGATTTATCTGTACGCGGCAGTGCTGGCAGCGGCCGGGGGCATCATCACCGTCTGTTTCTTCGCTGTCTGGCGTGCCGGCTTTGGCCCGGCTCATCTGGGCAAAATCCAGGGGGCTGCCCAGATGCTCACGGTGCTATTTTCCGCCCTGGGCCCGCCGCTGTTCGGCAGCGCCAAGGTCCGCCTGGGATCGTATTTACCGCTGTTCCCCTATCTGGCCGCTACGGCCCTCGGCCTGGCTTTGACTGCCTGGCTAGCCGGCCTGCCCACGGAACCGAGGTCAGCGATCAGAGACCAAGAACCTCTGACCGCTGACCTCTGATTTCTTGACCTTGGACGTGAAGGAGCCAGTCATGCTCAAAGCTGAACAGTGCGATTTCTATCACGAGCAAGGCTATCTTATCCTCCGCAATTTTTTCCCAGCTACGCTCTTGGCGGAAGCAGCGGATGAAGCGGATGCTCTGTTGCAACGCCACGATCTTATCGCTGTCAACAACCTGCGCTGCCGCTGGCAGATTAACGTGTACACCGGCGCCCGCGAGTTCGAGACGTTCGATCCCGTCATCGACTTGTCGCCCCTGTGCGCGCAGATCGCCGCCGAGGCTCGCTTGTTGGCCGTGCTGGCCGCTCTGTATGGCGAGGAAGCCTGTCTATTCAAAGACAAGCTGATCTTCAAACCGCCCGGAGTAAAGGGCTACGAATTGCATCAGGACTGGATCGCCTGGCCAGGTTTTCCGCGCAGCTTCTTGACTGTGCTGGTTCCCTTTGATAGTGCCGATGCCGACAACGGCTGCACGCAGGTGTTCCCTGGCTATCACAAGAATGGTCCGCTATCGCCGCAGGATGGCCACTATCACGAATTGCCGCCGGAGGCGATCGATGCGATGCGCGGCGTCAACCTGGAGCTGGAGCGCGGTGATGTGGCCATCTTCAGCGGTTTCACGCCGCACCGCTCGGCTCCGAACCGCTCTCCGCGCTGGCGGCGGCAGTTGTTCTTGAGCTATAACAAATATTCCGACGGTGGTTTCCAGCGCGACAAACATTATCAGGAGTTCCATGATTGGCTGCGTGCGAAACACACTGAATCGGATAGGAAAAATCTGTATTTTCGCTGATCGATTGGCCTTCGTCCCAGGAGAAAATCATGGTAACCGCCTTGCCGATGGCCCCCGCCATCCGTTTCCACTTGTCGCTCAACGTCACCGCACTGGAGCGCTCCATTGCCTTTTACCGCATCCTGTTCGGCCGCGAACCAGCCAAGTGTCGGCCCGATTATGCCAAATTCGAACTGGATGATCCGCCACTGGTGCTATCGTTGGAGCCTTCCCTTGGTCTTTCCCAGAACGAGGAGGACAAAGAGAGGAGCACCAGTGGAACGCTCAATCACCTCGGTTTCCGTATGCCCGATTCCGCCGCTCTGGTCGCCGTGCAAAGGCGTCTCGAACAAGCTGGCATCCGTACGCAGCGCCAGGAGGGCGTTGAATGTTGCTATGCTCGGCAAACCAAGTTCTGGGTGACCGATCCGGACCAAACTTTATGGGAGATTTACACGCTTGATGAAGACATCGATCACCGCGGCGCCGGCCAAACACGTGAGCAAATGTTGCCGTGAGAAGCAGGAACGAGGCAGAAGCGATGGATAATGTACCGTCGCTTCTGCTTCTGCCTTGTCATATATCGCTTACACTTGTGGCTCGTTTGGTCCGCCGGCGACGAAGCCAGACCAGCAACGCCGTCCCGCTGCCGGTCAACGCCAGCACCAAAGTACCGGGTTCGGGAGATCCGGCGATGTGACCGCCGCCCGGCGGTGGAGGCGGTGGGGGCGGCGGAGGTGGTGAGGACGGTGGCGGTGGAGGAGGAGGCGGAAGCGGAGGCGGTGGAGGAGGAGGCAATGACGGCGCATCGGCGATCACTGGCATCGTTCCTGCCGGAATTATCAGGGTGAGCAGCAACGCGGCTGTATTATCCACCTGCTGCGCCGGCAAGGGACGCCCTTGCGGACGCGGCAGACGAGTAGGGAAATCTTGCGATGCATAAATGACCTGCGCGGTAGGGCCGCATACGCAAGGAGTCGCCCAAGCGAGCGCTGCCCGATCCGCTGGCCAGATGTTCAACAGACCAGCATAAGCAGACGCGGGTAAGCTGGTCAAGATGCATCCCATCGCCAGGAGAGGAAGAAAGCGACGACTGGGCAAGGTCAAGAACGCATTCATCCACCAAATTCCTTTCTCAATTCCGTTCTGGGCTAAGACTCCTTACCATGAGAGCAAGGCAGCCGTGAAGGCCAATTTGTCCGACGGGCGAACGGATCGGCGTTAGCTGGCTATAAGAACCCCGCCCATCAGCCGGCTGACGCTAGCCATTTGCCTCAATTCGGAAAACGCGTCCTATCCGAAAAAAACACTTCTTTTTGTTGTAGCGATTGGTCGAAAAAATCTGTCAGGGAGGGTAGCGCGTGCTTTAGCCGTAGCATCCCTTCCGGGGGGAGTATGGGGAACATGAAGAAGGGGCGGTGGATCGGCAGTCTACTCCTTGCTGGGTTTGCCTGCATTGCCGAGTTGCGCGGCGAGGATATGCAGTGGCAAGCCGTCAGCGAGGCGCCGCACACAGAAACCGTTGCCGCCTTGGCAGTTCCTGTGGCGCTCTCCGAACGTCCGACCGGCAGGGGGCCGGTCCCATCGAGCGTTCCGGGAGAGTTGTTGCCGGTTCATTTCGAGACACCTGTTCCTGACATCAGGAAGACCGGCGTCCCGCCGGTTGCCAATGGGGCTGGCGTCCCGCCGGTTGCACCGCATCGCCCGCCAGAGATCATTGCCGTCAGCACGCCCGTGACATCCTCAGCCACGCTCCCGGCCGAGCAGCAAAACGAACCTGGCGATGCCCTTTTCGCCATCGATCGGCCGTTTCCTATCGGCGAGGCGAAGTATGCTTCGAGCAGCGGTATCGTGCGGACTTCAGCTAGCGTCGCGGTTCCCTCCATTCCCCCAGGTCCCGAAGTGCCCATGGTTCCGGGGTGGGACGCGCCGGTGGATGCTAGCTGGGGAAGAGGACAAGCCTTGCCTACGGGACCGTTGCCGGAAGATCCCGCCGATACACCGGCCTTTCCCTCGTTCCAGCCGCTGCGTCCGCGGTTATACGCTTCTGCGGAGTATCTGCTCTGGTGGGTTCAAGGACAATCGGTTCCGGTACTGGCCACCACCAGCGCCCCCAGTGATTTCGGAGTTTTAGGAGCGCCAACTACGCAAGTTCTCTTCGGCGGCAATTCGATCAACGGCAACAGTCCATTTTCCGGCGGACGCTTCACTCTCGGTTATTGGCTAGGTTGCGAGCAGAAAAAAGCACTGGAAATCACCGGCTTCTTCTTGGGTACGCGCTCGGCCGGCTTCTCGACAAACAGCTCCCAGAACCCGGTCATCGGCCGGCCGTTCGAGGAGGCCAACAACGGCGAAGAAACGGCACAGCTCACTTCGCTGCCAGGTGTCTCGGTCGGTACGCTGACCATCAAAGCTCCCACATCGCTATGGGGACTGGCGGGCAATCTGCGCTGTCTGGTATGCTGCGGTTGCAATTATCGCTTCACCCTCTTGGCCGGTTTCCGCAACATCAATTTGGACGAATCATTGACCATCACCGAGAACGTTCTGGGATTGCCGACCGCTCCTGCACCGTTCACCAATCAGATGATTACGGTGACCGACCGCTTCGCCACGCAGAATCATTTTTATGGCGGCAATCTCGGCGCCGATGCCCGGTGGTATTGGGGCCGTTGGAGCATCGATGTCCGCGGTCAGGTGGCCCTGGGCGACACCGTACAGATCCTGGACATCAATGGCAGTCAACACTTCGTTCCCGGGGTGACGATGGCCAACGGCGCAGTCGTACAGAACTTCACGGGCGGCCTGTTGGCCCTGCCCAGCAACATCGGCCATTTCCATCATAATGCCTTCAGCGTGGTGCCGGAAATCGGCGTCAATCTCGGCTACCAGATCCTGCCTAATCTACGCGGCTTCATCGGCTACAATTTCCTGTATTGGAGCAACGTCATTCGTCCGGGTACTTCCATCGATCGTGTTCTCGATGTGACACAGATCCCGAACTTCCCGCTGCATCCCGAACCGGCGCCCGTGCCCGGCCGGCATCCAGCTCCTGTCTTCCATGAAGTCGGCTTCTGGGCGCAAGGTCTCACCTTCGGGTTGGAATTCGTGTATTGATTACACACAGACCTTCTTGCCGCGCGGCGCAACGAGGTAGTTTCTGAGGTTCTCAGTCTTGCACGTGCTGTTCGGTCCATTCAATCCTGGATGTCTTCTTTCCTGCATCATAATACCATAGCAAGAGAGCACCGGCGACTCGCTCGGCGTCGAATTCGCAGAATCGCTATATCATCCGATTCTTCACAACCTGGAACGGATCCGGTAAACTTATGATCTTCGACATTACTCCTCCTGTTTCGCCTCGTTTGCAGGTGTGGCCTGGCGATACGCCGCTGTCACGGGAACTGCTGCGCGATATGCACCGCGGCGATCAGATTACGCTGTCCACTCTACACGCTACCGTCCACCTGGGCGCCCACGCTGACGCGCCGAGTCACTATGGCGTCGATGCCCCCACCATTGACGAATGTAGTCTCGATCCTTACCTCGGCCCCTGCCAATTGTTGCGTGTAAACGTCCCGCGGCGTACCCGTATCACACCGGACATGCTGTCGGTCGCCCTTGAGGCGCCGCGGCTGCTACTGGCGACTGGCACTTATCCCGATCCTGAACGTTTCCATCCCGATTTTGCCGCTCTGGCCCCGGAGTTGGTGGAATACCTGCATCGCCAAGGGGTGAAACTTGTCGGCATTGATACGCCCAGCGTCGATCTCTTCGATTGCCAAGATTTGCCCAGCCATCACCAATGTCTCAAATACGGCCTGGCCATCCTGGAAGGATTGCTGCTCAAGGACGTGCCCGAAGGAGTGTACGAATTGATCGCCCTGCCGTTGAAACTGGTCGATTTCGATGCCAGCCCTGTCCGGGCTATCCTGCGGACCCTGGCAAGCAACTCGTAATTTGGCATTGCTTCTGCATTACTTGTCGATTAGCGACGCTTCGCAAATCGCTTCCAGGGAGGCAGGACGATGGCCGCGAAAAAAGAGAGATGGGTCCACAAGGTCCAGACTGTGTCCACTTTTCCGCCCGCAGGGCTATTCACCCGCGATGCCGAAACTATCGCCAAGGTCATGGCCCGCAAGAAAGTCAGCCCCAAAGGACCAGGTTCTGGATTGCGCATGATCCAGTTCTTCATCAACCGCGCCGGCAAAAACCTGTCGCCGGAGCGGAAAAAAGAACTGGAAAAAGCCAAACAGATTCTCCAAGAAAAGCTGCGGAAACAGCGGAAATAATCGTTCCAGGAGGCGCTGATGAATCCCTCACCCAGCCGCGCCGCCGAGCGCGCTTTCGACTTTCTGAAAATTAACCAGCGTCCCGGCAAGCCGCGCAGTCGGGGCATAACAGAGATTCGCGGTCCCTATTATACACCAATGGGCAAGCGCTATCTCCAGGACGTTCTGGAAACGATGGGCGCCTACATCGATGCTCTCAAATTTGCCGGCGGTTCCTTTTCTTTGATGCCGCGCCCCATTGTTAAGGAAATGATCGACCTGTGCCACGCTCACGATGTTCTCGTCTCGACTGGTGGTTTCATCGAATACGTGCTGACGCGGGGGGCCGAAGCGGTTCGCCATTATCTCCGCGAGTGCAAGGAGATAGGCTTCGATATCGTTGAGGTATCCAGCGGCTTCCTTGCGATGCCGGCCGACGACTTTGTGTGCCTGGTTGAAGAGGTGCAGCAAGGCGGCATGAAGGCCAAGGCCGAGGTTGGCATTCAGTTTGGCGCCGGCGGCGCCAGCACCAGCGCCGAGCTGGAAGCGGAAGGAACACGCGATCCGGAAGGGGCCGTGACGCTGGCCCGACGCTGCTTGGAAGCCGGTGCCTACTTGATTATGATCGAATCGGAGGGGATTACGGAGAACGTCACGACCTGGCGCACCGGCGTAGCGAGCCGTTTCGTCAACGCCCTGGGACTGGACAAGATCATGTTTGAGGCCGCCGATCCGGAGGTGTTCGGCTGGTACATCAAGAATTACGGGCCAGAGGTCAACCTGTTCGTGGACCATAGCCAAATCGTGCAGTTGGAATGTCTGCGTTCGGGAATCTGGGGTACCAAGGGTCTCTGGGGGCGTGTGGTAACATACAAGGGTTGATTTCCAGCGTGAGAGGGGCTAGAACCCCAACGAGGCATAAGCGACGAATGCTGGTGCTCCGTTGCTTATGCTTGCGGCCCGTTTCTGGAGCGAGCCATGAACGAGCAGCCCTACTGCGATTATCGCATGACCGTGCGTGTGGAAATCCCCAACCAGCCCGGACAATTCGCGCGGCTGGCGACCCTGTTGGCGGAGGAAGGCGCCAACCTTGGCGCCATCGACATCGTGGAAGCGAGCCGCAACAAGATGGTCCGCGATATCACCTTCGACGCCCAGAACGAAGCCCATGCCGATCACATCTTGCAGCGCTTGCGCGCCCTGCCCGGTGTGCGTGTGCGCTCGGCCTCCGATCGCATCTTTCTTCTGCACCTGGGCGGCAAGATCCATACCCGCGCCAAAGTCGCCGTCAAGACGCGCAATACCCTGTCGATGGTATATACGCCAGGTGTGGCCCGCGTTTGCCGGGCCATCGCCGAAGACAAGAACAAAGCCTTCGCTTTCACCTGCCGGGCCAACAGCGTGGCAGTCGTCAGCGATGGCACGGCCATCCTTGGCCTGGGCGACCTTGGCCCGGAGGCAGCCCTGCCGGTCATGGAAGGCAAGATTATGCTTTTCAAAGAGTTCGCCGATATCGACGGCTGGCCCTTGTGTTTGGCTACCAAAGACGTGGACGAAATTGTCCGCATCGTCAAAGCCGTCGCCCCGTCGTTCGGCGGTATTAACCTCGAAGACATCAGCGCCCCGCGTTGTTTCGACATTGAAGATCGTCTTAAAGCGGAATTGGATATCCCCGTCATGCACGACGATCAGCACGGTACAGCAGTGGTGTTGTTAGCGGCGCTGTTCAATGCCTTGAAAGTGGTCGGCAAGAAGCTGGATTCGATCAAAGTAGTGGTCAATGGCCTGGGTGCAGCGGGGACGGCGTGTTGCCGCATCCTGTTGGCAGCTGGAGTGCGGCGGCTGATCGGCTGTGATCGCAACGGTGCCGTGCTCGACGTGACGCAAGACAATCTCGCCGCCGCCGGCAAGGACCTGCGCGGTGTCATCCGTTTCGATAGTCCTTTCGCAGTCCTGCATGAAGTATTGAAAGATGCCGATGTTTTCATTGGCTTATCGCGCGGTAACATTCTGACGCCGGCTGATCTGCAAATGATGGCCTCCGATCGCATCGTCTTTGCGATGGCTAATCCCGATCCGGAGATCGCTCCCGATCAAGCATTGCCGCATTGCCGTATTCTCGCCACCGGACGCTCGGATTATCCCAACCAGGTCAACAATCTGCTTGCTTTCCCTGGCATCTTCCGCGGCGCTCTGGATGTGCGTGCCCGTGAGATCAACGAAGCGATGAAACTGGCCGCCGCCGCCGCCATCGCCGACATCATTCCCGAAGATCATTTGACCGAAGATTACATCGTGCCAAGTGTGTTCGAGAAGCGTGTGGTACGGGCGGTGGCGCGAGCGGTGGCGCAAGCGGCTCATGAAAGCGGCGTGGCCCGGCGGCGCGAACGCGAGATGCATTAGCGCAGGGTATCCCTCTTGATTTGGGCGTGTCGGAGGGCTGACGTGCCAGGAAACCAACTCGGGGCGCTAACGCAAACCCGCTCGCCAAAACGCAACTCCGCTCGCCAAAACGCAACTCCGCTCGCCAAAACGCAACCCCGGTGGTTCGTTTTCCTTGACATACACCGCTGCGTCCATTAGTTTTGCCGCAAGATCTATCGCCTAAATGCGAATCACTGATAGAAAAGTAGCGTCGTTTGATCCACTACGCACCAAAGTAGCCGAGAATCACCTATGTCTGTCGAGCAACCGCAAACGCCGCCGCCCAAACCTGTGGCCGATAGTCAGAAAGTCACAGTCATTAGTCATTCCACCTTGTTTTATTGGTGGCCCGTCTGGGCCATGGGGTTCCTGCTCGGTATCCTCTCTCTATTTTCCGGGCAGCGGATGGCTGTCGTCCCAGAAAAGACCGAGATCGTTCGTAAGGCGGAAGTTATTGGAACAACCGAAGAAGGTAAGGAAACGCGCTATAAGGATCGTGAGGTCCTCGTTTTGCCGGAGAAAGAACAGCTGCCGACCGTCGATCCGAACAATCCGAATTCGCCTCCTCAGAAACTGCGCCATATTTGGAAGGGCAGAGGATTCGGCGTCCTCTTTGCTACCATCTTGCTGTTGGTCATTGTCATCACCAACGTTCCGCTGCGCGGCTTGTGGTCGTTTCTGGTGATTTTCGTCGTCGTCGCTTTGTCGATCATCTTCGCCTTGGCCGGATGGTGGGAAGTGATCTTGTACCACTTCAGCTTGCTCGATATTCGCATCAACGCGGGCGGCTACATCTTCATCGCCGCCATTCTCTTCACCATTTGGCTGTTCACGGTATTGGTTTTCGATAAGCAGGTCTACATGATTTTCACCCCCGGCCAATTCAAGGTCTGCACCGAAATCGGCGGCGGCGAACAGACGTATTCCACGGTCGGCTTGACCTTGGAGAAACAACGGAGCGACCTGTTCCGTCATTGGATTCTCGGTCTGGGTTCTGGCGATTTGATCGTGAAAACAACGGGCGCTCAGGCCCATCATTTCGAGATGCCCAATGTGTTGTTCGTCAGCAGCAAAATGCAGCGGATCGAAGACATGATCCGCAAGATCCCGGATTGATTGAAGAAGGCTCACTCCAGAGTCATAGAGAAAAACACCGAAAAACGGCAAAAAAAGCAGAAGAGCAACCTGGTAATCGCCGTGCTTGTGGGCGGCTCTTTTCGATTTTTTCTGGGTTTCCTTCTCTGCGTTCTCTGTGGCTCTGCGTTTAGCCTTGGAGACGGTGCGAGATGCGTTACGCGGTACTTGGAGCGGCCGGACAACTGGGCCGCGATCTGTGTCCCCGCCTGCCGGGCGATGTCATCCCCCTGAGCCGCACGGGAGCGCCGGCGATCGATCTGGCCCGGCCGGAATCGTTGCGTACGCTCTTCGACGAGGTGCGGCCCGATGTGGTCGTCAACTGCGCTGCCTATAACTTCGTCGATCGTGCCGAGAGCGAGCCGCAGGCAGCCTTTGCCGTCAATACCTGGGGAGTCCGTGAGCTGGCGCGTCTGTGCCGCGAGTACGCTTGTTTGCTCGTCCATTTCAGCACCGATTACGTCTTTGGACTCGATGAGGCGCGACGACAGCCGTGGGCCGAAAGCGATGCACCCGGTCCGATCAGTGTCTACGGTCTGAGCAAGCTGGCGGGCGAATATCTGGTGCGGGCGACCTGTCCGCGTCATCTCGTCATCCGGACCTGTGGGTTGTACGGCGTCTGGGGTAGCGGGGGCAAAGGTGGCAATTTCGTAGAAACAATGCTGCGACTGGCCGGGCAGGGCAAGCCGCTCCGTGTCGTGAACGATCAGACCTGCACGCCCAGCTATACCGTGGATGTGGCCGAGACGACCCTTGCTCTCTTGAGCGCTGGCCGGTCCGGACTGTATCACGTCACCAATTCCGGCAGCTGCACCTGGTATGAACTGGCCCGCACCGCTTTCGAGTTGTCCGGCATCTGTGCAGACCTGACGCCGATTCCCAGCTGCGATTATCCTACTCCCGCCCGCCGTCCGGCCTACAGCGTGCTCGATCACGCTGGCTTGCGGTCCTTGGGGATCGCCTCGCCGCGGCCCTGGCGCGAGGCGTTGGCGGCTTACCTCCGCGAGCGGCAGCACAAAGATACGTTGCCAGCGTGCCCTACGTAGAGCAGCAGCACAAAGACACCCTGCCAGCGTACCACCTCAAAACTTGAACGAAACTACTTCTGCGGCAAAAAATTTTGGTCCGATCGTAACGGAAGTACGGCCGGTACGGAGGGAGACTGTGAATTTATCAGATTCTTTTCTCGGAAAATTTGTTTCGGCCGTTTCATGATCTAGATTTGGAAGAGACGCCCTATCTTTTCCACGTTCCGCAGGGGGTGAGATCCATCTATGAACAGCCAGAGCAGTCTGTCCTCGGATTTCGTGGTCACGGATCGGCGTAACGGCGATCGTCGTCAACAGAACGAACGCCGCAAGCAATCCATTCCCGTGGCCGTTGAACGGCGTAGCGGCAAAGATCGGCGCGAAAGGGGCGAACGGCGTCGGCAGGTCGATCCCACTACCTGCGAGAAAGAATACAGCGACGAAGAAATCGCTTTCATGAAGGCGATGGATCAGTATAAGCGCTCCAATCGCCGCCCTTTCCCCACCTGGAGTGAAGTCCTGGAAGTGCTACATTCGCTAGGCTATCGCAAGATCGCTGAGACGACCGATCTGCCGGGCCTGCCGGCAGCGAAGGAGCTAGCCGATCCGGAAGCATAAGTGAAGAAAGGTGGCTTCCGAAGTAAGCAATTCTTGGCAACGGCCGGCTTACGCCGGCTGTTCGCCTACCTTGCCTCTTCAGGGTGAAATGACACCGGCCGGTGGCGGTGGCATTGGGCGCGGCGACGGCAACGTTCCTTCCGGCGGCGCCGGCGGTGTCGGCGGAGTCGGCGGGGTCGAAGCCAATGGCCGCGGCGGTAAAGGTACGCCGATGTTTTGACCGCGTGCCCGCAACTCCTCTGCCCGTGAACGCATGTCGTCGGGAGGGATCGTTTGCAGCGGTCGCATTGTGTACGAGAATTTACGCACATCGCGCAGCTTGAATGGCCAAATGTTCTCCGTGAAGAAATCGATGCCCGGCCACTCATACCAAGGCGGCGGATAGGATTGCACCACGTCCAGTGTTTCGTAGCCTTCCTTGATAAGGGTAAACTGCTGCTTGCCGTAGTAGGTGAGATAGCCATCCTGCGGCGTCATACCCAGATAATTACCGTTGTGGTACACCAGGGCACCGGGTGGATCCGAGTAGATAGTGAAACGGCGCTCGACGCAACCGGCCATCGAGCCTATCGTCACCAGCGCTGCCAGGCAAGCGATCCGCTTCATGTCCCGCACCTCTCCTCAAAAGCGTCTGCTCGTAGCCGGAGATCGATTTGCGGTCAAGAGCAATTGCGCCATGGGGAGATGCCCCTCTGGATTTTGGCAAGCGAGGTTGGCGCCAGTCGCCGAGTAGGTTTTTCCACTCATCCCCCAAAGGGGGAGGGAAAAGACCACTCGCACGTAAGCCCTCCTCCACGCCCAAATCGAGAGAGACACCCATGCCATTGCGCCGCCCGCGGGGCTTGCGAGCCGGAAGTGTTAGCGATGGTCATTCCTGTCGCTAACGCTTCCGACTTGCAAGCGGCACTTGCAAGCTCCTGGCGGAGGTGTAGCATAAAAGAACCAGGTTATCCGGCGTGCGAGGAGATGGGGTGACACGCTTCGACCAGATCGAACACGCGAGCCTGACGGATGTGGGCGTCCGCCGAAGCCACAATCAGGACAGCCACGCCATTCAGCTCGCCCGTGACGACGAACAATGGCATGAGCGCGGCCATCTTTTTCTCGTCGCCGACGGCATGGGTGCGCATGCAGTCGGCGAAAAAGCCAGCGAACAAGCGGCTGGTCTTATCCCCCACACCTATCATAAATACGTTCACCAAGGGCCTCAAGCAGCGCTGCGGAAAGCGTTTATGGAGGCCAACGCTAGCATCCACGCCTGCGGCCAGCAGAACCGCGAATTCGCCGGCATGGGCACGACGACTACCGCCCTGCTCATTCGTCCCGAAGGCGCGTGGATCGGCCATGTCGGCGATAGCCGGGCTTACCGCATCCGCAATGGCGTGATCGAACAGCTCAGCTACGATCACAGCTGGGTCTGGGAGTATGCCCGCATCAAACGTATCGATCCGTCGGAAGTACAGGACATCCCCAGTAACGTCATCCATCGTTGTCTGGGACCGGAGCCATTGGTGCAGGTAGACATCGAGGGGCCGCACCCTCTGGAGAGCGGGGATATTTTTGTGCTGTGCAGCGACGGCCTGAGCGGGCCAGTAACCGACCATGAGATTGGTGCGATTGCCAGTGTGCTGCCGCCGGCCGAGGCGTGCCGGCTGCTGATCGACTTGGCCAACCTGCGCGGCGGCCCGGACAACATCACCGTTGTCATTGTCCGCATTGGCGGACCTTCAGCCGAAGCGAACGGCCTCGTTGCCCCCAAGAAGGAGCCGAACCGACCGTTCTGGTCGGCCTTGCCGTGGTGGCCGTTTGCCTTTTTGATCGGCACGCTGCTGGCCATACTGGCTATCGAGTTGCAATTGCGCCAGTGGTCGGCCCTGGCTGCCTTGGTCTTCTTGCTTGGCTCGGCGGCCATCGGAGCCGGACTTATCGGCCTGGTGCTGCACTATCGCCGCGAGCGCCAACAGGCCGTCGTCGAGGAAGAAACTTCGGCGCCGCGTATCCATCGGCAAACCTCTTGCCGCATCGAACCGCCCTTGCTCGATCGTCTGATCCGCGCCATCCGAACGCTGCACCAGTTCGCAGTGGAAAGGCAATGGTCGCCGGACTGGAAGAGCTACGAGGAGTGCGCCTCCGCTGCGGAGTCTCTGCTACAAAAGGGCGACCTGCCTGGCGCTTTCCGCGAATACTGCCGGGCCTTGCTGCCATTGACCCAGGCATTGAACAAGCAGCGGAACAAAGAAGAGAGTTTTCAACCGCTTTGGGATCGAACGCAATAATCTCCCGTCTGCGGCACAAGCTAGAGACTATTGCGATTGGGGAACTCCCCCCCGACTGCGCCAGAAATACCAGGTGGCAATACTGCGATAAGGGCGCCAAATCTCGCCGCGTTTGCGCAATTCGGCTCGGCCCGGCAGGTCCGGCAGCGCATACACCTCTCGAACCCCGGCTCGCAAGCCGAAATCGTCCACTGGTAATACGTCGAGCCGGCCCAGCGAAAAGATGAGAAACATTTCCGCCGTCCAGCGGCCGATGCCACGCACCGATACCAAAGAGGCAATCACCTCTTCATCACTCATGTCGGCCAGACGATCCAGCGGCAGCTCGCCATGAATCGCCCGCTGGGCCAGATCCTTGAGGGCCAATACCTTGGCTCCGGAAAGACCAGCGCCGCGCAGTATCTCTTCGCTTGCCGCAGCAACCGCAGAGGGAGTGAAACCACCCGGACGCAGTGCAGCTTCGAGCCGCGCAGTGATTGTAAGTGCCGCTTTCGTCGAGAGCATCTGTGAGATGATGGCGCGTACCAGCAAGGGAAATGCTTCACCGCCCGGTTGGAGCGTACAAGGACCGATGCGCTTGATAAGCTGGCCCAAGAGCGGATCGTGCCGGCTGAGATGGCGCTGGGCCTTGCGGAAGGCAGCGGCGAAAGCGTTTACCGCTGTGCTTGTTTTCTCGATAGGCATGGCGTTTGCAAGTGCTTCTCTTTAAATGCTTCTGTTTCGTTGTTTCGAAATCAAGAGAGACGCATCATGAGCGATCCTATTTTGCAACAACCCCAACAACCGCCGGAGCCAAGCGAGATCCCAGGACCGCACATTCTGCCGCCCGTACCCGGCCCGCCGCGTCCGGGGGAACCGCCGCCTCAACCAGAGGTCCCGACTCAGCCGCCGTCTCCTTCGCCTACTCAACCACCCATTCCTCCACCACCGCGGCCGACGATGGAAAAAGAATTAAATTAAAATAGGATCACGGAAAGAAGAAGAAAAGTAAATGCCACTTTATCGTAGCGGTCTACTGTAGAGATGATTCTTGCGTTCCCAAGCTCTGAGCTTGGGAACGCAAGAAGTCACTGTATCACGCAGTGAAGCACTACCCCATTGTTGCCGTGCTTTCCGTGATGAAAGGGGGTTAACTACGCGGCGGCGTGAGTTCCAGGTTGCGGTATGTCAACGCCTTGGCGCCAGGCTTGCGGATGTCCCAAACCAGACCGAGCCAGCTCATCATGCGAATGATGTAGTAACTGATATCGATCTCCCACCAGAAAAAGCCCTGATTGGCCGAACTCTGGTAATGATGGTGATTGTTGTGCCAGCCCTCACCCATCGTCAACAGTGCCAGGAAGAGGTTGTTACGGCTGTCGTCCTCGGTGGCATAGCGGCGTTTGCCAAGCAAGTGGCTCAGCGAGTTGATAGAGAACGTGGCGTGGTAGAGCAGCACCGTGCCGAGGACGAACCCGCACACCACCGCACTGGCGGCGCCAGCCCAGCCGCCGCTGAGATAGCCAATTAGCAAACAGACGCCGGCCAGGAAAAGCCCCGGCAGCCAGTGCCATCGATCCAACCAGCGCAACTCCGGATAGCGCGACCAGTCGCGGATGTCATCCCAGGGAGTATCGGTGTGCTGATCAGAGAGAATCCACCCCAGATGCGCCCACCAAAAACTGGTGGCGTGCGGTGAGTGTGGATCATCGGGCGTATCGGAGAAGCGATGGTGCCGGCGATGGTGCGATGCCCACCACAGCGGCCCCTTTTGCAAGGCGCTGCAACCGAGACAGGCGATAAGGAATTGCATCAGCCGGCTGGTCTTGTAGGAACGATGGGCGAAGTAGCGGTGATAACCGGCCGTGATGCCGAACATGCGGGCGAAATAGAAGACAATGCACAAGACGAGGGCGGTAGCATCGACGCCAGTGAAGAGCACAGCGAGGCAAGCCAGGTGCAGACCGATGAACGGAACACACTTGAGCCAGTTGGGGATCGTCGAGGTGCGGGACTTCGAGGGTTGCTTGTGCAGCAGGACAACAGGGCGGACAGTGGAAGTGATGGTCGTGCTAATGAAACGCTCCTTATGGTTGGAAAGATCTCTTCGTTCAGGTTGATATAGGGGCGCCGCTCACGGCTTGCGGGTGCCAGTTTTGGCTTTGCGAATAGCGCTCTGCTTCCGTAATTCCGCACGGCGTCGGGCTTCGCAGGGTTTTTCGTAGTATTTCCGTTTCCGCAACTCTTTCTGGATTCCACTCCGTTCGAGCAGTTTCTTGAACCGTCGCAGGGCCAGGCTAATTGGCTCACGATCGTGGACACGCATCCGTAAGGGCATACACTCTCCTAACAGACTCCTCTGGCTGCTATATTCTAGCACACACGGGAACGGTTGATTTCCCACAACGTTTAGTGTAGCAAATCCTCTGTGTGGTGGAAAGCCCATCTGTACTTTTTTGAGGCGAACGGCCCCGTTAGCCGAGAATAGGAGGAAACCATGATCGGTTTTACAATAACGCGCTGCCGCCTGGGCCGTTTGTTGCTGGCCGGCACCGAGCGCGGCCTCTGTGCAGTATACCTCGGCGACAGCGATGCCCAACTTGAGGCCGAACTGGCGAAAGCATTTCCCGCCACCTCAGTGCGGCGTGAGAATGCAGGGCTGAGCGCCTGGATGAAGCTGCTTGTGGATCATCTAAAAGGCCGGCAGCCATGTCTGGATTTGCCGCTAGATATACAGGCGACCGCGTTTCAATGGCGAGTCTGGCAGGAGCTGCGCACCATCCCCTACGGCAGCACGCGCTGCTATCGAGACATCGCTCGCGCCTTGGGCCAGCCCAACGCCGTCCGCGCCGTGGCCCGTGCCTGTGCCGCCAATCCGGTGTCGCTGGTCATTCCCTGTCATCGCGTGGTGCGTGCCGATGGCAGTCTGGGCGGCTACCGCTGGGGCCTGGAGCGCAAACAGGCGCTTCTGGCTCAGGAGAAAAAAACGAGGCCATGAGTGGTTGGCGGTTTTCGGTCTAATTGGTGCAAGAGGAGGAGCTATGAACCGAAAACCGAAAACCAAATTCGACATCGAGGAAGCGATGCTGCGTCTGCGTGCGGCCGTGGCTCCTTATCCCAAGGCGGCACTCTTCGAGCTGGCCGCCGAGGGGTACACCTCCGTCTTTGAGATCCTCGTAGCCTGCATCCTCTCTATCCGCACGCGCGATGAAACGACTTTGCCCGTTGCCCGCACGCTGTTCGCCCAGGCACGCACACCGGCAGAACTGGCCGCCCTGTCGGTCGAGCAAATCGATCGACTCATTCAGGCGTGTACTTTCCATGAAACCAAAGCCAAGACGATCCACGGTATCGCCTGCCAAGCCGTCCAGAAACACAGCGGTGCTCTGCCCTGCGACCGCGAAGTGTTGCTCTCCTTTCACGGCGTCGGTCCTAAGTGCGCCAACCTGACGCTCGGCATCGCTTGCGGTCTGCCGCTCATCGGCGTGGACATCCACGTCCATCGCGTCACCAATCGCTGGGGTTATGTGCGGACGCTCACGCCCGAACAGACGATGGCAGCGTTGCAAGAGAAACTGCCACGCCCTTACTGGGTCGAGATCAATGCCTTGCTGGTACCGTTTGGCAAACATATCTGCACGGGAACGCGGCCGAAATGCTCGACCTGTCCGTTAAGGGAAATGTGCCGACAAGTAGGCGTCACTTCGTATCGCTAATGTATTAAATTCGCTGTATTAAATTCGCCGCGCCAGCTGCTCGCGCTGGGCATGCTGCAGGATTTCGTTGAGTTCCTGGGCCAGGTAGTCAATGAGTTTCCGGGTTTCGTCGTTAGCTTGGATCACTTTCAGCAGGGCGTTCTGCAAAGCGTGCAGGGTGGGATAATGACTGCGCTTGCGGACAGGCCGACTGAGGTCATGCAGGTCGGCAACGTGATTCAGCCAAGCGATATTGAAATGCTCGACCAGGTCGCGCGTCCGTTTTTCGGCATCAGTCATCAGATCGCGCAGGGGCAGGCGGCGAAAAGGACGTTCCGTTATCATTGCGTCTCCTGATGGAATTGGAGCTACGTCCTGGGAGCAATTAAGGATGCCGCTCCCCAGAGCGCAACTCGATCTTGTCCTGCGGGGCCGAAAAAAGTGGTGCGAGTTTCCCTCGACCCATCTCTTTGTGTATACTCCACATAGGGTCTTGACGTCAAGCGCGGCCTTTCCTTTTTTTAATGAATATCTCATGCGTATTCTCGTTCTCGCCGACATTCATGGCAATTGGCCGGCCCTGCAGGCAGTGGCTACGGAACCGTTTGACGTTTGTCTGTGCTTGGGCGATTTGGTGGATTATGGCGTGGAGCCGGCTCCGTGCCTGGCCTGGGTGCGCGACAAGGCCCATTACGTGGTGCGCGGCAATCACGATCACGGCGTCGCTCAGAACGTCGTCATCAACGGCCGCGGCGGCTTCAAGTATCTGACCGGCGTCACCCGACCGCTAACACGAGAACGCCTGAGCGAACACGACTTGCGCTACCTGTCGCGCCTGCCCGTAACGCGCCTGGTGACCTTGGATAACACACGCTATCTGCTGGTCCACGCCACGCCACGCGATCCGCTCGACGAATACGCGCCGCCGGACGCCGACTTCTGGGCGCGGCGGCTGCAAAACGTCGAAGCGGATGTAATCTGCGTCGGCCATACACATCAGCCCTATGTCCTGGAGGTCGGTGACAAGCTGGTCATCAATCCCGGCAGCGTTGGCCAGCCGCGCGACGGCGATCCCCGTGCTTCCTTCGCCATCATCGAAGACTACACTGTCGATCTCAAAAGGATCGAATATCCTATCGACGAGACCATCGCCGCTGTCCAAGCCAGTCCGCTGCCCGACAGTGCCAAGAACATGCTCATCGACGTGTTTCGCACCGGCGCCGCAGCACCAAATGGGCAGAAATAAATCATTCTATCAAATGAACGAATTCGCATTCCGCCATAAAGGGAGGAAGGCCATGAATCGCCAAGAGACAATGCTGCCGTCGCTGGTAGAAGGCGAGCGTCTCAATCAGAAAACATTTCAGGCTCACCAGGAAGCCATGGCCGCTGTGCGTTTGGCCAGGCTACTTGCAAACCAGCCAGAGCTGGGGCTGCACTGCTTGTGGGCTAGCTTCTTCTAATCCGGCATGGCCGCACTCAATTATGTTTAAAGGCGGCGAAAAGTCCTTGTCCCTATGCTTCTCTCGTTCCCATGCTCCATGTGGGAACGAGAGGGGAAGACGCTCACCCACATCGTAGCGGGAAGACAACAGAGAAGCCTATTGGCGACGGACGTTGTCGTTCACTTACCGTGGCGGCGTGGTTAGGCCGCGCACCGCCTGCACGAATGCCTTGAAGTTGGCGACGGGGGTGTGGCGATCGACGCCGTGATTGAGATTGACGATATGCCGTTGTCCACCGCCGGCGGCCAGACAGGCGCGCGTCGCTGCTGCCACCTGTTCTGGCGTGCCAGTGCGTAAAATCGCCTCATCGACATTGCCCTGAAAAACCAAGTGAGGATATGCCCGCCGCGCCGCGGCCAGATCGTGACGCACACCCAGGGAGATCACCTCGGCACCCGAGGCCGCCATCCGCGACAAATACGGTCCCTCTTTGACGAATAAGATGCGCGGTATTCCGCTGGCTTCGCGAAAGATGGTCTGATGGTACGGCTGCGCCCAGGCTTCGTACTCCGTGCGCTCCAGCAATCCCGCCCAGGAATCGAAAAGCTGGTACACATCGGCCCCATCGGCGATCAAGGTGCGCAGGAAGTGAACCGTCGCTGTGGTCAGACGCTCCAGCAAGGCTTGCCAGACGCGCGGCTGCTCGGCGGCAAAACGGCGCGTGGCGGCAATGTCCTTGCCGGTATTGATGCAGTACGCCGCCACAGTGAACGGCGCTCCGGCAAAAACCAACACCGGTAACTCGCCATGCAGTTCTTCACGTACCAGACAAAGAAGATCGCGAATATGCTGAAATCGCTGTGGCTCCGGCATCGCTTCGAGCTGCTCGACATCGGCCAGCGTGCGGATGGGGTGATCCGGGACCGGCCCGCGCGCCCGCTGCAAGATGAAACGCTGTCCCATCGCCACTGGCAACGTGGTGATGTCGTAAAAGAGAATGATGCCATCGACGCCAAAACGCCGCGGCAACAGTGAGGCTTTGGCACTCAATTCGACGTTCTCGGAAAATTCGTAGAACGACAGGCCATTGCGAAGGCGGTTGAACTCTGGGTCCCAGCGTCCGGCCTGGCGCATGGCCCAGACCGGCGGCCGTTCCACTGTTTCGCCGCGTGCGGCACGGACCAGCAGATGAGGCGAGGAGGCAGCCGGCGGCAGATGGTTGGTCATGGCATGTCCCTTCGTGTGGACCGGATAGTGCTGCCCATTCTATCGCAAACGACACGGCTCGGGAGTAGGCTGGTCTTCAGCAGGGCGGTTCTTTTATGATAGACAGCGGATAAGGAAGACAGGAAACGGAGGGCGATAGGGTCAACGTCAAACTCGCGTAGGACCCCATCGTCATTCCGGTCTGGATCAAAGACTTGACTTCTTTTCACTGCTGGACCAACAGCGATGATTTTCCCACACAGGGACATTGGCTGCAATGTATTCGGCAAATCGTTTTGCTTAACGTGCGAGACGAGCAAATCCGGCGATCCTGAATATACTTAGGGCTAGCGGCTTTTTCCCTCCCCCACAAGGGGGGAGGGTTGGGGTGAGGGAGACAACTCCTTGGCTCCATTGCCTTGACACTTCCTACCTCTTCCCTCCCCCACGAGGGGAGAGGAGATTTGGTCCGCTAGCTACCCTGAAAATTACCTCTTAGGAAGTGCGCTAGCGCTCCGATCCCTCGTCATCACCAATCATCGCCCAAGGTTTCGTCGCCGGCTGGCGTACAGGCGGCCCACCAAGTATTAGGACGGATACCCTCGGCGACGTTTCGGACGCTGCCATCGGCCAAGGCGAC
>Ga0070737_10001289_pt1 | contig 37056 bp, 32 predicted proteins | sample Coa_R1_10_FD_66438 | JGI IMG/M metagenome (GOLD analysis project Ga0070737, IMG submission 66438) | Surface soil microbial communities from Centralia Pennsylvania, which are recovering from an underground coalmine fire - Coalmine... | ecosystem: Environmental > Terrestrial > Soil > Unclassified... | reverse complement strand
CCGCCGGTGATGATCATGTCAACGCGACGGTCGGCGATGTAGAGGTAACCGTCCGTGTCCAGGTGGCCGATATCCCCGGCAGAACGAAATCCGTCCGGGGTTGACGGCAGGGGCGGTGCTCCGCCCAGATAGCGGTATCCCGCGCTCATCGGAGCGCGCAGGTAGACCTCGCCTTGCTCTCCGGGGCCCAGCTCGTTGCCTTGCTCATCGAGGATCCGGATCTCGGTGCCCCGGAATCCGCGTCCCACGCTGCCACGATGCGCCAGCCACTCGTCGCCGCGCAACGCGGTGAGCCCGAGATTCTCCGTCATCCCGTAGGCCATCAAGATCTGCTCGGGGCTGAGTAGTTCGAACCAGGTGTGCAGCAGCGCGGGTGGCATCACGGCGGCGCCCTGCAGAATCCATGCGACGCTGGAGAAATCGCGTCGGCGGATATCGGGTAGTGCGGCGATGCGTGCCAGCATCGTCGGCGTGGCGGTGAAGTTGGTGATCCGGTATCGTTCGATCGAGTCGACAACTATTGCGGCGTCGAACTTTTCCAGTATCACCAGGCGGTCACCGCCCAGCAGGTTATTGAGCGGGGCGAAGCCGTTGGTGTGATACATCGGCCCGGGCACCAGGATCGTCTGCGGCTGAGGCACCGGCATCCAGTGCGCCATAAACGGGACGCTGTGCTCGGGCGTCCACAGTGCCCGCGCCAGGTTGAGGATCACCTTCGGCAGGCCGGTCGAACCGCTGCTGCATATCCCATTGACCATGGGGGAGACCACATCTGGTAGCGGGTGGTCGGACTCTCCTGCCGCGCGAAGCGTCAGCGCCGACCTGTGCTGTTCGTCGACAAGGACGACGGGGTCGATCACCTTGAGCACTCGCGAACGTTCCCAGTCGGGCAGATCCCAGCGCATCGGAACGGGGACGGCCCCGATCTTCCAACACCCCAGCGCAGCCAAGACCAATTCCTCTGAATTCGGGATCGCCAGCGCCACAAGCGAACCCATCTCCGCACCAGCTGCGGCCAGGGCTCGGGCCCATTGATTGGCGCGAGCGTCCAGTTCACCAAAGGTCATGGCGTGTGTGCGCCCGTCGGGCGCCACCGTGACCACAGCCCGCTCGTCGCCGGACTGCTCCGCAAGTTGCCGCAGCCGGGTCCCGAACGGGATCCCGTCATGCTCCTGACCGGGGGCGACCCCGGCGGCGATGGGTCCGACGCTCACGGCGCGGCCACCGGTTGGTTGAACAGCGTTTCTAGCCGCCCGTCGCGCACGCCGGGGATCAGGCGCAAAGCGAGTTCCTCGGCGCTGACCGGCAGTCGGATCAGCGGTTGGGTGTGACGGTCGATGACGCTGACGTCGGATTCGTCGCAGAAACCCAGCGCGCCGAGCAACTGATGCGACGTGCGCAGCACATGGCGTGCGGTGTCGACGGCCTTGAGGCGAAGAACCAGCGCATCAGCCGAAAAAGCCTGCGGCCGCGCTGATTCCGATCTCCAGACGGTGTACTTGGCGAGTTCCTCAAGCCCACGTACCGCCACGGCCGCATCCGCGACGGCGAACCGGACGGCCTGAAAGTCCGCCAGTGGTTTGCCGAACTGTATGCGGGTGTTGACGTGGTCGGTGACGATCTGCAGTGCCCGCTGCACCGCACCGAGAATCCGCCACGACCCCAGGAGCAGGTGCAGTGCGACGTCAGCGGGCGGCACCGTTCCCTCCAGCGCACTCAGGGTGGCCGGCACAAGAAATGGCCCCAGCTTGGCGTTGGCACGTGACGACAGCCGAGGGTGATACCGGTTGGCGTCCAGGTCGACGGCAACCCACTCACCCGGCAGGTCTCCGTGGTCGATGCGTGGCCCTCTGGGATTCACCAGCGCCAGCCGGGCACCATCGATCGAAAGCAACTCCTCGACAAGTGGATAAGGCAACACGGTGGCACCGGCAGCCTGGCACAACACCGCGGCGGCGAGCAGCTCATCTGCCGAGGAGCGCACATCGAGGTCGTACGCGCCGAGGTCGAGCAGCGCACGGCCCGCCTCGTCGCGGACTGCGTCGTCGGTCTCTGCCCGCAGCGCGGCCTGCGGCCCGCCCAGTCGCGCGAAGCGCTTGGCGGCGACAGTGGCGAACTCGGAAATATCTTCTGGCAGAGCGGTATTCACCGATGTTCTCCCAAGACGTCGCGTGCCACGAGCATTTTCTGCACCTCGATGGTTCCCGATGCCACGGTCGCTGCCTGCGCGTAGCGCCAATGGTCTTCGACCGCGCCATGCAAAGGCGCTGAGTAGCCGCTGTCCAGCGCAACCGGACCCAAGACGTCAAACAGCAGCTCGCCAACCTGTTGATCGCAGGTGGTGGCCGCGATACGAGCCGCGCTGGCCGCCGCTCCAGCCGATGGGTCATCTTGCAGCGACAGCGCCCGGTAGGCCAGCAGCCGGGCAACCCGCAAATCGACCAGCGCCCGGACCCAGCGGCTACGAATCGATTCCGGTAGCCGCTCCCAGTCATCGCCGAGCTCGGTATGCATCCGCTCCAGCAGCGACTCACACCGCGCGTAGCGGGCGATGCCGACGCGCTCGAATGCCAGCGCTTCGCGCATTACCCGCCAGCCGTCGCCGACCTCGCCGAGGACATCGCCGGGAAACGCCTGCACACTGTCGAGGAACATCTCGTTGAGGTGATGCGGGCCAAGCATCGACCGGATCGGTCGCACCGTGATCCCCGGGCGGTCCATCGGAATGAGAAACAGCGTTAGCCGCCGTGCTTTCGGTGCATCCGGGTCGGTACACGCGGCCAGCACACACCATGAGGCCATCTGCGCATACGATGTCCACACCTTCTGGCCGGTGATACGCCACCCGTCGCCGTCGGGAACCGCGCGGGTACGCAGCGATGCCAGATCGGTTCCTGCTTCCGGTTCGGAAAATCCTTGGCACCAGATCACTTCGCCGGATGCAATCGCCGACAGGTGTTGCGCCTTTTGTTCAGTCGTGCCATAGCGCATCACCGCGGGGCCGACCCAGTTGATCCCCATGTACTGTGCACCACGCGGTTCATGGTGGGCCCACATCTCTTCCCGCAACACCGTCTGCTGCCAGATCGAGCCCCCTCCGCCGCCGTGCTCTTTCGGCCAGGCCAGTGCGAGCAGGCCTTCGGAAGCCAGGAGTTTGCAGAAGGACTCGGTGGTGGCAAGATCTTGCGGGTCATCGGTGCAGGCGCCCAGGAAGCCCTCGGGGATATGGCCAGCGATCAGCTGCCGCAACCGCTTCCGCAGTTCGCCAGCGTCGGGGCCGAGGTCGTAGTCCATTTTCGTCATCCCTTCGGCAGTCCGAGTAGCCGCTCGCCGATGATGTTGCGCTGGATCTCCGACGTACCGCCGTAGATGGTCGCCGCCAGCGCGTCCTGACGTTCGAACAGCAGGTCTGGGTCGCAGTTGGAGTGCGGGCCGACCGCAGTCGCGCTAAGTTCCCAAACACGTTGCAGTGTAACAGATCCCATTAGTTTAAGGATGTCTGCTTCGGGGCTGGGCCGACCAGCAAGTTCGTCGTTTAGCGCCCGGTATCCGGTGGCCCGCAGCGCTTCGGCGTCGGCAAGCAGCGAGCCCAGGTCGGCGAAGATGTCCTCGCTTTCGGTGCCCCGGATCGAGTCGAGGCCGCGCTGGATTTCCACCCAGTTCATGATCCAGATCATCTGGCGTTCGTGGTGCAGCGACGACAATGCGACTTGCCAGCCGCCGTGCAGCGGCCCCAGCAGGTTGGTCACCGGCACCTCGACGTCGTCGAGAAACATCTCGCAGAACGTCTCATCGGAGATCGATGCCATCCGAATGGGTTTGACAGTCACCCCGGGCGACTGCAGGTCGAGGATCAGGCAGGAAATACCGTGGTGTTTAGGTGCGCCCGGATCGGTGCGGACATACAGCGCGCACCACCGTGAGAGGTGTGCTTGCGTCGTCCAGATCTTGCGGCCGTTGACCCGGAACACGTCTCCGTCTCGCTGTGCGCGGGTGCGCAAGCCGGCGAAGTCCGATCCGGCCTCCGGCTCGGACATGCCCAGCGCCCACCACTCGTCGCCGCGGAGTAGCGGTACCAGCAGCCGGTCGACCTGCTCCGGGGTGCCGAACTGCCGAATCGCCGGAGCAACGACGTTGGGCCCAGCGATGTTAGGCAGCTTGGGCGCCGAGCGCAGCGCCGCCTCGATCCGGATCTCCATCGCCTCCCACAAACCCAGTGACCGTCCGCCGTGCTCGCGCGGCCACGTCGGCTGCAGCCATCCCGCTTCGAAGGCGGCACGCTGGTAGTCGCGCCGCAGCGTGAGGTCCCAACGGTAGTCCCGATACCGCTGCCGGTAGTCGTCCGGCAAGAACTCGGTCAGCCAGGCGGCGAAGTCGCTGACTACTTCCGGTGTCGCAGTCGTTGTCACGTTGTGCCCCTGGCGAAGCGGCGGCCGACGGCGTGGTAAAGCGCCCGACTATCGCCCAGCGCAGCCGCGCGTTGCCATGCGTGCCGCAGGTAGAGGTGGATGTCGTGCTCCCAGGTTTGTGCGATCGCGCCGTGCACCTGAACCGCGGTGCGTGCACAGCTCAGTGCCGCATCCCCTGCGGCGGCCTTGGCCAGCGCGGCGGCAGTCCAGCCGGCTTCTGCGGTGGTGGCCGGATCATCGAGGCGAGCGGCCGCCGCATAGGTCAGGCTGCGGGCACGCTCCACGCTGACGTAGTTGTCGGCCAATGAGTGCTTGACCCCCTGAAAGGCGCCGATCGGCTTGCCGAACTGCTGGCGAGACTTCGCATGCTCGACCGAGCGCGCCAGCGCGGCGTTGGCCACGCCGACGAGGTCAGCGGCTGCTGCGAGAAGCGCTGGCGCCAAAGCCGATTCAACGTCTACCCGCGCGGTGCTCAGCGGCGCAGTGTCGACCTCGACGTCGGCCAGCGGCTGGGCGGGATCGGTGCAGTCGGCCGGCTGAATGCTGATGCCGTCGCCGACGCGTGTGACGGCAGCCACCACGCCGTCGTCGGCAGTGGCCAAAGTGACCATCAGCTCGGCGCGCGCAAGGTCAGCCACCGCGACGGCCCGCCCGCGCAGCCGCCCATCTTGCAGGGTCATCGGCACGCCGGGCAGCCGCTGTCCCGGCGGGTGGACAGCGAGCGCGGCCACGACGCCGTCGGCGATTTCGCCCAACGCTCCGTGCCCTGCCGGACCGCATGCCCGCAAGACTCCGGCCGCGAGACCGACGCTGCTCAGCAGCGGAACGGGTGCAATCGCGGCACCACATTCCTCCAGCACCACAGTGCGCTCGACCATGCCGAAATCTCCGCCGGGCGTTGCAAGCTCGGTCCAGCCCAGGTCGACGACGGTTTTCCACAGGGTGCGCCAGCGCTCCGGATCGGTCAAAGCTTGGCGGGCGACGTCGGGCGGGCATTCGGTGCGCAGAATATCGCGCACGCTGTCGCGCAGCGCGAGTTGCTCGGAATTCAACCCAACATCCATAAGACCCCTAACATCATAAAAATAGTAAACTAGCGATGCGGGCGTCAATCTTCTGTGTGATGGCATACTGCTGCAAAATGGGCAGGATTACCCTCGGGCCGCCCATCAGCCTGACACATCGATCGTCCTGTATCCGCCGCCAGTCGGGGCTTACCGACGAGGAGCGCCCGGTCATCGCCGAGATGATCGTCAAGGGCACCCACGACATGATCGTGGCGGCCACCAATGACCTCGACGGCACCTTCGCGCGGCTTCATGGCTGGCCTTGCAAGACCGGTGAGCGGAGATCGTCCGGGAGCCAACCGAGCGGCCGTACCGGGTTCGTGACGGTGCGATGCGGGATCCCGCCGACAGCGCACGGTTCGCATCCAAGAGCTGCGCTGACAGATAAGCGTCACCGTCTGCGTCGGTGCGACGGCTTGAGCTCAGAGGAGCGAAAGCTTGTCTCGCTTGCCGTCCTCAGACCGTAAAGGCGACCGCCGGTCGGCGACGCCGCCGCTCAACAGCCGTGGGATTGCCCACCACGGCCAACATCGGCAACGGCGATCATGTCAGGATGGTCGGGTGCGCACGCGAGGATGGCAAGGTCGGTTGCCGCGTGATGAGGACGAGGCGCGTTCAAGAATTGTTGCAGCGGCTGCGCGGTGCGTCGACAGTTATGGCGCGACCAAAACGACGCTGTCTGACGTTGCTTCGGAACTCGGTGTGACACGTCAAACCGTGTACCGGTATTTCCCGGGAATCGCCGAGCTGCTGAGTGCCGTCGGCGAAGCGGGTGCTGCACAGTTCCTCGATCGGCTGGCAAAGCATGTTGAGGGCATGTCCGATCCGGGCGAAGCTCTGGCGGAGGGGATGGTTTTCACGCTGGAGGCACTGCCGAGTGAACGCTACATCGGGCTGTTGCTGCAGACGGGGCAGTCGGATGTTTTCACTCGCCGCGCGACATCGCCGACGGCGATATCTTTTGGAAAAGCCGTACTGCAGCGCTTTTCGGTTGATTGGGCTGCGCTTGGATTCGATGACCGGGACTTGGAGGGCCTGGCCGAGTTGATGTTGCGGATGTTGGTGTCGTTTATCGAGTATCCATCGGATCCGCCGCGCGATCGGAGCGACTTGTGTGACTTTCTGCGTCAGTGGCTGGGACCCGCCGTGAGCGGCCACGCAGCGCCGGGTACGCGACGAAGCCGCACAAGATGATCAGGGCAGCGCTTTGCACCGCGATGTACTCGGTAAGCCCTTTCTCGTAGAGGGCGTTTCCGATCACCATCACCGCCATGCTCAGCACGTAAATACCTGCCACGATGACCGTGACCGGTTCGACGAAGTCCGCGGGCGACAACCGCATGGCCCGGACGGCGACGATCACATAACCCAGTACCAGCGCGACGACGAGCGGCCACTGCGGAGTGCCGAGGTAGGTAACCAATATGAGTGGGATATGCAGCAGCGGCGCGACCAGGTTGATTCCGACTGCCGCCGCGAGGGGGAACCCGAGCAGGGTCACCGTGTTGGATCGGCGCGCGTCGAGATGGGGTACAGCGCGCCACAGCACATAGAAAAACAGAGCATCCCAGGTCATCTGCCACCAAAGATCGGCGAGCGGCCAGCCCAGCCATAGCTGGTACATCTTCCATTGGTGCCAGGTCCACCACCCAATCTGGGGCAGACCACCTTGAATGATGTACGGGGCGTCCACGCAGGCCATGACCAATCCGCCGGTGAGTGCTCGCTGCCAAAGTGAAGGTATGTCAAGTGATTCGACAATCTTGTAACCGAGAAAGAGGAACACCGGATAAAAGATCGGCACGTACCCGGGCATTAACGTCGCGTCCTGTAAGCCGGGGACCATCCGGAAGTTGAGCATCACCGCGAAGGTGCCTTGGGTATAGCTGTGATGCAGCACCATGCCGGAAAGCTCCAGCAGCATCCCGTAGAAAAACGCGGTAACCAACAGCACTGCGTAGACCACCCGTCCCCTGCGGTACTGCCGTGCGCTGTAGCCGATGGCCAACCCCAGGCAGAGCAGGAACGTCAAGTCGAGAAGGTTCTTGTACCAAGAGATCTCGAGCGGATTGTGTAGAACGATGGGTGACATGATCGAGCCTCTCTTTATGGCGTGCTGTAGTCGGTCGAAGGGGGATCGCCGAGAGCATCGAAGTATCTGGGCAGCCGCGTGCGACCGAGAAACACCTTGAGCTGGTAGCGGGCGAGTCGGCTCAGCACGACAGGGTTGGTGATCATGTCGCGCAATGACTGCTCGATGTTGAAGACGCGGCTGAAGTGGTCTTCAATGACGGGATCTTCTCGCGAAGCCGCCGAGAGCAAGTTGAACATCGGCCAGGCGAGACGGTTCATCAGCCGCCTGCGTACAGCGGACTGGAGTACCTCCGTGCCCACCGCGTGCTTGTAGCCCTGGTCACGGGTGATCGCCGTATCCCAGGGGATTTGAAGGTAGTGGCTCTGGCGCAGCAGGAAGCGCCGGTAAAAGTCAGCGTCCAAACACGTAGTTGTGTCGAGTGTTTCGGCCAGGATCACGGCTGTGACAGCCGCGGCGCTCATCCCTTGGCCGTATAGCGGGTTGTAGGCGCATATCGAGTCGCCGACAGAGATAATTCCAAGCGGTGGCTGGGCCAGGCGGTCATAGCGTCGCCACTTGTTAGCGGTGGCGCGGGTAACATGCACATCCGAGATCGGCTCTGCGCGTTTGAGTGCTGCGCTGAAGGCCGGGGTTCGTATCCGCTGGGCGCACTCTTCGAAATCATCGTTGCTGCTGGGCATTTCGTGGCCCCATGATCCCATGAACGCGATCCAGCGTTCGTTTTCGATCGGGAAGATCGTGGACAGATAATCGTGTTCGACCGGCTTTGCACCGCGGGTCGCCGCCGGAAGTACCACCAATTGCCACCACCAATCGTCGGCAGACGGCGGTGGCCGACGGTACCACCGCGACGAGTAGGTCACTTTGGCGTCCAGCGTCAAGGTCTGCACGGCGGGGAACCCGGCCGTCGTGAGCCAGTAGGCGACCTTCGAGCCGCGGCCCAAGGCGTCGACGACGAGATCGTAGGTATCTGTCTCTTCGCCGCCGGTGGTGTCCGCTGGCGAATACCGGACCCCGGTCACGTGTTGACCGTCAAACGCTAAACCGTGCACAGTCGTGCGTTCGCGAATGGCCACATTCGCCAGTGCGCAGGCACGGTCGCGCAGCGTGCGTTCCAACAAGATGCGCGAGCAGTAGATCATCGTCATCGCGCCGGCTTTCCGTGGCGCCCACCCACGGGATTCGCAATACGCGGCGTCCCTGCCTGGGTTGAGCTCGAGCGCGCCGCCAGCGATCAGTTCTGCTTCGATGCCGGGGTAGAGATGCTCAAGTGCCGTACGGCCTGCGTTCAACAGGAAGTGCGGGTGTCTACTTTGCGGTACACCGCGACGGTGGTCAGCGACGTCGGGCAGCTCGTCGCGTTCGAGAATCACTACCTGGCTGAAATGCGGTGACACGGCCGCAGCCGCGCACAACCCCGCGACGCTACCTCCGAGGATGACGGCTCGTTGACCTAAGCGGGCAGCTTTCATACGATCATACATATTATGTCTTACCGTATGATCACCGCTCGGACGACGTCAATACCGAATCGAAGGGAAATGCATGGCCGTCGAATCGCCGACGGTCACACGCACCGGTCTGGATAGGAGACTGACTCAGCGCGCGCTTTGCTTGGTCCTCAACAAGACCACGGACATGGCCGACACCGTCCTGATGGTTCCGTTGCACTACTCACCGGGATCCGAACAACACCGTTCAAATGGATCACACAATTGCAGACTGACCCATCCGGCTCCTGGGACCCAAAGACCAGATGGGCGTAATTTACTGGGTCTACCCCAACCTCATTTTCGCCAATAGCCCCGTCGGCGTGGAGATCATCGACATCCTGCCCGCCGGCTCACCGACCCGCTGCACCGTACGACACAGTTGGATGGGACGTATACCCGCGACAACCGCTGAGCAGCCACGTGGCTGTACGCGACGAAGACTTCGCGATGCTTCCCCAATGCGGACATGGCGTGCGACGCGGCCCGCATGACCATATGGTCATCGGCCGCAATGAGATTGGTGTGCAGCACATGATCCGGGTCATAGCTAAGGAGCTTCGCGTGGCACTGGGATAGTCTTATTCCTGCTGCGCCAGACGCCGCCGGCGCGCCTCGGGCGGCACGATCGGTGGCCGGGCGAAGGGACCGCGCCGGACGGCCTGCAGCCGGATCTCGGGCAGGTCCACCGAGGGGTCGACGGTGTCCAGCCAAGCGACGGCGTCGGCGACGTCGGACGCCTGGATCGCATGCATCTCGAACGGAACGTCTTGCAGCATCTCGGTTTCCACTGGTCCCGGCGTCACAATGTGGACCGCGATCCCGTCACGGTCGACCTCGAGCGCCAGCGCTCGGGCGAACGCGTTCATCCCTGCCTTCGACGCCGAGTAGGCGGTGCGGGCCATCATCGGCTCGTGTGCGGCCGAGGAGGAAATGAACACCAGCCGTGAGCCCGCCCGCATTCGGGGCAGGACCGCCGAGGTCACCACGAAGCAGGAATCGAGGTTGGCCGACATGATCGCCCGCCACTGCTCGAATGTCTGCTTGCGCGCATAGGTTCCGCCCAGCACACCCGCCGCATGCACGACGAGGTCGATGGTGTCCAATGCATCTATCGCGCCGGCGAATCCGATTGGGTCGGAGGCGTCGGCCACGGTATAGCGGGCGCCGATCTCCTCGGCCGCGGCCCGCAACGGATCTTCACGGCGTGCGGAGAGCACCACATCGTAGCCGAGCTCGCACAGCTTTCGTGCGCATGCCTTGCCGATTCCACCGCTGCCACCGGTGACCAATGCAGTTCTCACGGGTTGCCTCGTCGCGCCGAATCGCGAGTTTTCCCGCTACAGACGGCGGGCATCCCGCGGCCGCGACAGGGCCTGCGGCGACAGCGCGTAGATTCGCTGATCGGGCCGACCTGCCAACACATGAGTTTGGGTGTCGGCGAGGTGGCGGGCCGCAATGCGCCGCGCCCGGTCGACGTCACCGGCCTCGATCATCTCGGTCAGTTTGATGTGCGTGTTGAGCACCGCGCGGCGATTGGCCAGCGACGGGTAGGTACCGCGGGCCGCGCTCTCGTCGGCCCACTGCTGCTCATGGCTAGTCCACAGCGTCTCCAGGGTGCCGACCACCGCGATGATGGTCTTGTTTCCGCACCCACGGACCAAGGCATCGTGGAATTGGCGGCCGATTTCGGTGAATTGGCGGCCGTCGTCAAGATGCGCGGCCATCGACTCGTTGATGTTTTTGAGCTCGCGCACCAACGTGTCGGCCCGGTCAGGTCGCTGAGCGGCCAGCGCCGCACAAGCCGGTTCCAGCTCCCGCAATGCGGCGCCCAGATCGGCGACCCCGACGTACTCGCTTTGCAGCAGCAGCCCGAGCATGTAGGCGGCGCTGGTCTTCGCCGGGGCATGCACGACGGCGCCCCCCCGGTTGCCACGCCGAACCGACACCAGCCCCTCGGTCTCTAAAATCCGCAACGCTTCCCGAAGAGAGACCAGGCTGACGTTGAACTGCTCGACAAGTACTTCTTGTCGTGGCAACAGATCACCGTCGGCCAGTTCGCCGTCGATAATCTGGCGGCGCAACTCATCTGCGACGATCTCAGCGATCCGTGGCGCAGACAGCCGACGGCGCGCCTCCGGGCCGACTCCCAGCGTCGTCATCCGATCCTCGCAGCGATTACACCGAAAAAGGCGGGCGCGATCTGCACCGACCGCGTATAAATGCGTATCTTAACAGTGATCGCATAATAGCCGGGGCAGGCGCGCGCGCCGACCTGCGCCGACGCGGGCCTAAGCTGGCAAAGTTGTCAATATCACGCAGAAACTATCGGATGGATGTCAGTGAACGAGGGGCTGGACGGCCGACCGACACCGCTTGACGGCTTGCGTGTGCTCGAGATCAGCGACCGGATCGCCGGTAGCTACTGCGGGAAACTTCTGGTCGATGCCGGCGCGGAAGTGCGGAAAATCGAACCGCCACAAGGTGATCCGCTGCGTCTTCGCACCGCCAGCCGCTCGCCGTTGCCGAACACAACCGACGCCCCCCTGTTCAGCTACCTCAACGCCGGCAAGCACAGTCTGACGATCTCGCCGGATTCCGAGCGATACCGCGCCGAGCTCGCCGGAGCCGACGTCGTGGTGCTCACTGCAACCCGGTCGCAAGCAGCGGATCTGGGCATCGATCCGCAGCGATTGCTGGCGGACTCGCCGCACGCTGTCGTCGTCACGATTTCCGACTTCGGCTGGGCCGGTCCATATGCCGAGCGCGCGGCAAGCGAGTTCACGCTGCAGGCCTGGGCAGGCTCGACCGGTTTCCGCGGCGACCCTGCCGGACCACCCATCGCGATCGGCGGAGAGTTAGGCGAATACATGGGTGGCGCGTTCGCCGCATTCGGCGCGTTGGCGGTTCGCCGCCGCGCCGAGCGTGGCGGCGCCGGTGAGCACCTGGACCTGTCCATGCTCGAAGCCGTCACGCTGATGCAAAGCAGCGAATGGCTGCACTCGCAGCTGCTGCAGGTGCCGCCGGTCACCCGCACCATCGAAGTGCCCTCCATCGAGCCGGCCAAGGACGGCTACGTCGGGATCACCATGGTTACCGGGCAACAGTGGCTCGACTTCGCTGCGATGGTCGACTGCCCGCAATTGACCGAGATCCCGCAGCTGCGTTTTCAGATCGGCCGCTGGGAATACCGCAACCTCATCCATGAGCTCATCGGCCCCTGGCTGGCCGAACGCACCGTCGAAGAGATCGTCGAACTCGGGCAATTGTTCCGGCTGCCGATCGCGCCACTGGGCAACGGCTCGACGATCCGCGACATGGCCTACATGCGCGAACGCGGCGTCTTCGTGCGCAACCCCGCCGGGTTCCACCAGCCGCGACCGCCGTGGTTGATGTCAAGATGTCGGCCCGCCCCGCTGCGTCCGGCACCCATCCTCGGGGAAGCCAACAACGAGCCGCCTTGGCAACCAAGGAAATTTGTAGGTAACCCATCGGATCACCGGCTGCCGCTGGACGGCCTGCGCATTGTCGATCTCACCGCGTTTTGGGCGGGGCCGGCCGCGACACATCTGCTCGGCGCGTTCGGTGCGGACGTGGTCAAGGTGGAGTCGATCCAGCGTCCCGACGGCATCCGCTATTCGGGGGGAATGCGCACCGACGTCGACGACTGGTGGGAATACGGCTGGGTCTTCCACGCCATGAACACCAACAAGCGCTCCGTGACACTGGACTTGGGATCCGACGACGGCCGGCAGTTGTTCACCCGGTTGGTTACCGGCGCGGACGCCGTGATCGAGAACTTCTCGCCGCGCGTGATGGACAACTTCGGGTTGACCTCAGATGTTCTGCTGGCGGTCAATCCCAAGCTGGTGGTCGTCCGGATGCCCGCGTTCGGTCTGGAGGGCCCCTGGCGTGACCGTGTCGGCTTTGCCCCCACCATGGAGCAAATCGCTGGCCTGGCCTGGGTGACCGGCTTGCCGGATGGTCCACCGGTTGCGCCGCGGGGTGCCTGCGATCCGCTGGCCGGAGTGCACGCAGCGTTCGCCTTGCTGGCCGCTGTGAATTTCGCGAACCGAACAGGAGCCGGCCAGCTCGTCGAATTGCCGATGATCGAAGCGGTGTTGAATGTCACCGCTATTCAGCCGATCGAAGCGGAAGTCTTCGGCGTGACCTTGAGCAGAGAAGGCAACCGCGGTCACGGCTGGGCGGTGCAAAACCTCTACCGGTGCGTCGGCGACGACGCGTGGATTGCGGTGACGGTGGCCACCGACGAGCAATGGCACGCGCTGGTCGAGCTGATGGGCCGGCCGTCGTGGTGCGACGACCCGGCGCTGGCCACGGTGGCCGGGCGCCGGAAGTGCGCCGACGACATCGATAGCCGACTGGAGGTCTGGTTTGCCGACCAGCAGCTGGCGTCCGCGGTGGAGCGCCTGGCTGCGGCCGGCATTCCCGCCGCACCGGTAGTGTCGCCGTCGCTGGTGACGGAAAACCCGCAACTGCACGAGCGCGGATTCTTCGAATTACTCGAGCACCCACGCACCGGTAGCGGGTGGTACCCGTGTCCGCCCTTCGCGAGGCTTGCCGGCCAGTCTCGATGGTTACGGCGCACGCCGCCCACGCTCGGCGAGCACAATAGAGAAGTGCTGCGCGATCTGTGTGAGCTGACCGAAGCCGACCTGGAGCGGCTGACGGCAAGTGGGGTGATCGGGACCCGACCCAAGGGCGCTTGAGACAAGGAGGTTTCGATGCGGGTGGTTGTGGACGAAACGTTGTGTGAGGCCAACGGATTCTGTGAATCACTGGCCCCAGACATCTTCGAATTGGGCGACTCCGACGTGGTGCGGATCGCCGACGGTCCGGTGCCGCAAGACCGTGAGATTGACGTCCGCGCAGCCGTCGACCAATGCCCGAAGGCGGCGTTACGGATCGTCGAGTGAGACCTAGCGCGCGGTCAGCGAGATCGACATCTCGTCGTAGATCTGCATATTGGTGACCAGGTTCGGGTGCGCCACCTTCGGCGGCCCGACAGTGATGTTGTCGCAGCGCAGCAGCAGCTCGTCGAATACGGCGCGCAGCTCCGCGCGCGCCAGCATGGCGCCCAGACAGTGGTGCGGTCCGCCACCGCCGAACGCGACGTGCGGGTTGGGGTGGCGCCCGATGTCGAAGGTGAACGGCTCGTCGAAGACCTCTTCGTCGCGATTGGCCGAGCGCAGCATCGACACCACCCGGTCGCCCTTGGGGATGTGCTGACCGTCCATTTCGACGTCGACCTTGGCGGTGCGGGTCCAGTAGGCCACCGGAGTCGCCCAGCGCAGCACTTCTTCAACCGCCGTGGGACGCAGCGTCTCCTCGTCGCGGTAACGCTCGATTTGCTCGGGATTCGTGACGAACGCCTGCAGGCCGGTTGCGAGCGCATTTTTGGTGGTATCGCTGCCGGCGAAGGCCAGGACGAAGAAGAAAATCTCCAGCTCGTTGGCCGGCAGCCTGAACCGCTCACCGTCGTCGCCTGTGATTTCAGCGGTGGCCAGCGTGCTCCAGATGTCGTCGGCGGGCTCACGTCGCTTCTGGGCGGTGAGCTCCAACGCGTAGCCGAAGATGGTGGCGTAGAGCTCGGCTTCCTCCTGGTGGCTTAGACGCGCATGCGGCGAGCGCGCGGTCAGGATCCGGTCGAAGACGCTGAAGATTCGCGGCCGGTCTTCCTCCGGCATCCCGATGATGTCGCCGATGACGCTCATGGGCAGCTGGTCGGCCACATCGCCGATCCAGTCTCCGCCGCCCTGGCTGATCAGCCGGTCGATCATTCGGGCGGCCCGTGCCCGGATACCGTCTTCCAGCTTGGCGATCGCGCGCGGGGTAAACGCGCTCGAGATCAGTTTGCGGCGCCTGTTCAGCTCCGGCGGATCCATGTCGATAATCGTCGGGTAGGACAAAACCGTGTCGATGGGCTGGATCAGGGGACCGTCGACCGCGGTGAACGAGTCGGCGTCGCGGTGCAGGCGAACTGCGTGCCGGTGCTTGGTGGTTATCCAGAAATCGCGCTGCACGCCGGTCTTTGCGACCCCGGGGGTGTGGTCGTGCCGGAACAGTGGTCTGGTGCGTCGCAGTTGCGCAAACAGTTCGTCCGGAAAACCATTGCGCCACAGAGAGAAATCGGAAAGGTCCACTGCCGCAGTCGTCATGCGCCCGCCTTCGGTTCGTGCGTAGCGACCATCCAGGCCCCACGCGTCAAAGCCGCTATCTTTGCTATTTAAGCATGATAGCTCCGGGTGGGACACCCGTGAACGTTTCAACCCGCAGGCGCCGGGTGCGAGGCTTGACAGATTTCTCACACAATGTAATAGTCACCGGAGCCCTTATCCGAAAATGGGGTTTTCAAGAACTGGGACGAGATGCCGACGAGCGAGCTGAGTAGATGAACGATCAGCCAGCGAATCCCGCTGCATGGTTGCCTTTTTCGATCGTCGAGGCCGCACGAGCGGGTCGCACTTCGCCCGAGGGCGTCGACATGGCGAAGGATTGGACGGGGCTGCTCAGTCAATTGGGGGCGGCAGCGCACCTGGTTACCGGCAGCCCGTTCACTCGTAATCGGCTGGATCTGGCGTCTGGGTTCCGGCACCTGCTGGTGCTGGCCGCGATTGGCATCGACGAGGTTCTGCGGTTCGACCCTGACCCGATTCTGGCAGTGTCGCGGGCGCCCACCGACGACGTACTGACCTGGGGCATGGACTGTCCGGATGCGATTTACACCCGCGCCACGTTGTGGGGTGGCGAGAGCTATCGACTGTTCGGTAACCGCGGCACGGCCCGCTATGTCGGACTGCAGACGATGAACGGGATCCAGGCCACCGCGAATGCCGTCGTCGACGAGCTCGAGATGGACCAAGCCGGCAATTTCGAGGTCATCATCTCCGCGGACGAGCGCGAAGGAAACTGGCTGCGGATCGACGGCGACTATCCAACGGTGGTTGTTCGCCATTTCTTTTATGACTGGAACAGTGAGGTGCCCTCGTCGTTACGGATCGAACGGATCGGCCGCCGCGCCGAGCGCAAAAGCCGGCCAAGCGATGCGGATGGGCTTGTCTCGCGGCAAGTGAGAGCGCTCGGCGAATTCGTGTACACGAACCTCAGATTCTTTCACGACTGGGGAAGTGCACCACCTGCCAACGGTTTTCTCGAGCCGGGGGACCTTTCTGCCGTGGGCGCGGCGGCAGAAAACCGGCCGGTTATCGGTCGTTGGGAACTCGGGCCGGACGAGGCGTTGATTCTGGAGATTAAGCCGCCCAATGGTGTCTACTGGAGCTATTCGCTGGGCAACCCCTGGTGGGAGACAATCCATTACGGTCGCCACCAATCGAGCCTTAATGGTCATCAAGTCGCGGTCGATTCCGACGGGCTCGTTCGTGTGGTCGTGTGCGCACGCGATCCCGGTGTCGCGAATTGGCTCGACACAGCCGGATACAGCAACGGGGCGATGATTTTGCGCTGCGTGCGCACGGATACGGCGCCAACGCCGATCACACGCGTGGTGAAGTTCGACGAAATTGCCGCGGCGCTGCCCGCCGATACCAAGACAGTCACGCCTGATGAGCGCACCGCAATCGTCGCCGCCCGGCGCCGAGCGGTACATCAAAGGTTCGCGCGGTGATGTTCCGGGCTGACGAACTCGAAGACGGCGCACACGCGGCCACCGGTCTCGATGACTTCGGCTCGCATTACTACCGTGAAGGCTTGGAACGCATCGTGGAGGCGCTCAACACCGAGGCTGACCTCAACGAGACGGGGAAGGTCATCCAGCACGCGACCATCAGCAATGCGCTAATCCAACGATTGAAGGTCGAAGAAACCTATAAGCAGCACCCCGAGATCGACGAGGCGGTGATCGAGGGACCGGTCTTCATCATCGGGCTGCCACGCACCGGAACGACCGCGCTGAGCCAGCTGGTGGGGGCCGATCCCCAGTTTCGGTCCCTACGGATGTGGGAGTCACAAGCTCCCACGCCCCCGCCCGAAGCGGCCACCCAACACGACGACCCCCGCATTGCACAGGCCCAGGCCGGCCTGGACATGTTGCACGAGATGTTCCCACTCATGAAGACGATGTACAACTCGGAGGCAACCGCGGCGACCGAATGTCAGGACCTTATGGGAATGAGCTTTCGGACAGTGCATTTCGCCGGTGTCGTGCGAGTCCCCGGCTATCTGGAATGGGTCATGGACTGCGACATGAGTGAGACGTACAGCTATCACCGACGAGTGCTCAAACTCTTGCAATGGCATTGTCCACCCAACTTGTGGCACCTCAAGACGCCGGTGCACATGTTTTCGCTCGACGCACTCGTCAAGGCCTATCCGGACGCCAAATTTATGTGGAGTCACCGCGATCCGGCGAAAGTGATGGGATCGGTGTGCAGCCTTATTCGGTATGTCCGCAGTTGGAGTAGCGACCGCGACGACCCGGTGGAACTCGGTGACGAGCAACTCCGATGCTGGGCCGAAGGCGTCCGACGGGCGATGGAGTTTCGCAAACGCTTCGGTGACGAACGGTTCGCCGATGTTTCTTTCGCCGAGCTGCAGGTCGATCCGGTCAGCACCCTCAGGAAAAGTTATGAGCGGCTTGGCCTGACCTTCACCGAAGAGACACGCCGCTCGGTTCAGCACTGGGCAAGTGGTCATCAGCCGGGGTCGCGCGGAGCGCACGAATATTCGCTATCCGACTATGGGCTGACGCCAGACAGTGTCCGGGAGCAGTTCAGCGACTATCTCGCCAGCTACGATGCCACGGGCTGACGCGAAACGTCCTCCCTCTGCGACCAGACCGGGGGTGACACGACGCAGACGGGCCAAGCATCAGCCCGATCCGGTGACGCGTGCCGTTTTGGTGTCCGCGGCGTCCAGTATCGTCCGGGAGCAGGGGGTCGGCGCGTTGACGGTGGCCGATGTGCTAAACCGCGCAAAATTGGGCACCCGCGCCTTCTATCGACACTTTGACTCGAAAGACCAACTGGTTCAAGCGGTTTTCCTGGAGATGGCACGGGTCGAGGTACGGCGATTGCGCCGGAAACTGGCCCGTGCGTCGAATCCAGTCGAAGCGGTCGCGGCGTGGATCGACGGGCGGCTCGACCTTGCCTTCGACGCGTCTGTCCGCTCTGATCTACGGAACCTGTCGCTGGAGGCCCAGTCCCAGATGTTTGCGGCACCCGAGGTGGTGGGCCCGGCATACCGCGAGCTGCTCAGCCCGCTGCTGCAGCAGCTGGAACTCGGCAAGAGACAAGGAATCTTCGCGAAGATCGATCCACCAACCGACGCCGAGTTGTTGCACGGAGCGGTCTGGGCGTGTGTCGAGCAGCAGTGGGCTTCCGGAAACTGCGATCGGGCCAAGGCCCGGGATGCGGTGCTGCGTTTCTGCCTGGGTGGGCTTGGCGCCCCCGAGCACATGATCGCGGCGGTCATTAGACACCGCTGATACGGCCACTTCGTCAGCTAGAGGAGCAACGATGGATTTGGGGTTTGCCGGCTCGAAAGCCGTTGTCACAGGCGGGAGCAAGGGGATGGGTCTGGCAGTGGCCGAGACCCTTGCCGCGGAGGGTGCCTGCGTCGCCGTGATGGCCAGGAACCAACCTGCACTGGATGCCGCGGTGGAATCCTTGAAGGCGGCAGGGGCGCCCGACGCGCTGGGTATCAGCGTGGATATGTCCGATGCCAAGTCCATCGCCGCCGGGTTTGCGGTGGTCGCAGAGCGCTGGGGCGAACTCAACAGCTTGGTCCACACGATCGGTCCGGGGGACGGTTATTTCGAGGAGATGACCGACTCGGATTGGGATGCGGCCTTCACCCTCGGCACGATGTCAGGGGTGCGGTCGATTCGGGCCGCCCTGCCGCTGCTGCGAGCCGCCGAATGGGGTCGGATCGTGACCTTCTCGGCGCACTCGATCCAACGGCAGAATCCGCGCATCGTCGCCTACACCGCCTCGAAAGCGGCTCTTGCCAGCGTCACCAAGAACTTGTCGAAAAGCCTGGCCAAAGACGGCATCCTGGTGAACTGCGTATGCCCGGGAACCATCGTCACGGCAAGCTTCACCGAGGTCCTCAAAGATGTCCTCGCCGCCGACGGACTCGACGCTGAAAATCCCTACGACGTGATGAGATGGATCGACAGCAATTTCCATCAGCCGTGCGATCTCGGCCGTGCCGGTCTGCCCGAGGAAGTCGCGTCCCTCACCGCCTATCTGGCCTCACGGCGCAATGGGTACGTCACGGGTGCGACGGTGAATGTCGACGGCGGGTCGGACTTTGTCTGATCCGGTGCCCGGCACCGAACCGCTATGCCGGCGGGGGTGGCTGCCGCCGTGAGTTGACGTTGAATTCCTAAAATAGTAAAAATAAGCGTAAGTCTGCTGTGGACCAACGAGATGCACGCCCGCCGCTGGGCCGCGGGGAAACGGAGAGATAGTGACGCAGACGGCTTCAGATCCGAGCATCGATCCGTCCGACCGAGAGTTCGGGCCAAGTGGCATCGCATTGTCGAAGTACCGGTTTCCGACCGGATGGTTCATCGTGGGCTTCGCCTCCGATCTGGGTGCCGGTGACGTCAAGCGGGTGCATTACTTCGGTGAGGAACTGGTGCTGTTCCGCACCGAAAGCGGCCGGCTGCACGTGCTGGACGCCTACTGTCAGCACCTTGGTGCCAACTTGGGCGTCGGCGGCACGGTCGACGGCGAAAATATTGTCTGCCCCTGGCACGGCTGGCACTGGCGCGGCGATGGCACCAACGCGCTCATCCCATACAGCAAGATCGGTTGCAAGCAGAACGTCCGGATCCGCACCTATCCGAGCACCGAGTGGTACGGCTTCATCCTGGTCTGGCACGAGCGCCACGGTCGGCCGCCGTATTGGCAGCCGCCGGTGCTGCCCGAGCTGGAAACCGGCGAGTACTACCCGTTACATCCGCACAGCCGGATGCTCAACCGGGTCAAGGTACATGCGCAGATGATCATCGAAAACGCCGCCGATCCCTACCACGTCCAGTACGTACACAAGGCCGCCAACCCTGCCACCACCGCGTCGTTCGAGGTTTCCGGTTATCACCTGCACGCCACGGTCAACGCGAACTTCGGTGGCGGCCGCGAGCGCACCTGGTTGACCCCGAACGGGCCGGTGGACGCCAAGATCATCTACGACAACTACTCACTTGGGCTGGGCATTGTCCGGTTCCCCAGCGAGCTGGTGGCCACCATCCAGGTCACCGGGCAGACGCCGGTCGACGAGGACTACACCGACTACTTCTACACCCAGGCGTCTGTTCGGGAACCGGGTGACACCGGTGACGTGCCGACCGGGCGCGCAGCGCGGTTCTTGGCGCTGCAACAAGAGGTGGTCAAGCAGGACTTCTTCACCTGGGAAAACATGAAGTACCTGGAGAAACCGAACCTGGCTCCCGAGGAAGCCCGCGATTACGCGGCCCTTCGCCGCTGGGCACACCGCTTCTACCCAGGCGAACAGCCGTCGCCCAACGATTTCGGATACACGCCCGACGGCCAGCCGGACCCGGCGGCCGCGCAAGCCTGATGCGCGGTGTCGGTCCGGCTGATTTCGGGGTAGACCGCTTCAGTGTTGCGGCGGTACTTGATCGCCGCGCCCGGCAGTATCCGGACCGGGTGATGATGTCCATCGCCGGTACGCCGGTGACTTTCGAGCAGATGCGACAGCGGTCTTGCGCGGCAGCGAGCGTTTTGAGCGACCTGGGTGTCAGCCGCGGCGATGGTGTGGCGTTGTATTGCGCGACCTGCCCGGAATGGGTCTACTTTTGGTTGGGTGCCGCGCGGATCGGCGCGGTGACTGCTGCCGTGAACGCCGCGAACAAGGGTGACTTCTTGCTGCATGCGCTGCGGCTGTCGCAGGCGAAGGTGATCATCACTGATCCCGGGCATCGGCCACGCATTGACGACGTGGCCGCCCAGCTGGATACGGTGCGCCACGTCGTGGAGAAAGGGGATTCGCTTGATCACCAGCTGACCCGGGCAGCCGCCCGTCCGGTCCCCGACACCCCGGTAGATATCGGGGATGTGGGATCGCTGTTTTTCACATCGGGCACGACAGGGCCGTCGAAAGCGGTCGCCACCACCTGGCATTACCTGTTCACCGTGGCCGCCAACGCGGCCGCCGCGTGGGAGTTTGCTCCTGGCGAGGTGCTCTGGACCGCGATGCCTCTCTTTCATCTCAGCGCGGCACCAACGGTGCTAGCGCCCATGCTGGTCGGCGGGACGACGGTGCTGGCGGGCGCGTTTCATCCCGGCGAGGTTTGCGATGAGATACGCGCTTGCGGCGCAGCGGGATTCGTGGGTGCTGGCGCAATGGTCTCGATGCTGTGGAACCAGCCTGTCGATCCCCGCGATGCCAGGTTGCCGCTGCGCTTCATCTCGGCCGCGCCCATCGATGCCGGAATCTACCGCGACATCGAGAAGCGTTACCAGTGCCGAATCGTCACTATGTATGGCCTGACGGAGGCCTTCCCGATCACCGTCAAAGGCATCGCTGAGGAAGGCGTTCCCGGAACGTCGGGTCGGCCCAGCCCGAGTTTCGACGTCCGCATCATTGACGCCGATGGGAACCCGCTGCCGCCGGGAAAGGCGGGCGAAATCGCTTGCCGTGCCAAGTACCCGCATGTGATGAGTGAAGGCTACGTCGTGCCCGGCACAGACGAATCAGGCCTGCGAATCGAGCGGCACCCGCGGTGGTTCCGAACCGGGGACCTTGGAATGCTCGACGGCGACGGCAATCTGACTTATCTTGACCGGATCAAAGATTCGCTGCGCAGGCGGGGCGAGAATATCTCCTCGGTCGAAGTGGAGAGCATCGTCATGCGCCACCCGGCTGTGGTCGAGGCGGCAATAGTCGGTGTGCCAAGTGAATTGGGCGAGGACGACATCCTGCTGTTTGTCACGGTGCGTCCCGAGGCCACGCTGGACTGCGCCGAGCTGCTCGACTTCTGCGCTGACCGGATGCCGTACTTCTGTGTACCGCGATATGTCGAGATCGTGAACGATCTGCCAAAAACCGTCATCGGCCGGGTGCGCAAGGATATTCTTCGCGCCCGAGGTGTCGGTCCGCGGGCATGGGACCGGGAAAGCCACGGGTACATCGTCAGTCGTTGACCTGAGATTAAAGAGAGCCATTATGACCATGACTTATCAGCAGGAATACCTGCTCAACGCCGCGACGGGGCGTGCGGCGATCCTGGATCTCACTGCCAGGCACAACCGGTTTTACTCCGAGGGCGACCGCGACCGGTGGATTGCGACGTTTCGCCATTCCGGTGCCACCTTTACCCGTGACGGTGAAGTATTCACCGATCTGCGCGCCGCGTTCGACGGCGACGGTAAACAGCGACTGGTCACCGTCGACCACGAGATCAGCGTCGACGGTATCAACGCGACCCAGCATTGCGTAGCCATGCTTTTCAGCATCGACAGGGTCGGCGTCACCACGCTGAGGGCCACCGGAGTTTATCGAGACCAGCTGATCTATGAGCGCGGTGGCTGGTATTTCAAATCCCGCGAGCTGCATTGGGATTCATCGCCCAGTCGGCATCCGCTCATGATGTGATGGATGTCCGCAACAAACTGGCCTTTGGCAGCTACCAGGATGCGCTGCGGATGGTCGGAGAGGCCACCGAGCCGCGAACCGCGGGCACGGTGGTTAGCGCCGCGCGCATCCAGATGTTCGCTGCGTTGATTCGCGACGGCAATCCGTCATACTGGGACGCCGAATTCGCCGCGAAGACCTGGGGAGGTCTGCTGGCACCACCCGCCCTGCTGATGGGGTGGCTGATACCGCCACCGTGGCTGCCGACCGGTGAACCGCGGCGGGCGTCGATCGCGCTGCGGGTGCCGTTGCCCGGCACGACATTTGTCAACGCCGCGAACGAGGCCGAGTTCCCGTTGCCGATCGTTGAAGGGGACCGGCTCACCGTCGTCGAAGAGGTGGTGTCGGTGTCACCGGAAAAGCGGACTCGCCTGGGCGTCGGCCACTTCGTCGAGACGCTCGAGACATATAGCCGCCAGGACGGCGCCGTAGTGGCAACCAACCGAAACACCTTGTTCCGCTTCACTCCTGAAGCAATCAGGTAAAGGGGCCGCATGACGGTGGACTGGCAAAAGCTCAGCGTTCCTGTTGATCTGCCGCAACTGGTCGACGACATCGACTACCAACGGGTGGTGATGAACGCGGGAGCGACGTGGGACTACTTTCCCGGCCACTTCGACCCCGGTCATGCTCAAAGTCAAGGTCACCCAACTATCTTCGTCAACACCATGCATCTGGCCGGCTTCGCCGACCGTGTCGCGACTGACTGGGCCGGACCGCATTGCCGGGTGGTGCGACGCAAGATGACGCTGGCCGGCTCCATTTACGCCGGTGACACCCTGGTGGCGCGCGGACGCGCGGTCGCCAAGCGGTGCGACACGTCCGTCGACCCGCCCCGCTATCTCGTCGACCTGCGGATCGACCTGACCAACCAGCGCGGCGAGCTGTGCTGCCCGGTCGAGCTCACCCTGGAGCTACCCGCTGCGCAGTGAGGCGGCATCGGCATGTTCCGCGGCGTTGTGCTCGGTTCCTGCCGGGGGGTGTGGGCGCTCAACGAAAGGCCAGGACAAAGTTGTTGTCGGCCGCGGCGATCATCGCGGGATACCTGTCGCCATCGTGGTATTAGACGCTAAAAACCACGCCAATGGTAATTGGCGGCGGTTTTGTCGCCGAGAACCAGGGCGTTGATGGCGGCCAGCAGCTGCCAATTGCCAACTTCGTGGAGTTCGACTTCCTCCTCGTAGCTCTTTAGGACACGGTCGGCGGTTTTGCTGAGCTCCTGGCTCAGCACGTCGATTTCGGAGTCGAGCCCCCGGTGTGGCGGAAGGCGGCTTTAGTCAGCGTGTGCGCGATTCGGGGCAGCCCGTCGCGCCAGTGGGTGGCCTGACCAAGTTCCCAACCAAACTCGTCGATTTCGGGGGCGCGCCACGGTCTCGGCGAGGTTGGCACCGGTTCGTCTTCGTCTGGGATTTGGTGTATCGGGGTGCAGCTGGCGGTGACGGTGACTTCACCTAGCAACGCTTCCAGGTCGCCACGGCGCCGCGCGGGTGACGAGCGGCCAACGCGACGTCGAGCGGAAGGCCCTCATCCCCACACGACTGTCGCTGATATGGGACTGAACTGGGTTTCCAGGTGGTCGGTCGTCAGGACGCTCGCGCTCATCGCCGTGAGAAACGTTGCTTTGGGCCCCACTAGCGACGAAGCGGCGATCGCAGTACCACATCCACCCAGGCATCCCACACCACGAGGAAGGGGTGGCTACGGCTTACAACGCGAAATCGTTGACCGCGCTCAAGCATCCGAACCATAGCGGCTCTTGGTAATTCAGGGTTGATTTCGACCCGAAAACAACTTTGGAACCATCATTTTAGCTGATCAGCGGGTATTGGCTCGGGTACGGTGTTTTCTTTTGTCGTCATGTCGCGGCACTCGCCGTAGATGGTTACCGACCCACCGAAGTTCTGGACCGGCGAGTATGCATCAAACACCGCGGTGACGCCCTGCTTGCTGACGGCGGGGGCATGCGTGTGGAAGTCGCCCGGATCGGTCCAGCCCTGTTGTTTAAGCACTGCCAGCATCCGCTGGATCTCGGCCCGCGACTCCTCGAGCGTAGGGGCGTGGTCGTAGGCTATACCGACTACTCCCCGGAAAGGCGCCACGGCCTGGTCATTGCAGGATTCACGGCTGAAGTGCGCTGAGACGCCCTTGAGGCCAAGAATCCTGACGATGTCGCGGGCCGCGTTCACGACCTGCGCTCGCGATTCTTCTGGAGTCATCGGATGAGCCACTCCCGCACTGAAATTCCTCACCATGCTGCAGGAAGCGCAACGGCCAGTACCGTCGCGGCGGCACAGACGATAGCCGAACGCCAGCTAGCCGTGCCGATCCGTTTCAAAGCCTCGACGAATTTGGTCAATGAGCGTGACCGCCTGTTCCTGGTCGAATAGTTTCCGGGTCGATGTCATCGGGAAGCCAGTACGCGCCGCGGTGCGGTGCAGTCATATGGTCGTGCTCAAGCGCGTCACCGTGACCGGACATGATGTCCCCCATGCTGAATAACGACTCGCTTCCAGGGGTGAAGTATGAGCTGTGGTCCTTCCACGGCCACGTCGCGCCCGGGACTTCGGCCTTAAACCGGGTCGAGCCGTAACCTTCCACGGAAGGGTCGTTACCGAGCCCGATCGTGACCCCGGTCCCCGGCACATGTTCCTGGACGCCGCCGAGATGGGTGACCGGATCAGACGACGCCGCGCCCACATACACATGGCCGCCTTGCGGCAGGTGAAAGTCGTTGGCGCTGTGGGCTAAGTCAGTTCCGGGGGGCCGACGAGCACCACGTCATTGGCACGCATTCCCGAGCTGGCCGCAGCGTCAGCCACCGTCGTCGAGCCGTAGGAATGGCCGATCACGGTCACGTGTGAGGTGCCCTGGTGGGTTACCGCTAAAGCATTGACGTCAGTGGCCAGCAGGCTACCTCCCGCTCGCGCCAAAGAGGTTTGTCCCACCTGGAGATCGGTCAGGCTGTCCGGAGCGTGATATCCCATCCAGACCAGGACCGAATCTGTCCTGCTGGGGTCAGCGTGGCGTGCCTCGTTGTAGAGGTTCCGGCCGTCCGTATGGCTTAAATAGCCATCGCGGACGCTGCTGCCGGTTCCCGGAACCAGCACCGTTGTGTTGTCGGCTTTATCGGGGTTGCCGATGGCGATGGCCTCTCGGCCACGTCCTTCGAACGCCTCGGGGTCATACGTTTGCAAGAACACAGGGTTCTTGGTGCCATCGGGATTGGTGCCGTCGATCGTGAGTCCCTTCTGCGTCTGTATCGCATTGTTGTAGCGGGTGATCGCCGTCCGTGTCTTCTCGCCGTCAACGCTCCCATTAGCCAGCGCGCGTTGCTGGCAGTTTGCCACACCGGCGGTATCGATACTGTCTGGACGACGGTTAGGACCTGCTCAATACGCGCGCTTTGGACAAGTCCGAATTCGGAGCGGGAAACGCCGTTGACGGAAGCTTTGACCAGACTGACATGCGCTAGGGCGGCGTCACGTTGAGCTTGGGGAGCCGGCGGTTGATGCCGCGTGCGGCCGCGCCGTGACACTCTGCCGGTCGCAAGTGTGGTCGTCTGATGTGGAGCAAAACATCCCGGCTCCCTGCGTGAGGTTGTGGTCAGGCTAATCACGCAAGTGGCCACTTTTAATTCGGTGCGCAGCCCACGCGGTGCAATGGCCGCGCCGAGAGTTGCGGTGACTCGAATGCACTCCATCAACCAGGCAGCGGCGGCAGCGCGCCGTTGCTGACCACCGCCTGCAGCTCGACGTATTCGCTCAGCCCCTCCGGGCCGAACTCGCGGCCGATCCCGGACTGCTTGAAACCGCCGAACGGGATCCCGATGTCGAGCATGTACATGTTGATGCCGTATGTACCGGTGCGCACGCCGGCCGCGATCTCGAGGCCATGCGCGACGTCGGCGGTCCACACCGACCCGGCCAGCCCATAGTCGCTGTCGTTGGCGATGCGGACAGCGTCCTGCTCGTCCTTATAGGTGAGCACGGTCAAGACCGGGCCGAAGATCTCTTCGCGCGCGATGCGCATGTCGTTGCTGGCATCGGTGAACAGGGTCGGGCGTACATACCAGCCGCGGTCAATCGGCGGATCGCCGCCGCCGAGCACCATGCGGGCGCCTTCGGCCACCCCGCGGCGGATATAGTCCTGCACCCGACGTTGTTGGCGTTGAGCGACCAAGGGTCCGACGTCGGTTGCCTCGTCGGCAGGATCGCCGACACGCAGGCCCGCCATCATGTCGGCGAGCGCGTCGACGACCTCGTCGTGACGGCGCTCGCTGACCAGGATGCGCGTCTGGGCCACACACGCCTGCCCGTTGTTCATCAGGCTGGCCGTCTTCAACCCGGTGACCGTCGTGTCGATGTCGGCGTCGTCGAGAATGATCGCCGCCGACTTGCCGCCCAGCTCCAGGCTTACCCGCTTGAGCTTCTCGCCGCAGATTGCGGCGATACGGCGCCCGGTGGCGCTGGACCCGGTGAAGGCGATCTTGTCCACGCCGGGATGGCCCACCAGGCACTCCCCGACGTCGCGGCCCCCCGGCAGGATCGACACCACACCCTCCGGTAGGTCGACCTTTTCCAGCATTTCGGCCAACCACAATGCGTCCAAGGGTGTTTCGGGTGCCGGTTTGACGACCACGGTGCAGCCGGCGATCAGCGCCGGGATCAGTTTCGGCATGATGAGGAACTGGGGCACATTCCACGGCACGATCGCACCCACCACGCCGACCGGCGCCTTGCGCAGGTGTACCTCACCGAGCACGCCCTGCCGCCGCTCCTCCCATGAGAACTCCCGGCCGGTGGCCAGGGCCAGCTGCATCATGTGGGCCGCACCGGCCGCCTGGCCCATGCGGGAGAAACTGCGCGGTGACCCCATTTCCGCGGTGATCAGGTCGGCCATCTCGTCAATGTGGCCGGCGTAGATTGCGGCCAGTTTCTCGACCTTTTCCATACGTTCCTGCGGCGTTAGCCGGGGCCACGGCCCGTCGTCAAAGGCCCGTCGCGCGGCGGTAACCGCAGCATCGACGTCCTCGGGGCCGGCTTCCGGGCACTCGCCGACCGGCTGTTCGGAATGCGGCGAGATCACCGTGAGTCGACGGCCTGTGGCGGGTTTTCGCCAGCGTCCTGCGATGAACAGTTCGTCATACCACCGGTGGCCGGGATCGGTCATCGGCACCACCTCGAGTAAGGATTCGGCTAATGATGCTAATATAGTAAAAAAGCGAGGCCGATGTGAGCGACCGACTACAGGTGGACACCGAGTGGTGCCGCTATCCCTTTCAGCTGGTGCCCGACGACGACATGCTGCGGTTCCCGGCGGCTGAAGGCCAACACCCGGATCAGGAGTCGGATACCTGGTTCATTGCCGGGGAGCTTACCGGCACATCCGGTCGGCCTTTCGCGTTCTTGACCATCTTCAACAAGAATCGCCCAGGTGGGTCCGTGGTCGCCGATTTCTACACGATGGCGCTATTTGATTGCGACACAGGGGTATACGGCACATATACCGACTACGATATGCCACCGGCCAACCTTAAGCGGCCAGGTCCGCCCAAGCTGGCCGCGGCCACAGGGCATCTCGACCTCAGCTACGACTGTGGGATCGGGACAGCGGTGTGGACGACCTGCCGCGGCAGCGACGGTCAGCTGCTGCCCTACACCTACCGGGTGAACCTGGTTGGCATCGACCAAGCGAGTCAGCCGATGCAGCTCGAGCTCGACGTGACACCGACACGTGGCCCGGTGCCCGTCGGTGCATCGCAATACCACGGCAAGATCGCCTGCTTCGGGCAGCCCGACACCTATTCCTATTTCCAAACCAGGATGGCGATGACGGGGACATTGCGTTGGGGCGAGCTGCACGAGCAAGTCAGCGGCGACGCCGGGCATGTGGATCGGCAGTGGTTTCCCAAATACGCCGGTGGCGGCGGCACCGGGGGAGACCCGCGGGCGCGGTCACACGAATGGCGCACCATCAACCTGGACAACGGTATCGATCTGAGCATCTGGCGGCAGTTCGACCGTACGAACAACAATGCACTGCAACCGTTCTCCGGTGTCACGGTCAGCTATCCAGACTCGCCCCCGGACTGCTTCGAGGACGTTGAGGTTACCGTCGACACCTATGTGCGATGGCCGGATTCGGTTCGCCCGCTGATCCCGCCGCTGTCGGCGGTCCGCTACATGCCCGATCGCCACCGGCTTAGCTGCGCTGCACTGCAATTGGATCTCACCGGCGAGCCATTGGTGGCCGCCCCGGCACATGCGCTGCCGATCGAATACATGGAGGGTCCCTATCACTATCAAGGAACTCTGCGCGGAGAAGCCGTGAGCGGCTTCGGGTTCTACGAACGCTCGTTGGCGCTGTACCGCGAGTGGGAGCTCAACGACGTGTGGGCGCACGGCCAGCCGGACTAACCGGCCAGGGCGTGGTCCCAGCTGCGGTGGCGGTGCTGCAGCCCCGGCTCGTTGCGGCCGAACAACAAACGGTCGTGGGCGCCTGACTCCAGGTTGGCTTGCAGCTTCGCGGCCAGCCGGTAGTCCTCGTCGCGCACCGTGGCGTGGGCATAGTCGAAGACGGCTCGGGCGCCGGTGGCCACCGATTCGTCGGACAAATCCAACGGTGTCGAGTTCTGATGCACCGTAACGGATCTGCCCGGCCTGTCGCCCGGATAGATCCGGAACAGCTCGCCGTTGGCGATTGTCACCGACAGCACGATGTTCGGGAACAGGGCGTAGATGACCACCATGTTGTGGAACGGGTCCCACTGAGATTCGGGAATGTTCTCCAATTCCAGGATGGAATTGAGCGGGAAGATCAGCCGGTGATGAGCGCCGAATTCGTCGAAGACCGTGCAGTTGCTCCTGGCGATTTTGGCGAACGTCTCTCGGTGCACCGTGGCGAAATGATAATTCTCCGAAAAGGTATCGACCGCCAGTTTCCAGTTGATGGGGGAGTCCAGCACCTTCTCACCCAGCGGGGACCACCGTCCGATACCCCACGACTCGAGCTCCTCCGCCAACGACCCCAGGTGCCCGGCGACATCCAGCGTCGCGCCGGGATCCAATGCGATCCAGAGGAACCCGGCGAACTCGGCGGCCGGCAGCTCGGTCAGGCCGTCTGACTTTACGGCGACCCCTGGGAAGCCTTCACGACCGGGAACGCCGACCAGACGTCCGGTGTTGTCGTATGTCCACGCGTGGTATGGGCAACTGAACCGTTTCGCGGTGCCGCATCCACTTACCACCTGCGCCTGGCGGTGCAGACAGACGTTGTTGAACGCCTTGACCGTTCCACCCGACGTCCTGGTCAGCAGGATCGACCTTCCCATCACGGTCTTCGTGCAGTAGCTGCCCGGCTCAGGCAGCTCCGAGACGTAGCCGACCAGCTGGGGGCTGGTCATCAGCATTGCCCTGTCGCGTTCGTGCCGCTCGACCGAGGTGTAGTCGCGCGCGTCGACGGTATGCTCGGCGGGCGCCAGGTCGGTCGTCTTGTCGCGCGCGAGCTTTAACGCGCGGCGCGTCAAGTCGATAAGCTGATCGCGGTCCATGCCCCCAGTACAGACCTTGGCACGGTTGTAGGGTCAAGCTGTGGCTGAGCAGTTGCTGATCGGCGACGTCACGGCCCTGACCGGGATTGCGCCGGGCCGCATCCGCCATTACCAGAAAATCGGGCTGCTGCGGGCCGATCACCTGTCCAACGGCTACCGGGTCTTCGACGTCGAGCAGGTGCTTGACCTGTTGCGCATCGATCTGCTGCGCAGCCTGGGTGTGAGCATCAAGGACATCCAGCGATTGGCTCACCAGACCGCTCTGGTCGATATCCTTGCCGAGCACCGTGCATCGCTGGTGGCCCAGCGTGACCGGTTGGAGCAGTTGATCGCTGCCATCGACGCTGCTACCGATATTGCCGACGCCGACGTGAACGAATGCATCCTGCGGCGGCTCGCAACCTCGCATCGGCACAGCATTGGCGTCATCGGGCGGTTGAGCGCTCCGTTGTCTCCGGCAACCGCCGCGATGTACGCCGATCTCTTCAATGAGTGGCAGCTGCCGGTTCCCGCGCTGTTCGGGCAGATGCCGTTGCCGCCGGCGGCCAGCACGCTGCTGGAGGAGCTCGCTGAGACACCGGGGCGTGACGTGTTGTTCACCCGGCTGCGCCAACTCGCTCGAGACGTCGTCGCGCTCGGCGAAAAGGACGCCGCCGCAACCCAGCTCGCCCAGGCCTGGATCGAGCAGCAACTGGCCGACCCGCTGCCCGACGACGTGGTCACCGTGCTGCGCGGCGTCCAACCGTTGCTCGAGCGTGACCCCGTCATCGTCCAGGGTTTCCGCACCTGGGCCGCGTCGATCACCCCTGCGGCAGCCCATTTCATCGACGAGATGGCACGGGAGACTGCGCGCCGCGGGCTGGAGACCGTCAGTGTCATCGTGTTGCCGCCCGCCGAGCCCTGACGCTGATGTGCTGATCTTTCGTTTTTAAGGCCGGCTCCCGGGGAAGGCCGCCGGGGCCATGTTCTGCAAATCAGCGAAGCCGCTGATCGTCTCTGCCGCCCATTGGCTTTGCCAGTCGCCGCACAGCGTTCGCGCCAACCGCGATGACGCAGTGTCCGAGGTGGCGCCGGTCACCCGCCAGCGGGCTCCCAGGCGAATCCTCCAGGGGTTCCCACACAACTGACGGGTGCGCCCGAATTCGAAATGGTCGTCGCGCCCGTCTGCTGGGGACTGCAGGGCATGCCGACGGCTGGGCGGCTGTCGATGCCGGCCACAGGGGCCGTCGGCGATGACGGCATGGTCGTCGGCGGTCTCGTTGTCACGGACGGTGTTCTCACGGTCGCTACCTGCGACGGAGTGGTGGTCGTCGGCGCAGGCGTGCCGATTGTCGGCGGCGGGGTGATCGCGGGCAGGGGAGCGGGGGCGCTGGACACCGAGGTGACGGTCACCGGCATCGGGGCTGCGGGCGGGGCGCTGGTCGCTGCGGGTGGTGTCTCGACATCGGTTGGCGCGCGGTGGAACCCAGAGCGTGAGTGCAGCGCCATGACGACGACGAAGCCGATCAGCACGACCCCGACGGCGAGGACGACTGGCACGGCTCGGGGCATCAGACGCCCCCTGGACGCCACTGGTCTGTCATCGGTCATCGCACCGGATATCGCGGGTTCCGGGGACGTCACGGCATCACCGATTTCCGCGTTGGGCATCGGCTCGCTCGGGGCGGGACCATGGTTGTCCGCAAGATCCGCCGGAGCCGGCACGGATGGTGCGACCGCCGCGCCCTGAGTGTCTGATCGCTCAGCCACACCTGGTGGAGCGGTGGCAGCGGCGTCAGTTTCAGGATCGGCGGGTGCGCCGGTGGCAGGCGGTCCGGGTGCGGTGGCGAGCACAGATGGTTCGCACTGGCCGGCCCTAAGCGCGTCGGCGAAGTCTCGGCATCGTGGGAACCGCTCATCGGGAGCCTTGGCAAGGGCACGCGAAATGGGCTGGTCGAACGGCGCCAGCTCTGGCCGCACATCACCTGGCAGCGGCGGTGATTCGTTGAGATGCTTGCTAATCACCACCGCGGGATTGCCGTGAGCGAACGGCGGCGAGCCCGTCAGGAGATGAAAAGCGGTACACGCCAGGGCATACTGGTCGGTCCGGCCGTCGACTGAGCTGTCCATCAGCTGCTCCGGCGCGCCATAACTTACGCTGCCGACGGTCAAGTTCGTCGCTGTCAGACCGTTGATATCGTCGATCTGGGCAATACCCAAATCGGCCAGCACGATTCGTCGTTCGTCGGCACAGGGCCGGGTGATGAGGATATTGCCCGGCTTCACACGCCGGTGCAGCAGCCCGTGGTCGTGCGCGTAGTCGAGGGCATGAGCGATCCCGGTGACAATCTCGACCACCAGGTGGGGCGGCATGCCGTTCGGATAGCTCTCGCTGACCAGCTGAGCCGCAGTGGTGCCGTCGATGTAGTCGACTGAAAGCCATAGCCGTTCGTTGCACTCACCACGGTCGTGCAGTCCGACGATGTGCGGGTGCCACAGCGCCGCCGCCAGGTCGGACTCCCGGATGAACCGCGCGCGATACTCGGGGTCGGCCGAGACCTCCTCCGAAAGGATCCGCAGCGCGTGATGGCGCGGCAACCTCGGATGTTCCGCCAGATATACCTCGCTGGCCGGCCCGCTGCCCAGCAGCCGAACAATTTTGAACCCGGCAGCTGTCGCACCATGGGCCAGCGGCATGGGGAGGATCGTAGCGAGCGGCGTGTGAGGTCAAAGTGCCGGTGCACGCGAAAAACCGGCCCCGCTTCCGCTCACCGCAGCCCGGCGCGACGGTGCGCTGCCGACATAATTGATTGATTTGAGGCCAGTGGCGTTAATGTGACAGTTGATACGTTTGTCGTACTCTGTGACACGTGTCGATCTCCCGGCGTGACGTGCTCAAACTCGCCGCAGCGACGCCCGCTCTGCTGGGCCTGGGCGCGGCGGTGAGCTCGGCTCCGGCCATGGCCAGCCCGCTGGGAATCTTGCTGGACTATGCGGCCGGAGTTATCCCGGCCAGCGAGATCAAGGCCGCTGGCGCGGTGGGCTCGATTCGGTATGTGTCCGATCGCAGGCCCGGCGGAGCGTGGATGCTCGGCAAGCCCATCCAGCTCGACGAGGCTCGCGACCTGTACCGCAACGGGCTCAAGATCGTTTCCTGTTACCAATACGGCAAGCAAGAGACCGCTGACTGGCTGGGTGGGCAGAACGCCGGCGTTCTGCACGCCAAGCGTGGCTGGCAGCTGCACCAAGCCGCCGGTGGCCCCGTCGGAGCACCGATTTATGCCTCGATCGATGACGATCCCTCGTATCAGCAGTACAAACAGCAGGTAGCGCCCTATCTGCGAGGCTGGGAGTCAGTGCTGGGCCATCAGCGGGTCGGCGTCTACGCCAACTCCAAGACGATCGACTGGGCGCTGCAGGATGGCTTGGGCTCCTATTTTTGGCAGCACAACTGGGGCTCCCCCAAAGGGTTCACCCACCCCGCGGCCCATCTACACCAGGTCGAGATCGACAAGCGCACCGTCGGCGGTGTGGGCGTCGACATCAACCACATTCTTAAGCCGCAGTTCGGCCAGTGGGACTAGGGTGGGGCGACACCCCGGCCACGGAACCGGGCACCCACATCTGACTCACGAGTAGGGTCCCAGCAAACTTCTGACGCGATGTCGGCAGGCGCGATTTTTGGCGGCGCCCGACCGCCGCGCTCGCAGATCCGATCCGTCACCCGCAGCACGGCCGAAATTTTTAACATAACGATTACGTAACAATACTGCCTTGATCTGCGCCGTTGTGGCTACTCGACCGTAACCACCTGCATCCAGGACGTTTGTCTCGCCAGTCCTCGACGCCCGATATGCATGGTGTTACCCACAACACCGTTACCCATGCGTAGAACTCACCAGTAACCGCTCAGCACACAAAATCGGCACAGCCCCTTATGACACTCTTATTGCAACCGATGGAGTCGTTGCGGCCCTCGATGCCGATGAGCGGTCCGCCGATGACGCATCGGCCGGCTGGGATTCGGCCGGGTTCGACGGGGAATGACGACACGCTGGCCGGGCAGCGCGGGACTACGCCGGAGACGCGATACACACGGGACGCCACAGGGAGACAGGTACAAGGTGACGATCTACGAGCACGACAGGGTGTCCGCCGACCACGACGGCAACATTTCGGAGGTCGTCCGCGGCGCCCACGCTCTGGTTGATCGCCTCTCCGCGGGAGAGCCGTATGCGGTCGCGTTCGGGGGGCAGGGCAGCGCCTGGTTGGAGACGCTAGAAGAGCTGGTGTCCTCCGCCGGGATCGAATCCGAATTGGCGACCCTGGTGGCCGAGGTGGACCTGCTGCTCGAGCCCGTCGCCCAAGAGCTCGTGGTGGTGCGTCCGATCGGTTTCGAGCCGCTGCAGTGGGTGCGGGCACTTGCGGCCGAAGACCCGGTTCCCTCGGCCAAGCAGTTGACGTCGGCGGCCGTGTCGGTGCCCGGTGTGCTGCTGACCCAGATCGCCGCCGTGCGTGCCCTGGCGCGCCAGGGCATGGATTTCGCTGCGACGCCGCCGGTCGCCATCATCGGGCATTCACAGGGCGTGCTGGCCGTCGAGTCGGTGAAGACAGCCGGCGAACGCGACATTGAGCTGCTGGCCTTGGCGCAGCTGATCGGTGCGGCCGGCACGCTTGTAGCGCGTCGGCGCGGCATCTCGATCCTGGGTGACCGCCCGCCGATGGTGTCGGTGACCAACGCCGACCCCGAGCGCATCTATGCCCTGCTCGAAGCATTCGCCCAAGATGTGCGGACGGTGCTGCCGCCAGTGCTGTCCATCCGCAATGGTCGGCGTTCGGTGGTGATCACCGGAACTCCCGAACAGCTGTCGCGTTTCGAGCTCTACTGCAAGCAGATTTCCGAAAAGGAAGAGGCCGACCGCAAGAACAAGGTTCGTGGCGGCGACATCTTCGCTCCCGTCTTTGAACCGGTGCAGGTGGAGGTCGGTTTCCACAGCCCGCGACTGGCTGACGGGATCGACATCGTCGGCGGCTGGGCCGAGAAAATCGGCATCGACGTCGAATTGGCCCGCGACATGACCGAAGCCATCTTGGTGCGCCAGGTCGACTGGGTGGACGAAGTCGTGAGCGTCCACGAGGCCGGGGCGCGCTGGATTCTTGACCTGGGTCCGGGCGACATCCTGACCCGGCTGACCGCGCCGGTGATTCGCGGCCTGGGTGTCGGCATCGTGCCCGCGGCCACCCGCGGCGGTCAGCGCAACCTGTTCACCGTCGGCGCCGTTCCCGAGGTGGCGCGGCCGTGGTCCAGCTACGCGCCCTCGGTGGTGCGCCTGCCGGACGGGCGGATCAAACTGTCGACCAAGTTCACCCGGTTGACCGGCCGATCGCCGATCTTGCTGGCCGGCATGACACCGACCACCGTCGACGCCAAAATCGTTGCCGCAGCCGCCAACGCGGGGCACTGGGCCGAGCTGGCCGGCGGCGGGCAGGTCACCGAGGAGATTTTCCAGAACCGCATCGAGGAGATGAGGGGACTCCTCGAACCCGGGCGCACCTTCGAGTTCAACGCGCTGTTCCTCGACCCCTACCTTTGGAAGCTGCAGGTCGGCGGAAAACGGTTGGTGCAGAAGGCCCGCCAGTCCGGCGCGCCGATCGACGGCGTGGTTGTCAGCGCCGGTATCCCGGAACTGGAGGAAGCTGTCGAGCTCATCGACGAACTGGGCGGCATCGGCATCAGCCACGTGGTGTTCAAACCGGGCACGGTCGAGCAGATCCGCGCGGTGATCCGCATCGCCACCGAGGTGCCGACGACGCCCGTCATCATGCACATTGAAGGTGGCCGCGCCGGGGGCCATCACTCCTGGGAAGACCTCGACGACCTGCTGTTGGCCACCTACTCCGAGCTGCGGTCGCGGCCCAACATCACGGTCTGCGTCGGCGGCGGCATCGGCACGCCGGAGCGGGCGGCCGAGTATCTGTCCGGCCGTTGGGCCGAGCCCTACGGCTTCCCGCTGATGCCGATCGACGGCATCCTGGTCGGCACGGCAGCGATGGCCACCAAGGAGTCCACCACCTCGCCGTCGGTCAAGCGGATGCTGGTCGAAACCCAGGGCACCGACCAGTGGATCAGCGCCGGAAAAGCCCAGGGCGGCATGGCTTCTAGCCGCAGCCAGCTCGGTGCCGACATTCACGAGATCGACAATGCCGCCTCGCGCTGCGGTCGGCTGCTCGACGAGGTCGCCGGTGACGCCGAGGCGGTCGCCAAGCGCCGCGACGAGATCATCGCCGCGATGGCCGGCACCGCCAAGCCGTACTTCGGCGACGTGGGCGAGATGACCTACGCGCAGTGGTTGCGGCGCTACGTCGAGCTGACCATCGGTGACGGCAACTCGACCGCCGACACCGCGTCGCCGGGCAGCCCGTGGCTGGCCGACACCTGGCGTGACCGCTTCGAGCAGATGCTGCAGCGGGCCGAGGCGCGTCTGCACCCGCAAGACCATGGCCCGATCGAGACCCTGTTCTCCGACAAGCAATTGCTGGAGCGGCCCGACGAGGCGATCGCGACTCTGCTGCAGCGCTATCCCGACGCCGAGAGCGTGCAATTGCATCCGGCGGACGTGTCGTTCTTCGTCACACTGTGCAAGACGCTGGGCAAACCGGTTAACTTTGTGCCGGTCATCGACAAGGACGTGCGCCGCTGGTGGCGCAGCGATTCGCTGTGGCAGGCCCATGACGCGCGTTACGACGCCGACCAGGTTTGCATCATTCCTGGCCCGACATCGGTCGCCGGCATCACCCGGATGGACGAACCCGTCGGCGAGCTGCT
>Ga0070737_10001288_pt1 | contig 37083 bp, 31 predicted proteins | sample Coa_R1_10_FD_66438 | JGI IMG/M metagenome (GOLD analysis project Ga0070737, IMG submission 66438) | Surface soil microbial communities from Centralia Pennsylvania, which are recovering from an underground coalmine fire - Coalmine... | ecosystem: Environmental > Terrestrial > Soil > Unclassified... | reverse complement strand
CCGGGCAAACATGGGTAAAGCGAAACCACTTACGCCCAAAGCGGTGGAAGACGCAGTTAACGATCTTCGACGGCAGTTGCAATCTATCGCCCAGCAACCACCGGAACGCATTGATTGCTCGCAAGAAACCATCGAGCAGGGGCTGGCCAAACTAGTGCTTGGGCTCATTGAGCTTCTGCGCCAACTCCTTGAGCGGCAGGCCATTCGCCGGATGCAAGGCGGCACGCTGAGCGACCAGCAGGTGGAAGAAATGGGGCTTGCGCTGATGAAGCTCGAGGAGAAGATTGCAGAGCTGGCCCGGCAATTCGGTCTGGAACCCGAGGATCTGAATTTGAATCTTGGTCCGTTGGGCAACCTTTTGGAATAATGGTTTCGTCGAAGAAGGTAAGGCTTCCCATGTGCTTCACTAGGCGTGGGGCTCCCTTGGAAAAACTACCACCGGGCTAGGGGCAACATGGCGGATGAAATCTTCCACCCCGAGGAGAAGGTTCCGGAATCAGGGGTTTACCAGGTCCAGCATTATCGTCATCGGCTCTACCATGAAGCAGCCCTGCTTCGCGGCAGCAGTTTTCCCGTGTGTTCTGAATGCGGTCACAATGTACGTTTTCGCTTGGTGCGCACGGCGCCGCCGATCGAGTGCGATCGCAACTTCGCCACCGTGAAATGTCAAACCGCTGGTTAGGGCGGGCTGGACAATCGTGCGACTTTGGAATGCGTTCCGAAGGAGAAAGGGCTTCTCAGGCCGCTAAGAAAGCCGGCCTTGGGATGGAGGCCAGCCACCAAATTGCCCGCTGATTACCGAGGTGCTAGACTTGCTTCATTGCGGCCCAGCAGGAAGCTGTGGTGGCGCAGGAAATAATTCTATTTCCAGGGCGGGAGTAACTCAGTGGTAGAGTCACGGCTTCCCAAGCCGTTGGTCGCGGGTTCGATCCCCGTCTCCCGCTCCACACGTTCTGAGATCTCGACTCCCATTGACGGCAATGCTTTCGCGCGTGGTTGGCTCTGTTAACATCCTAAGGCTCCGCCTCGCGCCGCGGAGAAAATCTTTGTAGGGCAGAGGCATCACTCCGGCCTGGGGCGTTGCCTTGGCGGGCACTGCTACAGCAGCGGGCTGTCAGCGATGGAAAATGGCAGCTTAGTGCGGCGAGCCAGCTTGTCAAGCCGCCTGACCGTGGCATTACTTCATCTGCATGAAACGCGTCCTTGTGTCGTGGAGTAGCGGAAAAGATAGCGCCTGGACACTTCATGTCCTGCGGCAAGCCGGAAACTGCGAGATTGTAGGCTTGCTGACTACCTTGAACAGCGAATTCGACCGCGTGGCCATGCATGGCACGCGCCATTCTGTACTCGAAGCGCAAGCACAGGCGGCAGGCGTGCCGCTATGGCTGGTCCCTCTACCTTGGCCGTGCTCCAACCAGGATTACGAGCGAAGAATGCGTGAGGTGTGCGCCCGCGCGGTGAGTGAAAATATCGATGCGATTGCCTTCGGTGATCTGTTTCTGGAGGACATCCGCGCCTATCGCGAGGCGCAACTGCAAGCCACCGGCCTCAAACCCCTGTTTCCGCTTTGGCAGCAGCCGACTTCAACGTTGGCACGCGAAATGACTGCCGGCGGCCTCCGCGCCCGGCTGAGCTGCGTGGACACCAAAAAGCTGCCCGCGAGCTTTGCCAGCCGGGAATTTGATGAAACGCTGTTGGGTGAGTTGCCGTGCGACACTGACCCATGCGGCGAGCGCGGCGAGTTTCACACCTGCGTGTATGCGGGACCCATGTTCGATTCCCCGCTCGCTCTGGAGCCTGGGGAAATTGTGCTTCGCGACGGCTTCGCTTACGCTGATTTTTGCTTAAGGCCGGGCCCGGAAAGAGACAGCTTTCCGGCATCTTGCTGAGCTAGGAATTGCTTGCCGCCTCTTTTTCTGCCGTGTCCTGTTCTTCGTGAGCGGGCGCGTAGGAATACATTTTGCTGGGCGCATTCGGAGTGGCGTGTCGACGCTCGGCAATCATCTCCGCGACAATGGCAACGGCGATTTCTTCCGGGGTGACAGCGCCGATCTCCAGGCCCACAGGCGCGTGCACGTGAGCAAACTTCTCTGCCGGAATGCCTTCCTTCTCCAGCTCTTTGTAGATGGTAATCGTTTTGCGCTTGGAGCCGATCATGCCCAGGTAACGCGCACGGACATTGACCGCCCATCGCAACACGCGCATGTCATCGCGATGCCCGCGGGTAACGATCACGATGTAAGATCCTTCCGGCGGATTCAGCCGCGCCGTCACCGCCTCAAAATCGTCGGCAATAATTTCGCGGGCTTCAGGAAAGCGCTCACGATTAGCATAGGATTCGCGATCGTCGATGATCGTCACATCGAAGCCGGCGATGGTTGCCACCTTGTACAAGTTGTAAGCCACGTGGCCCGCGCCGAAGATATAGAGTAGCGCGGGCGGCAGCACGGGTTCGATGAAGATCTCCAACGTGCCGCCGCAAACCAGCCCGGTGTCGTACTTGGGATTGTTGTTCAGGTTGAAGGTAAGTGAGCGCGGTTTCTCTTCTTCCATCACCTCGCGCGCCGCCTGCCAGACTTCCGCCTCGACGCAGCCGCCGCCGATGGTGCCCGCGATGGAGCCGTCATCACGAACCAGCATCTTCGCCGTCTGAAACGACGGAATCGAGCCGCGAACGTTGGTGATCGTCGCTACTGCCCCGCGACGTCCCTCGCGGCGAAGCTGCACGATTTGTTCGTAAATGTCCATGGGGACGATTAGCAGCCATCCGCCAATAGCTAGTTTAGATGTGTTAGGAGAAATTCGGAAGCGGACACTGCCCTCGCGGTCGCGGCCCGTTTACGCTTGACCACGGAGCAGGTCTTCGGGAGCGTCGTACTGTGAATAAGAAGCTTTGGTTTAACCACCGGCGCGTGCAGAATAGTATGCTTCAAGGTGTTAATCCTGCGCCGTATTACTGGCAGTGGAGGGAAAATGAAGGCCGTTCGCATTCATGAGTTTGGTGGTCCGGAAGTTCTCAAATACGAAGACATCCCCGATCCTGTCCTTCGCAAGGACCACGTCCTGGTCCGGGTACGCGCCTGCGCGCTGAATCACCTGGATCTTTGGGTCCGCAAAGGCCTGCCTGGGGTGAAGCTGCCGCACATCCTGGGCAGCGACGTGGCCGGCGAGGTGGTTGAGGTGGGCGAGTACCTCACCGGCGTCAAGCCCGGCACGCGCGTGCTGCTGGCGCCCATGGTCTTCTGCAATCACTGCGAGCAGTGTATGGCCGGGCAGCACACTCTCTGTCCGCAATTTTCGGTACTGGGTAACATCGTGGATGGCGGCGACTGCGAGTTGATCGCCGTGCCGCAGGTCAACGTCATTCCCATTCCTGACTCGCTGGATTTCGTGCAGGCAGCGAGCGTGCCTCTGGTATTTCTTACGGCTTGGCACATGCTGGTGGGACGCGCGCATCTGCGTGCAGGCCAGACGGTGCTGGTGCTGGGCGCAGGGTCGGGCGTGGGATCAGCAGCGATTCAGATCGCCAAGATGCTGGGAGCCGAGGTCATCACCACTGCGGGCGACGAGCGCAAACTGGCCAAGGCGCGCGAGCTGGGCGCCGACCACACCATCGATCACTACAAGCAGAAAATTGCCGATGAAGTGCGGCGCATCACCAACAAGCGCGGCGTGGACATCGTTTTCGAGCATGTCGGCCAGGCGACGTGGCCGGACAGCGTGCGCTCGCTCAAGCCGGGCGGCACGCTAGTCACCTGCGGCGCCACCACTGGTTACGACGCCGGCATCGACCTGCGTGTGCTCTTCGCCAAGCAGATTTCCCTGCTCGGCTCCTACATGGGGCAGATGGGCGAGCTGCACGAAGTCTTGCAGCATGTCTTCGCCGGCAAGCTGAAGCCGGTGGTCGATCGCACCTTCCCGCTGAGCGAGACCCGCGCCGCGCATGAGTACCTGGCCAAAAGCGCGATGTTCGGCAAGGTGGTGCTGACCGTGTGATGTGTCCGGACCAAGGGAGGACGCATCGAACCAAGTAGGTATAATGGTGAAAATATGGCGAGTGACAATCGGCTTCCGCACTTCGAAAATCCTGAGACCGGACACGAGCGTTTCGAAAACGTGGTTGGCTCCGACCAGAGCCGGGAGGGTCTGCTGCGCGCTACCTTTGGCGAGCAGCAGCACGAGGGCGTTGTCCTCGCCTCGCTGGACGCGGTAGTCAACTGGGTGCGCAAGAATTCCATTTGGCCGATGACTTTTGGCCTGGCTTGCTGCGCCATCGAGATGATGTCGATGGGGGCCTCGCGCTTCGACATCGCCCGCTTCGGCGCGGAAGTCTTTCGTCCCTCGCCCCGGCAGTCCGACCTGATGATCATCGCCGGCCGCGTCTCGCAGAAGATGGCGCCGGTGATCCGCGAGCTCTACTTGCAGATGCCCGAGCCCAAGTGGGTCATCTCTATGGGCGCCTGTGCCACCTCCGGCGGCGTCTTCAACAACTACGCGCTGGTGCAGGGCGTCAATCAGTGGATCCCGGTGGATGTTTATGTGCCCGGCTGCCCGCCCCGTCCCGAGCAGCTCATTTACGCCATCATGCTGCTGCAGGAGAAGATCAAGAACGACCGTGGATCGTTCAAGCGTGCACTGAATTTGGAACGGGCATAAGAACACGGGGGCAGTTGAGGAGTTTTATGGCGACCGCGGCACAGCATCGAGTCACGATTGAAGAGTATCTGCGCAGCTGCTACCGGCCCGACTGCGACTACGTCGATGGCGAGCTGCAGGAGAGAAACTTGGGCGAACTCGATACTCTCGGTCAGACCTAGATGTAATCCGCAGCGTGCTGAGCGACAGCACGCTTTCAATTCGAAACGCCGGGCGGTTGTTGCCCCGCCGGCCAGTACACCGTCCATCCACGTTCCCGCGCAACCTTCTCCAGGTCAGGGTTGGGGTTCACGCAGAACGGCCACTTCGCCATCTCCAGCATGGCCAGGTCGTGAATCGAATTTCCGAACACGGCCTCCATCGGCCGGCCAATTTCTTCGCGAATGACTACCGCTTTGAGTTCGTCGGTGGGCACGCGGATGAGGCGATCGGTGGCGAGACCGTTCTCGACGTGAACGCGGGCGGCCAACACACGGCAAGGCGGAATTCCGAAGCGCTCGGCCCCGACTTCCACAACCCAATCATTGGTGGACGATACTGCCCACAGCTCGCAGCCCTGGCTGGCCAGGCGCCGCGTGAGTTCCTGCATCTCGGGGAAAATGCGGGGGCTGACGACTTCGTCAAAGAACTCCCTCGCCGCGCGCTGCAGGACTGCATCCGAGACGCCCCGGTTCATGGTGACCATCTCGCCGCACATTTGGACCTCGGTGACCCTTCCTGCAACGTAGTCCTGGTATCGCCCGCGCGCCCACTCGCCGACTTCAGCACGGACGATGCCATGCTCGATCTCCCAATAGAAGAAGTCAGCGCCCGCGTCGCCGCTCCACAGCGTACCGTCGCAATCGAAAACGGCGATCGCAGGTTTGAGCGCCAGCACCGACGCGACGAAGTTAGAAGCAGATTGAGCTAAACCGGAGGCCCTCAAAACTGCTTCTCCGCCGGGACCATCGCCGTGGTCACCAGCCGCGCATAATCTTCGGGAGTGTCAACATTCATGGCCAGGCGCGGATCATCCACCGGCACATAGCGGATGTGCTGCTGGTACTGGTGCTCGACCTCGCGGGCGGTGGCGGTCGCCGGTGCGCGCCGGAAGGCATCGATCATCTCGCAGCCAATGAGGATAGGATGGCCGTGGATGATCTCCTTGCCATGCCGGAACTCCGGCACCACTGCCCAGACATCGGAATCGGCACTGAGGAACGCCTCGCGCAGCTCCTGCAGGGTGCGCGGCAACACCGGCGGCCGGTCGATCAGCGCAATGAAGGCGGCGTCCCGCCCGTGATTGATGACCTCCTGCAAGCCAACCTGCAGGGAGCTGAACTGCCCGCGCTCCGGCCGACGATTGACCGCCAGAAACCCGCCGTGCGCATACACAACGGGACTGATGACAGGCGCGTTCGTACCGGCAACCACGATAACCAGGTCGCTGTGCGCCTGTAGCAGATCGATGGTTGCGCCCAAGAAGGTGTTGGCGGCGGGAGTTCCTTCGGCCACCGGCGGCCAAGGCAGCAGCGCTTTGTCGCGGCCCATGCGACTGGAGAAACCCGCGGCCAGAACCACTCCGCAAATGCTGGGCGAGAGGGCCATGCGAAAAAGATATCAGAGATTCGGCAGTTAGCACTCAGCGGAGTTTGGGGCTGGGGCCCCGGGGGGCTGGGTTGTAGCCCTGTCGGGCATCAGTCCTCCGTTCCCCGATTCCTTCTACAAAATGCTCAATACCAACTGCTAAATGCTGACGGCTGCCTGCCACTACGACCGAAGTTGTAGGCCCGTACTGCGGATGTGGCATTGGCAAGCGCAAACCGCGGTGAAACAATGCAGTTATTGAATCCCTGTGCCTGGTAGTGGCGTTCAGGGAAGGCGAGAGACATACGGTTAAGCTGGTTGACTCCTCCTTGATTGGTTGATTTTTTGGGTTGGCGGAATTCTTGGCCTTAAAGGCATCGGATGTGCAACTGGGCGCTGCGCCTCCGGACAGAATTCCGCCCTTTTATTTTCTCGAGAAGTATCTTCGTGACCGAGGTCACGTGCAGTACCTAATGCCAAACGCTGTCGGCGCCCCTCGCCGACTTGTCCAACAGCAGAGTCAGCGATCCGTTCGCTAGTGCGATCCAACGTCCTATCGACGTTGCTACAACTGACGCGGAGTCCCTGCGCTTCCAAGCGGAGTCCATCTCCGGCGGCTGTGGGTTAGGTCCCTCGTCATGACAAAGCGAACAGTCTCGTTTTGTGGTTGGCGGCGAGAGTGGGCCGAATACACGAATTTGCGATATTGCGCGGATGACTCGCGTCGTTCGGCAATCGGGTTGCGACAGTGTTGCACTGGATTTGGAGGCAGGCAGCAGCCTGCACTTCGAGTTTGTCTGCCGCGAAACTGTCGATCCGCAAGCTACCCTCCTTACCAATAATTGTCTATAACGCGAAGACCCTGCTACGCGATCCGCTGCGAGACCGTGTGCAGCTTGGGCAGTGTACACAGCGCACTGGTGCCGCAAGCGGCAGATTTGATCGAGTAGGGGATGGCAATAGGGCGACCCACCTTCATCCACATGTGCGCAGCCAGGCGAGGCGAATCGTCGCCAATATTTGCGCGCGAGGTTGAGTGGTGCAGATGATTGACGGACAAGTTACGATGTGACTTTTCTGAGGATATCCTGTGCACGCGGAAACAGGGCGTCCGGCAAGGCTTTCGCGAGAATTGCCAAGGCGTAATTCACCACCTGCGGTGCTCTCTGCTTTCTTCCCGCACCGAAAAACTTTCTCTCATAAATTGATCTTCGCAATACTTGCGCAACAGGTGCAGCGGTCGTAGTATGCGGTACGCGCTACTGCTCTGGCGCAGTTGAAAAAATCTCTCGGCGAAGGATCGCACATCTCCGGCCTCTACAGGTGCCCGGAGATGATATGCACCTCCGAGAAAACTCGGTAGGGGTAAATGAAACCGAAACGTACGATTCTCTGCGTCGATGACAATGAACACTCTCTCTCCATTCGCAAGGTCCTGCTGGAAACCCGCGGCTACCGCGTACTCACGTGCTCTGATCCGGAATGCGCCATCGAAGCCATGAAGCAAGGCGGCATTGATCTAGTGCTTTCTGACTTGATGATGCCCAAGCTGAGCGGCGCGAAACTAATCGACCGTCTGAAGGCAATCTCGCCAGAAACTCCGGCGGTGTTGTTCTCCGGCTGCGTCACCCACTGCAATGAGGAACACGTGGCGGATGTTTTTTTGCCGAAAGGTGAATTTGCTCCCGTAGAACTGCTGGAACGTATTCGTGTACTGCTGATTCGCAAGCGTGGTCCCAAGCGGCATCAACATGCCGCCTGAGCTCAGCACCTTCAATAACGAACGGAAACGGGGAATCAGAAGTAACCCTCCCCGCCAGCGCCAGTCCGTCTGGAATGGCTCCCTGCGCCTTGCCGGTAGGAGAAAAACGGCAGTACTGCTTTCAGAATTGGCGGACGGCATCTCCTCCCGAAGTAAGAGTGGTGTCTGTTTCCAGCAGCAGCACGCGCGTGGCATCAACAATGTAGCCTACGTAGTTGCGCGTGCCGTCGGCAGAAGTGGTGATGCTTAGCGTGGTCCGGCCAGGCGCGACGTTGCCAACACTGTAGGTGCCCTGTAGGGTCTGGTTCTGAAAGACGCCGTTGGGATCGTTGAAGTCGAGCGTTCCTGCCAGAGTTCCATTGCCGTCAGCAGAAATTTGTCCACTAACGCTGCTGGCATTATTCGGCAGGATTCCGACCGCCGTGACGACGTAACCGAATTGCTTGGTGGCATAGCTGCCCGCCCAGGCAGCATTACTGGTCACCGCAGAGGCCTGGATGTACACATTTCCTCCGCCTGTAGCGGAGGTGCGCTCATCGAGGTAGTAGGCCCGGCCAGGTGAAATGAGATACATGGCAAAGGGCAGCGAGGCGCCATTCACATTGAATGTGCCGCCGATCCGCCCGTTGGAGTTCACGCTGTAAGCGCCGCTCAATGACGCCTGCCCGACCGTGCCCGTATCGTTCACATCATAGTGACCGCTTGAAACGTTTCCACCCGATGCGTTGAACTGAATCAACGTGAAAGAAATTCCGTTGGATGTGTTAGCCGACGTGCTGACAACGTAGCTGCCACTGAAGTTACTGGTGGCGAAGGATGGTTGTGTCTGCAAGTCGGCGGTGCCCAGGAAGAAGGTAAATTGATTCGTACACACGAATCGGAAGCGACCTGCCGAGACGGCGTAGTACGCGAAGTTCCCGCTGCCGACAGTCGCGGTGAATCTCCCTGTGCCCCGTCCGAAGATGTCAAGCGTGGTATAGGAACCGGCCAGGGACTGGCCTTGGGTGATGGCGCCGTTGCAGTTCAGGTCCTGCGCTCCGCCGAGCGCCGCGCCGCTAAGAGTAAAAATGCCGACCGAGTTCAACGGACCGCAAGGGCCGGTTCCAGAATAGCCAAAGGCATAGTTCCCCGAAGGCGGAGTCACTCCCGTTGCCTGCTGCTCCAGATTGCCGGTGGCCGCAACCACATTGTTGTCTGTCTCGTTCAGCACGGCAGTGTTCTGCGCTCGCAGAGCGAATGAAAAAGAGAACGGGCCGCTGCTGATCGAGTTGGTGAACGTCAACGTGCCACGCCCGTCCGAGCCCACACTATAGCTCCCGGCGATGGTGGTGGCCTGTTGGTATCCCGAAGAAACGTCATTCAGGTCCTCTTCGCCGCCGGTGATGTGGCCGTTACCGTCGGCGACGATCGCTCCGGCGGCGTAGAAGGCAAAACCGCTGAAGTCGATGCCGCTCAGGCTGAAGACGTAGGTGCCCTTCAGTGACGAATTATTGAACACCACCGCGGCAATAGTAACGATGGCGTTGCCCGAGATGGCTGTGTCTGCCTGCAGCACCGCGGTAATGGTGACACTGGCCGGGGTGGGAACGATGTCGGGAGCGGTGTAGAGCCCGGTGCTGCTAATGGTTCCCACCTTGGTGTTGCCGCCGGTGATGCCATTGACTTGCCAGTTCACAGTAGTCGCACTCGTGTTGCTGACGGTAGCCGTGAACTGTTGCGTCGAGCCTTCCTGCACATTGGCCGTCGCTGGGGATACCGTAACCGTAGGACTGGGGGGCGGGGGCGGCGTGCTACTTCCACCGCAAGCGGACAGGGTGATTACAGCCAAAACAGCAATGGCAGCCAGGATCGCTGTTTTCATCGCAAGACCTCGTTCGGGAAGGTGACACCGGCGCGGATTGGAGATGCAAATCAACGACGGCGAGCCAGAACTGGCGCAGCGCAGACTGCCGCACCGTCCGATGTTGCGGAGTCTAACACAACTGCGACCGGCGCGTTGTTGTTTTGGTTTTGCCGCCGGTGAGATGACAAGTTAAGAGCTGCCGCATTACCCTCAAAGCATGGCGAAACCTGTTCCTCTAGGCACGCGCGGTGAAGCAGAGTGGCGCGTGGAATTCCAACATACCTTGAGCGCCTGGAAGCCGGAGTTGCCGACGGTGCTCTCCACGCCCCATATGATCGGCTGGATGGAAGCGGCAGGATACGAAGCTCTTTTGCCCTTCTGCGAAGGCGACGAAGTTAGCGTGGGCACGGCCATCAACATCATTCATCGGGCGCCTGCAGGGATCGGCGCAGCGGTAAAGTGCGAAGCGGTGCTGGAGTCAGTGAATGGCAGATTTCTGACGTTTCGCGTAACGGCCCATAATGGAAGCGAAGTGATCGGACACGGCACCATCAGCCGAACGTTTGTGAGCAAGAGTAAGTTCCAGAGGACAGTGGCCAGCAGCCAGTAGCCAGTTGTCGTTACCCAGCCTTCCCCTGGAACGAGATTCGCTGAACCTTTTGGGGAACCTTGCGCTTGCCAGACAAGCCGTGGCTGGCTAACTAATCGCCGCCGGCGGCCTGTTGTTTGAGCTGACGCGCGCGTTCGTAGACTTTAACGTATTCGCGGGCGGCGCTAGTCCAGGAATAATCTTGCGCCATGCCATTGCGCATTAATTTCCGCCAAGCATGCTGATCTCCGCGATACAGGGCAATCGCGGCGCGCAATGTCTCCAGCATGACTTCGCTGCTGTACTCGCGAAACTTGAAGCCCGTTCCCTTGAGGGTTTTGGGATCGAATTGCTCCACGGAGTCGTCCAGGCCGCCGGTCGCCCGCACCACCGGTACGGCGCCATACTTCATGCTGTAAATCTGGCTGAGGCCGGAAGGTTCATAGTGCGAGGGCATCAGGTAGATGTCGCTACCGGCTTCCACCTTGTGCGCCAGCGGGTCGTCGAAGGCGACCTTGACCGCAACCTTCCGGGGAAATTGCCGACTCAGACGGCGGAACATGTCTTCGTATTCGCTCTGGCCACTGCCTAGCACGACCAGCACCAGGTCCTCCAGCGCCAGCCGGTCTCCCACCTGCTGAATCAGGTCGAAACCCTTTTGCGGTACAAAACGTGACACCATCCCCACTACCGGGGACTGGGTATCCGGTGCCAACCCGAACTCTCGCAGCAGATCGGCCTTGCATTTTGCCTTGCCGCTAAGGTCGCGAGCGGAATAGTGGGCGGCGATATAAGGGTCGGTCTCCGGATTCCAGGACGTGTAATCGGCGGCGTTGAGAATGCCGGCCAGCGTGTTGCTGCGGGCGCGCAGCACACCCTCCAGCCCAAAGCCGTATTCTGCCGTCTGGATTTCCTGACTGTACCTGCGGCTGACAGTGGTGAGGAAATCGGCCATCAAAATCGCGCCCTTCAGGAAATTGACCTTGCCGTAGAATTCCAGCTTAGCCATGGTAAACAGGTCCCAGGGCAGCATGAGCAGCGGCAGGATCTCGGCCGGGAAAAGTCCCTGGTATCCCAGATTGTGGATCGTGAAAACACAGGGCATGGCGGCAAACGCCGGGTCCTCTTCATATAAGGTCTTCAGCAGTATGGGGATAAGAGCTGTTTGCCAGTCATGACAATGCATGAGATCGGGCGTTCCCAGTATCTTTACCGCTTCCAGCACCGCGCGAGAGAAGAGCGCAAAGCGCTCTGCATTATCGTGATAGTCGCCCATAGCGGCGCCGTATATTCCGTCGCGGTCGAAGAACGGGGGGTAGTCGATGAAATAGAATTGCACCCCGGAGCGCATGCCGCCGTCGAGCACCGAGCAGAAGCGATAGCGGTCATCAAAGGGCACGGTGATGCTGGGGATCACCGTACGTGGATTATCGAGTTCGGTTTGCCGGTAACGAGGAACAAAAACAGTGACCGTGTGGCCCAGGTTGGCCAAGGCCGGTGGCAATGCTCCAATGACATCCGCCAGGCCGCCAGTTTTGGAGAAGGGTACGCACTCGGATGCCGCAAAAGCGATATGCATGAAGCCTCCATACGCAGCGGTAAGCGCCAGCGCGAGGTTGTCAAAATCGTGACATAGCTACGCTGAGGACAAATCGTATGATGCCAAAACAGTTGAGTCTAATTGTCCAGTCGAAAGAGGGTCAACGTGGCTAAGACCGCGATGGCCGGAAAGCAGAACGCAACTCACAGCCGAAAGCGCAAGCCGAGACTGGGACAAAATTTTCTGCTCGATGTGGGCGCAGCGCAGCGTATCGTGGAGGCGCTGGGGGACGTCTCCAACCGGACCGTCATTGAGATTGGCCCGGGACGCGGCGTGCTCACTGACCTGCTATTGCGGCGGGCCAGACGCGTCATTGGCATCGAGCTGGACCGCGTGCTGGCGGCGCAGCTTCGCATGCGCTACGCAACCAAGGGCAACGTCGAAATCCTCGAATCCGATTTCGTCAGCGCCGAGTTTGCTTCGATGATGGGCCGGCGTCCGGGCCCCCTGCACGACCTGCGCCCCACACGGCCGGAGACGGTGGACGTCATCGGCAATCTGCCCTACTACATAACCTCGGACATCGTGCTGCGCATCCTGGATCTGCACCAGCATATCGAGCGTGCGGTCATCATGGTCCAGAAGGAAGTGGCTGACCGCATCGCGGCCAGTCCCGGCAGCCGAGAATACGGCCTGTTCTCGGCGACCGTCCAGTTGTTTGCGCGCGTCGAAAAGCTGTTCACACTGCCACCGGCTGCGTTTTTTCCTCAGCCCGAAGTTCATTCCACGGTGATTCGGCTGACCATTGCCCCTCGGCTAGAGGAGCTCCAAGTTGAGAAACAGCCGTTTCTCACATTTCTGAAGCTAGCATTTGTCCAGAAACGCAAAACGCTGGCCAATAACTTGCGCGGCCACTACCAGGCGGACGCCATCCACGCAGCGCTGAAGGTCGCGGGACTGCGCGCTGACGTGCGCGCCGAAGCCATGTCGCTGGGAAAGGCCGCAGCCGTATTCCGCGCGCTCCAGCCAAGCTCGCGCCCTTCCGCTCGTTGCGCTCGCTCAGGGCAGGCTCCAGCGTCGCGGATTGGCGACTCCGAGCCTTCCAAGAGGCGTAAACTTAGCTTGTAATCCGCCCGCTGAGAAGTGGAGGCGAACATCATGGCAACCGCAATTCGCCACCCTGCCGTTGCCGGCCGCTTCTATCCGGCGAATCCGCAGCGACTGCTCGCGGAGGTCGAAGGCTATACGACGGCGGTCAAAGCCCCAGACGAAACCAAAATCCCCGCACTCGGCTGTGTCGTTCCTCACGCCGGATACATGTATTCCGGACATGTCGCGGGCGCGGTGTATCGTCGGCTGGATCTGCCGCAACGCATGGTAATCCTGTGCCCCAACCACACCGGTATGGGCGAGCCGCTGGCGATTATGAGCCAAGGCGCTTGGCGCACACCGCTGGGCGACGCCACAATCGACCGAGAGCTGGCGGCTGAGTTGAAGAAGCACATGCCGCTGTTGTCCGAGGACGAGGAAGCTCATCGCGCCGAACATGCGTTAGAGGTACAGCTTCCTTTTCTGCAGGTGCTGGCGCCAGGATTTCAGTTCGTGCCTATCACGGTCGGCACTGGCAACTTTGAAGTGCTGACAGCGCTTGGCGCAGCCATCGGCAATACTCTCGCTCTGCGAGGTGGACGAACTTTGGTTATAGCCTCCAGCGACATGAATCACTACGAAAGCGATAGCGTGACGCGGGTGAAAGACCGGCGCGCGATCGACCCGATCCTGGCGCTGGACGCGCGCGGACTTTATGACGCGGTTCGCGAAGGCAATATCAGCATGTGCGGATACGGGCCGGCTGTGACAATGCTGACGGCAGTGCGCAAACTCGGTGCAACGACTGCAGAGTTGATTCGCTATGCCACCTCCGGCGATGTGTCCAACGATCGCGAGCGAGTGGTCGGGTACGCGGGCATCGCAGTGTATTGATCGTATCCGGAGTTGTTGTGTCCCTGTCTGAAAAGAGCAACATCTTCGTCTCAACGTTCTACGTTACAACCGCGTGAAACCGTTGCTCTGCATCTCACCACAGTTGCACAAGTTATATGATGGCCTTTAGTCATGGGAGGAATATCGCTTATGCAGACGACCACGTTGCAGAAGCCGGATCTGGCACTCACCGAAGACGAATTGCGGAAGATGGACGCTTATTGGCAGGCCGCTAACTATCTGGCCGCCGGGATGATCTATCTGCGCGACAATCCTTTGCTGAAGGAACCGCTACAACCCGAGCACATCAAGAAGCGGCTGCTAGGCCATTGGGGCTCCGACCCAGGCCAATCGTTCATCTGGGTTCACCTGAACCGGGTGATCAAAAAGTACGACCTCAACATGATTTACATCTCCGGTCCCGGCCACGGAGCACCGGCGGTCTTGGCGAATGCTTATTTGGAAGGCACTTATTCGGAAGTCTATCCTGAGATGAGCCGTGACGAAGAAGGCATGAGGAAGTTCTTCAAGCAATTCTCTTTTCCGGGCGGCATCGGGAGTCACTGCACACCGGAGACGCCGGGATCCATACACGAAGGCGGGGAATTGGGTTATAGCTTGTCGCACGCCTTCGGGGCGGCATTCGACAATCCGGACCTTATCGTGGCGGCTGTGATCGGCGATGGCGAAGCAGAAACTGGCCCGCTGGCCACATCGTGGCATTCCAATAAGTTTCTGAATCCTATTCGCGACGGTGCGGTGCTGCCCATCCTGCACCTGAATGGATACAAGATCGCCAACCCGACAATTCTGGCGCGCATTTCCTCGGAAGAACTCACAGATTTGTTCAAGGGCTATGGATGGACGCCCTACCTCGTCGAAGGTGACGATTCGGCTGTGATGCATCAGAAAATGGCGGCAACTCTGGAGCAGTGCATTACTGAGATTCGAGCAGCACAGGAAGAAGCGCGCAGCGGCGGCAACGACCTGCGCCCGCGCTGGCCGATGCTGATTCTACGCACGCCGAAGGGTTGGACTGGGCCGAAGGAAGTTGACGGCCACAAAGTCGAAGGCTTCTGGCGAGCGCATCAGGTTCCCATTCCTGATGTGGAGACGCGCCCGGAGCACCTGCGGCAACTGGAAGGCTGGATGCGCAGTTACCATCCGCAGGAATTGTTTGACACGAATGGTCGTTTGGTCGAGGAACTGCGCGCGCTGCCGCCTCGTGGAACACGCCGCATGAGCGCCAACCCCCATGCTAATGGTGGCTTGCAGCGCATCCCGCTGCGCTTGCCGGATTTTCGCTCCTACGCGCAGGCAGTCGAACATCCCGGCAGGAGCGAGGCTTCGTCCACGGCGGTACTGGGTGAGTATCTTCGTGACGTGTTTCGGCTGAATCCGCATAATTTCCGCCTCTTCGGCCCCGACGAGACCGCCTCCAATCGCCTGCAGGCCGTTTACGAAGCCAGCAAGAAGACGTGGCTGGCCGAGATGCGTCCGGAAGATGCCGACGGTGGCGAGCTCGCGCGTGATGGCCGGGTGATGGAGATGCTCAGCGAGCACACGCTGGAGGGTTGGCTGGAAGGATACCTGCTAACCGGGCGCCACGGCTTTTTCTCCACCTACGAAGCTTTTGTTCACGTTATCGACTCCATGTTCAATCAGCACGCCAAGTGGCTGGAGAAGTGCAAGACCGAAGTGAAGTGGCGAGCGCCCATTGCCTCACTCAATATGCTGATCACCTCCGTGGTTTGGCGGCAGGACCACAACGGCTTTACCCATCAGGATCCAGGCTTTCTCGACGTTGTCACGAACAAGAGCGCCGAGGTCACCCGCATTTATCTGCCGCCCGACGCCAACTGCTTGTTGAGCGTGGCCGATCATTGCTTGCGCAGCGTTGATTACGTAAACGTAATCGTGGCGGACAAGCAACCTCACCTGCAGTACCTGAACATGGAGGACGCTATCCGGCACTGCACCAAGGGCATCAGCATTTGGAACTGGGCCAGCAACGATCAGGGTGCCGAGCCGGACCTGGTGATGGCGAGCGCGGGCGATGTGGCCACCACGGGCGCACTGGCTGCGACCGCGCTTCTGCGCCAGAACTTCCCGGATTTGAAAATCCGTTTCGTGAATGTTGTGGACCTGTTCAAGCTGCAACCCTCCACCGAGCATCCCCACGGGCTGACGGACCGCGACTTCGACACGCTGTTTACTACCAACAAGCCGATCATTTTCAATTTTCACAGCTATCCCTGGCTCATTCACAAGTTGGCTTATCGTCGCACCAATCATGCCAACCTTCACGTGCGCGGCTACAAAGAGAAGGGCAGCATTAACACACCGCTGGAATTGGCGATCTTGAACCAAGTCGACCAGTTCAGCCTGGCGATTGACGCCATTGACCGCGTGCCGCGGTTGCAAACTACCGGCGCCCACGTAAAGGAGTGGCTGCGTGACCAGATTACCGATGCTTTGGCTTACGCGCACGAATACGGCACGGATCGGCCCGAGGTAACGGGTTGGCAGTGGCCGTTCGATGTCGAGCCGCCAAAGTGACCCGGTTGGCGGGAGACAAGGTGGAGGCGGCCTAAGAGACCGTGTTGCAGCCGGAAAGCGAATTTTCGGTGGAGCAGAACGGTCGAATTGCAACCAGACCAGCCGCGCAGCGGCGGAATTGCAGTTAGCCCAGGGCATAAGCCCTGGGTGAGCTGGGGAAACGAGCCCGAAGCCGCGGCGCGGCGACATACTGTCGCAACATGATCTCCTTAGACCGGCGTTCGGGCGCTTTAATTACTCTACGATCCGTTCTTTTAGCCGGCGACACGATAACTCGCGCTTGGACAGGCGGATGAAACCAATACCCTCCGATTCTATGAATATCCTGGTGCTCAATTGCGGGAGCTCGTCGATCAAGTTTCAGTTGATTGCGACCAGTCCAGAGCAGATAGCGGCGCGGTCCGATCAGCGCCTGGCGAGTGGAAAGGTCGAACGCATCGGCGAACCTGAGCCGCTGCTGTCAGCTCGCGTCGGGACAAATCAGCCGGAACGTAAGCCGGTGCAGGCACCGAATCACGGGCCGGCACTGGATGCGGTTTTTGCGTGGCTTGCCGCGCACGGCGTCCTGAAGAATACTGACGACATTCAAGGCGTGGGACATCGCGTGGTGCATGGCGGAGAGTATTTCGACCGATCGGTTGTGATCGATGATGCGGCGCTGTTGCGGATTCAGGCCTGCAACGACCTGGCGCCGCTGCACAACCCCCACAACCTGGAAGGCTACTATGCCAGCCGCCAGCGCCTGCCGCACGCGACCCACGTCGCGGTATTCGACACCGCATTCCATCAGACCTTGCCGCCGCGCGCTTTTCTTTATGGCTTGCCCTGGGCATGGTACGAAAACGGCCGCATTCGCCGTTATGGATTTCACGGCACCTCGCACCGTTACGTCATGCATCGCTACGCACAACTGCGGCATTCTTCGCCCGAAGCCTTCAAGCTGATCACCTGTCACTTTGGCAACGGCTGCTCGCTGTGCGCCATCGCTCACGGCAAATCGGTGGATACTTCCATGGGATTCACACCGCTGGAAGGCATAGTTATGGGCACGCGGGCAGCCGACGTCGGTCCCGGCGCTCTCCTTTACATCCTCAGACTTTTTTCCCTCAGTCCCCAGAACGCCGAAGCCGAGCTCAACCAAAAAAGCGGCCTCCTCGCCTTGTCCGGGGTGTCAGAAGATATGCGAGAAATCCTGCAGGCCATGCGGGAGGGAAATTCGCGGGCCGGCACGGCCGTCGAGACTTTCTGCTATCAAGCGGCCAAGTACATCGGAGCCTATTCCGTCGCTCTGGGCGGCGCCGATACATTGATCTTCACGGGTGGAATCGGGGAGAACGCGGCGGAAATTCGCTCGTCGATCTGCCGGCTTCTGGCGCCCTTGGGAGTGGAGCTTGATGAAACTGCCAACTCGGCAACAGTGGGCGCGGAAAAAGAAATCAGCGGTCCGCATTCGCGCATGAGTGTATGGGTCGTGCCTACCGACGAAGAGCTCATGATCGCCCACGATACGCTTCGCTGCCTCCTAGGCATTCCGTGCCCGTGAGTCACGCTCATCTGCCACAAACGCTCGTTAATCTGCCGCAATCGCTTGGCTCGCGTCGTGCTCCCGCAGCGAACGCCAGCGCAAACGGTCGTATCGGATGAGAGTGTCGGCGGATGAAGGACCTTCGCTGCCGGCAGCGTAGTTCGGGAACTGCGGCGCCGGAAGCTGCGCCCAAGCCTCTTCAATGGGTGTAATGATGCGCCACTCGGCCTCTACCTCATCGCGGCGTGTGAACAGCGTAGCATCGCCGCGCATGGCGTCGAGCAGCAGAGTCTCGTACGCTGCGGGAGTTTCCGTGCCGAAGGCGCTGCGATAAGAAAAATCCATATTCACGCGAATGGCACGCATCTGCTGGCCCGGCTTTTTGGCGCCGAAGCTCAACGCGATACCTTCATTCGGTTGAATGCGCATGGCGATGACATTGTGGTGCACATCCTTTGGACTGCGCGAAAACAGGGCCTGCGGCGTCCGCTTGAAGTGCACTGCGACCTCGGTCAATTGCCGCGCCAGCCGTTTGCCGGCGCGGACATAGAACGGCACTCCGGCCCAGCGCCAGTTATCCACGTGAAACTCCACCGCGGCGTAGGTTTCGGTCAGCGAATTGGGATTGACCCCCGGCTCCTGGCGATAGCCCGGCACCGGTTTGCCGTCAATCTCGCCCGGGCCGTATTGCCCGCGGACCGTAAATTTCGCCACGTCGTCCTTTGCCATAGGGCGGATAGCGCGCAGCACCTGCACCTTCTGCTCGCGAACGGAATCGGCATCGAAGGCCACCGGCGGCTCCATCGCGGTCAGCATCAGCAACTGCAGCATGTGATTGGCCACCATGTCGCGCAGCGCGCCAGTCTCTTCGTAGAACGCGCCGCGGCCCTCGACCCCTAGCGTCTCTGCCGCGGTGATCTCGACATACTCCACGTAGTTGCGGTTCCACACCGGCTCAAAGATGGAGTTGCCGAAGCGGAACATCATGATGTTCTGCACGGTCTCTTTGCCGAGATAGTGGTCGATGCGATAGACGGAGCTCTCGTCGAAGACGCGGGAGACGATTTCATTCAGCTCCTGCGCGCTGGTCGAATCGCGGCCAAAAGGCTTCTCCAGGATGATGCGTGTCCAGCCTTCGCTATTCGTCGCCAGGCCGGCTTCGCCCAAGCCCTCTACGATCGGCGGCGCCAGCGATGCCGGAGTAGAAACATAGAACAGTACGTTCTTGCTGGCGCCGTTGTTCTGCATCTCCGCAATCTTCGCCTTCAACTGGGAGTAAAAGTCGCGCTGATTGGCGTTGCCGACAAGGTAATGCAGGCGGTGGACAAATTCATGCCAGCCTTGGTCCGTGAAGTTGCGGGCGTCTTTCGAGTTGGCTGCGCCAACGCGCAAGCGGGCACGAAAATCATCGTCACTCAGCTTGGTTCTTCCTATACCAAGGACCTGAAAGTCGCGATGGGTGCAACCCGCACAGGCCAGATCATAGAGAGCAGGAATAAGTTTGCGCCGCGTCAGGTCGCCCGTGCTTCCGAAGATGACAACCAGACAGGAATCGCCCTGCGGCAAAGAAGGAGGGTCAATTTTTTGCGGCACAGGTTGAACGAGTGTGCTCATGGTCGCTCCGCCGGCGTTGTGCCATTGTCTGTGATGCCGGCGACGCGAAAAAGTTTCCTCGCCGGATTTTAATTATTGGGGCGGTTCTCCTGGACTCCTGCAATGGCTTTGTTCTGCAGGACACGAACGACAACACGACGGTTTTCCGCCTGGCCTTCTTTGCTCTTGACGTTGCTGCCGACCTGTTCACTCTCCCCCATCGCACCCGGCGCCAACATTCTGGTGAGGGGTACCTTTCCCTGCTGCAGCAGGATGGCGGTCACATTATTGGCGCGGTCCTCGCTCAGTTTCTGGTTCAACGCAGGGCTGCCCACCGCGGACGCGTATCCTTTCACCTCAATCATGTAGCCGTTGATCGATTTAGCCTTTTCCGCCAGCGCCAGCAGTTGTGGTGTGTATTTCGGATCAACTTTCGTCTTGCCATTGGCAAAGTAGACGGTGACTTCGTCGAAAATATAGTAATCATCAAGCTGGCCAAAGCGGGCAACGGCAGCGTCAATGGCCGCCTTATTAGCGGCCAGCTGGGCCTCATGCTGCTTCAGCGCCTCGTTCTGCGCTTTCAACTCCGCGTTCTGCTTCTCCAGTTCGGCGGCGTTCTTCTCTCCTTGCTCCTTGGTCTCGTGCATGCCGGCTGCAATCGACTCAGCTCGTTTCAGATCGTCACCTTTGAAGCTTACCGAACTCGCCAGAAGTTGGTGAGCGTCATTGTAAGTGCCCTCAACCCTAACGGCGAGCCCTGGTATGAGAGCAGCCATTGACATGTCTTTCCTGCGCGCCTTGAAGATTCCCTGTAGCTGACTCACCTTGGTATCGTCACTCAACACGACGATCAAATTCGGGTCGTCCTTGGTTTGCACGATCATCTTTTCGCCGCTGCGACCCTTGATCAGGCCTTGAACTTTGACCACCTGCCCGAACGCCGCGGTCGAAACCATCAGCATTGCAAATAGCAATCCCCCGAATAATGTCCCGCAAGCTTTCCCCGGCTTCATGAGTTCTCCTTGTAGCTGAGTTATTTAGGTCCCAGCCTTGCTATGCAGAGCAGGCCAGTTTACCTATGTGCGGCTTCAGCCTATCGCTAAACGGCTATGAGTTTAGCTCTGATAGAACACCTGCGCTAGGAAAAATCCTTAGAGCTGTGGAGGCGACAAAACTCATCATAATTTTTGGGGCAATTCCTCTATCGCTGATTGTCCGTTTGCGGCTCGGGGTGGATGAGCACGCGAAACAGTTCCGGCACTTCCTGGCGGAAGCGGCCTTCCATGGCGGTCTGGATGTCGTGCACGCGCGAAAGCGGCAGGTCGTCCTTCATGGTGATGTGCAGCGAAAGGTAAAGGCGCCCGCCAACGCGCTTGAACATCAGGTCGTGCAGGTCCACCACTTCGGGGAAGTGCTCGGTTACCGCCTGCAGCCGTTGCTCAACCCCGGGCATGGGCTCCAGGCCGTTGCTGGTCTCAATGGTTGCGGGCTCGCTCTCAATGTGGGTCAGGATGCTGGAAATCTCGTGCACGTCCTGCTTCATCTCGCTTTCCAGCCGGGTCACGCGATCATGAGCTTCCTTCAAGCTGAGGCGCTCGTCGAGCTCCACGTGTTGTTCGACGTGTAAGGCGCCGTCAATGTCCTGCACGCTAATGTCGTGGACATTCAGATTGTTGCGGGTGGCCACAGCGCGAATGCGGTCGAAGAGGCTCTCCTGGTGGCCTGCGCGGGCGACGGCGTTCACAACTACATCGGCGTCCGGCAGCAAACCGCGAATGCGGGCGGCCACCCCGTTGGATACCTGTTCCGACTTCTGGAAGGTCACATTGCGCGACATGGCGACAGAAACGTCGACGAAGTAGCGGTTGCCGGAGCGCCGAATGCGTACCCGCTCCACCTCCAGAACGCCATCGACCCGGTAGACCGCTTCAATAATTCGGTTGCGGACGCCCGCCGGCGCTGCGTCCAGCAAAGTGTCGATGGTCTGCCGCGCGAGCCGGGAGCTGACGTAGACCACAATGCAGGCCACGAACAACGCCGCAATCGCATCGGCCTTGAATAACCAAGGTTGTGCATAGCGCCGTGCGGCGAGCACCAGCAAGAGGCCCAGAATGACGACACTGCTTGACCAGATGTCGGTGCTGAAGTGCAGAGCGTCGGCCTGCAACGCTTGGCTGTCGTATTTATCGGCGATGTACCGCAACCGCCGCGAGCGCCACAAGTCCACCATGATCGAGATGCCCATCACGACGAATGCCAAAAGCGTCGGCTCGATCTCAACCGAGCGGAAGAAGAGCCGCTTGCCCGCTTCATAGAAGATCCATAGACAGGTCAGCAATAGCAGGCCGGTCTCGACGAAAGCGGAAAAGCTCTCGACTTTGCCATGGCCGTACTGATGGTCAGCGTCGGCGGGTTTGTCGGAAACCCGAACCGAAAAGTAGGTGACGAGGGCGGCCACGAGATCCAGTCCGGAGTGCGCTGCCTCGGAGAGAATGCCCAGGCTGCCCGTGGCCACGCCCACCACGATTTTCAGCGAGGTGATGGCTACCGCAGCGACGATCGAATACAGTGCCACGCCTTTCTTTTCGCGTTGTATCTCGGCGACGGTGATGGGCGGATCCGTCATGCTCCGATTATTCACGTTCCCTCGGAATCCGCCAACCGGCTGTTCAGGCCAAGAAAGTCGGGATGGTTTGAGTCCCAGATCTACACCGTCTTTTGGCCCGTAATGTGGTAGCATTTTCTGCATCCATCTGCTTCCGCCCCAGGCGGTACTATTCCGGAGGAACACAACTTCATGCTACGTTTCATGCACTGGGTACTCGCGCTTTCGTGTGCCATTACCTGCAGCAGCTATGCTCAACAGGCGGGCGCGCCGCCGGCCTCGACTGCTGCCCAGCCTTCCGGCGAAAAGGCGGCGGCCCCAGCCTCAACCGCCAATGCCACGGTCACCAAAGGTGCGCCGGAAGCCGGTAATGTTCCCATGACCGAGACCGTCATTACGCTTAAGGGCGCCTGCCAGTCGAAAGCCGGCAGCACGCCACCCGCCGGCTGCGTTAGTAGCCTAACGCGCGCCCAATTTGAGAAGTTGACTAATGCCCTTCAGCCGGCCGACCGGGGGCCGGTGCCGCCCGAAGTGAAGCGCCGATTTGCCACGCAATATGCTAAGTTGCTGGCTTTTGCTGACGCGGCCCGCGAGCTGGGCCTGGAAAATGATCCCAGGGTCCAGGAGATCTATGGCTTTGCCATGAACCAGATTCTGGCGGAATCGCTCCAGCAGCACTACAAGGAGGAGTTCGCCCATCCCAGCGACCAGCAAATCGAGGATTACTACAACCAGCACCGTAAGGACTACCGGGAAGTGACCTTGCAGCGCATCATCATTCCGGTCAATCAAGGGAACCCTGGCAAACCCAAGCCGACGGAGGATGAAATCAAGGTCTACGCCGAAAAAATCCGGGAACGCTGGATCGTCGGCGAGGATCCCGCCAAGCTGCAAAAGGAGGCGATGGAGCACAGCGGCATGAGCTCGGTTTCTCCTGACATAAACCTGGGAGCGCGGCGCCCCGGCTCGCTACCGGAGGCGCATAATGGGGTTTTCGATATGCAGCCCAACCAGGTTTCACAAGCATTTTCCGACGCGGCTGCGATTTACATCTACAAGGTCCTCTCGACCCGGCAAATTCCTTTGAGCGAGGTAAAGACCACCATCTCGCAAGCTGTCCAGCAGCAGATGTTCAGCGACAAGATGAAAGAGTTAGAGGCTGCGGTAACTCCGGAGTTGAATGACAAGTACTTCGGGCCGGAAGTTCCGCCCTCGGTGCACCAGGGCCTGATACGGCCCGGCGCTCCGCCGCCGCCCAACCATGGCATGGCGCCGCCGCCCGCAAAGTCGGAAGGGAGCAGCACCGCTCCAGCTGCAGCGAGCGCAGGAGCGTCGCCCAAGTAGTCATGCCGCCAAAACGGACTGTCCTGGTTACGGGTATCTCGGGCAATCTGGGAACCAGGCTGCTGCCTCTGCTCTCCGACTTTCGCGTCGTGGGGGTCGATCTGCGCCCACCCGAGACCCCCTTTGTCCCACCAAACGCAACGCCGGCTCCTGGCGGGAATCCCGGCACCGTACCGATTTGTTTTGAAGAAATGGACCTGGGTCGCGAGGCCTGCTGCCGCCGCCTCATTGAACTGCTGCGCCAGACCGGAGCGCAGTCGGTCATTCATCTGGCCTTCGTCCTTGATCCACAGCGTACCGGCGTCCTGGATGTGGAGCGCATGTGGCAAATCAATGTTGCTGGCACTGCGCGGGTGATGGAGGCGGTCAGCGTCGTCAATCGCACGGGCGGGGGGGTGCAAAGATTTATCTTCCCCAGTAGCGTCGCCGCCTACGGTCCCGATACCGTGAGTCCAGTGAAAGAAGACGCGCCGCTACGTGCGCACACACTACCCTATGCCATCCATAAGCGGGAGAGCGACGAGGTGGTGCGCTATCGCGCCGAAAGCTTGGGCGACTGCCGCACCTACATTCTGCGACCCCACATCTTCGCCGGGGCTTCCATGCAGAATTACATCGTGGGAGCGTTGCGGGGCACGCCCCTGGGCGCGAGCAAGCGCGCCGCTCGTATGCGCGCTCAAGGCCGGCGCCTGCCCCTAATGCTGCCGCGCGGAGAGCAGTATTTGGAAAAGCGCTTCCAGTTTCTCCACGTGGATGACATGGCGCGGTTGCTGACTCTGCTGCTGTACCGTCCGGCAACCGACCCGCCGATCACGATTCTGAATGTTGCCGGACGCGGCGAGCCGCTCACCCTGCGGCGTTGTGCCGAGATCGCCCAAGCCACCATCAAGCGGGTCCCTACCCGAGCCTCTATGCGATCTGTCCTGCGTCTCTTGTGGAAATTACGGATTTCGTCGATCCCGCCCGACGCTATGCCCTACCTGATCGGCTCCTATACCATGGACACTAGCCGCTTGCAACAGTTCCTTGGTGCGGATTATCCGCGCGTGATTCAATACACCGTGGAAGATGCTCTGCGGGACTGCTTCAATAGCAAGGAATAGCCAACCCAGGATCGCGGGTCGGCGTTGACCTGGCTGTCGGGAAATTGCTTTCCATTGTGATGACTGAACGTCTCTAGTCATAGGTCGAGCGACACCAGTGGAGGGGCCACTTGATATCCTTCACTGCAACGGCAGACCGGGAAATGGAATCTCTACTTAGTGGAGAAAGTTCAGCGTTAGCACGGAGATCGTCTTGAAAGGTTCGATACAACTACGTCATTCGTTAGCGATTGTCCTGGCAGTCTGCCTGGTGGTTGCCGGCGCCGCTCTGGGAGTGGGATTGACTTCCTGGACAGGCCACGCGGCAAGCGCCGCACAGCAAGCCCCCGTTTACATCAACCAAGCCGGCCACGGCAAAGCGGCGCCCGACGGCGCCCCCAACGCCATGGGTTTTGCTCCTATTCTCAAGCCCGTGCTGCCTGCGGTGGTAAGCATCACATCGTCGCGTGTTGTGAAAGTTCCGCAGTCCCCATTTTTCAATTTGCCCTTTTTCCAGCAGTTCTTTGGCGGGCAGCTTCCGCAGCAGCCGCAGACCCAGCGGGAGATGGGGTTGGGCTCAGGCTTCATTGTGAGCCCGGATGGCTACATCCTGACCAATAACCACGTGGTCGCCAAGGGCACAGACATTAAGGTCATCCTGGCCGATAAGCGGCAATTTACCGGCAAGGTGGTCGGCACCGATCCGCAGACGGACGTTGCAGTAGTGAAGATCGACGCCACTGGCCTGCCGACCGTCACCTTGGGAGACTCTTCCAAGCTGCAGGTCGGTGATTACGCCTTCGCTATCGGCAATCCTTTCGGCGTCGGCGAAACGGCAACCATGGGGATTATTAGCGCCACCGGCCGCAATGGATTGTCGATTGAGGACTACGAAGATTTCATTCAAACCGATGCCGCCATTAACCCTGGCAATTCCGGCGGGCCATTACTCAACGCGACTGGCGAAGTGATCGGCGTCAATACAGCGATTCTGACGGGCGGGAGTTCCAGCGGGAATGTGGGAATTGGATTTGCCATCCCCATCAATATGGCGAAATATGTGATGGATCAAATCCTGAAGCACGGCAAGGTGGTGCGCGGTTATATCGGCATCGGCATTCAGGAGGTCACGCCGGCCTTGGCCAAGGCCTTCAAGGTCCCGGCGGAAAAGGGCGCTCTGATCGGCAATGTCGAACCCGACAGCCCTGGCTCAAAGGCCGGTCTGCAGCGCGGCGACGTGATTACCGAACTCAATGGGCAGCCGGTAACCGGCCCCAATGATCTGCGTCTGAATGTGGGCAGCATGAAGCCGGGGACGGTAGCGCATCTCAAGGTGCTGCGCAACGGCGAGACGCGCGACATCAACGTCACACTTGGCGAGAGTCCGTCCAGCGGGAAGGCGGGAGCAGCCGCCGGCGCCGCACAAGCCAGCCCCATGCGAGGTGTTCAGGTAGAAGACTTGACGTCGGACATTCGCCAGCAGCTTGGACTGGATATGAACGTCAAGGGAGTAGTGGTCGACGATGTGCCACAGGATTCGCCGGCGGCCGACGCCGGCCTGCAACGCGGCGACGTGATCGAGCAGATCAACCGGCAGCCGGTGAACTCGGTTGACGATTACCAGCGGCTGATCGGCGAGACCGGGAAAGAGCCCGTGGTCTTGCTGATTAACCGCCACGGCAACACAACGTTCCTGGTGGTGCAGCCGGAGTAGGCCCGTCTTAAAAAATTGGTTTGTGTCAGGGCACGGCTTCGCAGAGTTCGTTCGCAATTCGCGGCGGCCTTGGAGCCCTGCCCTGAATGAGCGTAACGAGTCAAAGGACATGGCTTGGGAACGTGGGCGGATACTAACTTTGAAGTCAGCATTGCTCTTCCGCACCGCCAGCCAACAGCAGGACTCGTTGAAAACCAACTTCTGCCCTGAGCCGGGTGCAGTCAGCATCGCTTATCCGCACTTGCAGCCACTAAGAACTACCCGTAAGAACGAACGGGTGATCGCTAATTGCTAACGGCTCTTCGCTCCTCGCCGCTACAATGAATGCATGATTCGCGCAATCGTCTTTCCCCGCGTGCTGGGACGCTCGCTGGAAGAGCTGCAGCCGGCGCTCGATTTGCTGCGCGCGCTGGGATTTGCTCCCGGCAACGAGTGGCATGAAGGCGGCAGTCACGGCATCGAGATGCTCGCTCCCAGCGGCGGTATCGAGGTGATCGCCGCCGCCGCCGCTCCCAGCGTCGATGCCATGGTGGAAGTCTCAGATGCCGATGCCGCCTATACAGTCGTCAAAAAGCTGTCCTGCCCCCTGAAAATCCAGCGTGAGATCGGCGACACGCCTTACGGAGCGCGGCTGTTCGAAGTAGAGGTCAACGGCCTGCGGATCGGGCTCCTGAGCTACGCGAAAAAGCCCAGCGAGGAGCACGGTCTGGAAGGCAAACTTAACGCTGCCGGAAAGCGCTTTGCGCTGGTAGTGAGCCGCTTTAACTCGTTCATTACAGAACGGCTGCTGGAAGGTGCTCTGCAGGCGCTCCGCCAATGTGGAGCATCAGCTGCTGACCTCGCCATCGTCCACGTGCCTGGCGCATTCGAGATTCCGGCGGCGGCGCGGCAGCTCGCCCAGACGAAGCGCTACGACGCCATCCTTTGTCTGGGGTGCGTAATTCGCGGCGAGACCTTGCACTACGAGGTGATTGCCAACGAAGTGGCGCGCGGCGTGGGCCAGTCGGCGCAGGAGACTGGAGTGCCGCACGCCTTCGGTGTTCTGACCTGCGACACCTTACAGCAGGCCATCGACCGCGCCGGCCTCAAGGCCGGCAACAAAGGTTTCGAAGCTGCCCTGACGGCGATTGAGATGGCATCGCTGCGACAGCATGTCGCGGCGGCGTCTGGTGCCACCAATTCACCCCAACGATCGCAAAAGCAGTGGTTGTCGCGGGCCCCGAAAAAGCACAATGCCGCTGTTGCGGCGGACAAACCGCGATGACCAGTAAATCCGGCACTCGTCGCAAGTCGCGTGAACTGGCGTTGCAGATGCTCTTTCAATTCGACATGGGACAGCAGGAGCGGGAGGAGGTCCGGCGCACCTTTTGGAACGAGCGCCCGGACCTTGACGAAAAGGTCCGTCGCTTTGCCGACGCCCTCTTTGGCACCGCCTGCGATCGCCGGGACGAGATCGACCGGTTGATTGAGCGTAATGCCGAGCATTGGCGAATGGAGCGCATGGCTGCAGTCGATCGCAACTTGCTGCGCGCAGCCGTGGCTGAATTTCTCAGCGCGCCAAAGACCCCGGCCCCGGTGGTCATCAATGAGGCGCTGGAAATCGCCCGCCGCTTTTCCACTCCCGAGTCAGTGCACTTCATCAACGGCGTGCTCGACAGTGTAGCCCGGGAGTTGCGGGAAACCAAACGATGACCGCACAAGCTTTATGCGGTCATTGCGCGTGGCTCGCCTTTATCCTCACCAATTTCTTGGCTCTGCGGAGCCGCCACGTGCAAGACCGACCCCAGGTTGGTCAGGGTGATCAGTTTGTGCACTCGCGGCGAGGGATTGGCGAGGATGAGGGAACGGCTCCGTGCCCGTGCCCACCAGTACAGCTCTACCAAAAGTCCAAGTCCGGCAGCATCAATGGCGTAGACCTGCTGCAAATCGACGATAACCTGCCGTTCCGGTCGCGAAGTGGCAATGCACCGTAGGATTTCGGTTTCCACGCCCAGCACGAGTCGCCCTGAGCAAAGAAGTTGCACCGCTGGCAGCGCAATGTGAATTTCAACGCGTAACATAATGAGTCCCGTAAGAATTCCTTATCCTTGCGTACGTCAAAGCCCTACAAATTGTTTCTTGGATCAAAATCGGTTTGTTGCATCCAGTATGCTGAAGGTTGGTTGCAAGATCATGAAAACGGTGTTGAATATTTGGGCCCGGTACGAACGGTAGCAGGCCGGTCATATCCGGTTGGATTTGCCGCAGAGGGAGTTTGGTGCCGTTGAATGGCTGTTTGCGCGGGCCGACGAGCGCATGAGGCACCTGCACCGCGAAGCTCGATTACTTGCATCCTCAACCATCCAAACATGGGCAGGTCCGCTGTGCTAGTGCGCCGTAGTTCATGGCTGTTCCTGGTCAAGTCTCAACTGCCGCTAGATGCGCGGACCTTAGATTGGCAGTGCATCACGCTTGGCTGTGACTGCGGTCATAGGATGCCGCCAATTAACCACTCAAAATGAAGGGGCTGCTCGGCTGGAGGTGCTCTCGCATGACCACCGCTGTGCCAAAGTTGCGGTCCGAAACAATTCGAACGCTGCCTGACGACAACGTCCGCCAGATCCTGTGGCGCTTTGCCGATCGCTATGACCTGCAAATGCTTGTGCAATCGGCGCGCGAGGTGGCAAGAGGTCCGGTGGCGCGGCTGGTCGCCGAAGGGGCGCGGGCGAGCCACGAATGGAGCGAAAAGAAGGCGGCATTGCTCGAAGCCTTCGACCAGTCCGGCATCACCGCGATATTCATGGACCCGGAAGAAGGCGGCTTCCTCATCGGTCCTAAGAACCTGGCACTGGCGCTGACGGCCTTTGAGCTGGCCTGGGTGGATGCCGGAGCGGCGACGTGTAGCCTTGCCGGATGCCTGGCGCTGGCCCCGATCCACGAGCGCGGAACGGCCGAGCAGCGAACGCGCTATATGTCGCTTGCGGCTCCGCCCGCCGCCGGCGAAGACCGCACAGCCTGGCGCGGCGCCTTCTGCCTGACAGAGCCCATCCCCTACGTTGGCGTGGACACCGGCATTCTCGGCGGCAAGCTTCGCATTGCGAAGTGGGAAGAAGGACAAGAGCCCCTGCTGCAACTGGAGAAACGCGGTCGCTTCATCACCAACATGGGCTTCGCCAACTTCGTTACCGCGGCGGTGGATTCCGACGATGAGCGCATCAAGAGCTCCTGCATCGTGATTGTGGAACAAGGCGACCCCGGGACCTTCGATCGCGGTGCGGCCACCCGCAAGCTGGTGCACCAACTTTCCTCGACCTGCGATCCGATTTTCAGCGTGCAGGTGCCGGCGAGCCGAATCGTCGGAGGCTATACGATCAAGGACGGGGTGATTGTCCCAAATTACAGCCACAGCGAGGTCATCGAAGCGGTTTTCAAGCGCACGCGCGTGACGGTTGCGCTGATGACCTCGGCCAAGCTGCTTTCGGCGGTCGAGCCCATTATTCGCTATCAGCGCGGACGTTTCCGGGGATCAGAGCAGGCGAAGCCCGGAAGCCTCCGCTACGAACTGGGAATTCAGCAGCGCCAGGATGCATTGCATCGTCTTGCAGGTCTTTGGGCGATGGGAGAGGCCGGCGCGTCGCTCGGCTTTGCCGCTGCGCGGCTGTATGACGAGGTTGATCCTCTCGAGAAGCAGAAAAACGAAATTCTCGCGGAGAAGAATATCCGCGGCGGCAAGGCGGAGATGAAATTCTTCCGCGAGGTGAACCGAGCGGCGTTGGAATTCCTGCAGCAGGAGAATTTGCCTGTGGAGAAACGCCCGCCAAAATACGAGCTTCTGCAAGCGGATCCGCTGGTGCAATTCGCTTTGAAAGACGCGGTGGCGAATGTTCTCTGCCCGGCGGCCAAGTTATGGAACACCGGGACCGGAGCGAACGCAATGCGTGAAGCTCTGAGCCTGATGGGCGGCTACGGCATCACCGAAGATTGCCCGGGCTTCCTCGCCTACAAGTGGATGGACGCACAACTGGAGGCCACATACGAAGGTCCGGAGGCAGTGCAGCGGCGCAACCTCAGTGTCACCATGACGAGCGAGCTGTTCCTGGCGCAGTTTCGGCAATGGATTACGGAGACGCGCCGCGTGGCGGAACATCGTCCGGGAACCGGCGCCTGCACGATTGCGACCGCCATGCAGCTTTGGCTGTGGACCTTCGAGCACCTGCAAATTGCGACCGACGCCAACGGCGGCACACTTTACCAGAGCGCTCGCCAAGGCGTGACCTTCCCGATGAGCGACGCGCTTGCCTGGCTGCTTTCGGCGCGGCAGTTTGTTTTGGATGTGATGGAGCTGGAAAAACATGGGCCGGAGAATCCGGTGCTTGCCGAAGGGCTCACCGGCACGCTGAATCTGTTCACCGACCTGTGTCACATCCAGACGGCGCGTGCTGCGGGCGAGGTGGGCCGCATCTGCGCCGAACTGGTTTTCGGTTACAACCGCCATCCAGCGTGGGATGAGGAAGGCTACAAAGGCTGTTACCACAGTGACGAACTGGACGAACTGGAAGGCTTCATCCCAGGCATCAGCGCTTGTGCCCATGACGTGGTCGGCGAGGACGGCTCGCATCCTTCGAAGGCCGGGCCGTGTGCGTCCTGTAAGGGACTGGAGGCGTTTCAGCGGCTCCGCACCAAGCTCGATGGATGCCTGACCGGTGCGCAACTGGCCAAAGATCGCGCAGCTGAAGCGCTCTCGAAGGTCATGATTCCCGAGGCACTCGACTATCCGCGATGAGGCAATCTTGAGTACGGCGGAACAACCAATCGTCGAGCGCGCCAGCATCGATGTCGATATCGCCTGCGTCGGCTTTGGCCCGGCGATGGGCGGCTTCCTGACGACGCTGTCGCGGAAGCTACTGAACGACGACGGCACGCCGGCAATCGAAAGCAGCGTAATGCCGGGCATGCCGTTGCAGGTCATTTGCTACGAGCGCGCCGACGATATCGGCTTCGGTGTTTCCGGCGCGGTCACTCGCGCCCGCGGCATCCGCGCCAGCTTCCCCGATTTCGATCCAACACAGATTCCGCTGGCTGCGGCGGTGACGAGTGAGAAGCTCGTGTACCTGCTCGATCCCATAGGCGCCAGCCGCCGTTCGCGTACCTTGCGGATCGCCGATAGCCTACTGCGGAAACTGGCGAAGCTGGATCATGAGGCGTTCGAGTTGCCATACACGCCCGGATTTCTTCATAAAAAGGATGGCTACATACTTTCGATCGGCCAATTCAATCAGTGGGTCGGCAGCCAAGTGATGTCGAGCGGCGTGGTGCAGATTTGGCCGGGCATGCCGGTAGGGGAAGCGCTGATCGAGAACGGCGCAGTGCGCGGTGTTCGGCTGGTTGACCAAGGCGTCGATCGCAGTGGCAATCCAGATGCCGGCTTCACTCCCGGCATGGACATACGCGCTGCACTCACCGTCGTGGGCGACGGGCCGGTAGGTGCGATCAGCCGCGACATCGACAGCAAATTGGGAATGCCTCCCGGCAACGAGGTGCGCGAATGGGCGCTGGGCATGAAGTTTGTCATCGAACTGCGGCCCGAGGTCGATCTCCAGCCGGGAACCGTGCTGCACACGTTCGGTTTTCCCGAGCCGGAGATTTTCGGCTTCCTCTACGTGCACCCGGGGGGCCTGGCATCGGTTGGGATTTTTGTGCCCTCCTGGTTTAACTGTCCGGTGCGGACCTCGTACCGATATTTGCAACACTACATTCAGCACCCGTACCTGTGGCGCTACCTGGAAGGCGGCAAGCTACGGTCGTGGGGAGCGAAGTCGTTGCAGGAATCGGGCAAGCGTGGCGAGCCGTTCCTTGCCGGCGAGGGCTACGCGCGCATCGGTGAGTGCTCGGGCAGCACGAATGTTCTTACCGGCTCGGGCGTGGATGAAGCCTGGACCACGGGAGTGCAACTGGCTGAGGCGGTGCTCGAACTGATGCAAGCTGGCAAGCCTTTTACGCGCGAAAACTTGGTGCGATATGAGCAGCGCCGGCGCGCCAGTTGGGTGGAGAAAGAAGCTCGCGTAGCCGAGAAGTCACGCGACGGCTTTCAAGTCGGGGTTGTGACCGGCATGATGGGAATGGCGCTGGCCGCCTTCAGCAACGGCAAGTTGTCGCTGGGCGGCAAGCCTCCCAAACCCTGCGAGCACCTGGCGAGTTTGGCACAGTTCTATCGTGGCAAAGTCGAGCTCGCGGAGGTCGTGGCACTGGAGAAACAATGCGCCGCGAAGACCACATCGCTGCACGATGCGCTGATGAATCGCTGCGGATGGCCGCAGATCGTGCCCGACGGATCGCTGCTGGTGTCGCACCAGGATGCGTTACTGCTGGGCGGCAAAGTGCAGGCCCCCGCGGGCTATGCCGATCACGTTGTGTTTCGCGACATTGAGGTATGCCGGCGCTGCGGCACCAAGCTGTGCGTTGAGATGTGCTCGGCCCAGGCCATCACTCGCAGCCTCGAAGGCGCTCCCAACTTCGATCGCGAAAAGTGTGTCTTCTGCGGCGCATGCTCCTGGAACTGCCCCGAGATGGTGAGCGGCCAGCCCAACCTGCAATTCACGGCAGGGGCGGGCGGACTGCACTCAGCGGAAAACTAGCAAGGTGCAAACAGAATGAGCAATCCATTTCACGTAGTCGTTTGCGCAAGCGTGGTGCCTGACCCGCTTCAGACACTGGAACCGATCGCTGGTCCGTCCGGGCCCGGCTTAAAGAACGAAATGATGCTGCCTGCGATCCTTGATCCCTGGGCGGCACACGCGCTCTACGAAGGCGCGCACCTGGTGAAGCAGGTTGACGGAAGCAAGCTTTGGTTGGTGAGCATGGCGCCGAAGGCTAAGCTCCAGCAGGTGATGATGACGGTCGCGCAGAAAGTCCCGCTGCAGTTGGTCGCGATAGACGGGCCGTCTGGCGGCTTTGTGGACGCGCACCAAACCGCAATCACACTCGCGAACGCCATCCGCAAGATCGATGGCCTCGACCTTTCGCGCCTGCTGCTTTTCGGCGGATGGGAATCGGCAAGCCGCAGCGCGGGCGTGACCTTGCAGCTTGTCGGCGAACAACTCGGCATCGTCGATCAGTTTCAGGGAGTGGATTCGTTCAAGCCGCAGGACAACGGTTCCTTCGAGGTGCTGGAGCGCATCGAGGGTGCGCGCCACCAGGTATCGGTTTGCACCGGGCCTCCGGCCGTGCTGGGCTGGGCCACCGGCAACTTAGGCGAGCCGCCCAACAATCCGCAGGTGGGTATGGCCAACATGCGGCTCATCATGCCTGCCTTGCAACGTGCTACGGCTGCCAGCGTTTCACCTGATGGCCTGCGCTATGGGAGCGTGATCACGCCCAAGCAGCAGCGCGAGACAAAAATTGTGAAGGACAAGACCGCTGATGAGATTGCGCAGGAGATCGCGCAGTGGATTGGGCAGGAGTAAGGACGAATGGGGACGATTCTTTTTCTCGCACACACGGAAGCGGACGGCACGCTGGTAAAGGTCGCCCTGGAAGCCCTCGGGTCGGCGATTGATTTGAGCAAGCAATTGAGTGGAACGCTAGCGGTGGGGCTATACGGAGCCTCGGTCGAGGCCGCAGCCAACGCTCTCGGAACTTGCGGGGCGCAGCGGTATCTGTCCGTGTCCGGCGAAAACTTCGCGCAGCCTTGCTACGCGACGGACGCCGCCGCGTGCGAGGCTCTGGTGCGTGCGTCCGGGGCTACGATCGTCATTGCTGCCGGAACCTCTCGCAACGCGCGCGTGCTGGCCGGAGTTGCCCATCGCGTCAACGGCTGCGTGGACACCCACGTTTCACACATTGAAGCCGGTTGCAACACATTGGCGATTACGCGCTGGTTCTATCGCCAGCGCATCGAAGGCTCGCTTTCTCGCGACCAGCGTCCGTGGATTCTGCTGTTCGATCCCGGAACACATTCGGCCTGGCAGGGGGAAGCTGGTTCGATCGCAATCGAACAGGTAGCAGTCACGGTTCCGGAGACGCTGCGCCGCACCACCGTGCGCGGCATCGTGACGCCGCCGGCCGATCAGCAGACGATCCGGCCAGACGCCAAATTGCTGTTCGTCGCCGGTGCGGGCTGGACCAAGAAACAGAAAGACGGCCAAACACATGTCACCGAAGCCGAGACTCTTATTGTCGATTTTCTGAAGTGCTCGAATGCTTCGCTCGGAGGCAGTAAGTCTCTGGTTGAGCTCACTGGCGAAAACCAGACGGCGTTGCGCTTCATGACGCATCTGAATCAAGTAGGGCAAACCGGGGCTTCGCCGCGGCATCCGAAGGGCCTCGCCACCTGTTGCCATGGTGAGGAACCGCACACCGTAGGCTGGCGATTCATCTCCGAGCGGCGAGCCATCAACCTCGACCCCAACTGCGGCTGGGCGCATGGGAAAGCCGATGTCCTCTACGTCGCCGACGCCTTCGAGGTGATTGGTAAGGTGAATGCTCTGCTTTCGAGCCAGGTTACATCCTCAGCGCAGGCATCCCAAAATTCAGCATGACCAGACGAATCCGCCATTTGCGGCCCGCTGATCCTAGTGATCGAAGCCATTTGAAAAGCCGTTAAACGGCAACAAAGAGGTCTGGAATTGAACAAAGGGCGGGCGGGTTGCAAAATGGTTGTGACATGACACGCGTCCTAGTAGCCACCTCGAATCCCGGTAAGATTCGCGACCTGGTGGGTGCGGCCCTCGTTCACGACGTGCAAATCGAGATGCTGCCGGGCTTTTCGTCGTTGCCATCGGTGATCGAGGACGGCGCGACCTTCGAAGCCAACGCCCGCAAGAAAGCCGAGCACTACAGCAAATATGCGGAAGGTGAGATCGTCATTGCCGACGATTCTGGCCTGGAGGTGGACGCACTGGGCGGAGCGCCCGGCGTACGCTCCGCGCGCTACGCCGCCGACGAAAACAAGGCTGATAATCCCCTTAACCCCCAGACGAAGGATGCGAAGCCCTCGCCCAGCTCAGGGCCAGCCCTGGGGCATGGTTCTTCCGAGCATTTTCAAAGTTTCGTCGATGAGGCCAACAACGCCCGCCTGCTGCGCGAACTGCACGATGTTCCCGACGAATTCCGCACCGCCCGCTTCGTCTGCGTGATCGCTGCCGCGCGCAATGGCCACACACTGGCGACCTTTCACGGCAATGCCGATGGCATTCTCCTGCACGCGCCGCGCGGCTCCAACGGCTTCGGCTACGATCCGCTGTTTTACTTCCCGGAAATCGGCAAGACGTTCGCCGAGTTGACTGCCGAAGAGAAGGCCCGCTACAGCCATCGCGGCGCGGCCTTCCGCGCATTTCTCGAATGGGAGGACGAGAGCGCCGATCGCCATCCGCACCGGGAAATCTAACCAGGTTGAAAGTTCGAAAGTAGCTAGCTTGGCGTGCGCCCCTGCCCATAAAACCAGCAGTTTCTGGCCAGTAGAAGGGCCGGACCATAGCAGACTCCGGAGGCACCGCGCGAGTCCCGATGCAAATGCCCCCGCGTTCTAGGCTTCCGGTTCAAGTTCCGGCAGCATTGGCTCCGCACGTGCGCCCTCGTGCACCTTGGCTGTGGTTACCAGTACCACTGCAGCAACAATAACGGCCGCCCCGATAAAAATGAAGACATCGAGCCGCTCATTGAGCACCAGCCATCCCAGAAAGACCGCGATCAAGGGATTGACATAGGCATAGGTTGCAACCTTCGTGCTCGGCACGTGCTTCAGCAGCCAAATATAAGCCGTGTATCCCACCCACGATCCGAAGACGACGAGATACATCACGGCCAGCATGCCGCGGCCGGTAAAGACAGTGCGGTGTACTTCGCCGGTGAGGACGGCAACGACAGCGTTACCAGCGGCGGCAAACAGCATCTGCCAGCCGGTGGCCGTGAAGGGATCGACCTTCATCTGCCACTTGCGGGACAGCACCGAGCCCACCGACCAACTGAACGACGAACACAGCAGAGTGCAAGCTCCCACGAACGGCATGATCCCCAGCACGGTGCGCTGCTCGAACTTGGGCCAGAAGAGAACGGCAATACCGGCAAATCCCAGCGCAATGCCGAACAGCCCGCGCCGCGAGAGCCTGTCGCCACGAAAGACGAATGTCTCCAGCAACAGGAACCAGATGGGAGTGATGGCGACAATCAGCGCAGCAAAGCCGGTGGGCACCCATTGTTCCGCCCATGCTAGGCCGAAGTTGCCACCCACCAGCAGCAAGCAGCCAATCGCGGCCAGACGAATCGCTTCGTCCAGCCTAATGCGGATCGTCCGGCCGCTCGTCGCGCATCCGGCGAGCATCAGCGGGCCTGCGATGCCAAAACGAATGGCGCACATTACCGCCGGCGGAAGGTGCTGCTCATCCGCGATGCCGATGGCCAGGTACGTCGAGCCCCAGAAGAGGTACACCAGAACAAAAGCGAAGATGATATGCAAGCGGTGATGACGGTCGGTGTTCACGGGTAACCGTTAATCATAATGATCTCCCCGTCCACTTTGCGTGCTAGAATCTCTTCTCCCGCCTTAGCATTCCTGTTGAGTACAACCAATGGCGCTTACGTTCAGGTACCGGTACGTCGATTTCGGAACGGTGTTCGCCGGCGACCCCCGCCTTAGAGGCTGGGAGCACATGTTGGAAGCTCCCGGGACGCTGTTTGCCAACGAGCTCGTGACTGACGTTGGCGGCACCTGCTGGGGCAGCAACGAGCCACTTGCCATTCTGGACC
>Ga0070737_10001287_pt1 | contig 37107 bp, 33 predicted proteins | sample Coa_R1_10_FD_66438 | JGI IMG/M metagenome (GOLD analysis project Ga0070737, IMG submission 66438) | Surface soil microbial communities from Centralia Pennsylvania, which are recovering from an underground coalmine fire - Coalmine... | ecosystem: Environmental > Terrestrial > Soil > Unclassified... | reverse complement strand
AGACCCAACGGTCAATCGGCTGCAGGAACGTGCCGCCGCGCTGATGGGCAAGGAAGCGGCCTTGCTGGTAGCCAGCGGTACGATGGCCAACCTGATTGCCCTGTTAGTTCATTGCCGGCGTGGCACCAAGGCAATTGTCGGGTCGCGCTCGCATAGCTACGTGTACGAGGGTGGCGGCGCCTCGGCGCTGGGCGGGATCGTCTTTGCGCCGGTACGCAATCTCGACGACGGCCAGCTTGATCTAAGTGAGTTGGCGTATCAGGTGGCAACGCCGCCCGATGCTCATTTCGCGCCGCCCGCACTGGTTACTCTGGAGAACACTCACAATCAATGCGGCGGGGTAGCGGTGCCGCTCTCCCACATGCGCGAGGTCGCGACGATAGCGCGGGGGCGCGGGTTGGCGACCCATTTGGACGGGGCACGCATCTTCAACGCGGCACTGGCGCTGGAGAGCGAAGCTGTGACCCTGGCGGCCGAGGCCGACTCGGTTTCCTTCTGCCTGTCCAAGGGGCTGGCCTGTCCGGTGGGCTCATTGCTGTGCGGCAGCGCGGCCTTTATTCAGGAAGCCCATCGAGTGCGCAAGGTGTTGGGCGGTGGGATGAGGCAGGCGGGGATCATCGCCGCCGCCGGCCTGATTGCGCTGGACCAGATGATCGATCGCCTGGGCGAAGATCACAGCAACGCCCGCGCGCTGGCGCAAGGCTTGGGACTGATCGCCGGGCTACAGGTGTGGCCGGCTGCGCGGCGCACCAACATGGTTTTTTTCGACGTTGAGGGCGAAGAGGCGCAGGCGCGCAGCTTCGAGGCCGAAATGAGGTCGCGTGGGGTGCTGATCGGGCGACGTGGCGGGGTCAGTTTTCGTGCCGTGGCGCATTACGGTATTGACCGAGGAGCGATCGACCGGACGGTAATGGCAGCACAGGCGGCGGCCAAGGCGCTGAGCAATTAGCGTGCTTGCACGGATACCCTTGTCAACCCACCGCTTATCCGCCTTGAACATAGTGAACAGCGCGGGTGAATTTGGAGAAATTTTCATAGTTCCTACCCCTGCGCTCCCTCTCTGGCTAGGGATGGGGACGACGGCAGAGTACCCCCCAGTAGCGGTTTCCGGTGCGCGAGAAAAGGCGGGAAAGCGGGGTTTACCGGCCCCGTATCCGCCAAACCTCCAGCCTAACCTCACCCCGCAAGCGAGAGGGGAGCTTATGGGTCGGGGGCGCCCCCATGGGTGGACGAAAACTGATGAGAATAAAATAGAGCAGGGGCGCGCCGCCGCAACCCATGCGAACTGTTTACTCCCTGACCAGGGGTTTTATTGCCCCGTTCGCAATCTCCCCTTCCTGCCCGGGGAGGGGATCCAGGGCAGGGTATCCTTATTACGCCGCAGCAGTGCTGACAGCATCTATTTTCACAGTAGGTTGCAGCGCTCGCTCGGGCCTGAGCTGAAAACAACCCAGCCCTTGCGAGCTGGGCAAGCCGCCACGCTGGCGGGGAAGTAATCCATGGCGGATAACCCGCTGGCGGCGCTGTTTTCGCTGGGCGGTCACCTCGCCTTGGTAACCGGAGCTTCCTCAGGCCTGGGGGTGGAATGCGCACATGCGCTGGCGATGGCTGGTGCCGATTTGGTAGTAGTGGCGCGCCGCGGCGAGCGGTTGGAGACGCTGGCGCGCGAATTGCGCGAGAGTCATGGTGTGCGGGTGTTGCCGATCGCGGCCGACCTCACGCGCGGCGCCGATCTAGATCGGCTGATGGTGGAGGCTGCGGAGCTGGGCGAGATCGATATTCTGGTCAATAACGCCGGCATCGCTCCTACCGGACGTGCCGAGCGGCTGCGCCGTGAGGTGTGGGATGAGACGCTGGCGGTCAATCTGACGGCGCCAATGATGCTGGCGCAACGGGTCGCCGCCGGCCTGATCGAGCGGCGCAAGCCCGGGCGAATTATCAACATTGCCTCGGTGTTGGGTGCGGTCGGCACCGGTATTTATCGGCTGTCGGCCTATACTGCCAGCAAAGGGGCGCTGGTCAATTTGACCAGGCAATTAGCGATCGAATGGGCGCCGCACGGGATCAACGTCAATGCGATCGCGCCCGGTTGGATTCCCACTGAAGCGACCGCGGGCGGGCTGGCGCGGCCGGGAAATCGCGAGAAGATGGAAGCGCTAACTCCACTGGGCCGTTTGGGGCGGCCCGATGAGATTCGCGGGGCGGTGATATTTCTGGCCAGCCCCGCGGCAAGCTACGTGACCGGCGCGCTACTGGCTGTAGATGGCGGCTATTTGGCGTGGTGACGCCAAAGCGCCAAGCAGCGAGCAATCGATGACCAAAGCACCTTCGCTGCGGCAGCAACTCTTTCATCGCAAGCCGATTGCGATGCTTTTGGAGGACAGCCGCACCCACGGGGGTGGCCTCAAACGCGCCTTGGGCGCGCTCGATCTGACCGCGCTGGGGGTCGGCGCGATTATCGGCGCGGGAATTTTCGTGCTGACCGGCGTGGCGGCAGCGGAGATGGCGGGGCCAGGAGTAATCATTTCCTTTGCGGTCTCGGGGCTGGCCTCGGCCATGGCGGCGCTGTGTTACGCGGAGTTTGCCGCGATGATTCCGGTGGCCGGCAGCGCCTATTCCTATTCCTACGCCACGATGGGCGAGTTGGCGGGTTGGATCATCGGATGGGATCTGATCCTGGAGTATGCAGTCGCCTCGGCGGCAGTGGCGGTGGGATGGTCAGGCTATTGCCGGGTGATTCTGGGCGGGCTGGGAATCCATCTGCCTTATGCCTTGAGCCATGCTCCCGGGGCCGGCGGTGGAATCCTGGATCTGCCCGCATTGCTGATCGTCGCGGTGGTAACCACCATCTTAGTGATTGGGATTTCGGAGAGCGCGCGCGTCAATTCGATTATCGTCGCGGTCAAGCTTTTTGCCGTCGGCGTGGTGATTGTGGTGGGGGCGTTTTACGTCCGTCCCGCCAACTGGCATCCCTTCGTTCCCTTTGGCTGGAGCGGAATCATGCACGGTGCGGCGATCATATTTTTCGCCTACATCGGCTTTGACGCGGTCTCGACCGCGGCAGAAGAGGTGATCGACCCGGCCCGCGATCTTCCCCTGGGCATCCTGGGTTCGCTGGCCGCCTGCACCTTGCTCTACATCCTGGTCGCGGCGGTGCTGACCGGGATGACCCCCTACAAAACGATCGACGTCAACGCGCCGCTTTCCTCCGCCTTTGTCAACTTGGGGCTCAATTTAGCCTCTGCTACGGTATCGCTGGGGGCGGTGGCGGGATTGACCTCGGTGTTGCTAGTTATGATGTTAGGGCAATCGCGGGTATTTTTCGCGATGTCGCGCGACGGTCTGCTGCCGCCTATCTTTTCGCGAATCCATCCGCGCTTCCGCACGCCCTATTTTCCCACGATTTTAACCGGGACCGCGGTGGGAATCACCGCGGCGCTGTTGCCGATTCAGGAAATCGCCGAACTGACCAATATCGGCACCCTGTTCGCGTTCGTGCTGGTGTGCATGGGGGTTTGGATCATGCGCCATATCGATCCTCAGCGCGCGCGCCCGTTCGCCACTCCCTTCGTCCCGCTGGTGCCGATCGCGGGTGCGCTGGCCTGCGGCTATCTAATGCTCAGTCTGCCGGTCGTGACCTGGATGCGCTTCGTGGTCTGGCTGGCGCTGGGGTTGGCGGTCTATTTCAGCTACGGTCGATGGCACAGCCGCGTCAGCCGCGGCCGCGACCAGGACGGCTCCTCATTGCCGGGGGAGGTTGCGCAACCCTCACGATAGGTTCGGCGCGCGCCTTGACAGCAGCGCATTCGCTCTTTTGTAATCGCAATCGTGGCGGCATGATGATGAAGGCCACGCGCGCCCTTGAGATCGCAGGTGGCACACCGTTTAACTTCTAACTAACAAGAGGATTGTTACGCCAATGGGAATGCTTGATGGCAAAGTGGCGATAATCACCGGAGCTGGTCGTGGGATCGGGCGCGAAGAGGCGCTGTTAATGGCCAAGCACGGAGCCAAGGTGGTGGTCAACGACCTGGGCTCGCATTTCGACGGCACCGGCGAATCACGCTCGCCAGCCGAGGATGTGGTCAAGGCGATTCGCGCCGCGGGGGGTGAGGCGGTCGCTAATTATGAAAGCGTGGCCGATTTCAAAGCGGCCAAGCGAATCGTGGAATGCGCGCTGGACAACTTCGGCAAGCTCACCATCCTGGTAAACAATGCCGGCATTTTACGCGATCGCATGATTTTTAACATGTCGGAGGAGGATTTCGACGCCGTTGTCTCGGTCCATCTCAAGGGCTCGTTCAATTTGGCTCGCCATGCCTGCGCCTATTGGCGCGAGCAGCAGAAGTTGGGCAACAGCTTGCCTGGACGACTGATTAACACCAGCTCGGACTCGGGATTGATCGGCAACGTGGGCCAAACCAACTACGGTTCGGCCAAGGCCGGGCTGGCAGCGATGGCGATGATTATCGACATGGAAATGAGCCGCTACGGCGTAACAGCCAACGCGATCGCGCCGCTAGCCCGCACCCGCATGACTACCGACGCGCTAGCGGGCGCGCAGCGTCAGAGCGCGGCGGCGATGCCTGCGCCGGCGTCCGGGCAATTCGATCCGCGTGATCCCTCCAACATCGCGCCGCTGGTGGTATGGCTGGCTAGCGATGACGCCAAGGATGTACACGGTGAAGTCTTCCGCTCGGGCTACGGCGCGGTCTGGGTGATGAAGGGGTGGCATTCGGTGGCTCAGTTCAAAACCAGCCAGCCCTGGGATCCGGCCGAATTGGGGGCCAAACTCAAGAGCGTGCTGGCCCAGGGGTTGACCAAGAAGGAAACGATGGCCGAAGTGGTTGCTTCGGCACAGGGCTGATGAGTTCGGACCGGCCGCGCGCGGAAACCTCCCCTGGCGCTTCCGCGCGCTATCGTTCGGTCCTCTTTATCTGCGCCGCGAACACGGCTCGCAGCGTGATGGCCGAGCATTTGTTGCGGCGTGAGTTGGTCGGGCGAGGGTTGGTTAATGCGATCGCGGTGCGCTCGGCGGGGATCGCGCCCTTTGCCCGCGACGGTGCGCTGATCTCATTGGATACGCGGCTGGTCCTGCGCAACGAAGGAATCATGCTGGGAGAAGCTGAGACTTCGACCGATTTGCGCCGCCATCCCGAGCTGATCGAGCAGGCCGACCTGATTCTCACCATGACTGCCAGCCAGACCTCCGAGCTCTGGGAGCGCTTTCCCGCCGTCAGCGGTCGTCAAGTTTTTACACTGCGCGAGTTTGCCGGGGAAGCGGGAGACGTCGATGATCCCTTTGGTCAAGGCGACGACGTTTTCGCCGCTTGCTTAAATCAGATCAAGCGGCTGTTACCCGCAGTAATCGAGCGCCTCATGCGCGGGTAGAACTCGCGCCATGGGGTGTGGACGGGTCATCTCCAGTCGGTGAGCAGCCATCGATGGGGCGCGAGCGAAGCCGCTCGCATTGCATGAACCGAGAGCACGCCGGTTGTACAAACAAACAATGAGGCTGGTGGCAAGGGGCTTGGGAGTCGCGCTGACCAGTTCGCGGCTCTCAAGCGGGGGTGAGCTCAGGCGCGGGGCGCAGGCCCAGCGCGCTTGCAGGGAGTAGAAAAGGGGTAAGCGCGGCGGCGGTACATAAAAAGACGTCCAGCCACAGTACCGCAAATATACTGGAGTAGGCAGCCAAATAGCCCAGACCAACCATCAGCAAGGCGCCCATCGCGTTGGAAAAGCCCATGGCGAAGCCCGAACCGATCGAGCGGTTTTCGGGCAGCAAATCCTGGCCGACTAGAATTTGGGCAGGGTTGGAGGAAATCAAAGCCATCCCAATTCCGGCTAGCAGCAACCACATCAGCGGTCCCGGAAAGAGTAGGAGCAGAGCTAGACAACTTGCCGCCATCGCGCCCGATAACACCATGATGGGACGTCGCCCGATGTGGTCGGAGAGATGGCCGCCGACGATGTTGCCGGCCACGCCCGCGAAAAGGATCACGGTGATCAGCGAGGCTCCGCCCACCAGCGAGCCGCCGCGGCGTACCCAGAGAATGGGAAGAAACGTGACCAGGCTGTATTGAACCCCGGATTCCAAGCCGACATAAGCGACCAGGGTGGCCAATGCCAGACGGCGGCCGCGCCAGATCACTCGGCGCGAGCGGTCGGGATGGCGCGGCAGGTGAGGCAGGCGGGGAGCCAGAAAGGGCAGCGATAGGAAGGCGGGAAGGCTGAGCAGAGGCAGCCAATGCAGGCCCCGGCCGACAACTACCAAGCTGGCGAGCAAAGGCCAGATCGCCTGGCCTAGCTGACCCCCGAGCAAGAAGGTGGACATGCACAGGCCGGTGCGCTGGACCGGCAGCACGCGCACGCTGGCCAAGGCTTGAGGGTGAAACATCGCTCCCGAGAGCCCAACCATCAGCAGCGCTCCGGCCAGGCTCCAGTAGCCTGGCACCCAGCCGATGAGCGCACCGCCCAAAGCGCTACCCCCAACGCCGCATAGAATAAAGGCCCGCCCTCCCAACTTGTCGGCGAACCAGCCAAAACATGGCTGCAGGGCCTGCCCCACCAGCAGCGAGGCCATTACCACCCCGACCAGCCGCAGCGGTATTTGCAACTGGGTGAGGACTGCCGGCAACACGCCAGGAAGAAAAGTGGAGGTGCCGTCGAGCAGGAAATGAGACCACGCCAACAACAGGATCGCGCTGATGGGGGCCAACGCGGGGCCGGTGGCGGCGGGCGTGCCAACTACCAGAGGTTCGCTTGTCGAGGCGCTTTCCATATACTCCGTGCCGCGCTGGGCGAGCCGACCGTCTTTGCCCAAAACGTTAAATTAAAGAACAACATCTATCTCATAGCCCAAGAGCTTGCATCACCAAGACGATCAAGTTTTCGCCACTGTCGAGCAGCTCGGACCAGGCGAGACAATTTTTATTCAGTCAGATTGCGCTATTGCATTGCTGCGGGTTCCTCTCCAAGGTTGGCGGTTGTGATGCGGGAGAAGCGACCGGTTACCAGGCTGGCAGCGTCGGTGGCGGGATTGTTTTTGTCGCTGCTGAGCGTGGGTGCCGACGCTCAAAGCGTCCCGACCGCACCCTCGGCGTGGACCGCCTCGCCATGGGCGCCGGTAATTGCTTATTTTGCCGATTGGCTTCCCCGGGCGAAGCGAATCCAAAACCAGCAACCGCACTGGATTTCTCCTCTGGTTACCACAACGCCTCGATTGGAAGAGAAACTGCGCTACGATCAGCTCTGGCAATCGCAACCACGCGGTGCGGCGATCGACAATTTTGGTGGTGGTAAAGGGGTCGATCTGTTGCCGTTCCAGAACACGCTGATTGTGGTCGGGATTCCGGCGTGGATTGCGCGCAACGGCACGCTGCCGCGTAGCAGCAAGAGTTCGCCACAGCCAGGCGACGGCTGGAGCGACGAAAATTTTCTGTTGAAATACCGGGTGGCGGCGGCCAACGAGGAGCAGGGCAATTACATTTTTAGCGTTCTTATGGGTATCAGCGTGCCCAGCGGGGATAACGGCAACAGCGCTGGTCACGCGATCTTCACGCCGGCGCTAGGAGCGGGCAAGGGTTACGGCAAGTTTGACGTGCAGAGCAACCTGGCGGTTTCCTTTCCCAACGGTGGTATGGATCGACTGGGGATGCCGCTGGTGTGGAATACCGCCTTCCAATACCAGGTACATCGCTATTTTTGGCCAGAAGTGGAAGTCAATTACACTTGGTGGCCCGACGGCGCGCGCGCAGGCTTGAATCAGGTCTTTCTTACCCCGGGGCTGCTGATCGGGCGGGTAAGCATCTGGGAACGGTTGGAGATTACTGGGGGAGCCGGTTACCAGATCGCGGTCACCCATCAGCCGCTCTATAACCATGCGGTGATAGCCTCGCTGCGCCTGCCGTTCTAATTCGCGCCGATAGTGGCGTTCCTGGTCAAGAAAGGCCATCAAGGTCGACATCCACAGTTTTTTTGGCGCTAAAACTGGAAAAACTGAAATATCGATGACATAAATTGATCTCGCGCTGGAGAGTTGGGCGCACCAACTGGTTGCCCAGCGTCGAATACCATACAGCGCCAGGGGTAAGCGATGGCTGCGAAAGCTCCGCGGGTCGCCCGGCTCAGAAAATCCGCCCTACGCAAGCCGCGCCAGCATCATATGCTGGCCGAGCGGCCGAAACTGGGTAAGCAGCATTATCGCATCCTGGCCTTGTGCTGGGCGGGCTGGATTTTCGACATCTATGACTTAATTCTATTTACCTTCCTAATTCCGCCCATCAGCATCTCGTTGCATCTGAACAAGCTGCAGATGTCTTACGCTCTGGGGGTCTCGCTGGGCGCTAGCGCGTTGGGTGGGATTGTGATGGGAGCGCTGGCGGACCTATACGGCCGCAGGCGCGTGCTGGAATGGACCATCCTCACCTACAGCGCGGGCACGCTGCTCAGCGGCTTCGCTCACGGCTTGGTCAGCCTGATCGTCTTTCGCATCATTACCGGCTTCGGAGTGGGAGGAGAATGGGCCACTGGCCACACCTATATTGGCGAAACTTTTCCGCCCCGCTTCCGCAGTCGCTATGCCGCCTTCATGCAGACCGGGGGCTCTGTAGGCTGCCTGATGGCGGCGGCGATAGGCGGGTTCGTGGCGCCCCATCTAGGCTGGCGCCTGGTGTTCATCATCTCCGCGCTGCCGGCAGTGCTCTCGGCCTTCGTGAGGCGGGCCTTGCCGGAATCCGACGTGTGGTTGGCGCGACATCCCGAGGCCCGCAAGGGGCGGCTGTTCATTTTGCCCCGCTTAAGCCACGTGATGGATCCGATCCGCAATCTGATGACCGGACCCCATCGCCGTGATTTCGTGCGCTCGATCATCCTGTGCTCGTTGGACATGTCGGCCTTCTATATCGCATTTTCCTGGTTGCCGACCTATTTCGAGGAACAACGTCATCTATCTGCCGGTACCGCGGCGCTGATTATTTCGATTGCCTACGTGGGAATTCTGCTGGGCCAGTTGATCTTTGGCTATTTAGCCGACGCGATCGGTAGGCGGGCCTCCTTCAGCGTGTTTTCCTGTATCATGGCTACCGGGCTACTTTCGATCACCTTGTTTTGGAGCGACACTGGTGGTTCTTTTACGGCCGTGGGCGGGGCCATGTTCGTGACCGGCTTTGGGGCGGGGATGTTTGGTGGTTACGGCCCGCTGTTTACCGAACTGTTTCCGACCGCAGTGCGCAATACCGCGATGGGTGGGGCTTACAACATGGCGCGTGGAACCCAGTTGTTCACTCCCACCCTGGTCGCCTTGCTGGCCCGGGAGCTCGGTCTAAGCGGCGGCATTGCGTTGTCGGCGGCCTTTGCTTTGGCTACCGGGGTCTACGTCTGGACCTTTCCGCCCAACTCCAGCAAGATAGCTTCAGAGGTCGAGTAGGAACCAAATCGGCTCGCGTCGGGTTAACAGGGGTATGACGCGATCGAAGTCAGCACTGGGACAAATTGCTTTGCTGGCGCTTGTGCTAGGCGCTGCTGTGGCTTCGCGGGCGCTGGCCGCTCAGCAAACTGCGGTACTTGCGGGCGGATGTTTCTGGGGCGTAGACGCGGTCTTCAAGCACGTCAAAGGCGTTTCGCAAGTAGTCTCCGGTTACTCCGGGGGAGCGGCTCAAACCGCGCATTACGACTTGGTCAGCGAGGGTGATACCGGGCATGCGGAATCGGTTGAAATCACCTACGACCCAGCCCAGATATCCTACCGTCAGTTGCTGCAGGTGTTTTTCCTGGTCGCGCACGATCCCACCCAGCTTAACCGTCAGGGGCCGGACGTGGGAAGCAATTATCGTTCGGTAGTCTTTTACGCCGACCAGGCGCAAGAAACCGCCGCCAAAAGTACTATCGCAGAGCTAAATCGGGAACACGTTTTCGCAACGCCGATCGTGACCCAGGTCGTGCCCTTGAAGGGCTTTTATCCAGCCGAAGCTTATCATCAGAACTTCCTGGAGCGGCACCCAGACAACCCCTATATCGTGTTCAACGATCTGCCCAAGCTAAAGCTTCTGCAGCAGAAGTTTCCCACCCTCTATCGGCCCTGACCGGTCCGAGCAGCTTCGCGCGCCGTTGGGATAGGGGCGATGGCAGGGGTGGGAAGCTGGTGGCTAGTGAGGATGGGCGCTGCCGCTTGTCCGTGCTCCCGGGCCGATGCTAAGAAGGGTGCGGCGCGTGCTGTTTTTAGTCATCGGTCGCAAAGCAGTTTCCATCGACCCGGCCGTGGTCCATAATCGAAACAGGGCGGGCGGTGGTATAACGCAATGCGAAATGCGATTACCGGTCCCGCGAGGAGCGATGCGCGCGAAGCTGGCCACAATCGCTTTGGTGCTGAGCGTCGGACTCATGATCCTCGTCGGCTTCTTCGGTCTGGCTCCGGCGCAGGACTCTCCCGACCATAGCCCAGTCTTTCTGGTGGCGACGCCCGATCTGGGCGATCCGCTGTTTTCACAATCGGTCATCCTGATGCTGCCCAACAGCAAGCTGCCCTTGGTGGTAGGATTGATCGTCAATAAGCCCACCCAGATCGGGCTGGCTAAGCTCTTTCCCCGCAATCCGGCTCTCAAGGGAGTGACCCAGACCGCCTTTTTGGGCGGTCCGGTGGACGTCGAGACGCCAGCCGTCCTCTATCGGGCAGCGCGTGCCTCGCCCCAGGCCACCGAGCTTTTTGATGGAGTTTACGTTAGCCTGGATCCCAGCTTCGCAATCGACATGTTTAAACGCCGACCGATTGCCAGCGACGTGCGCCTGTACCTGGGCCGCGCGCAATGGGCTCCCGAGCAGTTGCACGGCGAGATGCAGGAGGGATCCTGGTATGTGCTGCCTGCCGACCCCGAGGTGGTCTTCAGCGCCACACCCGGGCAAGTGTGGCACACCCTGGTGGAGCGCGCTCAGATGGAACGCGCGCTGGCACCCGATGAGACTCCGTCGGTGCCGCTTCGGTTGAAACCGGTGCTCGATCTGAGTCCGCCGTCCACTCCCGCCTATCGCGTTTTCGCGCCGTGACCGAGCTGTAGCAGACCGGGAAAAGTTCGCGCCCTCTGCGCCCGGCTCTCTTATTGCTGCTTGGTCAGAAGATTGGGCAAGCGAGCTGGTCGTTTACGAAGGATACGGCCTGCTGAAACTACAGGTGAGGTTTATCTGCCGTTGTTAAGATGGACGCTGGCACTGGCTCGGCGAAAGAAGCCGGATTAGGCTTCGTTGTTTTAAGGATGGGGAGATGTTTTATCCAAGGAGAATCTACTTGAAATGAGTGCGATGGGGGAGGCAGCGGTGCTGGTGGTTGGGGCTGGCCCGACCGGTTTGATGATGGCTTCGGAATTGGTCCGTCACGGGCTGAGTTGCAGGATAGTTGATAAGGCGCCCGCGCCTTCGGAGCATTCCAAGGCCGCTGCGATCCAGGCCCATACCCTGGAGATTTTCGAGGCCTTGGGAATCGCCGAGCGCTTTGTCGATACTGGTGTCAAGGTCCACGGAATCAGCGCCTACAGCGGGGGCAAGCGAATCTTGCACGTGACCCTCGACGGATTGGAAAGCCGTTACAATTTTGCGTTGATGCTGCCGCAGGACCAGACCGAGCGGCTCTTGGGGGAGTATGCGAGCGCCCTTGGAGTGCGGGTCGAGCGCAATGTCGAGTTGGTGGGGCTTGAACAGGACGGCAACGCAGTGACCGCGTGCCTGAAGGGAGTCGATGGTGAAGAGCGCGCGCGCTTTCAATACCTGGTGGGCTGCGACGGAGCCCACAGCGCGGTGCGTCACGCGCTCAACCTGGCTTTCGAAGGGGCCGAATATCCCGAGCATTTCGCTCTGGCCGATGCCCACGTGGACTGGATCATGCCAGCCGACGAGATCACGGGATTTTTCACCGAGAGCGGGATGCTGATGTTCTTTCCCTTTGGCGGTGGTCGCTATCGCCTGATGGCGACTTGCGATGAGGCGCCCGATCACGGCGAGCCAAGCCTGGCGGATATGCAGGCGCTGGTAGACTCGCGCGCCACCAAAGGAATTCGGCTGCACGATGCGCTGTGGTTATCGTACTTTCGCATTCACCGGCGGCAAGCCCAAAGCTATCGGGTGAATCGGGTTTTTCTGGCCGGCGACGCCTGCCACATCCACTCGCCCGCCGGCGGGCAGGGGATGAACACCGGGTTGCAGGACGCCTATAACCTGGGCTGGAAATTGGCGCTGGTGCTCAAAGGACTGGGGAGAGCCGAGATTCTCGATAGCTACAGCGCCGAGCGGCATGCTGTGGGGCGCGCAGTGCTGACCGCCACCGATCTGACCACGCGGATAGGGGCGCTGCGCAGCCCGGTGGGGATGGTGGTTCGCAGCCGGCTGATGGCGGTACTGAGCGGCAGCGAGTTCCTGACCCAGCGAGCGGGGCGCACGCTGGCAGAGCTTTCGGTCAATTATCGCAAAAGTCCGCTGGTGGAGGACTATCAAGAGGGCATAGCAAAAATCTTCGCTTCCTTCGCCGGTGGCCCGGCGGTCGGGGATCGCGCGCCGGAGGTCTCAAGTTTGCGCACCGAAGCGGGGCAGGAGGTTGGCCTATGGGAGATGCTGCGTGGCACCACCCATTGCCTGCTGCTCTTTCCAGGGGTTGAGGCTCAGTGGGCAGACTATCGCGAGCTTGCCGGGATTGGCCAGCGCGTGACCGAGCGTTACGGCCAATGCGTCAAACCGCTGCTGGTCGTCAACGAAGGGGGGCTGCCCAAGGGCTTGGGCTGGAGCGGCGCGACGATCTGGGATTCCGCGCACAAGCTGCATGCGCAGTACCATGCGGCCGGCGCGGGCCTCTACCTGATTCGCCCCGACGGCTATATAGGTTACCGTTCTTTTCCCCCGCAAGCTGCGCGGCTGGCCGACTTTTTAGGCCGGATTTTCCTGTAGGCACAGCTCGAGCGTTGTGAGGTTGGTAAACAAGACCGCGGCATCCTGCGTCTGATTGGCAGAAATCTGGTGACGAGGTGCAAGCCGATGAGGACCGCGAGGAGAGCTTTGATTATCGCCGCGCTGGCAGGGCTGATGCTGAGCTTACCGATGGCCGCGCACGCGCAATGGTTTCCCGGCCAGCGCTGGGACCTCCATCGCGATTGGCGCGACTTGGCTCACGATCGCTGGCAGTTAAACCGTGATCTCGCCTTTGGCCACTATCGCGCGGCATGGGCCGAACGCGCCGATATCCGCCACGACCAGTGGGACATCTATCACGACCGCTGGGGCTATGTTCCGCCATTTGGCTATTAGCGCGCTGGAGCGCGGTGGGCCGCATGAACCACTCTGGAGGTGGTTGCCCATGGTGCTCTTCAAAGAACCGCGTCAGCGGGCTAAGCGCGCGAGCGGAGGACAAGCACGAGCCAGAGCTATTCCAGCGCAGGTATCACTTCGCGTTTGAACAGATCGACCGTACGTAAGGCCTCGCTCAGCGTGATGTCGCCGAAGATGAAATGGGCGACTAGGTAATTAACCCCGGACTCAGCTAGTTGCTGGCGCAAGATCGTGGCTACTGTCTTGGGCGAGCCAGCGATGCCGACCCCGTTGTTGCGGATGCCTTCCCAATCCGCGGGACGTTCGCCCAGCATCGGGGAACGGCCATGGGTGTGGTAGAGATGGCTGAAGCTGGCGTGCCATTTGGGATAGGCGCGCCGGCCGATATTGAGCGCGGTTTCGTCGTCCTCTGCCACCACTACGAAACGGGTCAGCCCTAGCTTGGGCAGGTAGTTGGGATTGCGCCCGGTTTCCGCCCAGACCGCGCGATAGCGGTCGGTGATTTGGCGCACGGTGGCGACGGGGTCGCCACTTACAATGTTGAAGCCGCGGCGGGCGGTGTTCTCGGCGCTTTCTACCGTATGAACGCCGTACCAGAAGGGCGGATGGGGCGTCTGAACCGGTTGCAATTCTATCGGCACGCCATGGAAGTGGTAGTAGTCGCCGTCGAAGGTCAGAGTCTTGGAGATCATGCCCTTGGTAATGATCTCAAGAGTCTCATCAAAGACCTTGCGGGCTTGGCTGTAATCGACCCCGTAATAGCCGGCTTCGAACGGCGAGATCCCGCGCCCGATGCCGACTTCGAGACGGCCGCCGCTGAGCTGATCGAGCATGCAGATCTCTTCGAGCAAGCGCAGCGGGTGGTAAAAAGGCAGGCAGTAAACCAGCGGTCCGAAGCGTAGCCGGCGGGTGCGCTCGGCCATCGCGGCCAAGAACAGGGAAGGCGAGGGCGCCATTCCCAGCGGGGTCGAGTGATGCTCGGCTATGTGATAGGCATAAAACCCGGCGCGATCCAGGGCCTCGGCGAGTTTGAGCCGACCCTCGTAAAATTCCTGCAAGGGCAGGGTGTTGCGGTCGAGATGATCGAAAATGCCAAATTCCATGCCTGCTCCTCAGCGAGGTCGCGCTGCCGTGGGGCGTGTTCAGCTCCCGTTCGTGGCTAGCTTCGCTGGCTAAGTTCTAGGTGGGGCTGGCGTTCGGGTCAAGGCGTGCAGCCTGTGAACCGCCAAGCCGCTTGCGCAAACGGGCGATTGGTCAGCGAATTAATCGCCGGATCTGCCCGTGGCGAGCAAGTCGCGGGGGCGCCCCCTCCAAAAAACTTTTTTGCAGCCGGTCAACCAAATTAACCAGTAGCTCGTCTTGTTAGTGAAGTTTTGCATCCCGGGGGCTCCTTTTATTCGGGCTCGCGCGGGCTGGAGAGAAAAAGCTCATGGTCGAAATCATGACAGTCAGGGAGCTGAGCGAGTACCTACACTGCCATCCCTCCACGGTCTACCGGATGCTCTCCAAGGGCGAATTGCCAGGCTTCAAGGTAGGCGGGGATTGGCGGTTTCGGCTTGGCGATATTGAAACTTGGTGCAGGAAGATGAGTTTGTCGCAGAAAGAGATGTTGGCCTCCTAGCGGGCGCGAAAAAGTCCGCACGGTTGCACTTCTTAACCTACGATCTCGCAGCCGCTGGGTAAGTCGGGCTGCGGGCTCCCCAGCGTCGTCCTGAGCGCCAGCAAGGGCCGATTCTGGGGTGCGGGTGTCAATCTCAACTAACTGCTCGGAAAATGAGCAGCAGGGGTATCTCTTTCCCTGACCTGAGAGGGTGATTGGAAGCGGCACAATGAACATCCCGGTCAGGGAAACGACGGTTGAGCAGACTCGCAGTGTGCGCGGCCTCCGATGTTTGATTCCTCTCTTCATGGGCGAGCGGTCGCGGATTTATGAGCACCTTTCCTGGCCAACATAGAAACTGAAGGAAGAAGAGGTCCTGTGGTACGCTGATTCTTCGACGCCGTCGCTTGGCGGCGGTAGCGGCTGCTCCCTCGACACATGGGGCAGGCTGCGCAAGGTAGGTCAAGGTTTCGCCTTTCGTCGGTTTAGGCTATAAACCGCTCCTAAGTGGTATTCCCACTCCAAAAGGCAGACTAAAGGAAATGATCGCAATTGTTTGGATAGTGCTCAGCGCGGTTTGGCTGAGCGCTTGTACGCAGTTTCAGCCAACGGCTCCGGCCGTGCAGGCGAAGGACTATACTCCAACTGGCATTTTGCAAAGCGTGACCATGAAGGACAGCTCGGTGCATTACGATGCGGCTGTGCTGAAACTGGGGACGCCACGCAGCCAGGTTCAAACCGCCTTTGGCGACCCCAACGCATCGGAGACCACCAGCAGTGGACAGCTCGAGGATATTTACGCGTTTAATCCGGACGGGAGCAAATTCGTTGATCCCAAGATCCGGCCGCGTAATATCGCCCTGGGAGTGCTGACGATGGGTTCCTCGGTGGCAGTGCGCCAAGCGAGGCTGAAACTGGCCGAGAGTAAGTTGACACTCTACCGCATCTATTACGCCCCCGATCAGACCATTGCTTCGGTAGTGCAGGAAAAGATGTCCAATGCGGCTGCGGACACGCCCGGTGCGAAATCGGAGAGCAGCGGAAGTTCCAATCAATAGCGGGGCTTTGAAAGCTTGAACATTGAGGGCTGCGGCGCCGACATCGAAAGCGCCGTCGAGGAGCTGGCGAGATGATTCTAAAGGTGGCGCGGCTAGGCCATCCGATCGTCCGAACACGAGCGCGCGAAGTTACCCACGAGGAGATTGCGGGAGCCGAGTTTCAAGCGCTGGTGGACTCCATGATCGAGACCATGCGCGAGTACAATGGAGTGGGGTTGGCCGCGACCCAGATCCATTTGTCGCTGCAACTAGCGGTGCTCGAAGTCAATGGCAATCCACGCTACCCGGAGGCCGAGGCCGTGCCGCTGACAGTCCTGGTCAACCCGCGCCTGACCATTTTAGATGACAGCCGAATAGTGGGTTGGGAGGGTTGCCTGAGTATTCCGGATTTGCGCGGAGCAGTTCCTCGGTACAAGCGGGTACGAGTGCAGGCGCTGGGGCGCAGAGGCGAAGAGCTGGACTTCGAAGCCAGTGATTTTCATGCCCGGGTGATCCAGCACGAGACCGATCATTTGCGTGGAGAGGTTTATCTCGACCGCCTGCCAGACATGCACTCGCTGAGCCATCTGGCAGAATTTCAGCGTTTCGTGGTGGATGCGCGGGCACGGCAGTCTTGAGCCTCAGGCGCTACTTGGGCGGATAGGGCGCGGGCAGGATATTAGGGACTTTGCCGGTGACCTTGGCCTGCGCCAGCGCTTTGGCCAAGCTGTCGTTGACCGCGGCCAGGCGGTTATTTTCCTTTTGTACCTGGGCCAGCGCCTGGTGGCTTACCTGGTCGTCATTCTGCAGCTTAGCCAGTTGTTGCTGTAGGTCGTGGATTTGGACAGCTTGCAGAATGAGCTGATTTTGTTGGGCGCGATAGGAGCGATAAGCGTAATAACAGCCAGCCGCCGCACCAATCAGGATGATCGCTAGAAGTACTTTCATCGGAGCTTGTCCCGTGGGCTGACGATAGCCTTAATCGGGGCCGTGCTCCAACCCTTTGATTGTCATTGTTGGGGAGCGCAACCGCAGTGGGCGGGAGGGGGCTGGGATCGAACCAGCATCTTCCGAGGGTAAGCAGGGGTAATGACCGCGGACCACTCGGTGCTCTTCCAATTTAAGCTACCCACTCCAGTGACGGCATGCGCAAAGCGATTAAAAGAGTGCCAGCGACTCGATTCATTCAAAGTACTCAGGGACGTCGGTTTCGGATTGGCTACAGTACCCGCTCTCCCCTGATAAAGCTGCCAGCCGGCACTAAAATCGTAGGCTTTGCCAACGGGCAGAACAATGGCCGTCAGCAGCTTTTTCGCTGGCAAAAAATAAGCAGGTATAGAAAGAAAAGCAATTTAGTTTAGTTATAGCCTGTGTTCGCTCGTTTTGCTGCTTGCCCGGATCAAAGACGCGCATGAATCGAGGTTAATGTTGTACGGACAATCGACAAAAAAATTGACTGCGTTCCACCTCGACGATATTGCCCAATGGAACCGGGGTGCTGGGCTCCTGCGGTCGGTCAAGCTCGACGCTTGGCGGCAATGGATGGTGGCGGCGGTAGGACTCGAACCTACGACTCCGCGGATATGAGCCGCGTGCTCTAACCAACTGAGCTACGCCGCCACTTCCAGAGCCGACAGATTAGCCGGTACAGGATGTGTAAGGAAGGGTCCGGTCGCGGTATGGGAAGCGGCGGCGCCAACGCAAGGCCGAGCTGATATGCCGGTATTCGCCGCTTCAGATACTGAGGAGCGCGACACCAGTACTTAGGCCAGGGTCAACCGATGGCGTTTAACCTTGAGGTTGCCGCGCGAGACTTGCAGACATTCCCCCTGGGTCAGTTCCAGGCAGGTAAGCTTACCGCCGTAGACCAAGCCGGTGTCGATGCCAATTTTGTAGGGTAGATCAAGCAGGACCTCGCGCACTGGGGTGTGACCGAAGAGCACGGTCAGGTCAAGGGTATGGGGGTTTAGGATAAACTCCTGGCGGATCCACATCAGGTCCTCGGGGTCCTGCTCGGCCAGCGAGTGCAACGGAGAAATCCCAGCGTGAACGAACAGAAAACGATCGTGCCGATAGCTGGTGGACAACTGGGACAGAAACTCGACGTGGGTGGCAGGCAGGCGGGCGCGAGTATCGTCCAAATCGGCTTCGTTCAAGCCGTAACTCTGCAGAGTGGTGAAGCCGCCGTTGATAAGAAAGGAATCGCCGTAGCGTCCGGGCAGACCGAGAAAAGACAGCATCATGTCCTCGTGGTTGCCCTTGAGAAAGACCGTGCGATGGGCGCCTTGAGCGAACTCCAGCAGGAGGTCGATAACTTGACGCGAAGCCGGTCCGCGGTCGATGTAATCGCCCATGAAAACCACGGTATCGGTGGCACAGGGGTCAGCCGCGCGCAGCACCGCCTGGAGCTCGTCGGGGCAGCCATGGATGTCGCCGATTGCGAACAGTCGGCCGCGGGCTTGAAGGCGATCGTCTGTGGCGGGCTTAGGCATGCCAATCGTTTGGACTCTCCTCGTTCGCGACTGCTTGCAGCAGTAGCCGAGCCGCGGCATAGGGATTGAGGCGGCCAACGCGGACCTGGTCGAGTAAGCCGCGAGCGCGAGCCCCGGCGAGCAGTTGCGTCACGTGGCGAGTGGAGGTTGCGCGGACTGCGGCGGAGAATTCCTCAGCGCAGCGTTCGTTGAAATCGCACGAGGTGGCGTGGCGAAGGAAGTCGCGATGGCGGTCGATCTCCTCCAATAGCGGTTCCAGGCCGAGGCCGTGGTTGGCCTGGGTCAAGAGCACAGGCGGTTGCCATGGCCGCGCCGGTCCCAGAGCTGCTTCGGCCAGCAATTCGGTACGCAAGCGCGCCGCGCCCTCGCGGTCAGCCTTGTTGACCACGAAGATGTCCGCGATTTCCAGCAAACCTGCTTTCATGACCTGAATGGCGTCTCCGCTTTCGGGGACCATCACCACCACGGTCGTCTCGGCAACGTCCATTATAGCCAGTTCGGTCTGGCCTACGCCCGCAGTCTCGATCAGAATACGATCGAAATTGAAACTTTGGAGCAGCCGAACGACTTCACGAGTGGCCAGGCTGAGGCCGCCGGGGGCGCCGCGTGTAGCCAAGCTGCGGATAAAGACGCCCTCGTCGCGATAATGATCGGTCATCCGCACTCGATCGCCCAGCAGAGCGCCGCCCGAAAAAGGGCTGCTCGGGTCGATGGCGAGAACCGCGACGCGCTGGTCGCCCCCGCGCATCGTCTGGATCAGTTGATTAATCAGCGTGGACTTGCCCGCACCCGGCGGTCCGGTGATGCCCACGACATGGCCGCGGCGAGCCGAGGGATATAGGCGCTCCATGCATTGCCCGACCCTGGGGTCCTGGTTTTCGATCAGCGTAATCAGGCGCGCCAAGGCGGATTTATCGCCGGCGCGAAAACGCCGCTCTAGTTCCTCAAGCGCAGGGGTGGCGAGTTGCGGGGATGGCGTCATGTTGGAGCTGGCCTGCGTGCCTATTGGCGCGCCTACAGCTATCGCCATCATAGACGCGGCGCTGCCCTGACGGCAACCGGCAAGCGGCGCGTTGAGTTATCGGCGGCGTGGATTTATGCTCGGGCCAGGCGCGGGCGGCGAACCTTTTGGATGAAGCTTCCGGACTTTTACGGCAATTGGCGGATAGTCACCGCCTTGGTCATGATGTTGCTGGGAATCGGTAACTGGCTGGTTGGGCTCAATGGAACCACCCAGTACCGGCGCAAGCTGGAGCTTTTGCAAGTTCGGCCGGCGACTGAACAGTATCGCAATTTCGACGAGCTGGATGCACGCAGTGATGATGCGGTGTTGGCGCCACTGATTCAAAATCGGCGCAACGTGTCGTACGCCGCGGCCCAGATGGATTTTTATCACGCGGTCTATCTGACCGGACGAATACTGTTTGCCGCCGGTGTGATCTTGGGGCTGCTAGCTTGCCTGGCGGCGATTCGGCATGACACCCGTCGAGCCGTGACCCAGCGGCTCGATCCCTCATGACCACCGCCGGGTTGACGGTCCTGGCGCCAGCCAAGATCAATCTGTTTTTGCGCGTGACGGGGCGGCGCCCGGACGGCTATCACGAATTGGACTCGGTCTTTTTGCCGATCGCGCTTTACGATGAGGTGGCGGTGCGCGTGAGCGCCGACCCTGGGCAAATCACGCTGCGCTGCGACTGGCCGCAGTTGCCACGCGATTCCAGCAACCTGGCGGTGCGGGCGGCCCAGCGTCTGTGCGGCGAGACCAAGCGGATAGGGGTCGAAATCGAACTGCGTAAGCGGATAGCGGTGGGCGCGGGGCTGGGCGGCGGTTCCAGCGATGCTGGCGCGGTACTGCGGCTGTTAGCCAAAATGCTGCCAGTGACCGCCACGCGGCTGGCCGAAGCGGCCGTGGCGGTGGGTGCGGACGTGCCGTTTTTTCTGGAGCCACGGCCGGCGCGAGTGGGCGGAATCGGGGAGTTGGTCGAGCCGCTGGGATGGGGGATGGAACTCGCCCTGGTGGTCGTGGTGCCGCCGTGCGAGGTTTCCACCCGCGAAATTTATGGGGCTTTGCGGCGCGAGCATTGGAGCGGAGCTGCGCCGGCCAGGCTGGAGCTAGAGCGAGGAGAATGGGCCAATTTATTGGTCAACGATTTGGAAGGGCCCGCTCTGGAGCGCTATCCGATCATCGGTGAACTTAAAGTGAAACTCAAAGAATGTGGGGCGCAGGGCGCTTTGATGTCGGGTAGTGGAGGGGCGGTCTTTGGCTTGTGCCGCGATCCGGAGCACGCAGAATTCGTGGCACAGCGAATGGCGAGGGTGGGGCACGGCATCCGCTGCTATGCAACGAAGGTGATCGAGCAGGCGCCGCCAATCAGCGCATGGTGATGGCGTAATAGCTCATAATTGACAACATCATTCCCTGTCCGTAACATCCCAACATTCCTTGATGAGTGGGACGGCACGGACGCCGCAAGGCAGCGCCACGGCGGGGTTAGCAACGGGTCGCGCAGAGCGGTCCAAAGGCGGTATCTTGGATCGAGTCGAAAGACCCTGGGCCCAACCGGGAACCGCAGTCGCGTAAAGATGTGGCATGCTGGGCGGTCGCCAAGCTGGTAAGGCACCAGGCTTTGGACCTGGCATTCGAAGGTTCGAATCCTTCCCGCCCAGCCACTTGTGAGGCAAGGACATTGAAGGGCTGCGGACAACATCATGCCTGAGCGGGCAAAGGACGAAATTCAAGTCTTCACCGGCAATTCCAACCCGGCGTTGGCGCGCGAGGTTTGCGAAGCGCTTGGGGTGCGACTGGGGGCGGCGGAAGTAGGCCGTTTTCCCGACGGCGAAGTGATGGTGGAGGTGCGCGAGAACGTGCGCGGGGGTGACGTGTTCGTCCTGCAATCGATCTGCGCTCCGCCCAACGACAATCTGATGGAGCTGCTGCTATTGATGGATGCCTTGCGGCGAGCCTCGGCCAAGCGGATCACCGCCGTGGTGCCCTATTTCGGCTACGCCCGCCAGGATCGCAAGGTAGCCCCGCGCGTCCCGATCAGTGCCAAAGTGGTGGCTGATGTATTGACTACGGCGGGCGCCTCGCGAGTGCTGACGGTAGATCTGCATGCCGGGCAGATCCAGGGCTTTTTCAACATTCCGGTGGACAATCTCTTTGCCATGCCGGTGCTGATAGGTTATCTGCGCAAGCGGCATGAGGGGCGGCGGATTACGGTGGTGTCGCCCGACGCAGGCGGAGTGGAGCGGGCACGGGCTTTCGCCGGGCGGCTCAATGCCAACCTGGCGATTATCGACAAGCGCCGGCGGCGGGCCAGCGAAGTGGCAGAGATGCAACTGGTGGGCGAGGTGCGTGATACCACCGCGATCCTGGTGGACGACATGATCGATACCGCCGGCACGGTCACCGAAGCGGCCAAAGTGGTAGTTGGGGCGGGCGCGGCCGAAGTGATCGTGGCCGCCACCCATTCGATTCTTTCGGATCCGGCTTGCGAGCGGCTCAACCACTCCGCGGTCGCTGAGGTGATTACCACCAACACGGTGCCGCTGCGGGCCAAGGTGCAGGCCGAGCTGCGCCACATCCGGGTGCTGTCGATCGCCGGTCTGCTGGCGGAAGCGCTGCGTCGGATTCATAATGAGGAATCGGTCAGCTCGCTGTTCAACTAATTTGGCGCCCAGGCGCCGAGCGGGAAGTTATGGAAACACTGGAACTGAATTGTGAGCCGCGCGCGCTTTCTACGCGCGGTGCGGTGCGCGAACTGCGCCGGCGGGGGCAAGTGCCGGGCGTTATGTACGGGCCCAAGCGCAGCCCCATCGCGCTCGCGGTGGCAGCGGCGGGGCTAAAGGCGGGAGCGTTGGGCAATACCAGCCAGCGGCTGCTGCGTTTGAAGTCGGCCTCCGCGGAATTGGACGGACGCCATGTGATCGTCAAGGAGGTCCAGCGCGACGCGCTGGCGGGACGGCTGCTGCACGCCGATTTTTATGAGGTCGATCTCAACGCCAAGATTCGGGTGCCGGTGCCGCTGCGTTTTTCAGGTCGCGCCAAGGGGGTGGTCGACGGCGGCATCCTGCAGCCGCTGGAGCGGAGTGTGGAGGTGGAATGTCTGCCGCTGGAGATCCCCGAGGCGGTAGAGGTGGATGTGACTGAAATCGGCATTCACGAGGCGATCCACGTCTCGGCACTCAAATTCGGTGCCAACATTCGGGCCTTGTACGACACCGATTACCCCATCGTAACGGTGTTGCCGCCGACGGTCGAAGCGGCACCCGCTCCGGCCGAGGCAGCAGCGGAAGCGGCCCCAGCCGAGGGTGCGCCCGCGGTGGCGGCCAGCGAGGCGCCGGTCAAGAAGGGTTAGGAGCAGGCCGCCCGCGATGGGGGCGAAGAACGATCGTGAAGTTGGGCCGCGCCACGGTAGGCGCGGCCGGCGTGTTATCGCGGACGAGGTGGCAGTGGCGCGGGAGGGGTGGCTATGAGTTTTGCCCATCTACATGTCCATACCCAGTACAGTCTGCTCGATGGTGCCAACAAGCTGGCGCCGCTGCTGGACTACGCCAAGCGCAGCGCGATGCCGGCAATGGCGATCACCGATCACGGCAACATGTTTGGGGCAGTAGAGTTCTACCGCAAGGCGGTGGAACGTGGGATCAAGCCGATCATCGGTTGCGAAGCGTACCTGGCGCCGGGCAAGCGCACCGACCGTACGCTTACCCCCAAGGCCGACGACGTCGATGGGGGTGGCAACTACCATCTCATCCTGCTGGTGCAAAACCGCCAGGGTTATCAGAACCTTTGCCGCCTGCTGACGGCGGCCTATCGCGAGGGCTTGTACTACAAGCCGCGCATCGACAAGGAAATTCTGGCCGAATGGTCGGAAGGGCTGATCGCGTTGTCAGGCTGCCTGTCGGGCGAATTGGCGCGCGCGTTGCGCGCCGGTCATACCGAGCGCGCGCTGGAAGTGGCGCGCTGGTACGCGCGGATTTTTCCGGGCCGTTTTTATATCGAGCTGCAAGATAACAAACTGCACGGCCCTTATAATGAAGCGTTACTTGAGATTGCGCGCCGAGTCGGTTTGCCCGTCGTAGCCACCAACGATTGCCACTACCTCCATCGTGAGGACGCTCGTGCCCACGAAGTCTTGCTGTGCATTCAGACCGGCAAGACCCTGGCCGACGAAAGTCGTTGGCGCTTCGACACCGACGAACTCTACGTCAAGACCCCGGCGGAGATGGCGGCGGCGTTTTCCGAGCTACCCGAGGCGCTTGCCAACAGCCTGGAGATCGCGCGGCAGGTGGATTTTGAATTCGAGTTTGGCAAGTTCCATTTTCCTCGCTACGAGGCTCCCGCCGAGCGGAATCTGGACGAGCTGTTGGAGGAGCGCACGCGCGAGGGACTGAAACGACGACTGCAAGCCATTAAAGCGCGGCGCGGCGCGGTGGACGAAGCTCCGTACTGGGCCCGACTGGAGCGCGAGTTGCCGGTGATTCGCGAGATGGGCTTCTCGGGCTATATGCTGATCGTCACGGACTTTATCGACTTCGCACGCAAGCGCGGGATACCGGTGGGGCCAGGGCGAGGCTCGGTGGTCGGCAGCCTGGTGTCTTATGCGCTGTACATCACGGAACTGGATCCGATCGAGCATAAGCTGTTGTTTGAGCGTTGGCTCAATCCGGGGCGCAAGTCGATGCCCGATATCGATGTGGATTTCTGTTTCGAACGGCGCGACCAGGTGATCGATTATGTGCGGGCCAAATACGGCGAGGATCGAGTGGCCCAGATCATCACGTTCGGCACGATCAAGGGCAAACAGGCGATTCGCGACGTGGGCCGGGTGCTGGGGCTTTCGTTCGCCGAGACCGATCGGATCGTCAAGCTTTATCCCGCGCCCAAGCAGGGGCGAGATTTCCCCTTGGAAGAGGCGTTAAAGATGGAGCCGCGGCTGCGCGAAGAGCGCGAGCGCCATCCCGAGCTGTTTGAGTTCGCCTTCAAACTAGAGGGGCTGCTGCGGCATGCCTCGCGCCATGCCGCCGGGGTAGTGATCGCCGATCGCCCGCTGGAAGAGATGGTTCCGCTGTACGCCGACAAGGAGCGCAGCGAAGGGGCGCCGGCGATCACCCAGTACTCGATGAAGTACATCGAGGACATCGGGCTTATCAAGTTTGACTTCCTGGCGCTCAAGAACCTGACGATGATTCGGGACACGCTGCAGCTGATCGTCGAGAACGGCAAGCCGGCGCTGGAGTTAGAGCGGATGCCGCTGGACGATCCCGACACCTATCGAGTTTTGGCGCGTGGCGACACGGTGGGCGTGTTCCAGATGGAGAGTTCGGGCTTTCGCCGCTTCCTGACTGACCTCAAGCCCTCCAATTTCGAGGACGTAATCGCCGCGATTTCACTGTTCCGACCCGGCACGCTGGACGCCGGAATGGTCGAGCCGTATATCGAGCGTAAACATGGCCGGGAGGCGGTCAAGTACCCGCATCCGCTGCTCGAGGAGGTGCTGAAGGACACCTACGGCGTGATCATCTATCAGGAACAGGTGATGCGGGTGGCGCAGGCGCTGGCGGGCTACAGTCTGGAGCAGGCCGACATTTTGCGCGCCGCGATGGGCAAAAAGAAAAAAGATGTGATGGAGCAGGAGCGCGCGCGCTTTATCGAGGGGGCACGCGCCAACGGTGTGGATGCGGCCACCGCGCAAAGCATTTTCGAACAGATCGAGACCTTCGCCTCCTACGGTTTCAACCGCTCGCACGCGGCGGCCTACGCCTTGACCACCTACACCACCGCTTACCTTAAAGCCCATTATCCGCAGGAATTCATGGCCGCCCTGACCTCGTTGGAAATGGACGACGTCGACAAGACCTACAAGAATATCGCGGCGTTGCGCGAAATGGGGATAAAGCTACTGCCTCCTGACGTCAACCAAAGCCGGCTCAAGTTCACGGTGGCGCCGGAGGGGATTCGGTTCGGGTTGGGCGCGATTCGCGGGGTGGGCCAGAAGGCGGCCGAGGCGATAATCGCGGCGCGCGAGGCGGGAGGGCCGTTCACCAGCTTGTCCGAGCTATGCGTGCGAGTTGATCCGCAGCAGGTCAATCGCAGGGTGTTGGAGGGGCTGGTCAAATGCGGGGCGTTCGATTCCACCGGCAGCGAACGGGCCGAGAGCGTGGCCGAGATCGACGAAGCTCTGCGGGCAGCCCAACGCCAGGGTGAGGCGGTTGCGGCCAACCAGATGGGGTTGTTCGGCAGTTTGCCGGTCAGTGCGCGGGCCCCACGTCATGCGGTGAAGCCGTGGACGGTCAAAGAGCGGCTGGCGGCGGAGAAAGAGGCGTTGGGCTTTTACGTCACCGGCCATCCGCTGGACAAGTACGAGCGTGACATTCGCCGCTTGACCGACCTTACCTGCGCAGATTTGGCCAGCGTACCCGATGGCAAGCAGGTCGCGGTGGTGGGCGTGGTGCAATCGCTCAAGCTCAAGAACAACAAGCAGGGCAAGCGCTACGCCACCTTCACCTTGGAAGACCTTCAAGGGGCGGTTGAGATTATCGCCTGGCCCGAGACTTATCAGCGCAACGAAGCGGCGATCCACTGCGGCGAGCCGGTAGTGGCACGCGGCAAGCTGGATATCGGCGAGGAGCGTGCACAAATCCTACTGGACGAGCTCAAACCCCTGACCCAGGCCCTGGCTGAGAGCGTGCGTGAGGTGCACATCCGAGCGCCCAAGGCGCGCCTGGAGAGCGCGGCCTCGCGCTCGGGGTTCCGCGCGCTGCTAGCGCGTCACGGCGGAGCCTGTCCGATATATCTGCATTTGGAGCTGGATGCGGTGCGGGAAGCGGTGTTTTTGCTTGGCAATGACTTTCGAGTCGCGCCGACCGAAAGCTTTGTCGGCGAAGTGGAACAGTTGCTGGCACCCGGCGCGGTGCAATTGCGCGGTCAACAAACTGGCTCCCCTTCGGTGGCACCGCTCTGATAGGATGCGACTGAGTGAACCTATCGTCTGAAGGAGGGTTTCTGCCCGACCAAGCATTAGCAAGAGGCCACGAACGGGCCATTTTGGTGGGCGTGGCGGTGGCAGGTGATGCTCGCGGCGCAGCCCAGGATTTGCTGTTGGAACTGGGTGAACTGGCGCAAAGCGCTGGTGCGACAGTGGCAGGAAAGCTGTTTCAGAGCCTCAAGGAGATCGATCCACGCACCCTGATCGGCGCCGGCAAGGTGAGGGAATTGCGCGACTTGGCCAACGAGCGCGCAGCTAACCTGGTAATATTCGATCAGAGCCTCTCCCCGGCCCAGGCGCGCAACCTGGAGCGCGAACTCAATGTGCGTGTGATAGATCGCACGCAGCTAATCTTGGATATTTTCGCGCAAAGGGCGCGCACTCAGGCGGGCAAGCTACAAGTCGAAGTTGCTCAACTGAGCTATCTGCAGCCTCGCTTGACGCGGCAATGGACCCATCTGTCGCGATTAGGTGGGGGCGCGATCGGCAGTCGCGGACCGGGCGAGACCCAGCTGGAAATAGATCGACGCCGGTTGAGCGAGCGGCTGGTGCGCTTGCGCCGACGACTGAAGGAAGTAGCGCGGACCCGTGCCTTGCAGCGTCAACGCCGCCTGGATGTGCCCTATCCCGCAGTGGCCCTGGTGGGTTACACCAACTCGGGCAAATCTACCTTGATGAATGCGCTTACGAGCGCGCAGGTCGAGGTCGCCAATCGGCCGTTCTCGACACTGGATCCGACCATTCGGCGTCTGAAACTCCCCGGCGGTAGCAGCGTGATGCTCAGCGATACCGTGGGCTTTGTCGATCGCCTGCCCCATCTGCTGATCGAGGCCTTCAAGGCCACCCTGGAAGAAGTGCGCACGGCCAATCTGCTGCTTCACGTGGTGGATGGCAATTCGCCGCGCCTAAGCGAGCAGATTGAGGTGGTCGAAGGGGTGCTCGATGAGATCGGGGCGGGTACGACCCCGCGTCTGATGGTTTTCAACAAGGCCGACTTGGGAGCGGTTACGACGCCGTGGCTGTACCGGGAGCAGGCGGTTTCGATCAGCGCGCTGAGCGGGCAGGGGATTGACGATCTGCGAGCGTTGGTGGCGAGATTCTTCACCCGCTTGAGCGAGGAAGTAGAGGTGACGCTACCTGTCAGTCGAGGCGATCTGGTGGCGGCAGCACGCCGTGAAGGCAAGGTGCTGAGCGAAGAGTATGACGCCACGGGAGTGCGGATGCGGGCGCTGGTCACCCATTCGATGGCCGGGCGGCTGCGCAAGGCGGCGGGTCAGGCGGCAAGCTAGGAGGAGCGTGACTTCCAAGGCTCCATTGGTGCGCGCACAAGCCACGGCCGGCGGAGTAGCGCTAAGCCGCAAGTTGCTGAATCTACCCAACTTCCTGACCTTTTGCAGGATTCTGGCTATTCCCTTCTTCCTGGCTCTGTTGGAAAAGCGACGCTTGGAAGCGGCACTGATCCTGTTTCTGGCAGCTGCACTGACCGATGGCCTAGACGGGACCCTGGCGCGTTGGGGCGGCTCGCGTACCGAGCTGGGTGCCTTTCTTGATCCCTTTGCAGACAAGCTCCTACTCCTCAGCTCCTTTGTGGTACTGGCGATCGAACGGTTGATTCCGGGCTGGTTGCTTGGTGCCGTGGTCTTGCGCGACGTTGTGGTGGTCTTCGGCTATCTGATGGTCGCGTTTTTCATTGGAGAGCGCATTCCGGTACGGCCCAGCTATGCGGGCAAAATATGCACGGTGCTGGAATTGGGTTGTATCGTGGCGGCTCTGCTAGAATGGCCGCTGAGTGCACATCACCGGGTGCCCTGGCATGTTTTGATTTATGCCACGGTCTGCATGACCGCGCTCTCGGGCTTGCAGTACGTCTATCGCGGGCTGAGTATCCTTAACAGCCGCGAGCCGCAGATGTTTTCCTAACGCCGGCCGCCGAAAAAATCTTCACAAGCAGTTGTGAAAACTGCGGTTGGCTTAGATCGGACGCCGCTTGACGTAATCGATTGGCGTCGAAGATTTTGTATTCCTAGCCCACTCTAGTGCAGAGCGGGCAATCGCCGCTCGCTGAATTTGGCAACCGGCGTGACGCGTAAGCAACAAGGATGCCGCCGCTGCGCTTGGCGCCGCGCTTGTCGGGGCCACATTCAGTCCTGACGGAGCAAAAGAGCGCGGATAAAGCGTGGGTCTGGCGGCGTGGCGGCGGGTAATTCGGTTAACTCGTCCTCGAGCAGGCTCAAACAGGAATTGATGTAGGGTGCGCTGCGCTTAGCGGTGGCGGCGTCGAGATGGGCGGTCACACTTTCGTTAACCAGGGCGCGAAAGCCGGCTGCCAGGTGGGCGGGCTGATCACCGGTCATAATCCGGTTACGCACCACACCCAAGCGGGAGGCGAGGATGGGTTGGGGTGACAGGCGGCCGTCCAAGGCCTGATTGACCAAGGCGGTGAGCAGGAGTTGGCTCAGCCGGATGTCGCGGCCGGCGGTTTGAGCGCGAAAATTGGCCGCGGCGAGGTCGACCGCGAGCAGCCGGGAGAAGAGCGCGGGGAGCTGTTCGAGCTGTTCCAGGATACCGTGAGCAGTATGTAGATCGCGCATGTCGCGGAAGTCGCGCAGCACGACCGCGCCCTCGCCGTCGAGCCCCGAGAAGTAGAGCGGAGCAGGCCGCAGAAAACCTTCCAGCGCCTCGCGGTAGGGGGAATCCAGATACGGCACGCTGGTGATTTTGCCGGGAGTCAGGCCCAAGGCGCGCAGCAAAGCCTCGGCACGCTTGCGCAGGTCGATAGTAAGGCTGAGCCCCAGGCGGAAGAGCAGATGGAGATGGGTATTGCGCAGGTAGTCGATCGCGGTGCGCAAATCACCGCCGGCTAGGTGTTCGAGGCTGAGATTGAGATAATGGTGAGTGGATTCGACTGCCAGGCGCACCGCCTCGGCGTCGCCGAAGTCGATATTGCGGGCGACCAGCACCTGGTTGGTGACCAGCGCGATTTCGGTGCGGATCTGGCGCTTGCCCTGAGCGGCGAAGCCAGCCGTCAGAGCGGCGTTGAAGAGCGACCCATCGGCAGTGCCGGGCGCCACCATCGCGGTGTCCAAGGCCTCGGACTCCAAGGTGTCGCCCTCGCGATCGGGTGGGGCGTAGTCATGTCGTAAGCGCTCGAACTGGGCCGGGTCGATGTAGGCGAAGACGCGCTGGGCCTCGAAAAAATCGGGAAAGCCGCGGTCGTTGAGGCGGGCGCGGCGGAACTGATAGGCCTGTTCTTCCAGTTCGGCGTCAATACCCCAGTAAACTTCGTCCAACAGATTGCTGAAGTAATCGTAGTCGCGCTCGAAGGCCTCTTCGAGAAATTCCTGAAGCAGAGGTAGGATGTTGTCGTGGCGGATAAATTCCACCGCGTATTGCTCGTCGAAGCGTACTACTTGCTCAGAGGGAAGATCGAATTCGCTACGGTTTTCGTCGAGGCGATGGACCCGCAAATAGCGGCGCAGAAGCAGTGCCACCAGCTCCAGATCCAGTTCCATCACGGCTTCGGCCAGATGACGGCGGCCGCCCTCGGCCATCGCTTCGATCCATTCGCGCATGCGGGCGAAATTAACCCGGTCCTTGTTCCAGCAGTCGAGATCGAACAGGCCTTTGACCTGCTCGGGCGCGGCCAAGCCAAGCAGATCGCCGGCATCGGCGCTGCCAATTTCCTTGAGCGTATAGAAAAGCGTTTCGGGGGCGAAGGAGCGCACCAGCTGCTCGGCTTCGGGCGCTGACAGAATGAGGTCGCGCTTGTGGCGAGCGGGCAAGCCGTAGAGAAAATCCAGCTTGTCCTGGAAGGGCAGGTGAAGAAATTCCGATTCGCCGCGTATCGACATAAACCATCCACACCGCGCCCGCGGTAGGCCAGTTGGTAGCAGCCAAACTCTTCGTGGCCCGCATTCCTCCTAATCCACCCCGGTCAGGGCAAAAAGATAAGGAGGAAGAAGCCATTTTGCAGGTCGAGAGCCCCACGCCAAGGGGCGCTTTCAAGCGTACGGTCGCCCCGGACGGGGTTTCTCGGCATCCTGTGAGGGCAAGATACGCTCGCGCTCCGAACCTGATCAAGTCAACCTTGCAACTTCTCAAGACATCAAAACACTTGACAGCCGCATCGGCAATCAGACGCACCGAGCGGGAAAACATGATAAATTTACGTGATGACGCCTTGGGAAAAATGTCGCCGATGAGCGCCAGCCCGACCCGCCTGCCTCGAACTTGCGTACTTAGTATCGCCGGAAGCGATCCGAGCGCGGGGGGCGGCGCCCAGGCGGATCTAAAAACCCTGAGCTCGCTTGCAGTCTATGGCTTGTCGGTAATTACTCTGATCACAGCCCAGGATAGTGATCGGGTCTATACTTGGGCATCGGTTGAGCCGCAGTTGGTTAGGGCTCAGATAGAAGCCGCGGTTGGACAGTGTGCCGTGAGTGCAGTCAAACTCGGTGCCTTGGGTAATGCGGCGGTAGTCGAGGTGGTGGCGCGCGCGCTGGAGGAACAAGCGCTGGGGCCGATCGTCCTAGATCCGGTGCTGGTCTCGAGCAGCGGGATGCGGCTTAGCGAACCCGCAGGCGAAACCATTATGCGCGAGCGCCTGCTGCCACTGACGACGATCCTTACGCCCAATCTCGCCGAAGCCGAGTTGCTCAGCGCAGTGCCGGTGAGTGACATGGCAGGAATGCGCCGGGCGGCGCGGGTGCTTCATGAGATGGGGCCACACGCAATCGTGATCAAGGGGGGCCATCTGGGGGGCGAGCAGCCTGCGCTTGACCTGTACTTCGATGGCAAAAGCTTTCACGAGCTGAGTGCACTGCGGGTGCCAGGAGTCGATCCTCACGGTACGGGCTGCGCGTTTTCAGCGGCAATTGCGGCCTACCTGGCGCGCGGCGCGGATGGGTTGGAAGCGGTGCAGCAAGCTAAACAGTATATCAGTCGCGCGATCGCCTACAGCTTCTCCCTGGGCGGGCGGCGCGCGATGCTGGACCACGAGCGGGCCGGGCGCGAGCGGAGCTGAAGATCCGGCTCGGCGGACTGCGCCACGGCTAGCGGGCGTGATAGCCTGCAGGTATGGCCATCCGAGAGGAAGCTCTTATTGTCGGAGCGGGAATTATCGGCAGCGCGTTGGCGATGGCCTTGGGCGAACGGGGGATGAGCTGCTTGGTAATCGACGTCGATTTGGCGGGGCGGCTGAGCTCGAGCGAAAAAAACGCCGGTGGGGTGCGCGCGACTTGGTGGCAACCGGTCAATATCGCGCTGTGCCGGGCGTCGATCGAGTATTACGAAAAAATCGCGAGTGAGGTAGGTTTCCGGCAAAGGGGCTACCTGTGGCTGTACGACGAGCGGACCTTTAGCAAGGCGTGTGCGCATCTGACGCTACAGCGCGAGCTGGGCCATCCGATCCAGACCCTGACCGCGGCGCAGGTGACGCAGCGGGTACCGGAAATCGATCGAGTGGAGGGGATCGCGGGCGCGACCTTCTCGCCGCGTGACGGACTGATCAATTCCAACCTGTTGAAGGAGCATTACCGCGCGCGCTCGCGGGCTTTGGGAGCGCGCTACCTGGATCGGATGTTCGTGGAGAACATCGCGCTTGAAGGCGACGAGGTACGGGTTGAATGCTGGCAGGCAGCGCAGCCGCTGTCCGACGCTGATCTGAGTCGCTTGCTGGCGCCCCAGGGCAGGCCGCAGGAGCCGGCGGGGCGCAAAATTGAGTTGCGCGCCGAGCGGCTGATTATCGCAGCGGGTGCGTGGTCGCCCCAGCTTTTGAAGTTGTTGGGTGTGGAGACTCCCAGCGAAGCGGTGCGCCGCCAAGTCTGCCTGATTGATAATCGACTCACCGATTTGGCGGCGTACGGCATGATCGTGGATACCTCGGGCCTGTATTTTCACAACGAAGGAACCCATATTCTGGCCGGCTACTCGCCGCCTGAGGAACCGGCGGGCTACTCCTTTCGCTACGATGGCGAGGAGTTTTTTATGGGCGAGATCTGGCCGCGGCTGTACGCCCGCATGAGTTGCTGCGAACGGCTACGACATGTAGGCGGGTGGGCGGGCCTGTACGCCGTCAGTCCCGACCGCAGTGCGATTGTCGGCCCGGTCTGCGCACGGGTCTATGAGGCGCACTCGTTCAGCGGGCGCGGCGTGATGCAATCCTGGGGCGCGGCACAGGCGATAGCCGAACTAATCGTGCGTGGCAGTTACGGGGCGCTGGACGCAAGCGCGCTGACGCGTGCGCGCTTCACTTTAGGCCACTTGGTACCGGAGGAGCTCCACATATAGAATCGATGAGCCAGCCGGTCGGTTTACGCCAGGGAGCTGGGAGGGGCGATGTTCGGTTCCATCCAAGAAGTTATTGAACGCTTTGCCGGCGCCGGCTATATCGCCAGCGCTCGTTTGGCCACCGTGGTCTATTTGGCGGCAGGCTTGGAAAAACCGATTTTGGTCGAAGGTCCGGCCGGAGTAGGCAAGACCGAATTGGCCAAAGTGCTGGCGCGCGCGTTGGCCCGCCCGCTAATACGCCTGCAATGTTACGAGGGGCTGGATGAAAGCAAGGCTTTGTACGAATGGGAATACGCCAAGCAACTGCTCTACACTCAGATTCTTAAGGACAAGACCGGCGAGATTGTGGCCGGTGCGAGCGGGCTGGCCGAGGCGGTAGAGCGGATCGCGGCCCAGGACGAAGTATTCTTCTCCCCACACTTCATTGTGCCACGACCGCTTTTGCGGGCGGTGCGCTCTGAGCAGCCGGTGGTGCTGCTGATCGACGAGATTGACAAAGCCGACAGCGAGTTCGAGGCTTTTTTGCTCGAGCTACTGTCCGATTTTCAAGTCACCATACCAGAGCTGGGCACTCTGCGAGCGCGCCATATCCCCTTGGTGGTGCTGACTTCCAACAACGCGCGCGAAATGTCCGACGCGCTCAAGCGCCGCTGCCTGCACCTATATATCGACTTTCCCAGCGCCGAGCTGGAATTGCGCATCGTCAAGCTCAAGGCGCCGGGCGCGGCGGAGGGTTTGAGCCGGCAGGTGGTTCAGATGGTGCAGGGGCTACGTAAGCTGGAGCTCAAGAAGCTGCCGGGTATCAGCGAGACCCTGGATTGGATTCGCGCGCTGACCCTGCTCAATGTGAACTCTCTAGACGAAGGGCTGGTAGCGGAGACCCTCGATACGATCGTCAAGTACGAGGGGGACGTGCGCAAGGCCCAGCATGAACTCAAGTCTTACTTGGAGCGGGCGCGAGCGGGACGCAGCGAAGGTAGCGACGACAAGGATTTGCTCAACTAGAGGCCACGGAAAAAAAGTCCTCGCAGTCGGGTGCCCCTCTTATCTCCCTTTACGAAAGCAGAATGGGGAAAGCGGCCAGGTTTTATGCAAAGAGCTGTTTTAAGCAGCGTGACAATCCCGCCCAGAATGGCTGTTTCGACACCCTGTTGCTAGAGCGGCGGCGCTGCCATGGAAGACAAACTGGTTGAGTTTGCCGGTCTGCTGCGTCGCAATGGTGTCCGCGTCTCGGTGAGCGAGCTTATCGAAGCGGTCCGCGCTTGTGCGCTGGTGGGAGTTGGAGAGCGAGAGCTGTTCCGGGAGGCGCTGCGCGCCACGATGGTCAAGCGCGCGATTGATGAACCGCTATTCGACCAATTCTTTGAACTGTATTTTGGCGGGTTGGGTGGAGTCATCAAAAGTGCCGCGGAGGCGGCGCGGCCAGCTACGGCCCAAGGCGAGCGCGAGTTTCAGGAATTCCTGGAGCAGATTGAGCAACTGCTGGCTCGGTACCGCGCGGACCTGCCGGAGTTGGGATGGGCACTGTTGCGCGACGATAGCGGGCGGGTGGAAAAGCTGCTGCGCCAAGCAGTCACCCGCATCGCGCTGGAGCGCGCGGAAGGAGCGGATCAATTAGCGCATCTAGGGGCGGCGTTGTCCGGGGCGTTGGGAATCGAGCAGTTGCGTCTGGCGTTGGCGAGAATGGTGGCACGGTTGGAAGGGGTGGATGGGCGGGCGCAGTGGGAGGAATATGTCGGCCGGCGAATGCGGGCGCTAGAGGAAATAATCGGTCGCTACGTCAGCGGCGAATGGGCGCGGCGCGAGCCCCACGGCAGCGAGCGCTTGCGGCTACGGCAATTGGCCGAGAAAAGTTTCGCCTATCTGACCGACGAGGAGTTGGCGGAGATGAATGCCGCGGTTACCCGTCTGGCCCAACGCCTACGCAATGTGGTGGCGCTACGGCGACGGCGGGCGCGGCGAACACGTTTTGACAGTCAGCGCACCTTGCGGCGCAACCTAAGCCGGGGTGGGGTTCCTTTTGAGTTAGTGTTCAGCCGGCGTCGGCGCGAGCGGCCACAAATCGTGGTGCTGTGCGATATTTCGGACTCGGTGCGCAATGTCTCCCGTTTCATGTTGCATTTTGTCCACGCTCTGCAGGATCTCTATTCGCGGGTGCGTAGCTTTGTGTTTGTCGCGGAAATCGGCGAAGTCACCGCCTACTTTCGCGATCACCAACCGCAAGAGGCAATGGCGGCGGCGCTGAGCGGCGAGATCATCAATGTATACGCCCATTCCAACTTCGGGCGCGCATTCAAGCTCTTCGTGGAAGGGCATCTGGAGGCGATTACTCGCAAGACCACGGTGATCGTGCTGGGCGATGCGCGCAACAATTACAATGCCGTCAACGATTGGTGTTTGCGCGAGGTGCGCCGGCGCGCCCGCCAACTCATCTGGCTCAACCCGGAGAGCCACCATACCTGGGGCTTTGGCGACAGCGAGATGGCGCGCTATGGGCAATGGTGCGACGTGGTTCAGGAATGTCGTAATCTCAACCAGCTGTACCGCGTGGTCGACCGTTTAGTGGCCGCCTGAGCGCCGTTGGCACGTCCGCTTGGTTGACGGTCGGCGGAGGTTTGGTCCACAATGACGCTAGACTGGGAAGAGTGCTCAGGTTGTCGCAGGTTAGATCATGGCCGGCCATAGAGAAGATTTCATTTTAATGACGGTTGGCGCCTTGACGCTGGATCCGACCACCAAGACGCCCATCGTGGTCCTCAAGGATCCGGACAACAAGCTGAACCTGCCGATTTGGATTGGCTTGTTGGAAGCAGCGTCGATGGCCACCGAGCTGGAAGGAATCAAGCCGCAGCGCCCGATGACTCACGACCTGCTGCGCAATCTGCTCAGCGAACTTGGGGGCAGCGTGGACGCAGTGGAGGTCACCGAGCTGCGCGATAACACCTATTTCGCGCACATCCTGATCAAGACTCGCGAGGGGCGGGTCGTAGAAGTGGATTCGCGTCCCAGCGATGCGATTTCCCTGGCCCTGCGCACCAAGTCTCCGATCTATGTAGCCAAAAAGGTGCTCGAGGTATCCAGCGAGCTGCAGCAACCCAATGTCGAGGGCGACTCCAAAGATCGCAATCTGGCCGGAGTGGCACGTGACAAGTGGGCGGAGATTCTGGAAAAGATGTCGCCCGAGGACTTCAAGTATAAGATGTAGCTTACTGGCGCCGGTGCCGCAGCGGCCCGGCGGCTAACCTCATGCCGTCAAGCAGCAAAACTCAACGCCACCACATCAGTCGCAAAGAACTCAAGCAGCCCGACGAATTCATGGTGTTTGCCAGCGAGGTCCAGGACTTCGTGGCGCGCCATATCCAAAAAGTAGCATTGGGAGCGGCCGTGCTGGCGGTTCTGGCGGCGAGCGGGTTTGCGGTTTACCATTATCAGCAAGTACGCACGGCGCGCGCGGCACAGCTGTTTTACGCCGGTTTCCATGCTTTGGATGGGAAGCAGTATAGCCAAGCCGAAGCGATTTTCTCGCAACTTGCGGCGCAGCGCTCCCACAGCGAGATCGGTCGACTGGCCAACTTGTACCTGGGGCTGACCTATTTAAAAGCAGGAAAATTGGCCCAGGCACGCGATAAGCTCGTCAATTATGCTGACCAAGGGACGATATCTTCTTTCCGCCAGCTCGCGTTGCTCAACCTGGGCGTAGTGTACGAGCAGATGGGGAACCTATCCGGCGCACAGCAGGCTTATAGCGCCGCGGCCAATCTTAGCGGCCCGGCCGCCGTCGATGCGCGGTTAGCGCAAGCCCGCGTGCTGGCGGCGCAGGGTAAGAGACAGGCTGCAATCGGCGCCTACGACGCCTTCTTAGCCAGCTCGCCCGAGCCCAGCCAACGCCAGCAAGCGGTTGCCGGTTTGGCGCAACTGGGCGCGCAGGCTCCGGCGCCGTTTCCACCGCAGCCTTTTCCCTCCGCGCCCTGAACGCGTTAACCGCGCCGATTCAGGAGCCCTTGGTGCCAAGGGCGGAATCAATCACGAAATCGAAGGTCGCGGCGTCGCGGTCGCCAATTACCGGGATGCCGTTGACGAAGAAGCTTGGGGTGGAAGCAATGTGGATTCGCTGCCCGTCGGCGACGTCCTGCTCGACCTGGTTTTCGGCCTGAGCGCCCATGACGCAGGCGTGCATGATCTGGGGATCGAGCTGATGGTCGCTGACGAAACGATCGAGGTGCTGGGAAAAATTATCGGCGTTAATGGAGGATTGATCACGGTAAATGTCGTGGACGTAGTCCCAAAAGGCCGCAGGATTTTGTTCGCGCACGCATTCTCCCGCGATCGCCGCAGGCTGGGCCCAGGCGTGGCCGCGCAGCGGAAAATTCTTGAAGATCAAGCGGACTTTGCCGCTA
>Ga0070737_10001277_pt1 | contig 37408 bp, 28 predicted proteins | sample Coa_R1_10_FD_66438 | JGI IMG/M metagenome (GOLD analysis project Ga0070737, IMG submission 66438) | Surface soil microbial communities from Centralia Pennsylvania, which are recovering from an underground coalmine fire - Coalmine... | ecosystem: Environmental > Terrestrial > Soil > Unclassified... | reverse complement strand
CGGCCCAGCTCGCCACGATGGCGCGGGTGGCCCGCAGGTCCATCACGCTGGTCAAGAACGCGGGCGGCCTCCTGCCGCTGCGCCCAGGGTCCGGCGAGCACGTTCTCGTGACCGGCTGGGGCTACAGTTCTACCGCGACGCTGGCAGCCGACCTGGCCGGCCACGGGGTGAGCACGACCCGGGTCTGGACGGGCTCGGCACCGGACCCGGCGGCCATCCAGTCGGCAGTCACCGCGGCCCGCCAGTCGGACGTGGTGGTGGTGACGACAGAGGACGCCTGGGGCGACCCCGGGCAGCAGCAGCTCGTCAGGGAGCTGCAGGGCACCGGCAGGCCCGTCATCGTCGTCGCGCTGGGCACTCCGTACGATGCCGCCTACACCACCGAGGCTCCCGCGTTCCTCGCCGCCTACGGCTTCCAGCCGGACACCCTGACGGCCGTCGCCAATGCCCTGTTCGGCACGAACCCGCTGGGACGCCTGCCGGTCACGGTGCGGAACCCGGCTTCCGGCACGGCCGTGTACCCGCGGGGCTGGGGGCTGCACTACAGCTCCGGCCGGTAACGGCGGCAGCGGCCCGGCCATGCGACGGGCCGGCCGCGCGGCGAGGCCAGCGCGGCCGGCCCAGGGCCCTCACTCTGACTTCTCGAGGACGCCCTCGATCTCGAGGTTGATGGTGACCTTCTCGCTGACGGCCACGCCGCCGCCCGGGATCGGCCCGTTGTAGCTGACCCCGAAGTCGTTCCTGTTGATCTCGCCGGTGGCGGAGAACCCGGCCCGCGTGCCGCCGTAGGCGTCGGGGCCGAAGCCGTTCACCTCCAGCTTCAGCGTCACTGGCCGGGTAACGCCGCGCAGGCTGAGGTCGCCGTCGAGGAGGAAGCCGTCACCGTCCTGGCGGACGCCCGTGGACTGGAACGTCATGATGGGATGCTGCTCGACGTGGAGGAAGTCCGCACTGCGGATGTGGTTGTCGCGGTCCTCGGACCCCGTGTTCACCGAGGACAGGTCGATGGTGGCCGTCACGCTCGACTGCAGCGGGTCGGGGGCCGTCACGATCGTGCCCTCGAACTTGTCGAAGCGGCCCCGCACCTTGCTGACCATCATGTGACGGACGGTGAACGACACCTCCGAGTGGACGGGATCGATCGTCCACGTTCCCGCCCGGTACCCGGGGATGTCGGCGGCGGTTATGCTCACCTGCTTCTCCTTTCCTTGCCACTGAGTTCCTGATCGTGTCTCGGTTCTCTAAAGTAACCGAAAGATAGTTGAAAATGCAAGTTTTAACGAAGGAGGTCGTTACAGGTAACCTGGTTACATGGAGGGAACCAGGGATCGGGAGCCGACGGCAGGCTGCGCGCCTGGCTCGCTGCCCCCGGTGTCCCGCTGCCGGGCACGGGAAATCCTCAACCGCGTCGGCGACAAGTGGTCCGTCTACGTGATCGGCTGCCTGGGCGAGGGAACCCGGCGGTTCAGCGAGCTGCGCCGCGGCATCGACGGCATAACCCCGCGGATGCTCACCGTTACGCTGCGCGGGCTGGAGCGGGACGGCATCGTCAGGCGCACCATGTACCCCGTCATCCCCCCGCGGGTCGAGTACGAGCTCACGCCGATGGGGAAGACGCTGCAGGAGACGATCGGGCAGCTCATCAACTGGGCCGACAGCCACCTCGCCGAGATCGAGGCGGCGCGGGCGGACTACGACGTGAGGAACGCCCCGCTGCGGGATCACGAGCACGGCTGAGCAGCCGCACGGCGCATGGCTGAGCGGGGCCGCACGCCGTACGGCTGGCCGGCCGCACCGGCGCCTCACCCCGCTGCCACGGGTGCCCCGGGAACGGCCAGCCCGCCCCGGCCGGCATATGCCTGCCCGCTGCTGGCGCGGACGATCAGCTCCGGTGTGAAGACGAGACGCCGGTGCTTGTGGTCGGCCAGCCGGTCCGCCTCGTCGAGCAGGAGCTCGGCGGCCGCCCAGCCGAGCTGGTACTTGGGCTGGCGGACGGACGTCAGCGGGACCGCCGAGTCGGCGGCGAAGTCGATGTCGTCGTACCCGACGACCGCGAGATCGCCGGGCACCCGCATCCCTGCCTGGCTGAGCCCGCGTATCAGGCCGAGGGCGAGCAGGTCGTTCGTGCAGAACGCGGCGGTCGGCGGCGTGCCGCCGGCCAGCAGCTCATGGCACGCGGCAGCGCCCGCGCGCGCGTTCATGGCGCGCACCGTCACCTCGGCCAGGACCCTGGCGGGGTCAAGGCCGGCCTTCACGACGGCGCGGTAGGCGCCGCGGCGCCGGTCGGCGCACTGACGGATCGTCACGGGGCCGTTGACGAGCGCGATGCGCCGATGGCCGAGGCCGAGCAGGTGGGCCACTGCGATCTCGCCACCGGTCCGGTCGTCGACGGCGACCGAGCACTGCCCCGCGGTGCCAGGCCGGTCCAGCAGCACCACCGGGGTGCCGCGGTCACGCATGCGCTTGAGCGCGGCCGCGCTGCCGCGGACCGGCGTGATGAGGACGCCGCGGACCCGCTGTTCCTCAAGTACCCGCAGGTACCTGCGCTCCTTGTCTTCCGCCTCGTCCGAGTTGCACAAGATCACGGCATACCCCGCGGCCTGCGCGTAGTCCTCGACGCCCCGCGCGACCTCGGTGAAGAACGGGTTCGTGATATCGAGCACGACAAGGCCGAGGCACCGGCTCCGCCCGGCGCGGAGCTGCCTGGCCGATCCGTTCGGTATGAAGCCGAGCTGCTCCATCGCGGCCTCGACCCTGGCGCGCGTCTGCGGGCGGACCAGGCCGGGGTGGTTGAGCACGTTGGACACCGTGCCGACCGCCACGCCGGCCAGGCTCGCCACATCCTTCATGCCGGCCGCCATCAGCCCCTCCATCGGCCCACGATGCGGAGAGCCCCGGCCCCCCGCCTCCGATGCGCTCTAGCCACAGGAACTAAAGGAAACTGTAGGGGATCGCCTAGCTGATGATGGTCATGTCCATGCCCAGCAGGTTGGCCACATGCCGGAGCTGCCCCACCTGGTGCCCGGTGCCGAGGGCCCAGTGATGCCCGACGCCGGATGCCGCCCACGCGTCGCACCACTCCCCCGGGTCACGGCCGACGTCAACACGCGACGTCGTGTTGCCGATCCGCATATGCGGTCCGCTGACCACCGTACCCTCGGCGGCCACCAGGCCGAGCCGCCCGGACGGCCCGGCGGACACGCCGAGCAGGGTGACGGGCCCGTGCCGCACGTCGAACTCGACGGAGACGCCCGCGCCCCGCTTGCCGTGGTAGACGCCGAGTCCCCGCAGGATGGGCCGGCTGTCGCTGATGCCCAGGTGACCGGGGCCGTCATGCCCCATCTCCACCACGCCCGCCGTGAAATCGAGCGCCTGCAGCTCGGTGAACGCACCGCCCGCGCCGAGCCGCTGCAAGATGAGCATGGCCAGGGACGTCCGCAGCTCGTACTCGCCGCACGCGGGGATCCCGTCCGCGGTCAGCAGCGACGCGCCGAGAATCAGCCCCGCCGCCAGTTTCTCGTTGTCGTTGCCGCCGAGGCCCCGGTGATAGTAGGCCAGGCTGTCCAGCCGGAAGTCGCCGGCGAGCCGGCGCAGCGCGACCGCGGCCCGGGCCGACCAGAGCAGGTCGCTGTCGCGGACCGAGCTGTCGATCTCGAACTCCTCCATCGCGCGTTTCCTGACGCCGTCCACCGCGGGATCGTCCGCGCCGGGCAGCCGCGCGGCGATGTCGTCCAGTTCCAGGATCTCCACGTGGCCGCCGAACGATGCGGGGACCGCCCCGATGTCCGTGGCCACGTCGTACATGCCCGGGTAGAGGTGGCCGAGCAGGCCGTGCCGGGCGTCGCGCAGCGACGCCACCACCCCGGCCGCCCGCACCCAGGCGCGGATGCGCGCCCACGCGCGCTCATCACCCAGGTGGCCGGTGACGGACCGGACGGCGATGCCGCAGCGGGCCAGGGCGTTCCCGGCCTCCGGCAGCGCGCAGGAGCCGCAGTAGGACAGCCACCGGCCGGTGTCGATGGTGGCGTGGTCCATCGCAGGGCCCGGCTGGAGGCTGAGCAGCAGCAGCGGGGCACCGCCGCGCTGGGCGACGGGAATCACCATCGACGCGGTCTCGTATGTCGCCAGGTAGTTGATGATCAGGTCGCACCGGGCCGCCCGCAGCCTTTCCGCGGCGGCCGCCGCCTCGGCCGCGTCGGAGACGAACCCGCCGTCCACCACGTCCGCGCCCTCCGCGCGCAGCCGGCCCGCGAGCTCGGCGGTCATCCGCTCCAGCTCGGCGCGCAGGCCGGGGAACTGCGGCCAGTACTCGCCGAGCCCCCCGGCCACCAGCCCGACGCGGGCGACGCGTCCTGTCACCTCAGCTTGCCTCCCGCACACGACCCCGGCCCGCAGACCACACCCTCGTGCCTCAGATCGCCTCCAGCGACTTGCCGCCGGTCCGCGGCCCGAAGATGCCGCCGACCACCAGGTTGTACATGAACATGAGCGCGAGCATCAGGGCGACCATCGAGAACCCGATCGAGCCGGTGATGTCGGCGAGGAAGAAGCTCCATAGGCCGAGGATGACCCGCATCACGGACCACAGGAAGCCCTGGCCAGTGTTGCGCAGCGAGGTGGGGAACAGCTCCACCGACCAGATCCGCTGCAGCGGCCACAGCCCCACGCCCTGCCCGAAGCCGAACAGCAGGATGTTCCCTATCGCGACCCAGATGTTGCTGACCGGGGCGAACGCGATGAGGAAGAACCCGCCGCCGCACAGCGCGGCGGAGATCGCGTAGAGGATGCGCCGGTCGACGCGGTCGTTCAGCGGCATGAAGACGACCACCACCGCGATGATCGCGGAGGCGAACCACAGGATGTCGAGCGCGTCGGAGGTCGCCAGGCTGTGCGCGCCGACGGTCTTGAACAGGGTGGGCTCGAAGAAGCCGTAGGTGCCCGCCGGGATACCCCACAGAACGTAGATGGGCATGATGAAGGCGAGCCTGCGGATGTATTTCCGCTGGAAAAGAGCGCGGTAGCCGGCCGGGGCGGCAGGCTGTGCGGCGGCACCTGCGGCGGTACTGGCAGCAGCCGCCGTGGCATCCTGCGCCGGCGCGGCGTCCCCGCCAGGGCCTGCGCCCGTCGCCGTCCGGCCGGCCGCCGCGTCGCCTGCCCCGGCGGCTGCGGTATAGCCCGCTCCGCCTGGGGCATCGTCAGCGGCCGGAGCGCCGTGCATGAGCGGTTCCCCGGTACCGGGGGTGCCCGCGTCGCGCAGGCTTGCCAGTGCTTGCTCGACGTCATCGTGCCGGCCGGTCTGCAGCGACCAGCGCGGCGACTCGGTGAGCAGCCGCCGCAGCCCGTAGGTGACCAGTGCCACGACGAGCAGGCTCACGAACAGCAGCCGGGCGCCGAGCAGCCCGAGCGGGTGGAACGCCAGCGCGAGCAGCAGGATCACGATCGGGCCCACGTACCAGGCGACGTTGGTCAGGCTCATCAGCATGCCGCGACGCCGGCGCGGCGCGAACTCCGCGATCAGCGACCACGTGGTGGGGACGTCGATGCCGACCGCCAGGCCGAGCAGGATATAGCCGAGGATCAGCATCGGCCCGTTGACGGCGGCGGCCACGATCACCGCACCGAGGGCGTAGATGAGCAGGTCCCAGGCGAAGATGAACTTCCTGCCGAATTTGTCTCCCAGCCGCCCGGCAACCAGCGCGCCGATGCCGGTGGAGATCCCGTTCGAGCTGAACGCGGCGATCAGCGAAACCGTCGTGCTGCCGAAGTGCAGGTACGACGTCCACAGCGGCAGGGCCGCGCCGCCGGCCACGATCGAGCCGGCGTCCAGGTAGTCGCCGAGCGCGGCGATGCCGGTCCAGCGCCAGTGAACGCCGCGCAGCCGGGCCTCGTCGAGGTGCGTCAGCGAGGCGGGCCCGGTACCGCTGGCCGCGTATGCCGGAGATGACACCGCTTCCTCCCCTGTCTGCCAGGCGGAAAATGAAATGTTTCAAGCGGTTTCCCACGAAGCTAGGCCGCCCATGTCCCGGCTGTCAAGCACCCGACCCGGGCGCGGGCCCCGCGAGGCAGTGCCGGGGTCGCTCCGCGGCCGCCCGTACCGCGGCACGGCCCGCCGCTGTCCGGTTCCGGTCAGTCCGTCATTGTTCTGTTGACTTATGTTCAGTTACCGCAAGGATGGGAGCGTCGACGCACAGTCCCGCCACCGCTTCCTGCACGGTGGCGCCGACGGTGGGGAGGAACGCGGTGGTCCGCAGCGGTGCAGCAAGACAGCGAGTGAGAGCCCGCCGGCATGGGCGTGTTCGCGGAGGTGCGGCGGGCGTGGCGCTGCTCGCCGCGTCCGCCGCACTGGCGGCGATGGTCACGCCCGCCGTTCCCGCCTCGGCCGCCGCCGGGCCGGGCGCCGGCCAGGCCGGGACGCCCTGGCCGGCGCACCCCGACTGGCAGCACTACGTCCAGGCGCCCGCGTCCCGGCACGTGACCCCGGTGCGGGTGGTGAGCGCCACCGGCAACGTGACCGATCCCCAGGCGCTCGTGCACCCCGGCCTCGGGCAGACCACGCTGACAAGGACCCGGACCGGGCTGGCTGACAGCGGCCCGGACTCCTGGCCCGCGGGGACCACCGCCAGTGCGTCTTCCTATCACGCGCCGAACTCCGGCGGCACGTATCTTCCGTCCAACGCCCTGGACGGGAACCCGGCGACGTACTGGAACAACGCCAACGCCGGCTCGACCCACAGCTGGCTGGAGATCAGCACCCCGTCGCCGGTCACGCTGCCCGCACTGACCCTGCTGTTCAGCTCCAACGGGGTCCCCGTCGACTTCCAGATCCAGACCTGGGACCCGGCCACCGGGGCGTGGACGACGCAGGTGAGCGTGACCGGCAACAGCGCCACCGAGGTGGCCAAGCTCTTCCCGTCCCCCGTCACCACCCAGCACGTGCGGATCTACATCACGCTGGACCAGGCGACCTCGTACGGCCAGTACAGCCGGATCGCCGAGGTGTACCCGTACTACTCGCCACCGTCGGACATCGTGCTCGACTACGGCAAGGACGTCGGCGGGGTCCCCGAGTTCGACGTCACCGCCGAGACCGGCGACCCGACGCTGGAGGCGGGCTACAGCGAGGCCAAGCAGTTCATCGGCCCGATGGGCGACATGGGGAACTCCGGCCCGTTCGGCTCCGGTGACCCGCACCGGTACGACACCTACCAGGTGACCAAGCCCGGCGTGATCGTCAACCGATTCGTGCAAGGCGGCGAGCGTTACGAGGAGCTGAGCCTCACCACCCCCGGCTCGGTGACGCTCAGCGCGGTGTGGATCTACTTCGAGCCGTTCCTCGGCACGCCGTCGACGTTCAAGGGCTACTTCGTATCGAGCTCGTCGCTGCTCAACAAGCTCTGGTACGACGGCGCCTACACGGTCAACCTGGTGCAGATGCGGCCGGGCACGCCGGGCGGCTACTGGGCCATCCAGAACGGGGCGCTGGACGCCGACGGCGGCGGCACCGGGCTGCTCGCGCGGGGCACGGGCTGGACCGACTACACGATGTCGTTCAGCACCTCGATCGTGTCCAACCAGTCAGGGTGGGTGGTCCGCGCCCAGTCCACGACCACCAAGTACCTGCTGATCCTCGACACGAACAATGACGCGGTCGGCCCGCAGAATGCCCTGCAGGAACTCGTCGATGTCGACGGCACCTATCACACGATCGCGGACGTGCCGCTGCCGTTCACGGTGACCCAGGGAACCTGGTACACGGTGCGGATCGTGGCGTCCGGCAGCCAGGTCACCACGTACATCAACGGCGCGCAGGTCGCCTCGTTCGACGCCACAGGTCTCCCCTCGGGCGTCTCCGCCCTGGCGTCGGGGACGGCCGGCTTCCGCGAGGACAGCGACGGCGAGGAGGCCCAGTTCAAGGACCTGTCCGTCACCGCACCGGACGGCTCGGCCCTGTTCACCTCACCGCTAGACCAGTCCAGCGACCTGGCGGCGTTCCAGGTGCCCGGCACGAACACGCTGCCGGTCGTGCTCGACGGGGCCAAACGGGACCGCGCCGTGTGGGAGGGCGACCTGAGCGTCAGCGGCCCCACGCTCTACTACTCATCGGACGCCACCCGGTACCTGAAGGACTCGCTGAAGCTGCTCGGCAGCTACCAGCTCTCCAGCGGCTTCATCGAAGGCGTGCAGACCCCCGCGACCCCGGTGCACACCGGCCCGCCGATCCCCGGGACCGTGGCCTCGTACTCGGCCTCCTACTCGATGTACTGGGTCGTGAACCTGGCCACCTACTACCAGTTCACCGGGGACAGGGCGTTCGTCCGGCAGGAGTGGCCGATCGTCCAGCGCGAGCTGGCCTGGAACGCCAGCCAGGTGAACAGCCAGGGGCTGTTCGTCACCGATTCCAGTGACGGCTCGAACTGGCACTACACCGACCTGACCGGGGCACAGACCTACGACAACGCCCTCTACTACCGGACACTGCTCGACGCAGCCACCCTCGCCGATGCGTCGGGACAGCACAGCGCCGCAGCGGCCTACCGCGCCCAGGCGGCCGCGCTGAAAAACGCCATCAACACCTACCTGTTCGACCCATCGACCGGCGTCTACAACGTCAGCACCACCCAGACCGGCTACGTTCCCCAGGACGCCAACGTGTACGCGATCCTGTACGGCATCGCGCCGCGGGACAGGGTGGCCGGCATCCTCAAGGCGCTGCAGAGCAAGCTCGCCACCCCCCACGGCGCGCTGGACGTGTCCTCGCCGGCCCCGCCGGGTTACGGGCAGCTCATCGGACCGTTCATGGGCTCCTACGAGCTGTGGGCCATGCTCGCCGCGCACGATACCGCAAGCGCGCTCCAGCTCATGCGGGCCGAATGGGGCCCGATGACGGAGCACGGCCCGGGCGACACGATCTGGGAGACGATGGGCACGGACGGTTCCATCGCCGGCAGCACGAGCCTCGCCCACGGCTGGTCGACCGGGCCGACGTCGGCGTTGTCCGAATACGTGCTCGGTGCACGGCCCGTCACCGCCGGTTACGCGACATGGCTGGTCGAGCCGCACCCGGGCAACCTCACCTGGGCCGAGGGCGCAGCGCCCACCCCGCACGGTGCGCTCACCGTGAAATGGGGCCACCAGGCCACGCAGGGCCGGTTCGGCCTGGATGTGACGGCACCGGCGGGCACCACCGGCACGATCGCGGTCCCCACCTTCGGCCGGCAGGCGGTCATCCACGTCAACGGGAAGCTCGTCTGGGACAACGGAACCTTCCACCCGGTACCCGGCATCACCAATGCCCGGCGCGACGGCAGCGACATCTCCCTCACCGTCAACCCCGCCCGGGCGGCCGGCGGCGGCTTCCTGATCAACGCCAAGGCCACCGGCACGGCCCAGGGCTGACAAATACCCGGTGGCACATTCCAGCATCGCAAAGGAGCTCGTCCATGAGTTCGGCCGGCAATGACTCGGACGCACGGCACGGAGCCGGTCGCCGATCAGTTCTCCGGGTTCTCGGGGCGGCTGGGATCGGGGCCGCAGCATCCCCCCTCCTGTCCGCCACGGCTGCTAATGCGAAGCAGACAGCTAATCCCGCCCTCAGCTCCACGCCTGCCGCATCACCAACAGCGGTGACCATAAATTGGGACAACGTAGCCCGGATATCCAGGACAACGGCCACGCTGCAGGTCGTCGTCAATCCGCTCATAGAGCGGGATTCGCCGATCCACGACAACGTATTCAGGGAACTCAAGGCACTGCATGCAGACTATGTCAGGTTCGTGCCCTGGTACCCTTATCCGCGGCTAGGTGTCGCCGAGCTCGAACCGCCCGCCAATGGCCGGGCAAGCTGGGATTTCTCTCTCATCGACCCGCTCGTGGAGGATTTCGAGCAGGCGACACGCGGCCACTCCCGTATCCTCAACTTCAGTACCATCCCAGAGTGGATGTGGGGACCCGTCCCATGGAGTGTCCGTAACGGCCAGCTCCATGTGAACGGCGGTAACATCGGCCTTTCACGGGCGGGTTCCTCGTGGACCGACTATACTTTCGCTGCCGACGTCACTCCCTTCCAGACAGGAAAGCAAGGGAACATCTCCTACGCGCAGGCGGGCTGGGTCATCCGGATGAACGACGCGGACAGCGGTTATGGCTTTCTGCTGTCCAACTACCCGTACAGCTCGCCGCCGGCGCCGGGATACATTGTGTTCGTGAAGTTCTCCGGCGGCACCGCGGTGACCGTCCAGCCTGCCGCGCTGCCGTTCGCCGTCACCGGCGGCGACACCTACCACGTCGTCACCACCGTCTCGGGCAGCACGCTCACGGTCGCGGTCAACGGCACCACCGTTGACACCGTCACCGACCCCACATACGGCAGCGGCAAGGTCGGCTTCCGCGAGTACCCGGGCGAGTCGGCGGACTTCGGCAACGTGAAGGTCACCGCACCCGATGGTACCGTGCTGCTCACCGACAACTTTTCCGGCGGCCTGTCACAGTGGAACCCGCCTAATTTTAATTCCGTGCCCGCTAATCCGAGCACCATAGACTTCAGTTACGAGCAGGGAACACAGCTTATCGTCCCGATCCAGGCCGTCGCCGACTACTACCGCCGCCTGGTGTCGTGGTACACGGCTGGCGGGTTCACCGACGAGTACGGCAAATTCCACAGGTCACACCACCACTACTCGCTCCCGTACTGGGAAGTGCTCAACGAGGTCGACTTCGAGCACAGCCTCTCACCGCAGCTTTACACCCAGCTCTACGACGCGATCGTGACAGAAATACGCAAGGTCTCACCGCGCACCCAGTTCGTTGGCCTCGCACTGGCAGATCCCGGCGACCTCAAGTACTTCACCTACTTCCTGAACCCAGCGAACCATCAGCCCGGCGTGCCGCTGGACATGATCAGTTACCACTTCTATGCCAGTGTGGGAGCGAGCGACACCCCGCAGACCTATGGGAACACCTTCCCGCAAGCTGATGCTTTCCTCGCCACAGTGACCAAGATAGAGGCTATACGGGAAAAGCTCGCACCACACGTGCGGACGACCGTGGACGAGACCGGAACAATTCTCAGCTCGGCGGCAACCCAGGCCAGCCCGGCTCCGATTCCCAGTGCATACTGGAACTACTCCGGCTGCATTTACGCGTACGTGTTCGCCAACCTGGCGCTCCAGGGTATCGACGTCGTCGGTGAGAGCCAGCTCGTCGGCTACCCAGGCCAGTACCCGTCCGTCAGCATGGTGGACTGGAATACGGGCCTGCCGAACGCGCGCTACCGGGTCCTGCAATTGCTGCTGCAGGAAATGCGGCCCGGGTGCGCTCTCATCCCCCTGGCCAGCGGAGCGGCTCCTGACGTGTTCTATGGCCTGGGCGTGCGCAGCGGAGGCAGGCGCAAGCTGCTGCTGGTCAGCAAGACCGGCAGCGACGTCCTGATACAGCTCGCCGGCCTCAGGGGCGGAAGGGCGAAGATAGTCGACCAGGTCTCGGCCGGCGGCCCGATCCGCACCGAAGTCCTGACAGCGGACGAGTTCAGCCTGCCCGGATACGCAGTCGCCGTCATAACCCTGCCGCACTGACGCAGCGCGGGACACCGCGTGCTCAGCGCCGGGGCGGCGCCGGGGCGGCCGGGCGCCCCGTGCGGGCGGAGTCGTAGACGGCACGGATCACCGCCACGTCCGCGCGCGCCTCGTCCCCGGTGACGAGCGGCTGCCCGCCGCTGTCCAGCGCGGCGAGGAAGTCGGCGAGCTGGGCCCGGTGCGCTTCGCCGGCGACCGCCGCGGGATCGGCGGCCGCCGTGGCGGCCGGCGGCAGCGCCGGGCTGGCCTTGCCGCCGTAGGCACCGACGTCACCTTTCTCGTCGGCCAGCTCCTCCGACCGGATGGCGCCCGCCTCGACGATGACCGAGCCGCCGGTGCCGGAGACCTCCAGCCGTTCGGGAAAGCCCGGGTAGGCGGCGGTGGTGGCCTGCAGCAGCCCCACGGCGCCGGAACGGAACCGCAGCATCGCCAGGGCGACGTCTTCCACTTCGATCGTGTGCGCCTGTGTCGCGCAGAGCGCGGTGACCTCCTCGACCTCGCCCATGATCCAGCACAGCAGGTCCACGTAGTGGACCCCCTGGTTCATCAGCGCGCCGCCGCCGTCCAGCGCCCACGTCCCGCGCCAGTCGCCGCTGTCGTAGTATCCCTGGCTCCGGTACCACTTGACGACGGCGTCACCGAGGGTCAGCCGGCCCAGCCGCCCCTGGTCAACCAGTTCCCGGAGCCGCCGCACCCCGGGGTCGAAGCGATGCTGGGAGATGACGGTGAGCAGCACGCCGGCGGACGCGGCGGCGTCGAGCAGCCGGTCGGCTGCCTCGACGGTGACATCGACCGGCTTTTCCACCACGAGGTGCTTGCCGGCGCGGGCGGCCCTGATGCCGATGTCCGCGTGCAGCCCGCTCGGCACGCACACGCTGACGATGTCGATCTCCGGCCTGGCGAGGAAAGCGCCGAGATCCGCGTCCCATGCCACCCCATGCTCTGCCGCGAACGCCTTGGCCTTCTCCGGGACGATGTCGGTGACCGCCACCAGGTCTGCGCCGGGCAGGCCGGCGATCGCGCTGGCGTGTGCCGGCGCGATGACCCCGCAGCCGACGATGCCCCACCCGTACCGGCGCTGCGTGGCTACCATGTGCTGCTCATCTCCTTCTGCTGTCTCCTGCCGTTCAGCGGGCCCCTATCTCACCGGTTCTTTCCGGTTCCGTCTCCCAGCTCCGTCACCCAGGTCCTGAGCAGCCGCAGGTGCTGCGGCAGGGCTGTCTCGGGTTCGTCGATCTCCGGATGCCACCGCTTCTCCCACTCGACCGACACCCACCCGTCGTAACCGCCGCGGAACAGCAGCCCGAGCATGTCCCGGACGGGCACGTCACCTTCCCCCAACGGGACGAGGCGCCAGTCACGCGGCCCTGAGCCGGTGCGCACCGCGTCCTTGACCTGGGCGAGGCACAGGCGCGAGCCGATGTTCGCATAGACCTGAGCGGCGCTCTCGCCGGCCCGGCACGGATGGTGGCTGTCCCAGACCGCCCCGATCCACGGCGACGGGACCAGCGTGAGAAGCTCGCCGACCGTCGCCGACGCGAGGAACGCGTCGTGAGTTTCCACGCCGACCCGCACCCCGGCTCGCTCAGCCAGGTCGCTGGCCTTCTCCAGAAGGGCCGCGGCGGCGGCCAGCCGCTCCTGCCGGGCAGCCGGCTCATCGGGAAGCTCACCCCCGAACACCCGGACCGCCGGGGCGCCCCACCCGGCCGCCAGGTCCAGGAAGGCGCCGATCTCCGCGAGGACGGCGCCGGGCTCCCCCGGCGCCGCAATGCGGATCGAGCTGTCCACGGCGGCAACCGGCAGGCCGGCCCCGGCGCACGCGGCGGCCACGCGGCGCCGGTCCCGCGCGCTCATGCCCGGATCGACGAGCTCGCCGTCGATCAGGCGCAGCTCGACACCCTCATACCCGGCCCCGGCGCCCAGCTCCAGCGTCTCCTCCAGGCGCCTGCCCGGGCAGGCAAGCGTGGAATAAGCGAACCTCATAGCGGCCTCCCTCATGATTCCGATCTCGTGGTCCCGATCTCATGGTCCCGATGACCCTGCCCCAGCGGCACCCCGCCGGGGCCGCCCTCGTCCGCCCCGACGAGCCGGTAACGGTGGACCACGGGGTCGAACCACCGCCCCTCGAACGCGCGCGCCAGGCCGGAATACACCCGCACCCGGATGATGGACGCGGCGGCCAGCTCGGCGGGCGGGATCTCCACCCGCCGGGGCGACCAGGGAAGGGGATGCCACGGCCCGTCCCCGAAGGCGATCTCGATGGGGTCCGCGCACCGGGGCGGCAGGGCAACGTCCACTTGCAGCGGCTCCTCCCACGCCGGCTCCGCGGCAGCGGCCGCCGGGCCCACGCGCTCGCCGGGCACCCGGGCGCGGAGCGTCCCGGTGAGGCTACCGAGACCGGCCTCGTACTCCACGGCACCGGCGTAGAACGGCAGGCCGGAGCCGGTCCAGTCGCTGATCGCCCCCCGGCGCGCCGGCGCGGCCAGCCGCCCGTGAATCTCGCCGGACGGCAGTGTGGTCACCTCAACCCCGACATCGCCGGCGACATACAGCGCGTTGCGCAACCCCTGATCCAGGCTGGTCGCTTCCACGGTCACCGACACCTCGTTGGCACCGGGACGCACCAGCCCGTCCAGCGGCACCCCGAGGCATCCTGGCGTGTGGGCGTCCACCGGCACCAGATCCGCTTCCCCGAAGGGGCCTGCGCCGTTGACACTCAGCTGCCAGCGGCCGGTGATCGACCCAGGTTCGATCGCCAGCCGGAGACCTTCGCGGCCACCCGCGACCGTCGCCGCACAGCCGAAGGTGGCGGTGTAACGAAGCCGCAGCGGCGCGGGTTCGAGCCGGGCCGGCTGCCCGAAGCCGGCGGCGACCCGGGGCGCCCAGCGAAACGCGCCCTCGCGCAACTGGTTCGCCAGCGGCGCCGGCGTGACGACGGGACCGGCTCCGGGCGGCCCGTCACCGCCAGCGGGCTCCTCCGGCCCGGTGAGATGCAGCCGCCAGCGCCCGAGTCGCAGCACGTTCGGCGAGCACGGCCGCATCGTCCACGTGCCTGCCAGATCCACCAGCAACGGCCCATGGGCGGGCCGCTGCCGGGGGCTCGTCTCCCCGCGGCGGTCACCTGGCACGGCCCCGGCTGGCGGGGCGTCCTCGGCCAGGAGCGCACTTTCGAACGGTTCGAGGCGGAGCAGCGAACCTCCGCCGGCTGCCCGGAACGCCGGAGGAGGCTCGGCGGCAAGCCGGATCGCCGCCAGGCCTGCCGGCCCCGAGCAGGCAAGATCCACCGGCTCTTGCCCGGTGTTCACGAGGAACCACAGCCGCGCTGCGCCGGGGCCGGCCGTGCTCCCGCGCCGCCACGCCGTGCACAGGACGTTCTCCCGGGGCCCCTGCCGGACGCTGAACCGCAGCGAGGCGGGGCAGGCACGGGTGAGCGTGCCGACCGCGGCGGGGATGTCCGCCGGGCCCGAAAGCCGCACCACGATGCCCCCGCTCGCCTCGAACTCGTCCAGCCACCGGCGCAGGGACGGCTCCATCCTGCGCATCGGCGGGACGGCCACCGCCCGGAACCGGACGTCGCGGACCATCGCCGCACCGTCTTCGACGCGGCTGGCCAGCAGGATGTCGGTGTCGACGGCCAGCCAGTCACGCTGGCGCCGGACCAGCGCCCGCTGCAGCAGCTCGTAGCAGTGCCGGCCCTGCTCATCCGGCAGCCCCCAGCTCGGTTCGGCCACCGCGATGGCGGCGTCCGGATGCGCGCCGTCGAGATGGCGCCACAGTTCGTCCACGTGACGGCTGAGCGACCCGAACAGCGGCCAGTACGGCATGTGCGGGAAGCTCGGCGGCGCATCGTGCTTTCGCAGGCCATGCACGCAGTAGTAGAAGGCGTGCGGTACCAGCCAGCGGATCCCCAGCGCCACCAGCACGTCGGCCAGCAGCTTCGCGTCCTGGAGGGTCGCGTCCCAGCCGAGGCTGTGGTAGCACTCGGCGAGCGCGCCCTGCTTGCCGTACAGGTAGGCCGCTGAGGCGGTGGCGCGGGCGTTTCCGCGGATCGGGGCGCGCAGGACGTCGCGGAGGATGTCGTCCGGCGGGGCGCCGGCCTTGATGTGCCCCGGCTCGCAGCCTGGCACGTCAAGCCATCGCAACTGGGACAGCCGGAGGCTTGGTTTCTCGCCCGCGTAGCGCACCCCGTGGCTCCGGCACCAGCCGGCCACCGGGCGCTCGAACGACTTCTCGAACAGTTCGAGCTGGATCCCGGTCATCGCGGCCAGCGCGTCCAGGTGACGCGGATGACCCGGTTCGCCCAGGGCTATGAGCAGCGAGCAGGCATCGGCGCCGGACCGCCTGGTGAACTCCCCGACGGCCGTGGCCGAGGCCCACGGCGCCACCTCGTCGGTGAAGACGGATCGCACGGCCCGCAGCCTGGGGCCGAGCCGCCCGGCGTAGCGTTCATGGGTGAGCTCGATGAAGCGTTCTACCGCCTTCGGGTCCAGCACGTCGGGAAAGCTGCCCCAGTACTTGTGGCCGGTGATCGGGACGAGCACCGCCGCGGCCACGTGGTGCTCGCCGGGCGGCAGGACCGTCTCCAGCACCGGCTGCGGCGCGCTCGCGAAGTACCGGCGGTCGTTGTAGGGCCCAAGCCCCCCGTCGTAGCAGGACTCGCTGCTCAGCACCATCCCTATGTGCGGGGTGAGGTCAACGGGCGCGTCCCAGCGGATGCGGTCATGCCGCCGGGGGAATGCGAGGCAGGCCACCACCCGGCCGGGGGGCAGCCCGGCCCGGTGCCTGCCCCCCGCGGTGTCCCAGCCGATGTGCCGGAGACGGCTGCCGGCCAGTCCCGGGTCGCTCTGCACCACCCTGCCGCCGACGGCACCGCTGGGATAGGGGTACTCGTCGTAGAGATGGACGGACAGGCCGAGCTTCCCGGCCTCGTCAACCGCCATCTCCACCAGGTCGAGGAAGGCGTCGCTGAGGTACGGCTGGGCAAGGCCCTGGCGGGGGTGCAGGTAAATGCCGCGGATGCCCTGCGCGGCCATCGCCGCGAGCTGGCGGCGGATTCCCCCGGCGGAGATCCGGGCGTTCCAGAACCAGAACGGGTGAAACCCTGGCGGCATCGGCCCCGGCCGCGGCGGGCGCGCAGCGGCGGTCATGCGCTGGCAGGCGCGGGTGGGTCGCCTGGGACGGACCCGCTGACGGGCTCACCGGCCTGAGCGGCGCCAGATGTCATGCGAGACCGCCCCTACATGCCGGTCATCGAGCCGGCGCTCAGCCCGCGGATCAGGTAACGCTGGAACACCAGATACAGCACGACGACCGGGAGGGCGCTGACCACGGCGGCGGCCATCAGGTCGCCGTACAGCGGCAGCGTCGCGTTCGCCTGGGTGTTGTCGAAACCCTGCATGACCACGGCGAGGGTCTGGGTGCTGTTGTTGGTGAGGACGCTGGCGAACAGCAGGTCGTTCCAGCCGACGAGGAACGCGAACACGAACGCCACCACCACGGCCGGCAGGGCGATCGGCAGCACGATCCGCCGCAGGGCCCTGGCGCGGCTGCAGCCGTCGACCAGGCCGGCCTCCTCCAGTTCGCGCGGGATCGTCCGCAGGTAGGCGACCAGCAGCCAGGCGGACAGCGGCAGGCCGAACGTCATGTAGGTGAAGATGATCGGCGGGTAGCTGCCGATCAGGTGGGTGCCGATCGTGGTCTGGATGAACGAGAACGTGGCGAACAGCGGCAGCAGCAGCGTGGGCTGCGGCACGGTCTGGCTGCCGAGCAGCGAGTACAGGAAGGCCCGGCGGCCGGCGAACCGCATCCGGGTCAGCGGGTAGGCGGCGAGCAGCCCGAGGAGCACCGAGATCGCCGCGGCCACGCCCGCGATGATCAACGTGTGCACGAGCCCGGCGGCGAGCGGAGCAGCCGACCACATGGCCACGTAGTTGCGGAAGCCGGACAAGGACACGTCGCCCAGCGCCACCTGGGCGTTCGGCGTCACCGACAGCAGCACCATGTAGCCGACGGGCACCAGGACGACCAGGGCTATCACCACGAGCGCGGTTCTGCTCAGCCAGGCTGGCAGCAGCCGGTCGGTGTCCGCGGCCTTCCAGCGCCGCGATCCACGCCGTCGTGGCGGCACTGCGGCGGCGCCGCCCTGCCGGGGCGTACCGGCAGCTTGCCTGCTTGTCATCGTCACGGCTCCGTTCGGGTGTCAGTCGCTCATCCGGGTCAGCCGGAGGTAGCTGTAGACGGGGATCAGGAAGATCACGATCGTGATCACGGCGATGGCCGACGCCACCCCGAAGTCGTAGGTGGAGAAGGCGCGGTAGTACATGTCGATGGGCAGCACGTCGACCGACTGCGGCGGCGGCGACGGGAACATCACGTACGCCAGGGTGAAGTTGCCCAGGTGGTACAGGGTGGACAGCACCACGGCGAGCTTGAGGATGCCGCTGAGCTGCGGCAGCACCACCCGCCGCAGCGTCTGCGCGGGCGCTGCCCCGTCCAGCACCGCGGCCTCGTACTGCTCGCGCGGCACCGACTGCAGCCCGGCGAGCGTCATCAGGTAGATGAACGGCCAGGCCGCCCACATCTCGGTCAGCGTCATCGCCCAGAAGGAGTGCGAGCCGAGCAGCCAGTAGGTGTTGACGCTGGCGATGTGCAGCGCGGCCAGCGCCTTGTCCACAAGCCCGTAGTGGTTGAGGAACATGATCCTGGCCACCAGGGCGGTGACGAACGTCGGGATGATGTACGGAACCAGGTACAGCGCCCGCACCACGGCCCGTCCCCTGAACGGCCGGTGCACCGCGATCGCGGCGAGCACCCCCACCGGGGTGATCACGATCGTGGTCAGCAGCGAGAACCCCACGCTGAGCAGGATGGCGTTGCCCGCGCTGGTGCCGATGACGCTCTTCTGGGTGAACGCGCTGACGTAGTTGCGGATGCCGATGAACGGCGCGGCGAGCCACTCGTGCAGCGTGCCGATGTTGAGGTTCAGCAGGCTGAGCGCGACGACGAGGATCACCGGGATCAGCACGACGATCGCCATCGCCACCGCGCACGGAATCAGCATCCACAGCGGCCGGTCGGCACCCCGGCGCAGGATCGGCACGGCGGCGATCCACCGGGGTCCCGCGGCCGCGGCCGCTGCGCCGCCGGCCTGCTGGCCGTCCGCGGCGGCGGGCGCCGGGGCCGGCGATTGCCGCCGGCCCCGGCTCCGTGTCCTTGACCGGGTGCTCATGCTCATCGGTCAGGAGGACAGGTGGGAGGTGACGTCGGACTGTTCCGCCGCCAGCTGGCTGTTCACATAGCTGGCGCTGTAGGAGTGCGTCGTGGCCAGCTTGCTGGCGATGTGGTTGATGACGGCCTCCATCCCGTCCTCCACGTAGGACCACGCCGGCGTGATCGCCGTCGATGTCGAGCCTTCCTCCGCTGCGATGAACGGCTTCACCGCAGCGCCGCCAGCGCTTTCGACCGCGGCGATGCCGGCGGTGGTGACGGGCATCCAGCCGAGGAGCTGGAACTGCTTGACCTGCGCTGCCGGGCTCACGCTGAGCTTCGCGAACGCGAGGGCGAGCTTCTCCTTGCTGCCGGCGTACTTCGGGATCGCCCAGTAGTTGCCCGACACGATCGTCTCGGCCGCCTCTCCGCCAGCCGGCCGGGCGGACATCCCGTACGGGACGTTGGGCAGCGGCGCGAACCCGATCTTGCCGGCGATCGGCGTGCCCTGCGCGGACACTTGTGTGCCGTAGTCGGCGAGCGGGATCATCGCCACCTTGCCCTGGCTGAAGGCGCTGAACATGGCGGCGCTGTCCCAGGTCAGCGCCTGCGGCGGGACGATGTGGTACTGGTAGTCCTGCGCGAAGTAGAACGCCAGCGCCTGCTTCACCTGGGAACTGTCCATGGCCGCCGATTTCCCGTTCGCCGCGACAAAGCTCCCGCCGAGCTGGTGGGTGTACGACCAGACGAACTTCCACGGGTCGAACGGGTCCGCCGGGTCGAAGCCGGCTCCGTAGACGCCGGGGTTCGCGGCCATCACCTTCTTGGCATCGTTGATGTACTGCGTCCAGGTGGCCGGCGGTGAGGTGATGCCGGCCTTGGCGAACTCGCTCTTGTTGTAAGCGATGACGAACGGGATCGACTCGTACGGAATGCCGATGTCCGTGCTTGTCGTGTACCCGGAGTCCTCGAGCTGCTTGGCGACGAAGCTGCTCCGCCCGCCGAGATAGTTCCAGTCGGCCGAGGAGAGCGTGTTGAAGTCGTGGGTAGCGCCGATGACGCCGATGAAGCTGCTGCCGTAGGAGATCACGTCCGGGCCGGAGCCCGAGACGACCGAGGATTCGATGGTGGAGGTTTCCTGGGCGCCGGAGGTGTAGTACTGCCAGTTGATCGTGGCGCCGGTCTCCTTGTGGAACTGCGTCGAGAGGTAGTTGTAGTACTCCTTGGTCTGCGTGGCCTGGGACCCCGTGGGCGCTCCGTCGAAGACGGTCAGCGTCTGGCCCTTGAAGTTCTGGCCGGCCGACGGTGTGGCCGAGCCGCTGGAGCCACTTGACCCCCCAGAGCCGCCGCATGCCGCGAGCAGCAGCCCTGCGGCCGCTGCGATGCCTGCCACCCCGCCCTTTCTGATCCACCGCCCCCTTCCGGTGTTTCTCTTTCTGTACACGTAAACCACCTTTCTTATCTGACACGCGAAGGCCAGCAGGATTTTCGTGATAACGGGCCGTTACGCGCACATTGCCGCCCTGGGATCCCACCGGTTGAACTTTCCCAGCTCCTTTCCTGCGAGCCGGCGGCGGGTGTCCAGCCACCCCGCCCGCCATGCCTCCCACCCCGCCACCGGGGCCTCCCGGTCTTTCCCGCGGAGCAGGAAACTCGGGAACGCCGGGCGCCCCGTCGGGACCGGCACGCCCTGGTAGCGCAGGTCCAGGCTCAGCCGGACCCGGCCCGGCGTCACGTTGGGCAGCGATGAATGGACCGTCCGGGAATGCATGAGAAGGATGCTGCCCCGGCGCACCGGCACGGGCACTGGCGTGCGGCCGGGCAACTGGCCCGGCGGGATCGCGAGCCCGCCACCCCCCGGGCAGTGCGGGATGAGCTCGTGCCCCCGCCGGGTCGGGATGACCTGCAGGCAGCCGACCTGCTCGGTCGCGTCGACGAGCGGGATCCATACCGTGACCACGTCGATGCCGTCGGCTTCCTCCAGCAGGACGCCGTTGTCCTGGTGCCACGGGACGTGGCCGAGCATTCCGCTGGCTTCCGGGGCGATGCCGCTGGGAACCTTCATCCGGGTGTGGCCGACCGGGCTGAGCCAGATCTCCTCGCCGAGGAGCGGCTGCAGGACGTCGAGCAGAGAAGGCGCGCTGAGCAGTGCGAAGACCTCCTCCGCCAGCAGCATCGGCGTGTCCGCCCGGATCCCGCCCTGCGGCAGGGAGATGTCGAGCGCCTGCGCGAGGCCGGGGATCCCGCGGCGGGCACACTCGATCAGCCGCTCTTCGAGCGACCAGGCCTCGTAGGTGCGGGGCAGGGTGCCCCGGCTGACCTGTTCGCGCGCCCACGAGCCAAGATGGTTCGCCATCGCGTCGAGGACGGGGTCAAGGACCGTGGCGGGGTCGAGCACGCCGTCGACCACCGCGTAGCCGCGCTCGGCGAGGACGGCGACGTCATCGGGCTGTCCGCTGCGTTCCTGTCCGGGCATGACGTACCTTCTCTCCTGGCGTCGCAGTCACCACCGTGGAATGGCACGGCGGTAGTCCGGGTCGATCCGCTGCATGTAGCCGGTGTCGTCGCGGTCCCGCAGCCCGCACCGCAGGTACTGCTCGTGCAGGATGGCCAGCGCGTCGCGGTCCAGCTCGACCCCCAGGCCGGGGGCGTCGGGCACCGGTACGGAACCGCCGGTGAAGGACAGCGCGCCAGGCGCGATCACGTCCTCCTTCTCGTCCTTCCACGGCCAGTGCGTGTCGCAGGCGTAGCCGAGGTTGGGGGTGGCAGCGGCCAGGTGGGTCATCGCGGCGAGGCTGATGCCGAGATGCGAGTTGGAGTGCATGGACACCCCGAAGCCGAACGTGTCGCAGATCCCGGCCATCAGCCCCGAGCGGCGCAGCCCGCCCCAATAGTGGTGGTCGGACAGCACGACGCCAACCGGGCGGCTGGCCACCGCGGCTGGCAGGTGCTCGAAGGCGATCACGCACATGTTGGTGGCCAGCGGCATCGGCGCCTCGGCGGCCACCTGGGCCATGCCGTCGATCCCCGGGGTGGGGTCCTCCAGGTACTCCAGCACGCCGTCGAGTTCGCGCGCGACCTTGATCGCGGTCTGCGGCGTCCACGCGGCGTTGGGATCCAGCCGCAGCGGATGGTGCGGAAACGCGGCGTGCAGCGCGCGGATCGCCTCGATCTCCTGCTCCGGCGGGAAGACCCCGCCCTTCAGCTTGATCGCCGGGAAGCCATACCGGCCGATCATCGTCCGCGCCTGCGCCACGATGCCCGCGGGGTCGAGCGCCGGCCCCCACGGGTCCGCGGGCTCGCCGGGGTGCGCCGCCCACTTGTAGAACAGATAGGCAGAGTACGGTACCGCCTGCCGCACCGCGCCGCCGAGCAGGTCGGCCACCGGCCGGCCCGCCGCCTTGCCCTGCACGTCCAGGCACGCCACCTCGAACGGGGAAAATACCCGGTCCACGGTACCGCCCGCGGTCGTCGAGCCGCCAAGCCCGTGCTTGTCGGAGCTGGTCGCGCCAGCCAGCATGGTTGCGACGCGGCGGCGGAGCTCGCTGGTCGCGTGGACGTCCAAGCCCACGATCTCGGCGGCCACGGCCCGCAGCCACTCCAGGTGGGCAGAGTCGGCGTAGGTCTCGCCGAGGCCGTACAGCCCCGCGTCGGTGACCACCTCGATCACCGCGCGCAGCGCGAACGGCTCGTGCACGCCTGCGGCGTTGAGCAGCGGCGGGTCGTGGAACGCCACCGGCGTCACGGTGACACCGGTGATGCGGATCGGCTGGGCCGTCGCGCCTCTCCCGCTGCTCATCACCCGGATGCCTCCTCGGTCAGCGCCAGGCCCGCATCGATGATCCGCCTGAGCTCGGCGACGTGCTCCGGTGCCGGATCGACCAGCGGCGGCCGCACGCCGCCGGCGTCCAGGCCGCGCAGCCGCACCCCCGCCTTGATCAGCGACACCGCATACCCGGGAACCTGGTTCCGCAGCGCCACCAGCGGGTGGTAGAACTCCCCGAGGAACCGGTCCACCAGGGCGGCGTCCTGCTTGGTCACCGCGTCGTAGAAGGCCAGCGAAATCTCCGGGGCGAAGCAGAACACCGCCGAGGAGTACAGGTCCACCCCCAGCCCCCGGTAGGCGGGCACGCTGACCTCCGCGGTGGGCATCCCGTTGAAGAACTGGAACGGCTTGCTCCCGCCGTCCAGCGCGCGGCGCACCGCGGTCACGATCCTCGACAGCAGGTCGATGTCGCCGAGGCCGTCCTTCAGCCCGGCCACCTGCGGCATCCGCGCGATCTCCACCGCCGTCTCGGGATCGAACACCGCGTTGCCGCGCTGGTAGGCGATCAGCGGGAGCTCACTTGCCTGGACGACGGCGCGGGTGTAGGCGACCAGGCCGGCCGGAGGCGCGGCCACCAGGTAGGGCGGCATCAGCAGCAGGCCGTCGGCACCGGCGCCGGCCGCCGCGCGGGCGAACTCGCGGGCCATGGGAAGCGGGCCGCCAGTACCCGCGAACACCGGCACCGCGCCGCCGGCCACCTCCACCGCGGTACGCACGACCTGCCGGTACTCCGCCACATCGAGCGCGTGGAACTCGCCGGTGCCGCAGGCGGCGAACACGCCGCCCGGGCCCGCGGCCAGTCCCCGCCGCAGGTGCTCGGCGAGCGTCTCGGTATCGACCGCGCCGCCGGCGGTGAACGGGGTGACGGGGAAGAACAAGACTCCGGCGAAAGGGTGCACGCTCGTCCTCTGAATCCTATGATCCCGCTGTTCGCATATATGAACGATGTTCGTATTGACGATCAAGTAGCCCGAATATAGGATTCGTGACCGTACCTGTCAACGGCCGTGACCGCACCTGTCAACGGCCGTCGCCGGCATCGGCCCGCAGGCTCGGGACATCGGCCGGGACATCCCGGTCCGGACGGTCAGGAGAGGCAATGCCCGCCACCATCGGCTCCACAGCGCTGGATGACGGCGGCACGGCACCGCGCCGTGCGGCGCAGCGCCGCGGCGAGCCGGTGAAGTCGGCCTACCGCACCGTAGAGCTGCTGGAGGTGCTCGCCGACACGCCGGACCGGCTCACCCTCGCGGAGCTGCAGCGCCGCCTCGGCGTGCCCAAGTCGAGCCTGCACGGCCTGCTGCACACCCTGGTGGCGCGCGGCTGGGTAGATGAAAGCCGCGGCGGCTACGCCATCGGTCCGCGTGCGCTGCGGATCGGCGCCGCCTACCTCGACCACGACCCCATGGTGCGGTCCGCGGGACCGCTGCTGGCCGGGCTGCAGCGCCAGCTCGACGAGACGATCCACCTCGCCCGGCTCGACGGTTCCGACGTCGTATATCTCGCCAGCCGGGAATCGCAGCACCACCTGCGGGTGATTTCCCGCATAGGCCGGCGGCTGCCGGCCCACACCACCGCACTCGGCAAGGCGCTGCTGGCCGCACGCAGCACGGCCGAAGTCGACTCGCTGCTGCCCGGGACACTGGCCGCTCTCACCCCGGACACTGTCACCGACCGGCGGGCGCTGCATGCCGAGCTCGCCGAGACCAGGCTGCGCGGCTGGGCCTATGAATCGGGCCAGAACACCCCCGGGCTGTGCTGCTTCGCTGTCGCCATCCCGAGCACTCACCCGGCGGTCTACGCGCTGAGCTGTTCCATCCCGCTGGCCCGCCTCACCGACGAGCACCGCCGCAACGTCGTCACCGCCCTGACCGAGTGCGCCGACGAACTCCGCTACGCCGCCAAGCAATGAGAACGCCCCGCAACGAGGACCCGCCCGGCAGGCTGGACAGCAGAACAGGAGAGCGATGATCAACGTTGCCGTCATCGGAGCGGGCGCAATCTCCGGCTTCCACATCGAGGGGTATCTCGCGTTCCCGGGACGCTGCCGCATCGTGGCCGTCGCCGACATCGACCGCGCGAAAGCCGAGCGGCAGATCGCCAGGTACCGCCTCGATGCCACCGCGGCCGGCGATCCCGGTGATCTGCTGGCTCACCCCGGCTTCGACCTGGCCTCGGTGTGCACCCCGCCGGGCACGCACGCCGAGATCGCGCAGCGCCTGCTGTCGGCGGGGATCCACACGCTCTGCGAGAAACCGATGGCCGCATCGCTGGCGGAGTGCGACGCCATCATCACCGCCGCGCAGCGCAGCGGCGCCATCTTGTCGGTGGTCGCCCAGAACCGGTTCACCACGCCGATGATGCGGCTGAAGCAGGTACTGGACAGCGGGCTCGCCGGCCGGATCCTGCACGCCCGGGTGGACTCCCACTGGTGGCGCGGCCCCAGCTATTACGACCTGTGGTGGCGCGGGACCTGGAAGAGCGAGGGCGGCGGGTGCACCCTCAACCACGCCGTCCACCACATCGACGCCCTGCAGTGGATGATGGGCATGCCGGCTGAGGTCCAGGCCATGTTCGCCAACGTCGCCCACGCGGGTGCCGAGGTCGAGGACCTGTCCATGGCGATCATGCGGTTCGGGTCCGGGGCGCTCGGCCAGCTCACCAGCTCGGTCATCCACCACGGGCAGGACCAGCAGCTCGTGTTCCAGGCGGAGAAGGCCAAGGTCGCGGTGCCGTGGACGGTCTACGCCTCGACGCAGAAAGCCAACGGCTTCCCCGAGCGCGACGAGGCGACCGAACGGGCGCTCACCGGCTTCTACGAGGGCCTGCCCGAAGTGACCCATCAAGGCCACACCGGGCAGATCGACGACGTGCTGACCGCGATCGAGACCCCGGGCAGGCACGTGCTGATCGACGGTCACGAGGGCCGCAAGACGCTGGAGCTCATCACCGCGATCTACAAGTCGGCGATCACCGCCGGCCGCGTGATGCTCCCGCTGGACGCGGACGATCCCTTCCGCACGAAGGAAGGGCTGCTGGCCGCGGCCCCGCGCTTCCACGAGAAGACGGCCTCGGTGACCGGGTTCGCCGACAACGAGATCACCACAACCGGCCGGTAGCGGTACCGGCAAGACGAGGAGGGCATGGCAGTGCCGGGCCAGGACGGGATGAACTACGCGCCGAGCGGGCGCCCGGAGCCGGTCTGCTCCCCGGGTGACTTCGTGTTCGCGGCCGTCGGCCTCGACCACGGTCACATCAACGGCATGTGCAACGGGCTCATCGAGGCGGGCGGCCAGCTCCGGTGGGTCTACGACCCCGACCCGGACAAGGTGGCCGGGTTCTGCCGGCGCTACCCGGGCGCCGAGGCCGCGCAGAGCCAGGATGCCGTGCTGGCCGACGACCGGGTGCAGCTTGTCGCCAGTGCCGCGATCCCCTCGCAACGAGCCGGGCTCGGCCTGCGGGTGATGGAGCACGGCAAGCACTACTTCACCGACAAGCCGCCGATGACAACGCTCGGCCAGCTCGCCGAGGTGCGGGCCAGGGCAGCCGGGACCGGCAAGAAGTACGCGATCTACTACAGCGAGCGGCTGCACGTGGAAAGCGCTGTCTACGCCGGGCAGCTCGTCGCCGGCGGCGCGATCGGGCGGGTGGTGCAGGTGCTCGGCATGGGGCCGCACCGGATGAACGCGCCCAGCCGTCCCGCATGGTTCTTCGACCACGACGCCTACGGCGGGATCCTCTGCGACATCGGCAGCCACCAGCTCGAGCAGGTGCTCTACTACGGCGGCTGCGACGAGGGGACCATCACCTCGGCGCGGGTGGCCAACTACGCGCACAAGGAGCACCCGGGCATCGAGGACTTCGGTGATGTCAGCGTCGTGCTCGCCAACGGTGTCACCGGCTACTGCCGGGTCGACTGGTTCACCCCGGACGGCCTGGGCACCTGGGGCGACGGCAGGACGTTCATCCTCGGCACCGAGGGCTACATCGAGCTGCGCAAGTACATTGACGTGGCCCGCGACCCCGAGGGCGACCACGTGTACCTGGCTGACTCCAGCGGCGAGCACCACATCCCGGTGTCCGGCAAGGTCGGCTACCCCTTCTTCGGCGAGCTGATCCTGGACTGCCTCGAAGGAACCGAGCGGGCGATGACCCAGGAGCACGCCTTCAAGGCCGCAGAGCTGTGCCTGCAGGCCCAGCAGCAGGCGGTCCGCATCGAAGGGTGACCGGGTGTGGCCCTGGGCTGCAGAGGGACCTGGCACCGGGTACGCGGCTGGCACCCGGGTACGCGGCGGGAGGGTCCTGCCCCGCCCGGATCACGGTGCTCACGGCCCACACCGCTGGGGTTACGGCCCCGCGGTGTGCGCCGTCTCCCCCGGCCCGGACGCGGCGCCCTCCTGCCGCTGTTTCTCCAGGCTCTCACGCAGCCGGCCGCTGGCCCCCGCCATGTGCGCCTCCATGGCGGCGGCGGCGGCATCGGGGTCCCCGGCTGCCACCGCCTCGCACACGGCGCGGTGCTCGTCGAGGGTGACGCTGATCCCGCCGGCGGTGCCGATGGCGCGGCAGATCCAGACGGACAGCAGCGCGCGGATGCTGGCCAGCACCTCTGTCAGCACGGTGTTGCCGGCCGCTTCGGACAGCCGCAGGTGGAAGGCGACATCTTCGCGGACGAAGGCGTCGGGGGTGCCGGCGGCCGCCATGCGCGCGACCACCTCACGGAGATCGGCGACCGCCGCCTCGTCGCGCCGGGTGGCCGCGAGCCTGGCCACGGTCACCTCGATGTGGTGCCGCGCCTCCACGAGGTCGGTGGTGCGCCGCTCGCCGAGCAGCAGCCCCCACTCGATGACCTGGGGCAGCAGGTCGGAATCGATGCCCTTCAGGTAGGTGCCCGAGCCGGGACGGACTTCGACGATGCCCAGCAGGTCCAGGGATTTGAGGGCTTCGCGCACGGCGGAGCGGCCCACGCCGAAGGCCTCGGTGAGCTGCCGCTCGGACGGCAGCCGGCCGCCCGGGGGGAGCTGGCCCGACAGCAGGTAGGAGAGCAGGTGCCTGGCCACCTCGTAGGAGGTGGTCGTGCGCGCACGCTCGATCCTGGGAAAGCCGCCGGTCACCGGTGACCTCCTTGCCGCATGCCCATGATGGGCGCTCCCAGTCTGCCGGCCGGCGCGAGCGGGCCGGCAGCCGGCGTGACCTCTCCCGCCTTTCCGTCGCCGGCTGCTCCCGTGCGGGCGGCCAGGCTAACAGACTGCACCGAGCCGCCCGGCCAGCGTCACGAGGGTGCCGTCATCGCCGACGTTGCCGGGAACGGCGACGTAGGGCAGGGTACGGCCGTCAAGGTCGAGATCCCAGAGCGAGACGCCGGGCAGCGGCTGTCCCCGCACCCGGGCCCGGCGGGCACCGGGACCGCGGACGGCCACCTCGGCCGAGGTGGTCCCGCCCTTGGCGATGACCCCTGCGCAGTGCTGTCCCACCTGCGCGACCACGGCGGTGAGCGCTGCCATGACACGGGCGCCCCAGCCGAGGCTGCTGTGCTCCGGCCTGCGGTGCCGCGGTGTCGCGAGGATCGCCGCGCCACGGTCCGCCAGCCGCTGCCGCAGCGGCGGCGCGAGGCGCCGCGCGGCGTCCCGGGGGTCGCCCGCCGCGGCGTCATCCGGCAGGACAACGGGGCCGGGCAGCCGCTCGCCCAGCCGGCTGAGCTGACGGGTGGACGCCGCCGTGTGCGAGCCGCACACGATGAGGACCGGCCCGCCCGCCGGCCCGGTCCGGGTGAGCAGGCCGGGCGACCTGGCGCCCGCGCGCAGTGCCGCGAACGTGGCCGCGCTGCGCACGGCAACCGGTTTTCCCGAACGCTCCGCGTCGAGCAGCCCGATGGCGATGGCCCGGATGCCGGCCTCGCTGACAGCGTCCGGGAGCACCACCGTGCCCGCCTGCGCGGCACGGAGCACGCGGGCGACCGCACCGGGCCCGCGGAGCCGCAGCTCGCCCAGCGGGACCAGCTGGGCGGCGCGGCGGGGCCCGCCGGCCTCGCGCACCCAATCGGCGAGGTGGCGGCTGCGGTAGCCGAACACCGGGCCGACGGCGAACTCGGTCTCGCTCACCGGCACCGGCGTCCCGTCCTGGTCCAGGTAGTGGACGCCGCCCACCGTCCGCTGCCCTCCGTCGGGAAACGCCGGCACGAACAGGACCACGGCCCCGGGAGGCGCTATGGCATCCGTGACCGCCACCGCCACATGGCCGGTGCAGCCGTTAGCTGCACCGGTCAGCTCACCCGCCACCGGCTCCGCCGCGGCCATCCTCCCACCTCCTCCGTCACCTGGGACGCCCCGCGACTCGGCGGGCTCGCACGAGACGGCCGGCCGCGCCCGGCGGAAGCGGGCGCGCGGTCATACCCTAACGGAACGCAATCTGCCTAGCAACCGGTTGACCGGTTGACTGGCCAATGCTAGGTTCGTTCATCACACGCGGGACCACCGTCCTGGTGAAGCCCCGCACCGTGCCAGGACGCGCGGCACCCGATCGGTTGCCCCGAACGCGAGGAGGACGCGGTGATCCATGTGAGCGGCCTCAGCGTCCCCGAAGGACCTGTCGTGCTGCCCGACGGAAGCTGGCTCGTCGTCGAGATGGGGCCGGACCGCGGGTGCGTCACCCATCTCCCTGCGGGCGGCGGGCGGCGGGAGCTCGCGCGCACCGGCCGCCCGAACGGCCTCGCGGTGGACTGCGACGGCATCATCTGGGTCGCCGAGTCGCAGCAGCCGGCCCTGCTGCGGATGACGCCGGACGGCGCGTACGAGGCGGTCCTCGACCGGTGCGGGGACGAGCCGTTCCTGTTCCCCAACGACCTGTGCTTCGGGCCCGACGGGATGCTGTACCTGACCGACTCCGGCATCCGGTACCCGGACTGGGCGCCCGGCGGCGAGGTCCGCGACGACTACGCGACAGCCCCCATCGACGGCCGGCTGTACCGCATCGACCCGCGGACGCTCAGCATCACCGAGCTCGACCGGGGCCTGAAGTTCGCCAACGGCCTCGCCTTCGGCCCAGGCGACCGCCATCTGTATGTGGCGGAGACCGTCACCGGCGACGTGGTGCGCTACGCGTGGTCACCGGAGGGTGTGGGTGAGCGCGAGCACTTCGGCAACGTGCTCGATCCCGGAGCGACGGCCCGGGGTGTCCGGGGACCGGACGGCATGGCCTTCAGCGCCGGCGGCGACCTGTACGTGGCGGTGTTCGGCCAGGGAGACGTCACCGTGCTCGGCCCGGACGGAACGGTGCGCCGACGCATCCGCACCGACGGGCGCAAGCCGACCAACGTCGCCTTCGGGCGCCCCGGTGACCAGCACATCTACGTCACCGAGGACGAGCATGGCAGCCTCGAGGTCTTCGACGCCGGCACCGGCGGCCTGCCGCTGCACGAGGGGGCGGCCGGCGTGAACGTCCGGAGCCAGCGGTGAGCGGCCCGTTCCGCGTCGGCATCAGCCGGGACTTCCTGACAAGCGACGGGCGCATCGGGTTCGGCGACATCGGCCTCGGCCTGCTCGACGCCGACCCCGGTGTGACGTACGGATTTCTCACCGAGCACGCTGCCGAGCTGCCGGCCAGCGCCGTCGCCGGCTACGACGCCCTGCTGCTGCTCGCGCCCAGGATCACCGCGGCCACCCTGCGCGGGAACGGCAGGCTCAAGCTCATCGCACGGTTCGGCGTCGGGTATGACAGCATCGACATCGGCGCCTGCACCCGCGCCGGGGTGCTCGTCACGATCACACCGGACGGCGTACGGCGGCCGGTCGCCGCCGCGGCGCTCACGTTCATTCTCGCCCTCGCCCACCGGCTCCTGGACAAGGACAGGATCACCCGCGAAGGCCGCTTCGCCGACCGGATCAGCTACCTGGGGATGGGCCTCACCGGCCGCACCCTCGGCACGGTCGGCTGCGGCAACACCGCGCGGGAGCTCTTCACGCTCGCCGCGCCGCTTGGCATGCGGCACATCGCCAGCGACCCCTACGCCGACCCGCAGGTGGCCGCCGCGGCAGGCATCGAACTGGTCGGCCTGGGCACGCTGCTGCGTGCCGCGGATGTCGTCTGCGTGATGTGCGCCCTCACCCCGCAGACCCGGCGGCTCATCGACGGCGACCGGCTGCGGCTGATGAAACCCAGCGCTTACCTGGTCAACGTCGCCCGTGGCCCGATCGTGGACACTGACGCGCTCGTCGCCGCGCTGCGCGGCGGCGTCATCGCGGGCGCGGCGCTCGACGTGTTCGACCCGGAGCCGCTGCCCGCCGGCCACCCGCTGCTCCATCTGCCGAACGTGCTGCTCGCGCCGCACTCGCTGTGCTGGACCGACGAGATGGGCCGGGGGAACGGCCGCAGCGCATGTGAGGCGATCCTCGACGTGGCGCACGGGAGGCTGCCGCGCTACCCCGTCAACCCGGAGGCGGCACCCGATCTGCAAGCAGCCGCCGGCGCAGCACCTGGTACTTCCCCCGCCGGGCCGCCGGGAACGATGCCCTAGCCGCGGGCGGCCACGGCGGCCCCTGCTACGGGGACCAGCCCAGCGGCCGAGCGGCACCAGCCAGAAGGGAGCGCGCATGCGGCACAATGCGGTCAAGGAGAAACTGCGGCGCGGCGAGACGGCGCTGGGCACGATGGTGTTCGAGTTCCGCACCCCCGGCACCGCCCGCATCGCCGCCGCGGCGGGCGCCGAGTTCGTCATCTTCGACACCGAGCACACCGGGTGGACGGCCGAGACCACCGCGGCGCTGATCGCCTCGGCCCGCGGTACGGACGCGGTGCCGCTGGTCCGCGTGCCCGCCGCCCGGAGCTGGTTCATCGCCCAGGCACTCGACGCAGGCGCCATGGGCGTCATGGTGCCGATGGTCGAGACCGCCGGCCAGGCGCGCGCCGTCGTCGACGCGGTGAAGTACCCCCCGGCCGGGCGGCGCGGCGCCGCGTTCGGCATCGCCCACGACGACTACCTGGCCGGCGCCGACACCGTCGCCACGATGGACAGCGCCAACAACGAGACGCTCGTCATCGTCCAGATCGAGACCCGTGAGGGGGCGAAGAACCTGGCCGACATCGCCACCGTCGGCGGCGTCGACGTGCTGTGGATCGGCCACTTCGACCTGACCAACTCCCTCGGCATCCCCGGGCAGTTCGGCCACCCCGAGTACCTGGGCGTGCTGGACCGGTGCGCCGAGGCCGCACGCGCCAACGGCAAGTCCGCCGGTTTCATGGCCTCCTCGGTTGACGAGGCGCGCTCCTACATCGAGCGCGGATTCCGTGCCATCGCCTACTGGGGTGACCTGTGGATCTACGGCCGCGCGCTGCACGACGCGCTCAGCGCCCTCCGGGCCACGTGACAATCCCGCCCGGTGCCCCCGCCGCCTCGCGCCCGGGACCCGCCCGAGATTCCCGTGAGCCTGCCAGGCAGCCGCGGGAGAAGGGACCGGCGATGCACCTGAGCCTGCTCCGCCGCTCCCCCAGCCGGACGCGTATAGCGGAACGCCGTTGGCAGCTCGCGGCGGTGCGCGCCGCGGCATCCGGCTCGTCCATCTGCGAGCTGGCGATCTCCATCACGATCGTGAATCGGCTGGGCGAAAGTGCGGGTGTTTCCAGAACATCCCCCCGCGAATCGGGGCTAAAGGAAACAGCTGTGGGGAGAACCCCGGTGAAGGCATGTGCTACCCCTGTCGGCGGCTGACGGTCACCTGGGCTACGGCGATCGGGTCAGCAGACGCGAGGCGGAAATCGGCGATGCCTGGCGCTCGGTAGTCGGGCGAGCGTCGTGGTCACGCTCGCCGGGCTGGCGCTCCAGCCCTGGGGGACCTGGAGGCTTATCTCGACCTTCGCGGTGCCGTGGCGGCGGTTGACGACCTCCAGCAGCACGGGGGTCGGCGTGCCGGGTGCCACCAGGGCCCGCTGCGGGTACACGGTGACCCGGCCGGCCAAGTGCTGACGGACCAAGCCGAGCAGCGTGTAGGCGTCGACGAGTTCGGTCGCGGCGTCCGGCAGGTCCTTCTGCACCTGCTGTATGACCTCGCTGGTGTAGGTCGGTCCCTGCAAGGTGGTCCGGATTACGGTGAACTCGGGCCGCAGCGGGGGCTTGCTGGTGTCACCGCTGAGATAGTTTCGCTCCAGGAACTTCGCCGCCTCATCGACGGCCTCGTTGGGCAGATCGCCCGCCTGCCGCAGGTATGGCAGGCTCCCTGCCATACCGATCCGGTAGGCTTTCTGGCCGACAATACCATCGGCCGAGAAACTGCCGTAGCTGGCAGCCAAATCCTCCTCGCTGAGCGCGTTGGAGAATCCGTCGATGTTGAAACCGCTCAGCGACAGATCCCAGCGGCCGTAATACTTCTGGCAATGCCGCGTCCACGCGTCCACCCCGGACGGCTCATGGGAGCCGGGCCGGGGCGGCTGGAAGGCGCCCGGGTTGACGTACCCGGCTCCGGAGTCGCCCGCGATGAAGAAATCCTTCGCCGAGCGGGTCTGCCGGGTGTAAACCAAGGCCGGCGCCATCCGCTGATCCAGGTTAGCGCGGATTTCCGTACCGGGTAATTGCCTCAACGGATGGTTGTGACTGGGAGGCTAGCGGCGGTATGAGGCGCTGCGGGCCTATGATGATCGACCTGGCGCGCCAGTACCGGGCCGGGAAGCTGGAGTTGTCCGCGCCGCCGGGCTGGCCCGGTCGGCCGGGCCGGCCCAAGGACCGTGCTCGCGGCCGGGTAATCGAGCTGCGCGAGCAGGGCCTGTCCGCGTATGAGATCTCCGCCCGGCTGGCTGCCGGGGGTACCAAGCTGAACCGCGCATCGGCCGGGGAGATCCTTGCCGAAGAGGGGTCCGGGCGGCTGCTGCGCCGGCCAGAACCGGAGGCCAGCATCTCCCCGGTTACCCCAGGCCGGGACACGAACCTGCCCCGCGCGGGCCGTGCTGGACTTCAGTACCTGGCCGGCCCGGCCGGAGACCACCCGGGTCGGGCTGCTGCTGGCCCTGCCCGGCCTGGTGTCCCTGGACCTGCCCGCCCTGGCGCGGCCGGCCGGCTACCCCGGCACCCATCATCCCCGCGATCTCCTGGCTGCTGTCCCTGCTGGCGCTCAATCTGACCCGCACCCAGCGGGTCTGCCACGTCGATGACCTTCTCGCCGACCCGGCCGCCGCGCTGTTGCCGGGCTGGCGGCGCTGCCGACCAGCCCGTGCTCGGCGAGCTTGATGCCCGCGGTGTCAAGTTCCTCACCCTGCGAATGCGTTCCCCGTCCCTGCTCAGGCACATCAGCGCCCTGCCCGGCGACTCCGGGAAGACGATCACCCTGGACCGGCCCGGCCCGCACAACAAGCCCCGTGTGCACGAGGACCCCGCCTGACGCTGACCAGCTACCCCGGCACCGTCCGCCAGCTCATCGTCACCGGCCTGGGCCGTGAGCAGCCCACCGTCACCATCACCAACGACCACGCCACCAGGGCCAGGATGCTGATCCAGCGCTACGCCCGGCGGATGACCATCGAACAGCGCCTCGCCGAGATCATCCGCGCCTTTTGCGCCGGCGCCTTATCCTCCACCGTCAACCTCAACGCCGACCTCGACGTCATGCTCGCCGTCCTCGCCCAGGCGCTGCTCGCCGCGCTGCGCGCCCGGCTGCCGGAAAGGGCCGTTGCCGCCGTGGTGGAGTTCTTGTACGGGTCCCTGGCCGCCAATCCGCACCGGGTGGGCAAGCCGCTCAAGGTGGGGCTTGAGGGGCTGCACAGCGCCCCCCGCGGCGACTACCGGGTGATCTACCGCGTCGACGACCACCGCCGCAGGCTCGATGTCGTGGCCATCGAGCACCGCTCGGACATCTACCGGCCGCGGCAGGTGTGAGCACTGCCCGGCGCGGCGAGGATGTCGAGCCGTTCAACCGCGCAGGTTGCACATCCCTGGGCAGCCACGCCGATCAGCATGCTCTTTCTGCTTCCGCAGGCAGCGATGCCTTGGATCACTAATTTAACCTGCTCCGGTTGACTCGTTGACGCAGTCTTCGGACGCTTGCCTCATCGTATTCTGCTACAGCAGAATCCGGCAAGAATCATGCTCCCCGCCGTGCCCGCAGGGCCGCCCGGATCACCTGAGCTCGCCCGCGGGTGACCGTATGCTGCGGCCCCTGCCGCCGCAGCCCGGCGAAAGGGAACGCGCATGAAGAGCAGCCTCCTCCCCCGGCAGGGACGGCGATCACTGTGAGCCCGGGGCGGCGGCTGCTGCGGGCGGACCAGGCCGGGGCTGTTGAGCACATTGGACACCGTGCCGGCCGCCACACTGGCCAGGCTCGTCACATCCTTCATGGCCGCCGCCATCAACGTCCTCCATCCTCCCGCGTATCGGATCGCCCACTGCGGCGCAGCCCGGGCCCGTCAATTCGGCGGTTATACGCTCCAGTTCGGCGCGCAAGCAGGGAGTACTGTGGCCAGCACTTGCCTAGCCCGGCGACCAGTTCCCACGCGGGAATGCGGCCCTGCAGATCGTCTCTCACTGCGTCCGGGCCCACCGCACCTGGTGGACGCCGGGCCCGACCACCCGGCCGCCGGCCGGTGCGCCGGCGTCGGCCAGCCGCGCTCCGTGCCCAGCGCCCCCGTCGCCGGCGATGGCGGCGGCGATCCGGCACTGGCTGGCGACGGGCACCTCCACCTCGCCGATCACCGCATCGGGGCCGTCCCAGTGCCAGCCGGCGCGCAGCAATCCGCGCGGGCCGTGCAGGCGGTAGGAGGCGTGGCCGAGCCGTGAGCTGACCGCGGGGGCGAAGCCGAAGGCGGCGAAGGCCGGCTCCTCGTCTGAGGGGCGCAGGCCGCAGACGCCCTCGATCAGCCAGGTGCCCATCGAACCCATGGCGTAGTGGTTGAAGGAGTTCATGGTAGGGCAGGTCGGCCAGCCGCCGGGGCCGATGCCGTCCCAGCGTTCCCAGATCGAGGTGGCACCCTGGGTGACCATGAAGCCCAGCGACGGCGGCTCGCGCCGCAGCAGCAGGTCGTAAGCGGTGCCGACCGCGCCGGCCTTTTCCAGCGCGTGCAGCAGCAGGGCGCTGCCGGCGAAGCCGGTCTGCAACGCCGGGCCTGCCTTGCGTACCATGCTGGCCAGGCGGCTGCCCGCCAGGGCGGCTACCTCCCCCGTCACCAGGCCGAACATCAGCGGCAGCACGTAGCCGGTCTGGGTCTCGGCCGCGACGACGGGAGCGAACCTGCGCGCGGCGGCGGACGAGCCGCTGCGGCTTGGATCGGCGATCTTGCCGGTGCCGGCGTCGACGTAGCGCGCGGTGAAAGCCTGGCGGACCGCCTCCGCCCGGCCGGTCAGCCACTGCCGCTCCGCGGTGGCATCGAGAAGGCCGGCGATGCGCGCGGCCACCGCGGTGGACCGGTACAGCCAGCAGGTGGCGAACAGGTCGTGCGGGGTGTCCGGGCCTACCGGCACCCAGTCGCCGTAGTCATTGCCCCGGCCGGCCTGCCAGATCCCGTCCGGGTTGGCCGCGTGCACCAGGCGCAGCCAGTCCATCATCGCGGGGAACATCTTCTCCAGGGGCTCGGTCTCGCCGTAGCGCTGGTAGATCAGCCATGGCAGCAGCACGCCAGCGTCGGCCCACGCCGGGGCGCCGGTGGCGTCCCGTGCCCACCAGCGTGCCGAGGGCCGGGGCGCGATGTCGGTGAAGCCTCCCTCGGGGGTCCGGGCGTCCAGCACGTCGTCGAACCACTTGGCGAAGAACGGGGCGACGTCGTAGTTGTAGGCGGCCATCGGCGCGAACAGCAGCGCATCGGCCATCCAGCCCAGGCGCTCGTCCCGCTGCGGGCAGTCCGTCGGCACCTCCAGGTAGTTGGCCCGCTGGGAGCAGCAGATGGCGGCGTAGACGCGGTTGAGCAGGTCCTCCGAGCATTCGAACCAGCCGGTCCGCTCCAGGTCGGTGGACAGGGTGACCGCCTCGGCCCGCCGCAGGCTCGCCGGCGAGGCAAGGCCGCGGACCTCGGCGTACCGGAAACCGCGGAAGGTGAACCGCGGTTCCAGCATCTCGGGCTGCCCGCCGGCACAGGTGAACCGGTCCGTGCAGGCGGCGCCGCGCAGGTTGTCCCGGTACAGGTTCCCGGCCGGGTCGACGATCTCCCCGTAGGCCACCTCGACCTGCTGGCCAGCGGCGGCGTCCACCTCCAGCCGCACGAAGCCGGCGTCGTTGGCGCCGGAATCGACCAGCGCGCTGCCGTCGGCCCGCCAGGTCACCGACGCCGGCCGTACCTCCACCGCGCGTACCGGCGGCATCCGTTCCGCGGCCAGTTCCCCCGCCGTGCCGCGGCTCCGTTCCACCGGAAGCCAGCCGGTCCGCTGACCGCCGGGCAGGTCCCAGTCCTCCTCCGCCAGCCGTAGATCCCAGCTCTCACCGTCGTACAGGTCACTTGCGACGATCACCGATTCCCGCCACTGCCAGCGCTCGTCGGTCGCCACCACCACACGCCCGTCCGGCAGGTCCATCTCGAGCTGGCACAGCAGCTCAGGGACGGGGGCCTCGGGGAAGCTCCGGTCATCGCCCGCCGCCGTGGACGAGATCCGGCCGGCGAACCAGCCGGGCGCGACCATCGCACCGAGCATGTTCTCCCCGGCCCGCACCGCATCGGTGACGTCGATCACCTGGTACTGCACCCGCCGACTGTAGTCGGTCCAGCCCGGCCGCAGCAGCCCGTCCCCGACCACCCGGCCGTTCAGATGCGCCTCGTAGCACCCTAGCGCCGTCACATACAGCCGGGCCCGCATCGGCGGCTGGCTGACGGTGAACGGCCGGCGGGCCAGGTAGACGCGGCGGTC
>Ga0070737_10001275_pt1 | contig 37500 bp, 38 predicted proteins | sample Coa_R1_10_FD_66438 | JGI IMG/M metagenome (GOLD analysis project Ga0070737, IMG submission 66438) | Surface soil microbial communities from Centralia Pennsylvania, which are recovering from an underground coalmine fire - Coalmine... | ecosystem: Environmental > Terrestrial > Soil > Unclassified... | reverse complement strand
CAGCAGCGCGATCGGACCGTGCTTCATCTCGCCGGCGGCGTAGGCGTCGGTGGCGATGTAGGAGATCTCCTTGAGCTTGAGCGCGCCCTCGAGCGCGATCGGAAGCCCAACGTGGCGGCCCAGGTACAGGAAGAACCCGGCCCGGTGGTAGGCGCGCGCGATCTGCTCCACGCCGCCCACCCCGTGCTCCAGGAGCGTGCTGATCAGATGGGGCAGGCGCCGAAGCTCGCCGATCGGCTCTGCCAGCGCCACCGGCGACAGGGTCTGGCGCACCTGGGCCAGCCTCAACGCCAGCAGGTACATGACCGTCAGCTGTGCCACGAAGGTCTTGGTCGCCGCCACGCCGATCTCCAGCCCTGCCCGCGTGTAGAGGACGCCGTCGGCCTCGCGCGTGGCCTGCGAGCCCATCACGTTGGTGACCGCCAGCACCGGGGCGCCGCGGCGCCGCGCGGTGCGCATCGCCGCCAGCGTGTCGGCCGTCTCGCCGGACTGCGAGATCCCGACCACGAGGTCGCCGGGCCCCACGGGCGCGTCGCGGTAGCGGTACTCGGACGCGATGTCCACCTCCACGGGCAGGCGCGCCCAGTGCTCGATCGCGTGGCGGCCGAGCAGCCCCGCGTGATACGCCGTGCCGCAGGCGACGATCACGACCCTTCTGACCTCCGACAGCAGTCGGTCGTCGATGCTGCTTGCGCCCGGCGCGTCGGGCGGCGTGAGCTCGCCGAGCTCGACGCCGGCGCTGCCGGTCGCGCGCTCGCCGATGGTCTCCGCGACGGCCGCCGGCTGCTCGTGGATCTCCTTGAGCATGAACGTCTCGAAGCCCTGCTTCTCGGCGGTGTCCGCGTCCCAGTCGATCTCCACGATCTCCCTGTCAAGCGACTCGCCGTCAGGTGTCAAAAAGCGGACGCCGTCTGCTCGCAGGACGACGAGCTCGTCGTCGCCGACGTACTGCACGCGGCGTGTCTGGCGCAGGAACGCCGGGATCGCCGAGCCGACGAACTGCTCGCCGTCGCCGCGGCCGACGATCAGCGGGCACTCGCGCCGGGCGCCGACCAGCACGCCCGGCTCGTGCGAGGTCATCGCCACGAACGCGTAGTGGCCCTGAAGCTCGGCATAGGCGGAGCGCACCGCGGCCACCAGGTCCCCCTGATAGTGCTCGGCGATCAGATGGGCGATCACCTCCGCGTCGGTCTCGGAGGTGAACCGCGCTCCGCGACCCAGCAGCCGCTCTTTGAGCGAGACGTAGTTCTCCACGATCCCGTTGACGACGACGTGGACCGCGTCCTCGGTGTCGAAGTGCGGGTGGGCGTTTCGCTCCGTCACCCGGCCGTGGGTCGCCCACCGCGTGTGGCCGATCCCGGTTTGTACCGCGTCGCGCTCGCGCTCGGCCACGGCGCCCGCGGCCGGCGCGCCCGCCGCGGCGCGCTCGGCGTCACGGCGATCGATCGCGCCGCGCAGAGCCTTTAGGTTTCCGACCGCGCGCACCGAGTCGATCCGGCCGTCCTCAAGGACGGATATCCCCGCGCTGTCGTAGCCGCGGTACTCGAGCGCCGACAGCCCGGCGAGCAGGAGCTCCCTCGGGTGCCGGTGTCCTACGTACCCGACGATTCCGCACATTGTCTGATCCTCCGGATGCACTGCGCGTCCCAGCGCCCCCACGCGCTGCGGGCCGCCCGGCGCTGTCGCGTGGCCGCCACGATGCTACCGGCCCCGCCACGCGTGCATCCGGCGCGGCCGCTCAGGCGACGGCGGCGCCCAGGATTCCCGCGGCCAGCGTCGCCAGGCGCTCGCACACCTCGTCAGCCTCCTCGGCCGTGGGCGCCTCGACCATGACGCGGATCAGCGGCTCGGTCCCGGACTCTCGCACGAGGACCCTCCCCCGCCCCGCCAGCGAGTCCTGCGCGCGCGCCACGGCTTCGCGCAGCTCGCGGGCCTCGGTCGCGGCGCGCAGCGCCGCGCGGTCGCGCGCGCGCACGTTGACCAGGCGCTGGGGCAGGCGCCGCATCGCCGCGCGCTCGCGCAGGTCGCGCCCGCCCAGCGCCTCAAGCGTCAAAAGCGCGCTTGCGATCCCGTCGCCGGTCGGCGAGAAAGACAGCTCGATGATGTGTCCCGACTGCTCTCCGCCGAGGGTCCAGCCGCGCCGGCGCAGCTCCTCCAGCACGTAGCGGTCGCCGACCGCCGTGGTGGCGACCTTGATACCGGCCTGGGTCATCGCGACCTGAAAGCCGTAGTTGCTCATCACCGTGACCGCCACCCCGCCGCCGATCAGGCGCCCCTGGGCCTTCAGGTGCAGCGCGGCGAGCGCCACCAGCTCGTCGCCGTCGACGACCGCGCCGTCGGCGTCCACCGCCAGCACGCGGTCCCCGTCCCCGTCAAACGCGAACCCCAGGTGAAAGCCGCCACGCGCGACGGCGTCGGCGAGAGAGGCGATGTGGGTGGAGCCGCACCCAGCGTTGATGTTGCGGCCGTCGGGCGCGGCCGACAGCGTCTCGACATCGGCTCCCAGCCGGCGGAAGACCTCGGGTGCGGCGCGGAAGGTCGCGCCGTTGGCGCAGTCCAGCAGGATCCGCCGCCCGCTCAGGTCAAGCGCCGCGAACCGTCGCTCAAGCGCCTGCAGGTAGCCCTCGAGCGCGTCATCCAGATGGCGAACCGAGCCGATGCGAGCGGGCGGGCGGCACGGAGCTTCAAGCGCCTGCTCGATCTGCTGCTCTGACTCGTCGTCGAGCTTGAAGCCGTCGGCGGCGAACAGCTTGATCCCGTTGTCCTGGTAGGGGTTGTGCGAGGCCGATATGACGGCCGCCAGAGCCAGGCCACGAGCGCGCACGAGCAGCGGGGCGGCGGGCGTCGGCAAAACGCCACCCAGAAGCGCGTCACCGCCGGCCGCCGTCACCCCGGCGGCGATCGCCGCCTCAAGCATCTCGCCTGACTCGCGCGTGTCGCGCACGATCAGCACCTGCGGCCGCTGGGCGGCGCAACGCTCGACAGCGGCCCGCGCGAGCGCCAGCGCCAGCTCGGCGGTCAGGAACTCGCCGGCACGGCCGCGGACGCCGTCTGTCCCAAACAGCCTGCGCGCCATCGCCGCTTTAACCCAAGCGAGCGCGGCGCGCGCTCTGGATCCGCGGCAGTGGCACCGTCAGCGCTTGGAGAACTGCGGGCGCTTGCGCGCCTTCTTGAGACCGGCCTTCTTGCGCTCCTTGACGCGCGAGTCGCGCGTGAGAAAGCCACGACGCTTGAGCTCTCCGCGAAGGTTCGGGTCGGCCTCCAGCAGCGCCCTGGATATCCCGTGGCGCAGCGCCCCCGCCTGCGCGGCGACGCCGCCGCCGTGCATGCGCGCCACGACGTCCATGCGGGACTCGTAGCCCACCGTCTCCAGCGGCTGCCGGATCATCCTCTGCAGGGTCTCGCGCGGGAAGTACTCCTCCAGCGTGCGCCCGTTGATCGCGTACTGCCCGCTGCCGGGGCGCAGTATCACCCGCGCCACGGCGGTCTTGCGCTTCCCGGTCGCGCGGTAGCGGGCCCCCGCGGCCAGGTCGATGGCCACCTCGGTGATCGGCTGGGGCTCGTCGACATCCTGCTCCTGCTCGCGCGCACGCGCCGCGGCGGCCTCCGCCTCGGCCTCGGCCGCGGCGCGCGCCTCGGCGTCAAGGAACTCGTCCGCTTCGGTGACGATGTCCGGGATCAGGTCCGCGCCCGGGATCTCCGGGCGCTGCCGGGGCGCGGGCTCGTACTCCTCATCGTCCTCCTCCGGCTCCGGGTCACCGCCGCCGGTCGGCTCCGAGCCGGCGGCGGGCGCAGATGGCTCCAGGCCCGCGGCAGGCGCGGCCGGCTGCGCGGCGGCCGGCTGCGGTCGCTCCTGCGCGTGCTCGGGCGGCTGCGCGTCGGAGGCGTCGCCCACGCCCGGCTCGGGCTCGTCGCTCACCGCAAGACCTCCATCGGCGTGGGCTTCTGCGCGGCGTGCGGGTGCTCGGGCCCCGCGTAGACCTTGAGCTTGGTCAGCTGCTTTCTACCCAGGCGGTTTCGGGGCAGCATCCCCTTGACGGCCAGGCGGATGACCTCCTCGGGGCGGCGCTCGAGCATCTGGGCCAGCGAACGCGACCGCAATCCGCCGGGATAGCCGGAGTGACGGTAGTAGCGCTTGTCGGTCAGCTTTCGCCCGGTCACGGAGATCCGCGCGGCGTTGACGACGATCACGAAGTCACCCGTGTCGATGTGGGGGGTGTAGGTCGGCTTGCGCTTGCCGCGCAGGGCATCGGCGATCTGGGTGGCCAGGCGCCCGAGCGTCTGGCCGGTGGCGTCGACGACCAGCCAGTTTCGCTCGCGATCGCTGGGCTTTGCGGTGTATGTCCTCATCGCACGAACACGGCCGCGCGGGACGTCCCGCGCGGCGCGGAGCGTCGATGATAGCCGCCGTGCGCGGCTGGCGCCGGCCGGCGCGGCACTGGCGCCGGCCGCCGAGAGCGGCCGGCGCGGGCCGCAGGACCATAACCTGTTCGGTGTGACCATTCGCGTGCTCGTAAGACGGCTGCTCTACAGGCTCGGCTACCGGATCCTGCACGCCGTCTGGCTTGTGACCCGCTTCCCGCGCCGTGGCGTGAAGTGCGTCGTGCTCGACGGCGAGCGGGTGCTGCTGGTTCGCCACACCTACGGCCGCCGCTGCTGGGACCTCCCCGGCGGGACGCTGCGCCGCGACGAGCCGCCGCTGTCGGCCGCCCGGCGGGAGATGGGCGAGGAGCTGGGGCTCGAGGGCGCGGACTGGGTGGCCCTGGGCGAGCTGCGCGGGCTCGATGGCCATCGGCGCGACACCGTCCACTGCTTCAGGGCGCGCCTGAGGACGCCGGCGCTTTCAGTCGACCGCGGCGAGATCGCCGAGGCGGACTGGTTTGAGCGGGCTCGCCTGCCGGTCGACATCGGCCCGTACGTGCGGGCGATCCTCGCGCTCGACCGGGCTACTCCCACTCGATCGTGCCGGGGGGCTTGGACGTGATGTCCAGCACCACCCGGCCGACAGCCCGGATCTCCCCGATCATGCGGGAGGCGATCCGCTCGAGCAGGTCGTGCGGCAGGCGCGCCCAGTCGGCCGTCATCGCGTCGTCGCTGGTCACCGCCCGGATGGCGATCACGTTGCCGTAGGTCCGCTCGTCACCCTCCACCCCGACGGTGCGGATCGCCGGCAGCACGCAGAAGGACTGCCACAGCTGACGGTACAGGCCGGCGGCGCGGATCTCCTCCTGCAGGATCGCGTCCGCCTCGCGCAGGATCTCAAGCCGGTCGCGGGTGACCTCCCCGCCGACCACCCTGATCGCAAGCCCCGGCCCGGGGAACGGCTGGCGCCAGACGAGGCGCTCCGGCAGTCCCAGGCGCGCCCCGACCTCGCGCACCTCGTCCTTGAACAGCTCGCGGAGCGGCTCGACGAGCTCAAGCTCGAGGTCCTCCGGCAGCCCGCCGACGTTGTGATGGGACTTGATCGTCGCGGTCCCGGTGCCTCCCCCGGACTCGATCACGTCGGAGTAGAGCGTCCCCTGGACCAGGAAGCGCACGCCGGGCAGCCGTGCCGCCTGCTCCTCGAACACGCGGATGAACTCGGCGCCGATCACCTTGCGCTTGCGCTCGGGGTCGGTGACGCCGCGCAGCGCCCGCAGGAACCGCTCGGACGCATCGACGGCGACCAGCGGCACGTTGAAGTGGTCGCGGAAGGCGGCGACGACCTGCTCGCCCTCCTGCTTTCGCATCAGCCCGTGGTCGACGAACACGCAGGTGAGCCGCTCGCCGATCGCGCGGTGCACGAGCAGCGCTGCGACGCTCGAGTCCACCCCACCGGACAGGCCGCAGATCGCCCGGCCGTCACCGACCTGGGCGCGAATCGCGCCGACCTGGCGCTCGATCACCGAGTCGGCGCTCCAGCCGCCGCTGCAGCCGCAGACGTCGAACAGGAAGTTGCTCAGAACCCGCCGGCCATGTGGGGTGTGAACGACCTCGGGGTGAAACTGGATCCCGTAGATCTGCCGCTGCACCGATTCGAAGGCGGCCACCGGCGAGGCGCTGGAGCTGGCCAGCGGGTGAAAGCCGGGCGGCGGCTCAAAGACGGTGTCGCGATGCGACATCCAGCACGATTGCTGCGCGGGCGTTCCCGCCAGCAGGCGCCCGGTGGCGGAGACCGTCAGCTGCGAGCGTCCGAACTCGCCCGTCTCGGCGCCCTGAACCCGGCCGCCGAGCGCGACCGCCAGCAGCTGCATCCCGTAGCAGATCCCGAGCACCGGGACGCCGAGCTCGAGCAGCTCGCGCTCCAGCGGCGGCGCCCCCTCGGCGTAGACCGACGCCGGCCCGCCGGAGAGGATCACCCCGCGCGGGCGCCGGCGCGCGACCTCGGCCGCCCCCACATGGTGGGGCAGCAGCTCCGAGTAGACCCCAAGCTCGCGCACGCGGCGGGCGATCAGCTGCGAGTACTGGCCGCCGTAGTCGAGCACCACGACCCGCTCGGCCACAGCGTCGCCGGGGCCCGCCGCCGGTCGCGCTTCGTCCGCGACTGCCGCCGCGGCCGCAGGTCGCCGCTCCCGCTCGGCGACGGAGCTAGTCGGCGACACCTACGGTCGCGCCCCGGCTGCCGGCGCCCATGCCTACGCCCTGCTCGCGCTGCAGGTGCTTTCCCTCCGTCTGCAGCGCGGGCGCGACCATCAGCTCGGCGCGGTTGAACTCGGCGATGTCCCGGTACCCGCAGGTCGCCATCGACGTCCGCAGGCCGCCCATCAGGTTGAACGTTCCGTCGTTCTCGCGCGCCGGCCCGCGGATGATCTCCTCCAGCGTGCCGTTCTGCTTGGTCGCCACACGGGTGCCGCGTGGCAGGGTCGGGTGGAACGTCGCCATGCCCCAGTTGTATCCGCGTCCGGGCGCCTCATAGGCCCGCGCGAGCGCCGACCCGAGCATGACCGCATCGGCGCCGCAGGCGATCGCCTTCGCGATGTCCCCTCCGTTGCGCATGCCTCCGTCGGCGATCACCTTCACGTACTCGCCGGTCTCCAGCATGTGCTGCGAGCGCGCCGCGGCGACGTCGGCGATCGCTGTCGCCTGCGGCACGCCGATCCCCAGCACTCCGCGCGTCGTGCAGATCGCGCCGGGCCCTACGCCCACCAGGACGCCGGCCGCGCCGGTGCGCATCAGGTGAAGCCCCGTGTGGTAGGAGGCGCAACCGCCGACGATCACCGGGGTGGGCGCGAGCTCGCGGATGAACTCCTTCAGGTTCAGCGGCGGGCGGCTCTCGTCGCGCGAAACGTGCTCGGCGGAGACGACCGTCCCCTGGATCACGAGGATGTCAAGCCCCGCCTCCAGCGCCACCTCGTAGTGCTCGCGCACCCGCTGAGGGGTCAGGGACGCGGCCGCGACCACGCCGTGGGCCTTGATCTCGGCGATCCGCCGCGCGATCAGCTCGGGCTTGACCGGCTCCCGGTAGATGTCCTGCATCTCCCGGGTGGCGATGTCCGGGGAGAAGCTCGCGATCCGCTCAAGCTGGGCGTCGGCGTCCTCGTAGCGGCAGAAGATGCCCTCCAGGTTGAGCACCGCCAGCCCGCCCAGCTTGCCGATCAGTCCGGCCGTGTGCGGCGACACGACGCCGTCAAGCGCGGCCGCCAGAAGCGGCAGCTCGAACCGGTAGGGACCCAGCGTCCAGGAGATGTCGACGTCATCGGGGTCGCGCGTGCGCCGGGAGGGCACGATCGCGATGTCGTCGAACCCGTAAGCGCGGCGCGCCTTCTTGCCGCGTCCGATCTCTACTTCCATGGTGGCATCCTAGAACTGGCGGCGGACGGTGTGGCGGCGCTGCCCGGGGCAGCGGGAGGGCAGTCGATCCTAGCATTGCGCCCTCGCCCGGACGCATTGCGCCCTCGCCCGGATGCGCTCACGCAGGCATGCGCGTGCGCTCGGCGCACGGCGCCCCCGATCGCGACCGCGCCCCCGATCGCGACCGCGCCCCCGACCGCGACCTCGACGAGGCGCCTCAGCCGATCTGCGCTCCGACGTCGGTCAGCCGATCTCCGCTCCGATGTCCGTCAGCCGATCTCCGCTCCGACGTCGGCCAGCCGCTCGATCTCCACCTCGGACGAAAGGCGCTGCGCTCGCACCGGATCCAGGATCCCCGCGCCGAAATGCTGCGTGGACTCGGCGCCGCAGGCCACCGCGAAGCGCAGGCACTCCTCCGGATCGCGCTCCGAGTAGCGGGCCGCGACGTAGCCGGCGAGGAACGCGTCGCCTGAGCCGACCGCCGAGCGGGCCTCCTGCTCCTCGATGCGCACCCGGTAGAGCACGGGCGAGCCATCGACCAGCACGCGGGCGTAGCAGCCGTCGGACACCGTCATGATCGACTCCCTCGCCCCCTTTTTGGCCATCTCGACCACCGCCATCGCCCGGTCCTCGTCGTCGTTGAACTCGTGCCCGACGAGCTCCTCGGCCTCCAGCTCGTTGGGCGACACGAGGTCCGGCTCGGCCCGCATCGCCAGCCGCAGCGGGTCGCCGTCGCTGTCAATCACGGTCATCACGCCAAGCCGCTTCACGTCGCGGATCAGCAGCTGGTAGACGTTGGCCTCCACGCCGCGAGGGAGGCTGCCCGCGAACACGCAGATGCTGGCCCCCTGGGCCAGGTACAGGAGCTTCTCGCGAAACGTCTCAAGCTCGGTCACCGAGACCGCGGGCCCGCGCTCGTTGATCTCGGTCTGCTGGCCGGTAGTCGGATCGAGCACCGCGGTGTTGGTGCGCGACTCGTCGGCTATCCGCACGAAGTCGTTGAGCACTGACTCGTGGTCCAGCGCCTCGATGATCCGGCTGCCGGTCGGGCCGCCGGCGAAGCCGGTGGCGATCACGGGCTGGCCGAGCCGCTTGAGCGCCCGGGCGATGTTCACCCCCTTGCCCCCCGGCATGGTGGTCTGGTCCACGGTCCGGTGGCGGCGCCCCGGCGTGAAGCTCGGAACCTCAAGGGTCTTGTCCATCGCGGCGTTGAGCGTGACGGTGATGATCATTCGCCTTCAGCTCCCCTCCGGTCGGTCTTGGCTTTCTGCTCCCCCCGGATCGGTCCGCGCCGGTTGGCCATCCCGCAGCGGGTCACCGCCCCCCACGGCCGGCCGGGGCCCCTCCCGGGGTGAACTCGGGCCGTCGGGCCAGGACGCGGCGCCACCAGGACCGCGAGGCCCGATCACCCCGAGCTCGGCGAGCGCGGCGGGCGACCCGGACGCCGACCGCAGCCTCAGTCTGGACATCATGCCAGCGCGCGCCGGCGAGCCCGTGCCGGCGGCTTGCTGCCGAGCGGCGGGCCCGTGCGACTCGCCCGTCCCCTGCGGAGCGCCAGCCCCCTGCGACGCGCCCGCCTCCTGCGACGCGCCCGCCCCCTGCGAAGTCCCAGCGGAAGGCGGCGGGGAGGGGGCCGGCACCGCGGTTTCGACGCGCAGCGGGATCCGCGCGAGGACCCGGCAGCCGTCCAGCACCAGCGCCCAGCCCACGCGGGCGCGTGCCGGCAGGGGCCCGCTCAGCGTCTGCGGAGCCCGCACGACGAGCCTCAGCCGAGCGGTTCGCGGCAGCACACGCGCAAAGCCGTAGCCGGCGACCAGGACCGCGCGCGCCCCGGCAACGCCGGCCACGTCCCGCACCGCGAGCCGCTGGCCGCGCTGCACGGGCCGACGCAGGGCAAAGCCGCCGTACCCCCAGTTCAGCAGCGCCAGCGTGTCGCGGTCGCGCACGCCGGGAGAGCTCGTGCCGAGCACGGCGCTGATCAGGCGCAGGCCGCCGCGCACGGCTGAGGCGACCAGCACGTAGCCGGCGTCGGCCGTGCTGCCGGTCTTTACGCCGTCGATCCACGGGTAGCGCCCCACCAGGTCGTTGAGGTTCTGCACCCGCCGAGCCACGCCGTCGACGCGCACGACCGCGTCGGGCAGCGCGACGACGCGCGCGAAGTAGGCGGAGTGGCCGAGGTCGTAGGCGGCCAGGCGGACCAGGTCATAGGCGCTCGAGTAGTTGCCGGGGGTGTCCAGGCCGATCGGGGTCGAATAGTGCGTGTCGCGGAGCGACAGCAGGCGTGCCTGTGCGTTCATCATCGCCACGAAGCGGGCCACCGATCCACCACCCACGTTGTAGGCCAGGTCCTCGGCGGCGTCATCGGCGCTGGGCAGGAGCATCGCGATCAGCAGGTCGTGGACGCTCATGCGATCGCCCGGCGACAGCCCCAGCTGCGAGTCGTCGGGCGCCGCGATCCAGTCGTTCTGCGTGAACACGCGGCTCAGGTGGTGCACGTGCTCGAGCGTGACCAGCGCCGTCATCAGCTTGGTGGTGGAGGCGATCGCCAGGCGCGCGTGCGGGTTGATCCCCAAAAGCAGCTGGCCGGTCTGCGGCGCGTACAGCGCGGCTGCGCGGGCCGGGATCGCGGGCGGCCGGCCCACAGCCCCGGCTCCCGCACACGCTGAAGTCGCCGCCGCGGTCGGGACCGCGGAGCCAGTGGCCGCGGGCGCGCCGGGTGCCGCCACAGCCGCCGCGGCGGCGAAGGAGAGGGCGCCGGCGGCCGCCGCCGCGCAGACGGCGACCGCCGTCGATCGCACCGACGCGGCGGCGCTCAACGGCGAAGCCTCAGCCGCTGACCGACCTGGAGGTTGTTCTGCGAGCGAGCGAGGCTGGGATTGAGCGCGATCAGCGTCGAGATCCCGACGCCGGTCTTGGCCGCTATCCCGCTCAGCGTGTCGCCGCTGCGGACCACGTAGAAACGCGGGCGGGAGTGCGAGCGGCGCGCCGGGCGCCGGCCGGCCTCGGTCAGGGTGCCAGCGCCGGTGCTGGTGGCGGCCGCGCTGGGACGGGAGTGGGCCAGGTTGTCGTGGACGATCAGATAGACGCTCAGCGCCACCGCCACCAGAGCGATGGGCGCCAACAAGCGCGCGCTCCTAGCCACCATCCCAGGCTCGATCATAGACCCGGCCGACCCGCCGGTGAAGTGGGCGCCTCGGCGCGCGCCCGCTCAGGCGTACCGTTCCCAGAGCATCTCCCGCAGGCGCGACGCCTGCGCCGCCGCGGCCCGTCCCGGGTCACGGGAGGCCGCCGAAGCGCTCTCGAACGCCTGCACGATCGCGCGCGACGCGGCCACCAGCCCACCCGCCGGCCCGGGCGCGAACGCCGGCTCGAGGCCGCGGCCCGTGGCGCCCTGAGGTCCGATCCCGGGAAGCAGCAGGATCGCGTGGGGCATGAGCTCGCGCAGCCGGCCAAGGCGCTGTGGCGCGGTCGCGCCGGCTACCGCGCCCACGTCCGAGAGGCCCCGGGCGCCCGTGCCCGGCCGGCCGAGCTCGTCGATCAGCGCCGCGAGCGCCTCGCTCACCGTCTCGCCGGTGGCGAGCCGGCGCTCCTGAACATCGGCGGCCCCGGGGTTGGAGGTCCGCACGAGCACGAACAGGCCCGCTGACGCCGCGCGCGCCGCCCGCACCAGCGGCTCCAGCGAGTCGCGCCCCAGCAGCGGGCTGGCCGTGAGCGCGTCCACGCCCAGCCCCGGCAGCCGGCCGAACGGCGTCTGCACGCCGGCGAAGTACGCCTGAGCGTACGCGCCCGCCGAGACCTCCACGTCGCCTCGCTTGCCATCGGCGATCACCAGCAGCCCGCGCTGACGGGCGTCCTGCACGATCTCGGCCAGCGCGCTCCAGCCGCCCGCGCCCAGTCGCTCAAAGCAGGCCAGCTGTGGCTTGACCGCGACGCAGCGGTCTGCGACCGCCTCGAGCACGAGCCGGCAGTGGGCCGCCACGGCCCGGGCGGCGAGCCGCTCGGCGGTCTCGCCCACCCGGATTCGGTCCCTGACCAGCTGCAGCGCCCGCGGCCACAGGCGCTGAGGGTCCGGGTCCAGGCCGACGACCAGCTGGGAGCGCCGCGCCCCGACCCGCTCCGCAACGCGGTCACCGAACCGCGGACCTCCCGCCGCGGCGCCTTCCGCCTCCCTGCTCGCGAGGGCGCCCGTCGTCAGTTGACGGCCTTCTTGAGCGCCGCGCCCGCGGTGAACTTCGGCACCCGCGAGGCGGGGATCTGGATCTTCTCGCCGGTGGCGGGATTACGGCCCTCGCGGGCATCGCGCGTCGCGACGCTGAACTTGCCAAAGCCGGAGAACACGACCTCGCTGCCGCGCTTGAGCGCGCTCTCGATCGTCTCCAGCATCGCATCCACCGCCTGGGCGGCGTCTCGCTTGCTAAGCCCGGCGCGGTCGGCCACCTGCTCCACGAACTCCGCCTTGGTCATCGCAGCTCCTTGTGATCGGTCTTTGATGGCGAACCTAACACGTGCGCCGGACGAGGGAGGCGCGAAGCGGCGCCGCCGGACACAATGAGCCGGTGGATCTCGGACGCCTCGCGTGGCTGGCCACCGTGCTCGCGTGCCTGGTGGCGGTGCTCGTGCTCGTGCTCGAGGGCTACTACGGCTACGCCGGCGTAACGTTCGCGGTCGCGCTGTCGGCTGCGATCAACCTCCTGTGAGCTCAGGCCTCGCCGCGCGCCTCACGGGACGCCCCGCCTCCGGTGTCCACCAGCGTCTCGCCGGGGCGCACCCGATCGGCGGGCTCCAGATGAATCAGCACGTTGGCACCGCCGAGCTCTGACGCGATCCGCTCCGTGAGGCGGTGGGCGATCCGGTGCGCGTCCTCCAGCGAGGTGCCGGCGCGAAACTGCAGGTGCAGGTCGACGTGGCGCTGAGCGCCCGCCCTGCGGGTCCGAAGCTCGTGATAGCCGACCACGCCCTCCGGCACGAGCGCCGCCACCAGCAGCCTGATCCGCTCCACCTCGGCGGCCGGCAGCGCCTCGTCGACGAGCACGCGCGACGCCTGCGCCAGCAGCACCAGCCCCGTCCTCACGACCACGGCCGCCACGCACAGCGCCACCACCGGATCGATCCACTGCGCCCCCGTGATCCCCACCAGCAGCAGGGCGGCGAGCACCGCCGCGGAGGTGAGCGCGTCGGTGCCCAGGTGCGCGGCGTCCCCGGCCAGCGCCGGGGATCCGGTCCGCCGAGCGGCTCGGCGAAGGCCGCCGGACACGCCGGCATTGACCGCCAGCGAGACCGCGATCGCGGCCACGCCGAGCCCAACGCGCTGCACGCGGCCCTGGTCGACCAGATGGCGGACGGCCTCAAACGCGATCGCGGCCGAGCCGACCAGGATCAGGATCCCCTCGATCGCCGCGGCCAGGTTCTCGATCTTCTCGTGTCCGTAGCTGTGGCTCTCGTCCGCGGGCTCGTCGGCCTTGCGGACGGAGAAGTAGGCGACCGCGGAGGCGACCAGGTCGATGCTCGAGTGCACGGCCTCGGTCAGGATCGCCACCGAGCCGGTGAGCGATCCGGCGATCACCTTCAGCAGGATCAGGGTCGAATTCGACGCCAGCGACACCGCCGCCCAGCGCGACTTTGCCGCCGGCCGACGCCGGGCGGGCCCGCCGGGCGAGCCGGCGGCGGTCAGCTCTCCCGGGAGAGCCATGCGACGAGCCCCGCGACTGCGCGTCCGCGGTGGCTGATCGAGTCCTTCTCCGCGTCGCCGAGCTGCGCCATCGTCCGACCTCCCCAATCACCGTCGGGGACGAACACCGGGTCATAGCCAAAGCCGCGCGACCCCGCCGCCGCGCCGGCCATCCTGCCCTCGCAGCGGCCGCAGAACACGACCGGCTCCCCGGCGCGGCCGGGGATCGCCAGCGCCAGCGCGCACACGTAGCGCAGACGGCTTCCGACCGGCACCTCGCAGATCAGCTTGATCAGGTTCTCCCGGTCACCGGCCCCCGGCCCGGCGTAGCGCGCCGATCGCACTCCGGGCCGCCCTCCGAGAGCCTCGGCCTCGATACCCGAGTCGTCGGCGACCGTCACAAGCCCCGTGGCCGCGGCGCCGGCGCGGGCCTTGGCGATCGCGTTGGCGGCGAACGTGTCGCCGACCTCTGGCGGCAGCTCGACGCCGTCGGGCAGCGCCATCACGCCGATCCCCGCCGGCGAAAGCAGCCGGCCGAACTCGCGCAGCTTGTGCGGGTTGCGCGTCGCGAGCACCAGCGACCGGCCGACCCGCGGGGCCTCAGCCATCGCAGGCGGCGAGCTGGAGCGCTCGCAGCGACTCGATCCCGCGCGCGGCCAGCGCCAGCAGGTCGTCCAGGTGCGCGCGCGACAGCGGCGTGCGCTCGGCGGTCGCCTGCACCTCCACCAGGCCGCCGTCGGCGGTCATCACGACGTTGGCGTCCACCTCGGCCGAGGAGTCCTCCGCGTAGTCGAGGTCCAGCATCGCGGTCGAGTCGACGATCCCGCAGGAGATTGCCGCCACCGAGCCGGTCAGGGGGATCCGCTCGATCAGGCCGCGCTGCACGAGCGCCCTGCAGGCGAGCGTGAGCGCCACCATCCCCCCCGTGATGGACGCGCACCTGGTGCCGCCGTCGGCCTGCAGCACGTCGCAGTCGACATAGATCGTCCGCTCGCCCAGCGCCTCGAAGTCGACCACGCCCCTGAGCGATCGGCCGATCAGCCGCTGGATCTCGATCGTCCGCCCATCTGGTCTGCCCCGCGACGCGTCCCGCTGCTTGCGCTCGCCCGTGGAGGCCGGCAGCATGCCGTACTCCGCCGTCACCCAGCCGCGCCCGGAGCCGGCCATCCATCTCGGAACGCCCTCCTGGACCGAGGCGGTGCAGATGACCCGCGTCTCCCCCACCGAGATCAGCGCCGAACCGGCGGCGGTGCGCACGAATCCCGGCTCGATCTGAACCGGGCGCAGGTCCGCGGGTCCGCGGTCGTAGCTGCGCTGCGCTGCGCTCAAGCGGCCGCCCCGTCGACCGCCGCAAGCCGCGGCTCACCTGCGAGACGCACCCGCTCGACGTCGCCGAGCGGCATCTGCAAAAAGCGGGTGCCGAGCGTCCTGAACGCGACCGGGTCCCCGGTGCAGGCGAAGCGGTAGCTGCCGGCCTGCGCGCGCTCGCGCAGAAGCCCGCGCGCCGCGAGCGCGCGCTCCACGCTGCGAGCAACCCCCGCGCCGGAGGTCACAAGCCCCACGCCGCGGCCGAGCGTGCGCTGAAGCAGCGGCGCGATCAGCGGGTAGTGCGTGCACCCGAGGATGACCGTGTCGACCTGCGCGGCCCGCAGCGGCTCGCAGTAGCGGGAGACCATGTCCACGACGCGCTCGTCGAACGGGAACCCGGCCTGGATGACGGGCGCCAGGTCGGGGCAGGCCACGGACTCCAGGTGCACGTGGCGGTCGGCGGCCCTGACCGCGCGTTCGTAGGCGCCGCTGGCCACGGTCGCCGGCGTGGCCAGCAGCCCGATGCGGCCGTTGCGACTGCCCGCGACCGCCAGCTGCGTGGCGGGCGCCACCACGCCGATCACATCGACGGGTGGCCGGCGGGCGGCGAGTCGCTCCTCCAGCGCGTCCAGCGCCGCGGCGCTCGCCGCGTTGCACGCGACCACCAGCAGCTTCGCGCCCTCGGCCAGCATGTGCTCGGCGATCTGCAGGGCGAACTCGCGCAGCTGAGGCTGGCCGCGCTGACCGTAGGGGAAGCGCGCGGTGTCGCCGAGGTACACGTAGTCCTCCCCCGGCAGCGACACCAGCAGCTCGTGCAGCACCGTGAGCCCGCCGACGCCGGAGTCGAACACCGCGATCGGGAGCTGGGCTGCGTCGGCCATGCGCCCATGGTGCCAGAGCGGCCGGCCGGCATCCGCGACGGCCCACCGCGCGGCCGGGGCCGGCGAACCCGGGGGCCGGCGAGCCCGGGTGCCGGCGAATCCGGCTGCCGGCGCGGCGCGGGTAGATTCGCCGACGCGGTGCGCGCGCTGATCGTGACCAACATGTACCCCAGCCGCGCGCGGCCGTGGCTGGGGAGCTTCGTCGCCGACCAGGTCGCGGCCCTGCGCCGAACCGGCGAGGCGGAGGTGGAGGTGTTCGCGTTTGATCCCGGCGGCGCCCGCGCCTACGCGCGGGCGGCGCGCTCGCTGCGCGCCCACGCCGGCTCGCGCACCTACGACATCGTGCACGCGCACTACGGCCTCAGCGCATGGCCGGCGCTGGCGGCCCGGGCCAGGCGCCGAGTGGTGACGCTGCACGGGACAGACCTCGCGCACCCCCGCGCCCGTCCCCTGACGCTTGCCGCGCTTGGCACCTGCGACCTGGTGGCCGCCGTCTCGCGCCGGCTGGCCGAGACGATCCCGGCCTGGATGGGCCGCGATCGGGTCGCGATCCTCCCCTGCGGAGTGGACCTCGGGCGCTTTGCGCCGATCGACCGCCGCCGCGCGCGCGAGCTGCTGGGGCTCCCGCCTGACGGCCCGTACCTGCTGTTCCCCTCAGATCCGGCGCGGTCCGAGAAGCGCCACGACCGCGCGCTCGCCGTCGCGGGCGACGTCCCGCTGCTCACGCTGCGCGGCGCCGATCGCCGAAGCGTCCCGCTGCTGGTCAACGCCGCCAACGCCGTCCTGGTCTGCTCGGAGCGGGAGGGGTTCGGGCTGGCGGTGCTCGAGGCGCTGGCGTGCAACGTGCCGGTGCTCGCCACCCCTGTGGGCATTCATCCGGAGGCGCTGGCGGGGATCGAGGGCACGCTGTGCGCGCCGTTCTCGCAGTCGCGCTGGCGAGCGGCCCTGGAGCCGCACCTTGCCCTGGCGGACCCCCGCGTGGCCGGGCGCTCCCGGGCCGAGCGCTGGTCAAGCGACGCGATGGCGCAGCTGGTGCTCAAGGCCTGGCGCGAGCTTCTTGGCCGGTAGCGCCCGGCCCGCCCGGGCGCGGGGGCGCAGGCGATCACGACCGCCGGCCGCGGCACGGTGGCGGGGGCTTCAGGCGATCTGCGGCCAGTGGCGGCGCAGGCGCTCGAGCGCGAGCGCCGACTCGCGGCAGACCGCAAGCTCGCTCCTCTGCAGGCGCTTGCCCTCATCAGGGTCCGGCCCGCCGACGCCGGCGGCCCGTCCCAGCTCGCGCACGGTGGCCGCCACGCAGCGGCCGAGCGCCTCAAGCGCATAGCCGCCTTCAAGCACGGCGCCCACGGGCGCTCTAAGGCGCGCGGCGGCGCCCGCCAGCGAGCTGGTCATGGCGGCGAACCCCTCCTCGCTCACGCGGCAGTTGGCGAGCGGATCATCGGCGTGGGCGTCAAAGCCGGCGGAGATCATCACCAGCTGGGGCTCATAGCAGCGGGCCAGCGGCACGATCACGTGCTCGATCAGCGAGCAGAACACCGCGTCGGCGCTGCCCGGTGGCACCGGGAGGTTCACCGTGAACCCCTCGCCGGGCCCGCGACCGGCGTCGTCGGCGGCCCCCGTCCCCGGATAGAGGGGCCACTGGTGGATCGAGCAGAACAGGACCGATGGGTCGGCCGCGAAGATCTCGTTGGTCCCGTTGCCGTGGTGCACATCCCAGTCGACGACCAGGACCCGCTCGAGCCCATGCTCGCTCAGCGCGTGGCGAACGGCGACGGCGACGTTGTTGAACAGGCAGAAGCCCATCGCGCGCTCGGGCTCGGCGTGGTGGCCGGGAGGGCGATGGATGCTGAAGCCGGTCGCGGCGCCGCGCTCGAGCAGCAGGTCCACCAGCTGCACGGCGCCACCGCAGGCGTGCAGGGCCGCCTCGAAGGACCCCTCCGACACGACCGTGTCAGGGTCCAGGGGCGTGGCCGACGCGCATGCACGTCGCACGCGCTCGATGTGGCGCTCCGGGTGCACGGCCATCAGCGTCTCAAGCTCGACGGCGCGGGACTGCACGCGCTCGAACGCCACCGGCGGTTGCCGGGCCAGCGCCCGCTCGATCGCCGTCATCCGTGCCGGCTGCTCGGGATGCGATCCGGTCTGATGCGCCAGCGAGGATTCGTGGGTGAGCAGCACCCCCCTGGCGGGGGCGGCTCCGGGGCGCTCGGAGGGGGCGGTTTGCATCGGGGTACCGTACCCGTCGTGAGCGTGACGCGAACCGACGTGGCGGTCGTCGGCGCCGGCGCCGCCGGCCTGTACACCGCGCACCGTGCCGCCCGCCTGGGAGCGCGGGTGGCGCTGATCTCCGCCACGCCGCTGGCGGGCGCCTCCAGCTGGTGGGCCCAGGGCGGCCTCGCCGCCTCGCTTGACGGCGAGGACAGCAGCGCTCGGCACCTCGCCGACACGCTGCGAGCCGGCCGCGGGCTGGTGCGCGAGTCCGCCGCGCGCGTGCTCTGCGAGCAGGCCCCGTCGATCGTCGAGGACCTGCAGCGACTGGGGGTTCGCTTCGACATGCGGCCCGACGGCAGGCTGTCGCTCGGACTGGAGGGTGGGCACAGCCGGCGGCGGATCGTGCACGCCGGCGGCGCGCAGACGGGCCGGCGCCTGGTCGAGCGGCTGGCCGCGCTCGCCTCCGCTGATCGCCTGATCGAGGTCCTGGAGGGCCACAGGGCGACCGCGGTGCTGACGCTCGGCGGACGGGCGGTGGGCGTGCGCACCGACCGCGGGCGCACGGTCCTGGCGGGGGCCGTCGTGCTGGCCACCGGAGGAGCCGCAGCGCTGTGGTCGCGCACCACCAACCCTCCGGGCGCGACGGGCAGCGGCCTGCTGCTCGCCCATCTGGCGGGAGCGCGGCTCGCCGACCTGGAGCTCGTGCAGTTCCACCCCACGGCCGTCGCCGGCGCCAACGGGGCGGACGGGTTTTTGATCACCGAGGCGATCCGCGGCGAGGGCGCGCGCCTGCTGGACTCCTCCGGCGACAGGTTCGTGGACGAGCTTGCGCCGCGCGACGTGGTGGCCCGCGCGGTGCAGGCGGCGATCGAGGCCGGCGGGACGGGCTCGGTCTCGCTGGACATGCGCGAGGTTGACCCTGAGCGCTTCCCGAACGTGTTCGGCGCCCTGCGCGCGGCCGGGATCGACCCGGCCCGCGAGCTGGTCCCCGTCGCGCCCGCCGCCCATTACATGATGGGTGGGATAGCCACCGACCTGGAGGGCCGCGCCTCGCTCCCCGGCCTCTATGCGGTCGGCGAATGCGCTTGCACCGGCGTCCACGGCGCCAACCGGCTGGCGTCCAACTCGCTGACCGAGTGCTTCGTGTTCGGTGCGCGCGCAGCGCGGTCCGCCGTCGAGGAGCCCCCCGCGCCCGCCGGCGCGAGCTCGGCGAAGCCGGCGACAGAGGTACGCGACGCCGGCACGGGGATTGACGGTCCCAGCGATCGCTCGCGGCGTGCCCTGTGGAGGCTGGCCGGCCTGGAGCGGGACGCTGACGGCCTCGCTCGGCTGGCCGGCCGGGATCAGCACCCGCTGGTGCGACTGATCGCCCGCGGCGCCCTGGCGCGGCGTGAGAGCCGCGGCGCGCACCGGCGCGTCGACTTCCCAGACGTCGATCCCGACCTGGAGGGTCGCCACGTGATGATCGGTCCCGACGGCGAGGTGGAGCTCGTCGCATGGCGCTGACCGGGAGCCGGTGGTCCCGGGCGGCGCGACCCCCCTGCCCCCGGGCGGCGCGACCCTCCTGCTCCCGGGCGGCGCGATCCGCCGCTTTAACGCTCGCTTAATATCTGCTGCGCCTCCAGCTTCACACGCCGACGCCAAGATCGTGGCCGTCCACTCGCCCAGCGGATTGGAGAAGGCCACGTACCAGTTCAGCAGAGCGATCTACAGAGAGCTGGCCGCCGAGATCACCGAGGACCCGCACGCGGGGTCTCCGAACGCCAACCACCAGCGGGTGCTGCGGGCGTGCGAGGCCGCGATGGAGCGGCTGGCCACCGATCGCCACTACTTCGCGCACCCGGCGCGCACGCTTTTTCGCGACATTCGCGCCTACTTCCCGGTCGGCTCGCAGCTGCGGGTGCTGCGCGTCGTGCAGCGCTACATGACCTGCGCCGACGAGTTCGTGCGCAGCCGCCCGCAGACCGGCCAGGACGTCTACGGCAACCCGCTTCAGTGCCGCGCCTGCACGCGGCGGGGCACGCCGTGTCAGCGGATGCCGCTGCCGGAGACCGGCTACTGCCCCTCCCACCAGCACCTGGCCGACACGGAGGTGCTCGCCGCCTGACCCGTGGCGGCGTCCGCGCGGGCGCCGGGGTACCTTGCGCCGATGCGGCTCGGCGTCGATGTCGGCGGCACCTTCACGGATGCGGTGCTCAACGATGGCCAGCGCCTGCACAGCGCCAAGGCGCCCACGACCCCCCGTGACCAGTCGCAGGGCGTTCTGAGCGCGGTCGAGAGGGTGCTGGCGGCCGCCGGCGCCCAGGCACAGCAGGTCGACGCCTTCCTGCATGGCATGACCGTGGCCACCAACGCGCTGCTGGAGGGCCGCTGCGCCCGCACCGCGTTCGTCGCCACCGAGGGGTTTGAGGATCTGATCGCGCTCGGCCGCCAGCAGCGCCCGCACCTGTATCGGCTGTGCGAGGGCAGGCCGGCGCCGCTGTCGCCGCCCGAGCGCCGCTTCGGCGCGCCTGAGCGGATGTCGCCGGAGGGCCCGGTCAGGCCGCTGTCGGCCGGGGGGGCGCGCGCAGTCGCCGAGGCGGTCGCCGGCTCCGAACCGGAGGCGGTGGCCGTTGCGCTGCTTCACTCCTATCGCCACCCCGAGCACGAGCTCGCGCTCGGTGCGGCACTGGCGCAGCGGCTGCCCGGCGCGCACGTCTCGCTCTCACACCAGGTCTGCGGCACCTTCCGGGAGTTCGAGCGGGCTGCGACGACCGAGATCGACGCGGCGCTGTCGCCGCTGCTGGCAGGCTACCTGCGCGCTCTCGCCGATCGCTGCCGCGGCGCGGGGCTGCCGGTCCCGATGATCATGCAGTCAAACGGCGGCCTGGCGGACCTGGGGTGGGCGGCCGGTCACGCGGCATGGACCGTGCTCTCGGGCCCGGCCGCGGGAGCGGCGGCGGCCGCGCAGATCGCGCGCGCGTCGGGCGCGCCCGAGGCGCTGTGCTTTGACATGGGCGGAACGTCCTGCGACGTGTGCGTGGTCGAAGGCGGCACGGTCGCCCAGCTGAGCGGCGGCTCCGTCGCCGGGCGCCCGCTGGCGCTGCCGATGCTCGAGGTGCACACGGTGGGGGCCGGCGGCGGGTCGATCGCGTGGCGCGACAGCGGCGGCGCGCTGCGGGTCGGGCCGAGCTCGGCCGGCGCCGATCCCGGCCCGGCGTGCTACGGGCGCGGGGGCAGCGAGCCGACGGTGACCGACGCTAACCTGGTGCTCGGCCGCCTGTCGAAGGAGAGCGAGCTGGCCGGTGGCGTGCGCCTGGACGCCGATGCCGCGTTGCGCGCGGTGGGTGGGCTGGGCAGGCGGCTGGGGCTTGACCCGATCCGCTGCGCGGAGGGCATCGTTCAGGTGGCCAACGCCGAGATGGTCCGTGCCATGCGGGTCCTCACCGTCCAGCGAGGCATCGACCCCCGGACGCGCGCGCTGCTCGCCTTCGGCGGCGCGGGGCCGCTGCACGCGGTCGAGATCGCCACCGAGCTTCAGATCTCCCGGGTGCTGTGTCCGCGCGCATCGGGCGTGCTGGCGGCGCTCGGGCTGGTGGCCGCGCCGAGCCGGCGCGACGTGGCCCGCACCGTAATGCTCTCCGGAGCGCAGCTCGACGGGCGGCTGATCGCGGCGCACGTCGAGGCGCTCGGCGAGCGCGCCCGGCTCGAGCTCGGCCAGCCCGGCGCCGAGCTGCAGGCGGTCTACGAGCTGCGCTACCGGGGCCAGTCGTTTGAGCTGGCGATCGAGGGACCGCTGGATCCCTCGCCGGCCTGGCTGCGCGAGGCCTTCGAGGCCGCGCACGAGGAGCGCTACGGCCACCGGGACCCCGACGCGGCGCTCGAGCTCGTCACGATCCGCCTCTCGGCGACGGTGGGCGCGGCGGACGTGCCGCTCGCGGGCGCGGGAGAGCGGCGCCCCAGCCGCGGCCCCGCCAGGCCGGTGGTGATCGACGGGCGGCGGCTGTGGCCGTCGATCGTGCGCGGCGGACCCGCGCCCGGCCAGGCGATCGCCGGCCCGGCGATCATCGAGCTGCCCGAGTCCACCGTGCTGGTCGCCCCCGGCTGGGACGCACGGGTCGATGATGCCGGCACGATCGACCTGCGCCGTCGTCCTCGGTGAGGATCGGAGGCCGATGGACGCAATCGAGCTGCAGATCCTGTCCGGCGCGCTGCGGTCCGCCTGCGAGGAGATGGGAGCGGTGCTGATTCGCTGCGCCCACTCGGCGAACATCAAGGAGCGCCGGGACGCGTCGACCGCGCTGTTTGCGCCCTCGGGCGAGATGGTGATGCAGGCCGAGCACATCCCCGTGCATCTGGGCGCGATGCCCGCGGCTGTGGCGGAGGTGGCCGGCCGCGAGCAGGCGCCCGGCCGCTCCTGGATCCTCAACGACCCGTACCGCGGCGGGACGCACCTACCCGACATCACGGTGATAACCCCCGTGTTCGCCGATACCCGGCCGCCGGAGCTGCTGGGCTTTGCGGCCAGCCGGGCCCACCACGCGGACGTCGGCGGCCCCACGCCGGGGTCGATGCCGGCCGACAGCCGGACGCTCGCCGACGAGGGCGTGGTGATCGAGCCCCAGGTGCTCGACGAGGCCGCGATCGACCGCCTGACTGCGCGCATGCGCCGTCCCGAGCAGCGGCGCGCGGACCTGCGCGCGCAGCTCGCCGCCGGACGCGTGGGGGTGCGGGCGATGCGCGAGCTGGCCGGGCGGCTCGGAGTGGGCACGCTGCTGGCGGCCTACGACGAGGTCCTCGACTACGCCGAGCGCCGCACGCGCGCCTGCCTGGAGGCGCTGCCGGACGGCAGCCGGCGCGCCGTCGACCGTCTGGAGGCTCCCGAGGGCGACCTGCGGATCGAGCTTGTGGCGACCGTGCACGGCGACTCGCTCACGCTCGACTTCACCGGCACCGCGCCGGCGCACGACGGCAATCTCAACTGCCCGCTGGCCGTCACGACGTCGGCGGCCTACTTCGCGGTGCGCGTGCTGACCGACCCGGACATCCCCGCAAACGCCGGCGCCCAGCGCCCGGTGCGCGTGATCGCGCCGGAGGGCTCGCTGCTGCACGCGATGCCGCACCCGGTGGACCCATCCGCCTCGCCCGCGGTCGCCGCCGGGAACGTGGAGACGTCGTCGCGCGTGGCGGATGTGATCCTGGCGGCGTTCGGCCGAGCGCTCGGCCAGGGGACGATGAACAACCTCACGCTCGGCGACGAGCACGGCGTCGTCTACTACGAGACGATCGCCGGCGGGCAGGGCGCCTGCCCGGACGCCGACGGCCCCGACGCGGTGCACGTCGCGATGTCCAACACGCTCAACACGCCGGTGGAGGCGCTGGAGCTCGAGTTCCCGCTGCGGGTGACCCGCTACGCGCTGCGCCGCGGGTCTGGAGGCGCCGGCCGCCACCGCGGCGGGGATGGCGTGATCCGGGAGCTCGAGGCGCTGTCTCCGCTGAGCTTCTCGCTGATCACCGAGCGCCGGCGACACCCTCCCCCGGGGGCGGCCGGCGGCAGTCCCGGCGCGCGGGGACGCAACCTGCTCGACGGCTCCGAGCTGCCGCCCAAGTGCGTCGGGACGCTCGCGGCCGGGCAGCGGCTGCGGATCGAGACCCCGGGCGGGGGCGGCCACGGCGCCGAGGACGAACGCACGCCGAAGGCGCCGCTCTGAAGGTGTGGCGCACAAGCGGATTTTGCGTTTCGGGGGATCTCACATACAATCTCGTCGTCCCGGCGCTGCCGATGTGCAGGAAGTTGCGCGTCCTGGACACCCCCTGAGCAAATTCATCGTCTGCCCCTTTACAAACCATGCCGATTGCCTTTAAAGAGTGGGCCGTGACAGTGCGGGCTCTGGCGGAGGGCGAGCAGCTGCTCACCTTGCGCAAGGGCGGCATCCGCGAGCCCAACAAGCACTTCAAGCTGGAGCACGAACGCTTCTTCCTGTACCCGACGTTCGACCACCAGCGCTCTGACCTGGTCCGCGAGTCGCACCGGCCCGAGCTCTCCCGCGCGCTTGAGGAGGGCGTCTGGTCAGACGGCGATCCGCATCCGTGCGCGCTCGCGCGCAACGAGCCGCTTCCCCAGCCCGACAGGGTCCGCATCCGTGCCTGGGCGGAGGTCGCGGCGCACTTCACGATCTCCGACCGGCGCGCTGTCGATGCGCTCTCGCCGTTCTACGTGTGGACGACCGACTACGCCGAGAAGCGCCTGGCGTGGAAGCGTCGCCATCCGCTGCATGTGATCGTGCTGCGGACCTACCGGATCCCGCGTCCGGTGACCGTGAAGGTGCGCGAGGAGTACGGCGGGTGCCGGTCGTGGCTTCAGCTGACCCGCGAGCTGCCGTTCGAGGGCACCCCCGTGCTCTCAGACGAGGAGTTCGAGCGGGCGCTTGACGAGATCGCCGCGATCGCGTCCGCGGGCTGCGCGCCGGCACGCCAGCCCGCGCTGGTCTGAGCCGGCCGGCGCAGGCCGTGACCCGGGCCCGCCGGGGGAGCCCCGGCGGGGAGGCCGGCGGCTGCTCGCCGGCGGCGGGCCGGTCGGCGTGCGCCGGCGGGTCAGCCGGCCGCCTGCAGGCACAGCCAGACGACCGCCAGCCCGAGCGCAAGCCCCGCGACGAGCACCGCCAGCAGGACGACCGGGCCTGCGCTGCGCTGGCGCGCCGAGACGCGCAGCGGAGGATCTTGCTGGCCGAGGATCTCCAGCGCGCGAGCACGGCCCGCGGGTGGCACGAGCACGTCACGCGGGCCCGCGGCCATGAAGTCCGGCACGTCGAATCCGGCGCTCCGCCGGGTGACGCTGGGCACGCCGTGCTGCGCGAGCAGCCCCTGGATCAGCTCGGCCTCGGCCAGGTTCGCGGCCCGGGCAACCCGCACCGGCTCCATCACAGCACCTGAAGCGGCGCCTCGCCGACCCGTCCGTCGGAGATCGTGTAGGCGCGCACTTCGGCCTGCCCGCCCGCAAGACCGACGATGATCCAGATCACGCCGGGCCAGGGGGCGGCGAAGTTGATATCGGTCTGCGACGGGTAGGGGTCGCTGCGGGTGTGGGAGTGGTAGATCGCCCCGAGCTCGAGCCCCGCGTCCTCGATCTCGGTGTGGACGCGCAGCTGCTCGCGGGGGTCCATGACGAACCTCAGCGGGCTGGCCTGCGCGTTGGTCACCGGGTATACGCGCACGGCCTCGCCGTCGGAGGTGGCGACGATCCCGCAGCACTCGTTGGGAGCCTCGGCGCGCGCGTGCTCGACGATCTGGTCGTGCAGGGAGCGGGCGATCCTCATCCTTGCGCCGAGCCTACCAGCGGCGGCTGCCGCGCCCCGGGCGGGGGCCCCACGCGACCGTGCCCGCACGACCGGCGCCGCACGACCGGCGCCCGCGAACCGCCGCACGACCGGCGCCCGCGACCCGCCACGCGACGAGCGTCCGCGAAGCGCCGCACGACCAGCGCCTGGAGCCCCCGCGCGGCGACCGCGGCGAAAGGTCATTGCAGCCCCTGCACGAGGCCGTAGGCGGCAGCCGCCGAGGCCTTGTGGGGTGGCAGGAGCAGTCGCAGGATCGCGTCGTGCTGCGCCCCGCAGGCCATGATCCGCGCGCACAGCTCGACCAGCTCGGGGTCCGAGAGCTTCATCAGCGCCACGAACTGAGCCCCGATCATCACCTGCTCCATCGCCAAAAGCAGGCGCAGGGCGTCGTCTGAGCCTCGCAGCTGGCCCAGGCGGCCGCCCACGCGCCGGCGGCGCAGGAAGCGGTCGGCCTGCGCGACGCTGGACGGCCCCGGCGGGACGGCCGCCCCGGCCGCGCGCAGCGGCGCGCTCAGCGCCGCGACCTGGGATCGCACCTGCCCGAAGAACGGCGCCACCGCCGCCCGCGCCTGCGGTGTGAGGATCGAGCTGTCCAGCACTTGGCGGTAGCAGTACTCCAGCAGCAGCTGCACCCGCACGAGCCGCGTCAGCCGGTCGACGTCGAGCGCTCGCTCGCTTGCGGTCGCGGCGACGGCATCAGCCGCCGTCGCGAGCGCGAGCGCGCCCGTGCACGCGGCCCCGGCCGCGGAAGCGGCCCCGGCCGCCGAAGCGGCCGCACCGCGCAGCGCCTGGCGCCGAGTGCAGAGGGCAGCCTCGCTCACTGCGCACCACTGACCAGCGCGGCCGGGACTGGATCCTCGCCCTGCGCCAGCCGCAGCAGCGACACGTGCTGGGCGTCGACGGTCAGGATCGACGCGGTCGCCGCGCGCACGGCCCCGGGGTCGAGCCTCGGGATGGCGCGCAGGTAGGTGGCGATCTGGGCGGACTCGAGCGCGTGCAGGAGCGACAGGACCCCGGCTGCGTCGGTGGGATGGCCCAGCTGGAAGGTGTTGGGCCGAGGGCTGACGTGGCCGCCGACCGAGCGGATCAGCGAGATCAGCTCGCCCGTGTGCTCGAGCTCATCGGACAGGAACTGCCTGGCGGTGGCGCGCATCGGCCGCGGCAGCAGCGGCATCCCCGCCACGTAGGCCGCCACCGTCCGCCGCTCGAGCGCGAGCGCGCCCTGCAGCAGCTCCAGATCGCGCGCTGCGATCGCCGGCGCGGGCCTGGTGTGCGCCCTGGCGCCCGACCCGCAGCCCCCGGCGCCGATCGCGCCCAGCGCGGCCGCCCCGGCCGCGCCCAGCAGCGCGCGCCGCGAGGCGCGCCGGTCGCCGCTCACCACCAGACGGTCGAATCCAGGTTCTCGATCTCCTCCACGGGCCTTGTGTAGATCCCTGAGGAGAGGTACTTCCAGCCGTCGTCGCAGACGATGAACACGACGTTGCCCTCGTCGAGCTCGCCCGCGATCCGGACCGCGACGCGCGCGATCGCACCGGTGGAGACACCGGCGAACAGGCCCTCCTCGTCCAGGAGCCGGCGCGTCCAGACGATCGCGTCGCGGTTGGTCACGAAGATCTTGCGGTCAAGCAGCGAGAGGTCGATGATCGGCGGGATGAACCCGTCCTCCAGCGACCGCAGCCCCTGAACCGGCTCCCCCTGCATCGGCTCGGCCGCCACGATCCTGACCGAGTCGCCGAGCTCCTCGCGCAGCCGCCGCCCGTTGCCCATGAGCGTTCCGCCGGTGCCCAGGCCCGCCACGAAGGCGCTGACCTCCTCGAGCTCCTCGAGGATCTCAAGCGCCGTGCCGTTGTAGTGCGCGTCCGGGTTGGCCGGGTTGCCGTACTGGTAGGGCATGTAGTAGGAGGGGTCCCGCTCGGCCATGTCGAGCGCCAGCTCCACCGCCCCGTTGGACCCCTTGGCGCCCTCGGAGTAGACGATCTCGGCGCCGTACATGCGCAGCAGCTGGGTGCGCTCCGGCGTGACGTTCTTCGGCATCACCACCTTGAGCCGGTAGCCCTTGCGCGAGCAGATCATCGCCAGCGAGATGCCGGTGTTGCCGGACGTCGGCTCAAGGATCGTCTGGCCGGGACCGATCAGCCCCTTCTCCTCGGCGTCCTCGATCAGCGCCCGCGCCACCCTGTCCTTAACCGACCCGGTCGGGTTGCGCGATTCAAGCTTGGCCCAGATCCGCACGCCCGGCTTGGGGCTCAGGCGCTTGAGCTCGACCAGCGGGGTGTGCCCGATCGACTGGACGATGTCCCCGTAGCGCCCGCCGCATGGCTTGTTCTGCAGGCTCTGGGCCGCCATCGCTTCACGAAGTGTAGCGATGGCGGCCCTGCCCGTGTCCGGCCGCGATCAGCTCTCTGGGAGCACCCGCCAGACCCCGCCGAAGCTGTGGATCCCGTCGCCGGTGGCGATGCCGCGCCGCCCGCGGTCAGGCGCGAACGTGTACAGCGGGTGGCCGTTGAGCGTCAGCTGGACGATGCCGTCGCGCCTTAGCCGGCCGAGCCGCCCGCGGATGCCCGGCGCATGCGTCAGCCTGCCGCGCGCGCTGACACGGACCGGCGGCCAGAAGCTGAAGCACCCGTTAGCCGCCGTGCACAGCGGGTGCGCGGCGGTCTCCCCGACCAGCTCGTACACCGCCACGCCACGCGAGTTGACCGCGATCCTCTCCACGCGACGCCCGGACGGGCCCTGAAGGCGAACGCGCGCGACGCCCAGCGTGAACGAGCCGGCCACGGCCGCGGCCGCGCCCGCCATCAGCACCGCGGCCGCAATCGCCGCAAACCGGGCCCCCCACCTGCCTGCACGCCCTGTCCTCATGCCTTGACCCTCCTTCATCGATCGATCTAACGAGCCTCGCCCACCAGGACGAAAGAGCCTCGCCCACCAGGACGCCGGTCGCGGGCGGATCCTTCCTCGGCCCTTGGGCGCCGCCGCGCCGCGCAGCGCCCAACGCGCGTGCGCCCGGGGCGAAGGGCCTTCGTCTACCGAAGCCGAACGCGGAGGACCGCCGTGTCCCTGCGACGGAGGCGCAGGCCGCTGCGCCCGTCAGATCAGGCCCGCCCGCCGGCCATCGCCGGCAGGATCACGATCGTGTCGGACTCGGCCACCGCCGTGTCCAGCCCGTCGAGCACGCGGACGTCCTCGTCGTTGAGGTAGACGTTGACATAGCGGTTGAGCTCCCCGTCGGCCGAGAAGAGCTGCGAGCGGGTGTCCGGATGCGCGTCTGCGAGCGCGCGCAGGACCTCTCCGACCGACGCGCCGCCGGCGGTCAGCTCCTTCTCGCCCCCGACGGCGGGGCGCAGCACGGGTGGAATCCTGATCGTGGCCATCGCCGCTGAGCCTAGTACATGCGCGCGGCGCGCGATCGCCGGCCCCAGAACCACCGACCCCCAGAACCACCGACCCCAGAACCACCGACCCCAGAACCACCGGGCCACGACCGCCCGCCCCACGACCTCGGCCTCACTGCGGCGCGCCGGCGCCCGGCTGGCGCAGGCGCGCTGCGCTCGCGCGGGGCGCCGGGTGCGACGGCGGCGGCACGACCGGGCCGATGTCGCCGTCGGGCGCGCAGTCCAGGTCGACGATCACCGGGGCGTGGTCGCTGGGAGCGCTGCCCTTGCGAGCCGCCCGGTCCACCCATGCGGCGCGAACGCGCGCGGCCAGGGGCTCGGCGGCGAGCATCAGGTCGATGCGCATCCCCAGGTCCCGGTGGAACATCCCGGCCCGGTAGTCCCAGTATGTGAACACGCGCTGCGCCGGCCAGCGGTCCCGCAGCACGTCGCGCAGGCCCAGCCCCATCAGCGCCGCAAGCGCCGCCCGCTCGGGCTCGCTGACGTGCGTGTGGCCGGCAAACGCCTCGGGGTCGAACACGTCCTCGTCGGCGGGCGCGATGTTCATGTCGCCGGCGACGATCAGCTCGCGGCGCTCGGCGCCGAGCATCTCCCGCAGCGACTCGAGCCATGCGAGCTTGTACTCGTAGTGCTCGGAGCCCAGCGAGCGCCCGTTGGGGACATACACGCAGACCACGCGGATCCCGCCGCATGTGGCCGCGATCGCCCGCGCCTCAGGGTGGGGGAAGCCGGGCGCCCGCGGGATCCCGACGTCCACGTCGGCCAGGCCCACGCGGGAGAGGATCGCCACGCCGTTGTAGGCCGGCTCCCCGTGGGCTGCGAACTGGAAGCCGCGCTGCGCCAGCGGCTCGGCCAGCAGCTGCGAGAACGCCTCATCGGCGAGCTTGGTCTCCTGCAGGCACACCACGTCCGGACGGCGCTCGTCAAGCCACGCAAGCAGCCGGCCCAGCCGCTGCCTGATCGAGTTGACGTTCCAGGTGGCGAGGCGCATCCGGCCCAGATCAAGACCCTAGCCGCTTCGCGCCCGCGCGTGCGGCCGCGGCGGGGCGGGTGCCGGGCGCAACCGGCACGACCAGCGGCCGGCCCGCGCGGCGCGCCGCCGCGCGGCGCCGCCTGACCCACGGCTGGCCGCTCGGGCCCGTCAGTGGACGCCGGCGCAGAACGCCTCGTAGTCGGGGAAGACGCCCATCTCCTCGTCGGAGATCTCCTCGGGGTCGCGCGAGCAGATCGGGCACTCGGGATCACGCCGGATCCTGACCTCGCTGAGCGTCGCCGCGAGCGCGTCGTAGAGGAGCAGCCGCCCGATCGCCGGCTCGCCGACGCCGAGGATCAGCTTGATCACCTCGGTGGCCTGCAGGAGCCCCATCGTCCCGGGCAGCACGCCGAGCACCCCGTTGGCGCCGCAGGATGGGGCGAGCTCGGCCGGCGGCGGGGTCGGGAACAGGCAGCGGTAGCAGGGTCCCTCGTAGGGCTTGAACACCGAAAGCTGGCCCTCGAAGCCGAGGATCGCCGCCGAGACGACCGGGATCCCGAGCCTGACGGAGGCGTCGTTGAGCAGATAGCGGGTCGGGAAGTTGTCCAGGCCGTCGACGATCACGTCGTAGCCGGGCAGGATCTCCATGATGTTGGCGGCGCCGAGCCGGACCGGGTGCTTTTCGACCTTGACGTCCGGGTTGAGCGCCGTGATCGTCTCCTGCGCGGAGTCGACCTTCGGCTGGCCGATCCGCAGCGAGCTGTGGATGACCTGCCGCTGCAGGTTGGAGAGGTCGACGACATCGTCGTCGACGATCCCCAGCGTCCCGACCCCGGCCGCCGCCAGGTAAAGCGCGGCCGGCGACCCCAGGCCGCCGGCGCCGAGCAGCAGCACCTTCGCGTCCAGCAGCCGCTGCTGGCCCTCGGCCCCGACCTCGGGCAGCAGCAGGTGGCGCGAGTAGCGCTCGCGCTGCTCTGCCGACAGCGACCGCGGCACCTGCACCGGATAGCCGCGGTCCTTCCAGAGCGTGAATCCGCCGGTCATCGACTCCACGTGGCGGTAGCCGAGATCCTCCACCAGCGTCCGGGCCGCCCATGCCGAGCGGTTGCCCGACTGGCAGTAGAGGACCACGTGCGCATCACGATCGGCCACCGCGCCCTCGATGCGCGACTCAAGGAACGACTTGGGGACGTGGCGCGCCCCGGGGATGTGCCCCGCCGACCACTCGTCCACCTCGCGCACGTCGATCAGCACGATCCCGTCCGAGAGCCGCTCGCGCACAGCCGAGGGGTCGACCTCCGTGATCCGGCTCTTTATCTGTCGCAGCACCTCGGCTCCGGACGGGCTCATCGCAAAACTCCTCAAAGGCGGTCTGTATTCAATACTTCAGCGAGTGTAGCGCCCCGTGGCCGGCGCCGGGCGCCTCTAGCATGGGGGCGTGCGGCCGCCGGTCGACCACATCCAGGCGCCACCGTTCCCGCCACGGCTGCGGTGGCTGAACACCTCCGCGCCGATCCGGATGGAGCGTGAGCGCGGGCGCCCGGTCCTGGTCGAGTTCTGGGACTTCTGCCGCCCCAACTCAATCCGCACGCTGCCCTACGTGGCCGGCTGGCATGAGCGCTATGCCGGCGAGGGGCTTCTGGTGGTGGGGGTGCACAGTCCCGGCTTTGAGCCCTCCCGGGACGCTGACGCGGTGGCTGCGGCCGTGAGCAGGCTAGAGATCTCCCACCCGGTGCTCGTCGATGAGCAGCTTGAGACCTGGCGCGAGTACGGCAACCTTGGATGGCCGGCCCGGTATCTGTTCGACGCCGACGGGCGGCTGTACGACTTCCACTACGGCGAGGGCGCCTACCAGGAGACCGAGCTGGCCATCCAGGCGCTGCTGGGCGTCGCGCGCGAGCCGATCGCGCCGCTTCGCCCCGAGGATGCTCCAGGCGCGGTGCTGTGGCCACAGAGCGAGGATGTCCCCGGCCCCTACAGCGGCCCGTACGAGGCCGGCGGCGTGTGGGCGGTGCTCGACGGCCACGGCACCGCCACCGTCAACGGCCGGCGGCTGGCGATACGCCACCCCGGCGCCTACGAGCTCATCTCACACCCCGCCAGCACCGCCGGCGAGCTGGCGCTCGAGCTCTCAGACGGCGTGAGGTGCCATGCCGTCTGCTTCACGCCGGGGCTCGCGCCTCAAAGCCGTCCAGCAGGTTGACGAGCTGCGGCGGCCCCTGCTCGTCGACGAGCACGCAGAAGCCGGGGCGGTAGGGGCTGGTGCGCGGGTCGGGGGACAGGAACGCCGGCTCGCTGACCCAGCAGCCGCAGTTGACCAGTCGGGTGACGGCGCCCGGCCCCGAGGCGCCGGCCAGCCACTCCCCGCCGTCGTCTAAGTCAAGCGGTCCCGCGCGGTGGGTGTGGCCGAAGATCACCCACCCGCCGCCCACGCCCAGCCGCGTCACCACCTCCCCCATCGCGCGCAGGCCCGCGCGCCGCAGCTCCCCGCCGGACAGCTGCGGCCGCAGCGGGCCGAGGCCGAGCGCGTTGAGCCCGGCGACCGCCAGCGGCAGCGCCCAGGCGCTCGCTCTGGCGCGCAGGCCGCGGCGGCCGTCGCCGGCCAGCGCCCGCCAGCCGCGCACCGAGCCGCCGTGCATCAGCGCGCCCCGGGCGGGGTCGACGTGCTGGGCGAGCGCGTGCACCCAGGCGTAGAGCGGGGCCAGCACCAGCTCGTAGTCCTGCGCCCCTTGCGGGCCGGCCCCGTCGAGCGCGGCGACGCGGCGCATCACGCCGGTGGCGAGCCGTTCGAGCGTCGGCACCGTCAGGTGCAGGTCCAGGTAGTGGCCGTGGGTGGCATACACGTCGTCGCGCAGCCACAGCCCCGGGTAGGCCGCGGCCACGCGGGCCGGGGACAGCATGCGCGCCAGCTCGCCCAGCGGCTCATCCGCGGCCCAGTCGACCGCCTGCTGCGCCTCCAGGCGGCGCAGCGGACCGAGGCCGCGCCGGGCGCTCCAGCCGTCGATCAGCGCGTGGTCGTGGTTGCCCGCGAGGATCACGGCCTCGCCCTCGGCCCCCAGCGCCCGGCCGAGGACCCCCAGCGGCTCGGCCGCCACCGCGAGCGCGTCGCGCAGCGGCCCGTGGCGCAGCTCCAGCACGTCGCCGAGCAGCACGAGCCGCTGGCAGCGCTCGACCTGCTGCGCCAGGCGGTCAAGCGCCCGGCGCCGGCGCAGGACGTCCTCGCCCAGGCGCGTGCCCAGATGCAGGTCCGAGACGACGAGCGTTCTCAGCGCCGGATCCCGGACGACTCAGCCGCGCGAGGTGGCCAGCGGCGGCCGGACGGCCTTGGGAAGCATGAAGCGCACGTCCTCGCGCACGACCTCAAGCTCGCGCACATCGCGCGTGCCGCGCGCCCGGAAGTGGTCGACGAGGCGCGCCACCAGCTCCTCCGGAGCGCTCGCGCCGGAGGTGATCCCGACCACGCGCTTGCCCTCCAGCCACCGCTCGCGCACCTGGGACTCGTTGTCGATCAGATGCGCCTCGGCACCGTGCTCCCGCGCGACCTCCACCAGCCGGTTGGAGTTTGACGAGTTGCGGCTGCCGATCACCAGCACCAGGTCGGCCTGGCGCGCCAGCTGCTTGACCGCCGCCTGGCGGTTGGTGGTCGCGTAGCAGATGTCGTCGGTTCGCGGACCCACGATCGCGGGGAAGCGCTCGCGCAGCCGGCGGATGATCGAGCGCGTCTCGTCGACCGACAGCGTCGTCTGGGAGATGTAGGCGACCCGCTCGGGGTCTGCAACCTGAAGCGTGTCCACCCCGGCCTCGTCCTCGATCAGCACGATGTGCTCCGGCGCCTCCCCCATCGTCCCCTCCACCTCCTCGTGCCCAGCATGGCCGATCAGCACGACGGTGTAGCCCTGCGCGGCGAACTTGAGCGCCTCGCGGTGGACCTTGGTGACCAGCGGACAGGTCGCGTCGATCGTCTCAAGCCCCCGTTCGGCGGCGTTGGCGTGCACGCTGGGCGCCACGCCGTGGGCCGAGAAGACGACCGTCGCGCCCGGCGGGACGTCAAGCTCGGACTCGACGAACACCGCGCCGCGCGCACGCAGCTGCTCGACCACGTGCTTGTTGTGGACGATCTCGCGGCGCACGTACACCGGCGGGCCGTGGCGCTCCAGGGCGCGCTCCACGGTCTGCACCGCCCTGTCGACGCCGGCGCAGTATCCGCGCGGCGCGGCGAGCAGGATCGTCTCCGGGGCGCAGCGGGTCACGCCACGAGTTTAGGCGCCCCGCGCCGCCCCGGCCACCAGCGGCGGATCAGTCGTTGGCGGTGATCGAGTCAAGCAGCTCGGCGAAGCGGCGTCGTGCCGCCTCCCGGCGCGTGGGGATGTGCTCGCTGGGCACCCCGTCCGCCGGGGCGCTGTAGCCGCGCAGGATCTGGCGGGCGACCGACGCGCGGTGGACCTCGTCGGGCCCGTCGTAGATGCGCGCCGCGCGGGCGAAGCGGTACATGGACTCGAGCGGCAGGTCGGTCGAGTATCCCAGGCCGCCGTGGACCTGCAGGGCACGGTCGATCACGTCGTGCAGCACCCGGGCGCCGTAGAACTTGATAAGCGAGATCTCCCGGCGAGCCGCCCGCACCCCCTCTGTGTCCATCCTCCAGGCGGCGTGCAGCGTCATCAGCCGCGCCGCGCTCAGCTCGGCCTCGGAGTCGGCGATCCACGCCTGCACGATCCCGTGGTCGCCGAGCCTGGAGCCGTGCGACTCGCGGTACAGCGCGCGCTCGCACATCATGTCAAACGCGCGGCGCGCCACCCCCAGCCAGCGCATGCAGTGGTGGATCCGCCCCGGGTACAGGCGCTGCTGGGCGATCGCAAAGCCGGCTCCGCGGGCGCCCAGCAGCGCATCGGCGCCGACGCGCACGTCCTCGTAGAGGATCTCCGCGTGGTTGCCGTAGCGCCCCAGGCTCGCGACCGGGTGCTCCATCGTGGCGACGTCGCGAACCACCCGCACCCCGGGGGTGTCGGCATCGACGATGAACATCGAGGCGCGCTCGTGCGGCCGCGCGTCGGGGTCGGTGACCGCCATGACGATGAAGAAGTCGGCGATGGAGCCGTTGGTCGAGAACCATTTGTGGCCGTTGATCACCCATCCGTCGCCGTCGCGCACCGCGGTGGCGCGCAGCAGCGTGGGGTCAGAGCCCGCGACCTCCGGCTCGGTCATGCTGAACGCCGAGCGCAGGTCGCCGGCCAGCAGCGGATGCAGGTAGCGCTCCTTCTGCTCGGGGGTGCCGGCGATCGCGAGGATCTCCGAGTTGCCCGAGTCCGGCGCGGCGTTTCCGAACACCAGCGGGCCGAGCGGGCTGGCGCCGAGGATCTCGTGCATCAGCCCCAGGCGAACCTGCCCGAAGCCCTGGCCGCCTAGCTCGGGCGGCAGGTGCGCGGCCCACAGGCCCCGCTCTCGCACGCGCTGGGCCAGCGGCGCGATCGCCCGCCGCAGCCCCTCCCAGCCAAGCTCCTCGGAGAGCGTCTCAAGCGGCAGGATCTCGTCGCGCATCAGCTCGCGCATCCACTGCAGCGAGCTCTCGAACTCCGGCTCGGTGAAGAACTCCCACGCCATGCTTTCCCCGCAGCCCAACGCTACTGCACGCGCGGGGGCGCGCGGGCCATCCAGTAGCCTGCCGGACAGGGCCCGCGATCGCCGATCCCGTGACACAGCGCCACCTTGACCGCCTGAGCTCGATCGACGCCTCCTTCCTTCACCAGGAGGGCCCCTCCTCCCACATGCACATCGGCGGGGTGCTCATCTTCGATGGGCCCGCGCCGCCGTTTGAGAGCCTGGCCGCGCACGTGCGCGGCCGCCTGCCGCTGGTCCCCCGCTATCGCCAGAAGCTCGCGGTGCCGCCGCTTCAGGCGGGGCGCCCGCTGTGGGTGGACGACCCGGACTTCAACCTCGAATACCACCTGCGCCACACCGCGCTGCCAGCTCCGGGCGGCGAGGAGCAGCTGCTCTCGCTTGCCGCGCGGATCGCCTCCCAGCGGCTTGACCGCTCAAAGCCGCTGTGGGAGACCTGGCTGGTGGAGGGCCTCGAGGGCCCCCGGTTTGCGCTGATCTCAAAGACCCACCACGCGCTCGTGGACGGGATCTCCGGGGTGGACCTCGCGTCGGTGCTGCTCGACCCAGCGCCGACCCCGCCCGGCGGCGAGCCGGAGGCGACCGCGGCCGGCCAGGAGGAGTTTCGAGCGCACCGGGAGCCCTCCGGCGCCGAGCTGGTGCTCGCGGGCGCGATCGGCGCCGCCGGAGCCGCGGCGCGCCTGGCGCTGCGAGGGCTCGGCGCCGCGCGGCGCCCCACGGCGACCGCGGCAGCCCTCGCGCAGGCGGCGGAGGGGCTCGCCGAGCTGGTCAGGGCCGGTCTGAACCCGGCCCCGCGCACCCCGCTGAACGTGCCGATCGGGCCCCACCGCCGCTACGCGGTGGTCCGCCAGCGGCTGGCCGACTACAAGCTGGTCAAGGACCGCCTCGGCGGGACGGTCAACGACGTGGTGCTGACCGTCGTCTCGGGCGCGCTCGCGCGCTGGCTGTCCTCGCGCGGGGTGCGCACCGAGGGCCTTGAGCTGCGCGCGCTCGTGCCGGTCTCGGTGCGCAGGCGCGAGGAGCGGGGCGAGCTTGGCAACCGCCTGACGGCCATGCGCGCGCCGCTGCCGGTCTACATCGAGGACCCGGTCGCCCGGCTGCGCTACGTGCGCGCGGCGATGGACGGGCTCAAGGAGTCAAGGCAGGCGGTCGGCGCCGCGACGCTCGCGGCCGTAAACAGCCTGGCGCCGCCCACGATCCTCGCGCAGGCCAGCCGCCTGACCTTCTCCACGCGGCTGTTCAACCTGCTTGTCACCAACATCCCCGGGCCGCAGGTGCCGCTGTACCTGCTGGGCTCAAGGCTCGTGGACCTGTTCCCCGTCGCGTTCCTCCCCCAGGGGCACGCGCTGGCGGTGGCGGTCATGTCCTACGACGGCGGCATGTCGTACGGGCTGCTGGGCGACTACGACGCGATGGCCGACCTGGATGTGGTGGCCGACGGGCTGCGGCGCTCGCTCGGCGAGCTGCTGGCTGCCGCGCGCCGCGCGGGCGCCCGACGCACACGCACCCCACGAGCCGGCGCGAGGGCGGGCACCGCGCGTCCGAACGCGACAGCAGCGGGCACCGCGCGAACCCGCGGCGTGAGGGCGGCGGCCTCCGCGACCGCGCCGGGGCGCCCCGCCGACGGGCCACTGTCGCTGTCTTTGCTGGGGGCGCGCCGCGGTCGCCCGGCCGGCGCCGCAGCGCAGATGCGAGCGGAGGCCGGCTCCACGGCACGGGCGGCTGCCCGGGCGCCAGGGCGCGCGGGCGTGGGCCGAAAGCCGTCCCAGCGTGGCGCCGGCGGCGACGGGGCACGGGCGACCGCGCGCCCCGCGCGGCCAACCGCCGCGGCCACCCCCAGCGGGCGCGCAGAACGGGCCAGACGTGGCGATCCGACATCAAGCAACAGAGGAGCGGGCGATGACAGAGCAGGAGCTGATCGGACCGGACGAGATCGCCTTCCGGCTTGAGCTCACGCCGGCGCAGCTGAAGATCGTCCACACGGCGCTGGTGGCGCTCGCCGACGATCTCGGCCACGAGGAGCACGACGTCCGCGACGTCGTGCGGTCGGTGCTGGACAAGCTCCCCAGCGAGCACGAGATCCGCGCGATCGACCTGGACCGCGAGCTGCGCCGGCGGCGCTGAGGCCGTCGTGCGAATCGGCGCGCATCATCCGCGTTTGTGGCGCTGGCCGACGCTGCTCTGACCGAGAGCGAGCTTGCAACCGCGAACGCGCGACCATTGGGCGTGCGGTCACCTTGCTCGCCCTCGCTACGGAGCCTGGACGCCGATGAGCTTGTCGGGGTTGCGGATGATGTCGATCGCGACGATGCGCCCAGCGTCCAGGGTGAGCGAGATGACGCTCGACACGCCGTCGCTATCTCGGGTC
>Ga0070737_10001273_pt1 | contig 37532 bp, 38 predicted proteins | sample Coa_R1_10_FD_66438 | JGI IMG/M metagenome (GOLD analysis project Ga0070737, IMG submission 66438) | Surface soil microbial communities from Centralia Pennsylvania, which are recovering from an underground coalmine fire - Coalmine... | ecosystem: Environmental > Terrestrial > Soil > Unclassified... | reverse complement strand
CCGGTTGTGCCCTCAAAGCCGTGTCCCGCGGTGCTCTCGCCGATTTGCTTTAGCTTGACGGGAAGATGGGCAAGATCCTCGGCTCGCACCGCATAGCCGTCCATCGCAGACACCGCCTTGGGAGGCTGGGTCCGCTTGGCGGCAAGATCCCTTGCAAGAGTACGCCCGGACGCGTGTTCGAGGGCAACGGTCTCAACTGGACGTTCTCGCGGAACGCTCGCAAGAATACGGGCGCGCGCCTCTTCCACGGAAAGCATTTCAGCGCCGTTCATCGTACGGCCTTTATTCCGGATTGATTAAACCGCTCGCTTGCAATCATGGTGAGTTCACTTCTTCAGAGACGCTTGGCGGGACGTGCTATGGACCGTAAAGATGTGCGCGCGAACTTTGGATTTATTGCGATCCTCATGCTTACAATAAGCTCGCCAGCGATAGGAGATGATATTTACGCGCCGAACGGAGCTAAACCATCGGCGCTTAACATACAAAAACCCGCCATCAAAAGCGGGAAACGTGCCGCCGCCAAATCCCGGGGTTTGCCAACAAACGCGTCGAATTGGCCGATTCCAAACAAGTGATCAGGCCGAGATTGCCCGGCAGCCCAAATTCTCAGAGAGTCATAACGTCAAGCGTCTACGGGCAGGGTGCAGATACGGATCGCAAAGCCTCCTCACGCATAAAATCCCCCGATTTGCCCCCGCTTTTCTGCAGAAGTGCTATCCCCTCGATCCGCATCGAGCGGTCGGCCGCCTTCAACATGTCGTAAATCGTGAGGCAAGCGATGGAAACGGCGGTTAAAGCCTCCATTTCAACCCCGGTCTGACCGAGAACCTTGGCCGCAGCCCTGACCTTTATGCCGGGCAGCGCCTCATCAGCTTCAATGTCAACGCTGACCTTGGTCAAGGCCAATGGATGGCAGAGCGGAATCAGCTCGTGGGTCTTCTTGGCGGCCATGATCGCGGCAATCCGCGCCGCCGCGAAAACATCGCCCTTTTTGGCGTTGCCCGACAAAGCAAGATCGAGCGTCGCCCTTTGCATGACGATCCGGCCTTCGGCCACGGCGATGCGCTCGGTGACGGATTTGCCCGAAACATCGACCATGTGCGCTTGCCCCGAGGCGGAGAGATGGGTGAGATCCGGCATCTTGGTCATTCGGTCCTAACGGCGGAAAAAGCCAGTCAAATCAGCCGTGGTGCGGTTTGCTCGCACGCCCCTGCGTCTCGCCAAAGAGAAGCATCCGCACGGCGGCCGCGACATCCCGCTGCCGCATCAGGCTTTCCCCGACAAGAATTGCGGGAATCCCCTGTCTTTGCAGGCGCAGACAATCCTCATGTGTGGAGATACCGCTTTCGCTCACGACAATCCTGTCCGCAGGAACTTTCGGAGCGAGTTTCTCGCACACATCCAGCGAGACTTCGAACGTCCGCAAGTCGCGGTTGTTGATCCCGACAAGCCTTGTCTCGAGCGGCAATGCGCGGGCAAGCTCGGCCTCATTATGGACCTCGGTCAATATGTCCATGCCAAGATCATGCCCGGCGCGGGTCAAGGCACTCGCTTCGTCATCCGTCACGCAGGCCATGACAATCAAAATGCAATCCGCTCCGGCCGCGCGGGCCTCGTAGACCTGGTAGGGATCAAACAGAAAATCTTTGCGAAGACAAGGCAGATGGGTTGCTTGCCGCGCCGCAGAAAGGTCACCGAGACTGCCTTGAAAAGAAGGCTCATCCGTGAGCACGGAAAGACATGCCGCGCCTGCCGATTCATAGGCACGGGCGAGGGCTGGAGGATCGAAGTGCGGGCGGATCAGCCCTTTTGAAGGGCTGGCCTTTTTGATCTCCGCGATAAGGGCCATCTGGCCCGCCTCGCGCTTGGCTTCGATAGCCTTGACAAAGCCGCGCGGCGGATCACGGTCGTGCGCCTTGCGCGCCAGAGTCTCAAGCGGCATGCGGACCTTGGCGGCGGCAATCTCACGCCGTTTATAGGCCTCGATTTTCTTCAAAATGTCGGTCATCGCGCTCCCCCGGCAGCTTCCGCGGCAACGCCGCCTGAACGAGACGAGGCCCGGTTTGACACTTCGGCGAGCTTGGCCAGCGTTCCAGCGGCATGCCCCTCATCAATCGCGGCGGCCGCCATGGCCGCGCCGCGCTTCAAGTCCTTCGTCTTTCCCGCAACAATAAGCGCAAGGGCCGCGTTCAGGACGGCGATGTCGCGATAGGGATTCTTGGCGCCATTGAGCACAGCACGAAGCGCCGCAGCATTGGCTGCGGGATCGCCCCCCGCAAGATCCTCGAGCGAGGCGCGGGGAATTCCCGCATCCTCGGGCGTGATTTCAAAAGAGCGAATCCCGCCATCTTCGAGCGCGGTGATGAAGGAGGGGCCTGTCGTCGTTGCCTCATCGAGGCCATCGGAGCCATGCACAAGAAAGACGCGCCGGGAGCCAAGATTGCGCAAGACCTGCGCGAGAGGATCAAGCCAGCTTCGCGCGAAGACGCCGAGCAGCTGGTATTTGACGCCGGCTGGATTCGCAAGGGGGCCGATGAGATTGAAAATCGTTCTCGTGCCGAGTTCCGCGCGCACCTGCGCCGCATGACGCATGGATTTGTGATGCACCGGCGCCGCCATGAACCCAATGCCCGCCTCCCGGATACAGCTCTCGACTTCGAAAGGCCTGAGTTCAAGGCCGACGCCGAGCGCCGACAGAACATCGCTCGCCCCGGACTTCGAAGAGGCGGCGCGGTTCCCATGTTTGGCGACCGGCACGCCGCAGGCGGCCGTGATCAGAGCGGCAAGCGTCGAGACATTGAGCGTCCCATGGCCGTCGCCGCCCGTGCCGACGATGTCGATCGCCCCGGCGGGCGCCGCAACGCGCAGCATTCTCTGCCGAAGCGCAAGGGCCGCGCCAGTTATTTCGGCAACGGTCTCGCCGCGCGCCCGGAGAGCCATCAGGAAGCCGCCGAGCTGAGCTGGGGTAGCCTCGCCCGCAAAGATAAGCCCAAATGCGGCCTCGGCCTCCGGCTCGCTGAGACTGGAGCCGGTGGCAACCTTGGCAATCAGCGGCTTGAATAAATCCATGTCCCCGCCCCTAGGCCATTATTGAGCGGATGGCCGTAATTTTTTGGCTCGCCACACGATATTGGCCGGAACGCCTGCAGCTTCGCAAATCCAGATCAACATCATCCTTCCGCCAGCATTGGAGTCCCAGTGCGGGCTTGGCGGTTATTTTGGTTCCATTCCACCGCAAGGGCGAGAAAATTCTCGAAGATACACAAACCATATTCGGAAGCGATGCTTTCGGGATGAAACTGCACGCCATGCGAAGGAAACCGCTTGTGCGACAGGCCCATCACGAGGCCACCAGTTGTCGCCGTGACGGTCAAATCATCTGGCAGGGTGTCGGCGCGCACGACGAGGGAATGATAGCGGGCCGCAAGAAAAGGCCCATTGATCCCTTGAAAAATCGTCTCGCCCTGGTGTTCTATGGTTGCAAGCTTGCCATGCACGGGCTCCGGCGCCCGGATAACCTCACCGCCATAGGCTTCGCCAAGCGCCTGATGGCCGAGGCAGACGCCAAAGATCGGGATGCTTGTCCCCGCGGCAGCGATAAGATCGAGACAGATCCCGGCGTCGCGGGGACGGCATGGACCCGGCGAGAGGACGATTGCATCTGGCGCCGCGCTCACGACTTCGGCGACGCTTACCTGATCGTTGCGATGCACCGTGACCCCGGCGCCAAGCCGCCCCAGGCAATGCACCAGGTTCCAGGTGAAGCTATCATAGTTATCGATCAGCGTTACGGTTGTCATGGGCGCGTTTCGATCTTCTCAACGCGCTCTTTTGGGCCGTGCGGGCAGCGAGGTCAAGATGGATGGCGGAAGGTGGCTGATTAGCCAAATCCGCTTGCATGCAAAATCTCGCCTGCCGCTGCCTTCGCTGAGGCTGCGAACCTGCCTGCCCCGCACTGCGCTCACGCGAGGCGCGCAAAATCAGCCAGGTTTCGGATGCGGCCCCTTCAACGCTGCGCGGACGAGCCCTCTCCTCCGTCAATCTGCCGGCCAACAATCGCGATGGCCTGCTGATAGACCGGGGCTGCATTCCAGGCCTGGATGGCTGCGAAATTGGGCTCGCCCGGCTGATATCCCGCGCCCGGCTGCCAGCCATGCGCCCGGAGGAAATTGGCCGTCGAGGACAGCGCCCCGGATGCAGTCTCAAGACTTCCGCCAGTGCCATATTCGAGAACGGTCTTGGGCAGGAACTGAGTCTGGCCAATCTCGCCATGCGGGGAGCTGCGCGTGCTTGCCGAGAGAACGCCGCGATCGACCAGCGTCAGAGCGGCATAAAGCTGATCGGTGAAATAAGCCGACCTGCGGCAGTCATAGGCAAGCGTCGCCACGGCCGAGAGAGCGTTCTGATTCCCATGCTCCCGTCCGAAGGCTGTCTCCATCCCCCAAATGGCGATGAGCGGCCCCGGCGGAACGCCGTAGCGCTGCTCAATAGAGGCAAAGAGCGCCGCATTGGACTGCTTGAGCGCGCGCCCGCGCGAAGCAATGACCGAACCTCCGCGCTTGGCCAGGAACTGGTCGAGCGACAGATGGAAGCTTCTCTGGCCGCGGTCCGCCGCGATGGTTGCCGCCGAATATTGCGTCCCCATGAGGGCCGCGATCGCGGAGCCGCTAACGCCCCTTGCCCGCGCCTCATTGGCGAATTCACTCTTCCAAGTTTCAAAGCCCGCCGAGGTGTTGCCGCACTGCGCGGCGTCCGCCTTGCTCCCCATCCATACAAGCGCCGCCAAGGCTGCGACGGTGACTGCCGTGAACTTCCCGCCCGTAGTCATTCAGAACTCCCTTCGCGCCTTTTTCTAGCCCTTTTCGTCAAACGAAATACCGGTTCGCCATTCCATCACGATGAAGCGTGATTGCAGGCCCCAACGTTCAGGATTTGCCCCCTTCCTGTCAAGATGTCACCGCGCTGCCCGGGAGGCCGGACGAGGCACGATTGTGGCAGACCTTCATGGAACTCCGGGGTTTTCCATCCTGGCAGATGAACACGCCCCGCCGCTGCTTAATTTCAAAAAGAACCAATAGCCGCCTATAAATACGAAAACGAATCCTACCTCATTTATCTACTGGCGCAAAACCCTCGCTTCCTGCCTCCCTCGTGACGGGCAAGCTATTATAGGGTCTCACCCCCCGGATCGCGTGAAAGTTGGCCTCCACGGACGAAAAGATTGATAGTCCGTATTGATAGTCCGCAAGGTACCGCCGCTAAAATAACACCGCTCATCCCGATTGGCATCCGCGATCTCTTTCATGATCTTTCGAAAATCCCACAGCTCGATATGGACTCGGCGAGCTTTGTCTTCTGCTTCAGGCGCCCAGCCCCAAGACACCATCACTTTTTGTAGTTATTCGGCATAAACCCGAATTTGCACAATTGCTCGATCACGGCGTCCGGGCTGAATTTGAATTCGGCGAAATACTTCAAGCATCGGCACATGGCCGCCCTTTGGCTACGAACCTTGAGGAGCTGCGCATCGAAGTTTCCGGCAGTTAATTTAGAAAAAGCGCCCGAAACTGAGACGCTCGTCTCATTATGGTACCGGCCAGGCAGCGTGCATGGATCGATCTAGGAGATCGGTTTCATGTTGTCCCTCGCACTTTATCTTTGGAATGGTTGCGGAATTACGCATGTAGCGCACATACGCTTCCACGATTTTCTCGGCTGTTTCCATCAATCAAGTTACCTTGCGGGAATCGACAGGGTGCGTAAGATCCAAGCCTACAACACTGCGTCCTTACAGCCTTACTGCCCGCGCTTCGCGCTGGCCGCGAAGCGGACTGCCTCCTCGGCGGCGCGGAAAAGAGCCTGCGACTTGTTCACACATTCGCGCTGTTCTGCCTCCGGGCTCGAATCATAGACAATCCCGGCGCCCGCCTGGACATGCATGACCCCGTCCTTGACGATCGCCGTGCGCAGGACGATGCAAGTATCCAACTCTCCGGCCGCACCGAAATAGCCGATGCAGCCGCCATAAATCCCGCGCTTGTCGGTCTCGAGCTCGTCGATGATCTCCATCGCCCGCACCTTCGGCGCGCCGGAAACGGTCCCCGCCGGAAACCCGGCACAGAGCGCATCGATGACGTCATGCTGCGGGCTGAGCTTGCCCTCGACATTCGAGACAATGTGCATGACATGGCTGTAGCGCTCGATGGCGAATTTCTCCGTTACCTCGACCGTGCCGGTCTCTGCGACGCGTCCCACATCGTTGCGCCCGAGATCGAGCAGCATCAAATGCTCGGCACATTCTTTCTGATCGGCGAGAAGCTCCGCCGCGAGGCGCTCGTCCTCCGCCTTGGTCTTGCCTCGCCAGCGGGTTCCCGCGATGGGCCGGATCGTGACCTTGCCGTCGCGCGCGCGCACGAGAATCTCCGGGCTCGAACAGACGATCTGGAAGGACCCGAAATCGAGATAGCAAAGAAAGGGCGCGGGATTGATCCTGCGCAAGGCCCGGTAGAGGGAAAAGGCGGGGAGTTCGAAGGGCGCCGAGAAACGCTGTGAGAGGACAACCTGAAAGATGTCGCCTGCGCGAATATAATCCTTGGCGCGCTCGACCATTTCGAAGAAGCGATCTTGCGGCGTGTTCGATCGCGGCGGCCCCATGATCAATCCAGGGTCGCCCGCATGGGGCACCTGAAGCGGGCCTTCGAGAGTGGCGATGGCGGCCCCGATGCGTTCCAGCGCTCGGGCATGGGCAGCATGAAAACTGGTTTCGGGATCAGGACGCAAGGGCGTGATGATGAAGATCTCGTCCTTGACCGCATCGAAGACAATCATCACGGTTGGACGCAGCATGATCGCGTCGGGCACGCCGACCGGATCCGGCTTTGCCTCGGCGAGGCGCTCCATCTGCCGGACCATGTCATAGCCGAGATAGCCAAAGACCCCGGCGGCCATCGGCGGCAGATCGTCGGCGGCTTCGATGCGGGATTGCGCGATCAGCTCCCGCAGAGCCGCGAGCGGAGGGCTGGCGCAAGGAGAAAAATCATCGGGATCGGTCAGCGCGCGGCGATTGATCTCGGCCCGCCCGCCAAAAACGCGCCAGACGATATCGGGATCAAGGCCGATCATCGAATACCGGCCCCGCGCGGCGCCGCCCTCGACAGATTCGAGCAGGAAGATGCGCCCCGTCCGGCCTGCCGACAATTTCAGAAAGGCCGAAACCGGTGTTTCAAGATCGCCGGCGAGCCGGGCAGAGACGAGGCAGGCCTGCCCCGCCTCGTAGCGTTGGGCGCAGGCTTCAAGCGGCGGCTCGAACATGGGCCGTGCTCAATACTCGTCCGGGGAGACGCCCGTCGCGGCGGCAAACGCCTTCGCATTCAGCTTCACGCCAATATCGCTTTCAAGCTTTGCAAGATAAAGAGTGATGAGGTCATCGTTCAAGCCGGCTTTCACGTCGCCCAATATTGTGGTGAGCTCGGGAGCCTTTGGATCGAAGGGAGGGGTGCGGGAGTCAACGACCTGGAATAGAAAACGCCCGCCATCTTCGCTTTCCGCCGAACCCGCACGATGCAGGGGCACGTTGAAAATCTGGGTTGCGACATTAAGCGCGAGAGTCTTCGAGCCATTGCGCCTCACATCATCGGCGTGCTTGACTTCGAGTTTGTTTTCCATTGCAATTTTTGCAAGACTTTCGCCAGCATCGAGCTTCTTGGTAAGCTCCGCAGTCTTCGCGAGCAGGAGTTTCCCCGCCTGATCGTCGCGCCAAGCCCTTTCGACATCGGCCTTCGCTTCGTTGAATGTCTTGCTGCGAGCCTTGTCGACTTTGGTGACTTCAAACCATTGATAGCCGCCGCCCTTGACTCTCAGCGTGTCATTATCGACTCCAATGTCGGAGGCGAAAGCCGCTTTCAGCAAGGGCGCGGCATCGGTCAAATCCTTAACGGGCACGCCTTGCGTATCATTGCCCTGTGCATCGATGGCTGGGATGACCCGCGGCTCAAGACCAACGCTCTTCGCAGCTTCGGTGAGCGATTTTCCGGATGTGCGCTGATCCTCGATGGCATCGTGAAGGCGCTCGATCTCCTTTTGTGCGTTCTGCAAGGCGATCTCACGTTTGATGTCTGGAGCAACATCAGAAAAAGGCCTGACAGTCGAAGCAATGATCTTGGTGACACGGAGCAGGACCGTACCGAACTGCGCTTTCACCGGAGCGCTGACTTCCCCTTCCTTGAGAGAAAAAGCGGCATCGGCGATGCTTTTATCGATGAGCGCGCTGCGCGCCACAGTCCCAAGGCTTGCGTCCTTCTCAGTGAGTTTCTTTTCCTTGAGAAGATCGTTGAATGTTTTTCCAGCATCGATCTTCGCGCGCGCCTCCTTGGCCTCTGCTTCGCTGGCATAAAGGATCTGCTCGACGGCGCGCTTTTCCGGTGCGCCAAAACGCTCATCCTTCACTTCGTTGTAACGTTTGAGCGCGTCGGCGTCGGAGACATCCTCCGGCTTTGCGGCCAAAGCCGGCGTCAGCGTTAAGACAATGAGGCTGCGGAATTCCGGAACTCCGTAAAGAGCTTGGTTTTCCTCGAAGAATCTCTGCAGCTCTTTTTGCGATGGAGGAGGCAGCGAGCCCGCCGCTGTATTAGGGAACAAGACATAGTCGACGCTGCGCGTCTCCATTTGATAATTGTGAATGGACTCCAGCAAAGCTTTTGGCAGTTGCAGACCTGCCGTGAGTGAATCGAGAATTTCACGGCGCAAGAGAACGCCGCGCTGCTGCCGCAAATAGCTCTTTTCAGTAAAACCCTGATCGCGCAAAAACGCATCGAAGGCCTGCCGGTCAAACTGGCCCGTCATCCCTTTGAAATTTTCATCATTCACGATTTGCTTTTTGATGGCCTCGTCGCTGGCCGCAAGCCCTAGCCTGCGCGCCTGATCATCGAGCGCTGCGTCGCTGACGAGACGGGAGAGCACCTGCCGGTCAAGACCATATTGATGCGCCTCCTCATTTGTGATGTTGCGCTTTTCCAGCCGCTGCTGGCGCTGCAATTCGGTCTCATAGGCGCTGCGGTAAGTGTCGGTGCTGATCTCGGTACCGCCGACCCGCGCAAGATTATTTGAGCCAAACCCGCGAAAAATGTCGCCGATGCCCCAGATCGCGAAACTGAGGATGATAAGTCCCATCAGGATCGCCATGACCGCGCGGCCAAACCAGCCTTGCGCGGAGGCACGAAGTGATTCAAGCATGTTGGGAAGTCTCTTTGAGGTCTCTTTAAGGTGTTTCCAGGAGGCGCCGGGCTTTTCGAAATTGGCGCCGGACTATAAAAAGTTCATGCCCCTCTTGCAACGCGGCTTCGCGTAAAATCACGGGAACAGCCAGCATGACCCACCGGCCGCGCCCCCTCGTCGCGGGGAACTGGAAAATGAACGGTTTGCGCGAAAGCCTCGGCGAAGCCGCGGCAATTTGCGCCGCCGTCAAAGAAGGCGGAAGCGGCAAAGCGGAAATTCTGGTCTGCCCCCCTGCGACCCTTCTAATCTCCGCTGCCGCGCTCTGCCAAGGCATGCCAATCGGGCTGGGCGGCCAGGATTGCCATGCCGAGCCGCACGGCCCTTTTACCGGCGACATCTCCGCCGAAATGTTACGGGATGCGGGGGCGAGCTATGTGATCCTCGGCCATTCGGAACGCCGGGCCGGCCATGGCGAGACCGATCAAACCGTTCGCGCCAAGGCCGCGGCGGCGCTCCGCGCGAAGCTCACGGCAATTATCTGTGTTGGCGAAACAAGGGCTGAGCGCGAGTCAGGGCATGCTCAGGCCGTCGTTGGCGCACAGCTCGCTGGCTCCATCCCGGAAAATGCGCCGCCGGGAAGCCTTGTTATTGCTTATGAACCTGTCTGGGCGATTGGCAGCGGCCTTACACCCAGCCCGGAAGACATCGCGGAAATGCATGGTTTCATCCGCAGCCAGGCGGCGCGGCATCTGGCCGACCAAGGCGCGCAGCTTCGGATTCTTTACGGAGGTTCGGTCAAGCCTGCCAATGCCGCAGAGTTGTTGCAGATCCAAAACGTTGATGGCGCGCTCGTCGGCGGCGCCTCGCTGAATGCCCGCGAATTCATGGCGATTGCAGGAGTCTACCGCTGAAGCGCCGCCCCTTTGCAGCGGTCAAGCTCGGCATTATAGTCTTCCAACGCCTCTTCGAGGGTTCTCGACTGCCAGACTTCCTCTGTACGCCCTGACGAGACAGTGTATTCCTTCGGGGTGTTACGTCCCTTTTCGAGGTTGACTTGCTCGAGGACAACCCCAGCTTCCATGAGAAGAATACGGGTCTTGGACATAAAGATTATCCTAATATATCACCTTTCCATTGTGGCTGATTCGGACGCGCCCGGTGTTTGCGATGTGCCGTTTTCCACATGATTGCAGCGTTTGCGCCGCCGATGACGGCGGCTTTTTTCTCCAGGGATGGTTCCATTCAGCTGTTCTCCCTCTGTTTGCCGGAGATTCCGTCAATAAAGCCAGCCTGCCCTTGACACGGCCGTTTGGACGGCTCTCTCGAAAAACCCGTAAGGCAGCGGGCAGATACGGCGCGCCGGGAGATTAAAAAAAGCGCTGCATGGCAACGCAGCACTTGCCATCGACTGAAATTTTCGAAAGAAGAGGGCGCAAACCTCCGGCATCAGTCCGGCGATAAACGGAAACCATTTCATGCAGTCGGTTCTGATCGTTGTTCATCTCATGATCGTCGTTGCGCTCGTCGTGGTGGTGCTCCTGCAGCGCTCCGAGGGCGGCGCTCTGGGCGTCGGCGGCGGGGGCGGTTTCATGACCGGACGCGGCCAGGCGAACGCCTTGACGCGTGCGACGGCCATTCTGGCGGCGCTTTTTTTCGCGACCAGCCTTAGCCTGACGATTCTGGCCCGGCTCAATCAGGCATCCGAAGAAGTGACCTTCCAAAGCATCACCCCCGTCGGAAGTGACAAAAAAGAAGAAAGCAGCAAGGGGGGCTTGCTCGAGCAGCTGCAACGGATGCAAGATCAGTCATCTCAGCCGCCCGCGCTTCCTCAGGGCATGACCTTGCCTGGCGAAAGCGAAGCTGGTTCCCAGCCGGGCCAAAGCATTCTGGAGACGCGTCCTGCCGAACCGGAGGGTTCTCTGCCGCTGCCTAAGCTTCCCGCAACGCCCGCCATTCCTCCGGCACAAACCGGACCATCCGCGCCGCCGCCGGCTTCGCCCCTGAAGGTCGCGCCGCCCGCTTCGGCCCCGCCGTGGGCGCAATGATCGCGGGCCGATAACTCAAGGCTTATGTGTAAAAAGAGCGGGGAGGAAAAATTTACCTCCCCAAACCGCCGCAAACAGGATAAATTTCAAGGCCCATGGCGCGGTTTATCTTCATCACCGGCGGCGTGGTGTCATCGCTTGGCAAGGGGCTTGCTTCCGCGGCCCTCGGAGCGCTTCTCCAGGCGCGCGGCTATACCGTCCGGCTGCGCAAGCTCGACCCTTATCTCAATGTCGATCCGGGGACGATGAGTCCCTATCAGCATGGCGAGGTCTATGTCACCGAGGACGGCGCCGAGACGGATCTCGACCTTGGCCATTATGAGCGCTTCACCGGCCGCCCCGCGATGCGGGAAGACAATATCACGACCGGCCGCATCTATCAGGAGATCATCGCCCGGGAACGCCGCGGCGATTATCTTGGCGCGACCGTCCAGGTCATCCCGCATGTCACCAACGCCATCAAGGCCTTCGTGCTCAGCGGCAACGAGGGGGTTGATTTCACTCTGGTCGAGATTGGCGGCACGGTCGGCGATATCGAAGGCCTGCCTTTCTTCGAGGCGATCCGTCAGCTCGGCAATGAACTGCCGCGCGGCCATGCGATTTATATTCATCTGACTCTGCTGCCATTCATTCCAAGCGCGGGCGAGCTCAAGACCAAGCCGACGCAGCATTCGGTCAAGGAACTGCGGTCCATCGGCATCCAGCCGCATATCCTTCTCTGCCGGACCGATCGCGAGATACCCAACGAGGAACGGCGCAAGATCGGGCTTTTTTGCAACGTCCGGGAAACCGCTGTTATCGAAGCCCGCGATGTTGCCTCGATCTATGAGGTGCCGCATGCCTACCATGCGGCCGGACTCGACCAGGAGGTCTTGGCCGCCTTCGGGATCGAACCGGCGCCGAAGCCCGATATGAGCCGCTGGAACGCGGTGGTGGAGCGATTGTCGAACCCGGAAGGCGAGGTCACGATCGCCATCGTCGGCAAATATACGGGCCTCAAGGACGCTTATAAGTCCTTGAACGAAGCCTTGTGCCACGGCGGTATGGCCAACAGGGTCAAAGTCAATCTCGATTGGATCGAATCGGAGATTTTCGAGACAAGGGACCCAACCCCCTATCTCTCGCATGTGCACGGCATTCTCGTCCCCGGAGGTTTCGGCCAGCGCGGCGCGGAGGGCAAGATTCTTGCGGCACGCTTCGCGCGCGAACGCAAAGTGCCTTTCTTTGGGATTTGTTTCGGGATGCAGATGGCCGTCATCGAGGCGGTCCGGTCCCTGGCTGGGGTGCCGGAGGCCAATTCAACCGAATTCGGGCCCGCGAAGGAGCCTGTCGTCGGCCTCATGACGGAATGGATGCGCGGCAATGAGCTCCAAATCCGCGCCGCCAAAGGCGATCTTGGGGGAACCATGCGGCTTGGCGCCTACCGGGCCGAACTGATGCCTGGCTCGAAGATCGCCTCCATCTATGGCACGGCGAGCATTTCCGAACGGCATAGGCACCGCTACGAGGTCAACACCGCCTATCGCGCGAGGCTGGAGGAAAAGGGCTTTATTTTTGCGGGCATGTCGCCCGATGGCCTCTTGCCGGAGACGGTCGAACTCGAAGGTCATCCCTGGTTCATCGGCGTGCAATTCCATCCGGAACTGAAATCGCGGCCCTTCGCTCCCCATCCGCTTTTCGCAAGTTTTATCGCAGCGGCCGTCGAGCAATCGCGGCTGGTGTGAACCCGCTTAGCCCCTTCCCCGGTAGGGCGGGATCCCTTGATCGGGCACCCAGACTCCCTTTGGAAGTTCTCCAACCGACCAGAACACATCGATCGGGATGCCCCCGCGCGGATACCAATAGCCCCCGATCCGCAGCCAGCGGGGCTCCAGGCAGGCCGCGAGATCCTTGCCGATCCGCAAGGTGCAATCCTCGTGGAAAGCGCCGTGATTGCGAAACGAGGTGAGATAAAGCTTGAGCGACTTCGATTCGACGAGCCACTGGCCGGGCAGATAGTCGATCACGATCAGGGCGAAGTCCGGCTGGCCCGTGACAGGACAGAGCGAAGTGAACTCCGGCGCGGTGAAACGGGCGATGTAATTTGTGTCCTGGTGGGGATTGGGCACGCGCTCGAGCGCCGCCTCGTCCGGTGTTTGCGGGGCCTTGACTTGATGGCCGAGGAGGCTCGCCCCGGTGTGAATCTTAACCATGGGAAGTTCTCCAACCGCCGCTTCAAGCGGCAATTGTAGTAACCGGACATCGACCGCAGTCTTTCGTACGGTCTTTCTCAGAAAGTGTGCACTTTCTTGAGGCGGGTTTCAAAGCGGGACGCAAGTCACAACAAAGGATTCCGGGAAGGCCCCGGCAGCGCTCTTTAGGATCTTGGGCAGCCGTTATGCTCCTCCGGACCGGTTCCTTCCAGCACAAGCTCACGGAGAGCCAGTGCCAACATAAGGGTGGACCATTTTCGCTGGATCAACAATCCGGTCAAATTCCGCTTCTGTCACAAAACCGAGCTTCAGGGCTGCAGCTTTCAGAGTGAGATCATTTTCCATCGCGTAATGAGCGATTTTCGATGCTTTATCATAACCAATGACCGGCGACAGCGCCGTCACCAGCATCAGTGAGCGGTTCACATATTCTTTGATTTTCGCTTCATTCGGCTTGGTGCCCTCGACCAGGAATTTGCGGAAGTTCGTGCAGCCGTCCGTCATGAGGGTGATGGAATGGGTGATGTTGAAGATCATCAGCGGCTTGTAGACGTTCATCTCCAAATAGCCGCCTGCGCCGCCGAACCCCACGGCCGCGTCGTTGGCCATGACCTGCACCGCGATCATGCTCAGAGCTTCGGCTTGCGTCGGGTTGACCTTGCCCGGCATGATCGAGGAGCCGGGTTCGTTCGCAGGAATCTTCAGCTCGGCAAACCCCGCTCGCGGCCCGCAAGACAGCAGGCGAATGTCATTCGCTATCTTGTAGAGTGATACCGCAAGGGTACGGAACGTCCCGGAAAGTTGCACCAGAGCGTCATGCGCCCCCTGCACCGCGAATTTATTGGGCGCGCTGACGAAAGGCAGGCCGGTCAGCTTCGCAATCTCACCGGCTGCCATCTCCGCGAAGCCCGGCGCCGAATTTATGCCAGTTCCGACAGCGGTTCCGCCAAGCGCGAGTTCATAGACGCCCTGCAAAGCCGTTTCGATGCGCTCAAGATTATCGGCCAGCATCTCTTCATAGCCCGACCACTCCTGGCCGAGGGTCAATGGTGTCGCATCCTGCATATGTGTCCGGCCGATCTTGACGATATCCGCCCAGGCCTCGGCCTTGGCCTTTATCGCGCCCCGTAACGCCGCCACCGCCGGGAGCAGCCGCTGCTTCGTATTCACTGCCGCGGCGATGTGCATGGCGGAAGGAAATGTGTCGTTCGACGATTGCGCCATGTTGACGTGATCGTTGGGATGCACGGGCACTTTCCTTCCAAGGGGAAAGCCAGCCAGCTGACAGCAACGATTCGAGATGACTTCGTTCACGTTCATGTTGAACTGCGTGCCGCTGCCACTCATCCAAACATGCAGCGGGAACATCTCCTGGAACTGGCCGGCCAGGATTTCGCCGCAGGCATGGACGATGAGATCGCAGCGCTGGGTGTCAAGCCAGCCACCGCGGTGATTGGCGATCGCCGCCGCCTTTTTCAGTATCGCGTAGGAGGCGATCATCTCGCGCGGCATCAGATCGGCTCCGATGCTGAAGTGGTCGAGTGAACGCTGCGTCTGTGCTCCCCAAAGCTTGTCAGCGGGCACCTGCACCTCGCCCAGGCTGTCGCATTCGGTGCGGAACTGGCTCATTTCCGTGGCCTTGTTTTGAGTGAAGCGAAAGAGGACGGCCCTTGGCGTATCCGGCATATAGGGCGATGGCAGTCTTAATCTATCCCCGCCCCGCGGTGTTCCGCTCTGCTCTCGCTGGCAGGGTTCCGGATTGGCCAGATGCTGCTCCTGGCCCATAATGAGCGTTCAAATGCAATCGGAGCGGCATTAAGTTTCGTACAGCCGGCGCGGAGCCAGGAATGACAAAAACGATCGCCTCTTATGGTAGCTGGGTCTCGCCAGTCACTGTGGAGCTCATGACCAAGGCAGCGATTGGGCTTTCCAGCCTGAGCGTCAATGGACCGGATCTCTACTGGCTGGAAGCAAGGCCAAGCGAGAGCGGCCGCACGGCCTTATGCCGCCGCCGCGCGGATGGCGGGATCGAAGAGGTTACACCGGCGCCGGTCAATGTGGGGAGCCGCGTCCATGAATATGGCGGCGGCGCCTATGCGGTTGCGGCGGATCTCGTGGTTTTCAGCGAGCGCACCGATGGGAGCGTCTGGCTCATCGAGGCAGGCCGCCCGCCCCGCCGGATCAAAACGCCGGAAGGCTGCCGCTACGCCGATTTCGAATTCGATCTTGCTCGCCACCGGGTGCTTGCCATCCGTGAGGACCATCGCGGCCGGCCCCCAACCGATCCCAAGGCCGCGGTCGTTGCTTTACCGCTCGATCCTGACGGCACCGAAACGATCCTGATTGAGGGCCCGGATTTTCTAAGCTCGCCAAGGCTCGCGCCTGGCGGCGGCCAGCTTTGCTGGCTCGCCTGGAACCATCCCTTCATGCCATGGGACGGGACTCAGCTTTTCGTCGCCGGGGTAATGCGAGAAGGCACAGTTGAAGCCGGCCGGATCGTGGCGGGCTTAGACAAAGAGGCGATTGTGCAGCCGGAGTGGGCGGCGGACGGCGCCCTTTACTTCTGCTCCGACCGCACCGGCTGGTGGAATCTCTACCGCCTGCGAGGCGGCACGATCGAACCCCTGGCGCCGGTTGAAGCTGAGATCGGTGGCCCGCATTGGGTTTTCCGGCAGCGCTATTATGATTTTCTCGAAGACGGGCGGATCATCGCCGCGATCGTCCGCAACGGCATTAGATCCGCGGCTCTTATAGAGCATGGCAAAATCACGCCGCTCGGCATCGGCCAGGTGCAGGACTGCCCGCGCCGGTTCGGCGGCGGCCTTGCGTTTATCGCAGCGCCTCCCGCAGCGCCGCCCTCGGTCTGCATACTGCCACACGCCAACGGCGGCACCCCGGACGTTGTTCGCAGCGCCGCCCCCGCCGCCGTGCCAGAGGAAAGCATTTCAATCGGCGAGCCGATCCAATTCGCAACGCGCGGCGGCCTCGCCCATGCCTTCTGGTATCCCCCAAAAAATCGCGATTACCAAGGTCCCGCTGGTGAACTGCCCCCGCTCATCGTCTTATCGCATGGCGGGCCCACCAGTATGACCACCAACAGCTTTTCCTTGAGCGTTCAATGGTGGACGAGCCGCGGCTTTGGCGTCGCCGATGTCAATTATGGCGGCTCAACCGGCTATGGCCGCGCCTATCGCGAGAGGCTTTACGGCCAATGGGGCATCACCGATGTCGAAGATTGCGCCGCCGCCGCCCTCCATCTTGCCGGGCGCGGTCTCGTTGATGCCAGCCGTCTCATAATACGCGGAGGCAGCGCCGGGGGTTTCACGACTCTCGCCGCGCTGACCTCTCTTAACCTTTTCAAGGCGGGAGCGAGCTTTTACGGCGTTGCCGACCTCCTTCTCCTTGCCAAGGACACGCACAAATTCGAGTCCCGATACCTCGACCGCCTGATCGGTCCCTTGCCGCAAGAGCAAGAACTCTACCGGACACGCTCGCCGATCAACAATATCAACAAGCTCGCCTGCCCGGTGATTTTTTTCCAGGGGGAGGACGACAAAACCGTGCCGCCCAATCAGGCGGAAACCATGGCCGAGGCGATGAAGGCGAAAGGCTTGCCAGTTGCCTATTACTCCTTCGCGGGCGAGGGCCACGGGTTTCGCAGGGCCGAGACTCTACGCCGCGTGCTTGAACTCGAACTTGATTTCTATGGCCGGATTTTCGGCTTCACGCCGCCGTGTTTGAGCGAGCGGGTGGAGATCGCAAACATGCCAGCGGGAAAAGCTTAACCTTTCCCGCTTCATGTTGATCCGCCGGTATCCAATTTGAGCCGCCGGGCGGGCCGAAGGAAAGCACATGGTATCCTCAACGCTTCCTGTCGCTCTCTGCACGGCAGCCTGGACAGCGAGCAGCCGATCAAGCTGCGCGGCATGCAGCGCGCTTTCTGAAGGAGTCAGACCTCTTGAAGGCGCGTAAATTCAATTTCCGGCGCTCCTACTTTCAAGGCATCGGCCGCTGCGAGCCGGACGCCGCCTTCGCGCGCGGACTTGCCGGCCTGCAGGTGCTCGCCAATCTCATTCCGGCGGAGGGTTATATGCACGGGGCAAGCCCGAGCAGTATCGGCGCAGGCATATAGGCTTTATTGCCAATATATATTTCTACAATATCGATACGCCCCTTAAGCGATTCGTCATGGCGCGCCAAAACATTGTGCGGCATTGCACGGCGATTCACGCCATTGTCATGTCCGCCGCGCCTGCCGCCAATGGCGAGAAGGGATCGTTATGAATTTGGCGATGTTCCTTCGCCTCGCGGGGCCAGCAAATGCCTTAATCATGACTCTCATTACGCGCCCTCAGCCGCCAGGTAATGGAATGCCCAATCGTTTGCTGCGAGACGGCGGCAAAAAAATCCCGCCTGACCAACGGGGAGGCGGGATTCTCAACCATAAACTCTGCCAGTACATCCGTAGCTAAGAGAGTATGGTCCTCGCGCGGCCAATCAGACGCTGCGCAAATTCTCAGCGGCAGACTTGCCGGTGCGGCGATCAGCGACGACATCGAAAGAAAGCCTTTGGCCTTCATTGAGGGTGCTCATGCCGGCACGCTCAATCGCACTGATGTGCACAAAAATGTCCTTGCTGCCGTTTTCCAGCTGAATGAAGCCGAAGCCTTTTTGGTTGTTAAACCACTTTACGATTCCCGTGTTCATCGAGATGTCCTTTCACTAACGGTGTACACTGGAGAGTAGCACACGAAGATTCGCGGCCATTGTCCCAGTTTGTCGATTTTGGAGAAGTTTCTGAAACGTGCACGCCCGTCAGTGCAGGCAAAGCGGCCCAGTCGTTTCGGCCAACTATCGATTTAAGCTATATGGGGATGAAATGGACCCATGTCAATCTCTGCTCTGTCAATCTATGCCCGGCAGGCATGCGCCGCCGTGTGCTGCTTGATACGCGATCCGGCACGCCGTAGTTTTTCTGTCATTTCCTTTTAGGATTGGCGGCTTCAAGCGCCCTCTTCTGAATCAAAGCGAACGCCTGAATCAAAGCGAACGCCGAAATGGGCAGGATTTCCTTCGGTTTCAGTTTTTTGGCTTCTTGGCTTCGCGATTGCCGCGCCTATCACCTCTGGCCGCGAAGCCAAGAAGCATATGACCTGCCCAAGTTGGGCATAGGAATAATATCGGCACGAATAAATTGCCGAACGCCGTTGGAGAGATTCGAAGGGCCGCCGAGAAATCTCCCCCCGAGATCACCATTAAATTTTTCCGTTAGCGCAAAAGGCGGAAACCATGATCGAGGCAATGAAGGCGCGCGGACTGGACGTTTGCGCCACGGATTTCCGGCTTCGTCCCTTAAGCGGGCGATTAATGCGACCTGCTCGCCACGAACCGGGCCGCCTCCTTGAGCACCGCAGCCTGTGCGCCCTGCGGGAATGAGTCAAGTGCCTCGATCGCCGACGCGATCAGGTTATCGCGCCGCGCCCGCGCCGCCTCAATTCCAAGCGCCGCGACCAGGGTCGCCTTGTTGCGGCCGGCATCCTTGCCCGCCCGCTTGCCAAGGACCGATGCATCGGCCTCGACATCGAGAATATCGTCGGCAACCTGGAAAGCTGCGCCAAGCGCCCGGCCATAGCGTGAGAGGGCAGCCCGAGCCGTGGGATCGGCCTGCCCGAGAATCGCTCCTGCCTCGACGGCATAAAGCAAAAGGGCGCCAGTTTTCATCGATTGAAGCTTTATGACGGCATTCGCCTCGTGCAATTCGCTTGACCGTTCGGCCTCAAGGTCAAGAACCTGGCCGCCAATCATGCCGCCCAGGCCCGCCGCCCGCGCCAAGGCAAGCACCAGTTCCGCGCGAACGGCGGGATCTTTATGGGTTGCGGGATCCGCCGTCACATCGAAGGCGTAGGTCAGAAGAGCATCGCCGACGAGGATCGCCGTGGCCTCACCGAAAGCCTTATGGGTGGTGGGCCGTCCGCGTCTCAAATCGTCATTGTCGAGCGGGGGAAGATCGTCATGGACAAGCGAATAGCAATGAATCATTTCGAGCGCAGCGGCAGCCCGCACGACGCCTTCCCCCCCGGCGCCGAACAGCCTTGCCGTCTCAATGGTGAGGAATGGCCTGAACCGCTTGCCCCCGCCGAGGCTTGCGTAACGCATGGCCTCAAGAAACCGCGGCGGCCGGAAGGTCTCTCCGGGGAGGGGGGAGGGAGAAAGCAGGGAGTCGAGCATTCGCTCCGTGACGTCCGCTACATCGAGCAGTCTCGCTTCGAATCCACCGATTGCCTGCGTGCCGACCGTCATGTCCCGCCACCTTCGTTTGATCGTGGCTAGACCCTCTTGACCGCCACGGCGCCATTGCCGCTCCGGTTTTTGTTCCGAAACGCCAAACAGCCTTTTCTAGTCAGATAATGGCAAAGTTTCGCCGGTAAAGCCGAGGCCTTGCTTGCCCGATCATGCGGGATCGGTCAAGGCTCGGCTATGGCATCAAAATCCCGCCGCAGGGGCCTGTACAGAACCATTTCACGCGCCATTCTCGCGGTAATTGTCACGCTTACACTTATGATTGGCGGTTTGATCCTGGCCTATCGCTTCGTGCCGCCTTTCTCGACACTCATGCTGGCGCGCTGGCTTTCCGGCGAGACAGTTGAGCGCCAATATGTTCCGCTTGAGCGCATTTCCCCGTTCCTGCGCGTTGAGGTCATTCTCTCGGAAGACGCGCGCTTCTGCGCCCACAGCGGCGTCGATTGGAGCGCCTTGCGCGAGGTGATGGACAAGGCAGGACAGAACGGCCCGTCGCGGGGAGCTTCGACGATTCCCATGCAGACCGCGAAAAACCTGTTTCTCTGGCCGTCCCGTTCCTACATCCGCAAGGCGCTCGAAATTCCCTTGGCGCTCGTGATCGATCTCGCATGGCCGAAACGGCGTATTTTGGAGGTCTATCTCAATATCGCCGAATGGGGCGACGGCATTTTCGGGGCCGAGGCGGCGGCCCGCCACTATTTCCACAAAAGCGCAGAGAGTTTAAACGCGAGAGAAGCCGCCCTGCTCGCGACGGCGCTGCCGAACCCGCGCCACCGCAACGCGGCAAGGCCCTCCCCGCGTCACGCCGGCCTCGCTGGGCGGATCCTGTTCCGCGCCCGGCAGGCCTCCTTTGTCACAGGGTGTGTAGAATAAAGACTTTTCATCTCCCCGCGTTTGGGGTGGCCAAACGGAGCTTTCCATTGTAAGAGGCGGGTCAAACCGCGCTAGCCTGCCCGGCTTGGCGTCTCCCCATCTAAATCACGGCAATCGAGGCAAACCATGGCCGTTCCGAAACGAAAAACATCCCCAATGAAGCGCGGATTCCGCCGTTCAGCCGACGCACTGAAAGCGCCCACCTATGTGGAAGACAAGGATTCCGGCGAGCTGCGCCGTCCTCATCATGTCGATCTCAAGACCGGCATGTATCGCGGCCGCCAGGTGTTCATACAAAAGGCAAAGGAAGAATAAGGACGAGTTCTCCAGCTTTTGGCCGAACCTCGCCCGGCCGATGCTGCTTCACAAAAGAGCCTCACCCCCAAGACCGGGGGCAGCCGCCCCGGTCTGCGCGCGGCGGAAAATCGCGGGGTCAGCCCCCGCGGCAAACGTCCGGAAGGACGGGATATTTTGCTGGCCACATAGGCCGGGGGCCAGGAGTTTACGCCGCCGCGGACTGCAATTCGGCAAGAATCGCGTCGCCCATTTGAGATGTCGAAAGCGTCTCCTCCGCCCCGCCAGCGATATCTGCGGTGCGCATCCCCTTGGCGAGCACGGCGGAGATGGCGTTCTCAACACGATCGGCAAGTTCGCCAAGATTGAACGAATAGCGCAAAGCCATGCCGAAGGAGCCAATCATCGCGATCGGATTGGCGATTCCCTTGCCCGCGATATCGGGGGCAGAGCCATGCACCGGCTCATAGAGCGCCTTGCGGGTTTCGCTCTTCGCATCCTTTTCGCCGAGCGAAGCTGAAGGCAACATGCCGAGCGAACCCGTCAGCATCGAGGCCACGTCGGACAGCATATCGCCGAAAAGATTGTCTGTGACGATGACATCGAACTGTTTCGGCCGCCGCACGAGCTGCATGCCGAGCGCATCAGCGAGCTGATGTTCAAGCTCGACATCAGGATACTCGCGCGCGTGTAAATCACGGATCGTTTCGTCCCATAGGACGCCCGATTTCATCACATTGCGCTTGTCGGAGGATGTCACCTTGTTGCGGCGCTTGCGGGCAAGCTCGAAGGCGACACGCCCGATTCGCTCAATCTCATAGGTATCATAGACCTGCGTATCGATGGCACGCCTCTGACCATTGCCAAGATCGACGATCTGCTTGGGTTCGCCAAAATAGACGCCGCCGGTCAACTCGCGAACGATCATGAGATCGAGCCCGTCGACAAGCTCGCGCTTCAGCGAGGAGGCATCGGCGAGCGCGGGATAGCAGATCGCCGGGCGCAGATTGGCAAAGAGATTCAAATCCTTGCGAAGCCGCAGCAGGCCTGCCTCCGGCCGGACTTCATACGGCACGGCATCCCATTTCGGGCCGCCAACAGCGGCGAGCAGGACGGCATCGGCGGCTTGCGCCCGCGCCATATCGGCTTCGCTGATCGCAGTCTTGTGCACATCATAGGCGGCGCCGCCGACAAGACCTTTTTCGATTTCGAAATGAACGATGCCCTCGCGCGTCATCCAGGCCGCGATTTTCTCGACTTCGGCCATGACCTCCGGGCCGATGCCATCACCCGGAAGGACGAAAAGCTTGTAATGGGGCATGTTGATTGTCCTGAATGTTGCGATTGGAAGAGCCCGGCGATGGCGCTTACGGCCGGTCTTGTTGTTTTTTGGCAGATCTCATCCAAAAAGCCTGCGGCTTTCTGGAGTGAGGCCGGTGCGGGAGCCGGAAAGGCTCCCGCTATCACGATGAAAGGCCGCTGGAAAGTCAGGCCGCCGCGAGCTGGCGCAGCACGAAAGGAAGGATCCCGCCATTCTTGAAATATTCGAGCTCGTCGAGCGTCGCGATGCGGCAAAGCAGCGGCACTTTCATCACTTTGCCATCGGCAAACGTGATCTCGGCCTCCATCATCTGGCGCGGCTTCAAGGTGTCGCCGAGGCCGCGGATGGTCACCTGCTCGTCCCCCTTGAGGCCAAGAGTTTTCCAGCTCGTGCCATGTTCGAAGGTTAGCGGCAGGACTCCCATGCCGACGAGATTCGAACGGTGAATGCGCTCGAAAGATTCGGCAATGACGGCGCGGACCCCAAGTAACTTCGTGCCCTTGGCCGCCCAGTCCCGCGACGAGCCATTGCCATATTCGGCCCCCGCGAAAACGACGAGCGGAACGCCCTCATTCTCATATTTCATCGCCGCATCGAAGATCGGCATTTGCTCGCCGTCCGGCCAATGCTTGGTGAGACCGCCCTCCGGCACGGCGCCGTCTTTTTGAAGGATGAAGTTTTTGATCCTGATATTGGCGAAGGTGCCGCGCATCATGATTTCATGATTGCCGCGCCTGGTCCCATATTGGTTGAAATCGGCCTTCGAGATTTGCCGTTCAAGAAGATACTGGCCGGCTGGCGAGACCTCCTTGATCGAGCCAGCGGGAGAAATGTGATCCGTCGTGATCTTGTCGCCGAACAGCGCCAGAATGCGCGCATTTTCGATGTCGCGAACCGGCTCGGGCGCCATTTTCAGCCCCTCGAAATAGGGCGGGTTGCGCACATAGGTCGAGCCAATATCCCATTTGTAGGTCTCGCCGGATGGCGCCTTCACCTTGCGCCAATGCGCATCGCCATCAAACACATTGGCATAGCGCGCCTTGAACACCTTTTTGGTCACGAATGCGTCGATGAGTTCGGAAATTTCCTCCTGCGAAGGCCAGATGTCCTTCAAAAATACGGGATTGCCCTTCTTGTCCTGGCCGAGAGGCTCACTTGTGAGATCGGTCGCGACCGTGCCCGCGATCGCATGGGCGACAACGAGCGGCGGCGAAGCCAGGTAATTGGCCTGGACATCCGGGCTCACCCGGCCCTCGAAATTGCGGTTGCCGGAAAGGACCGCCGCGGCGACGATACCATTATCGTTGATGGCTTTCGAAATCTCTGGCGCCAGGGGCCCAGAGTTGCCGATGCACGTCGTGCAGCCGAAGCCGACGAGGTTGAAGCCGAGTTTGTCGAGCGATTTCTGCAGGCCGGATGCGGAAAGATATTCGGCAACCACCTGGCTTCCCGGCGCGAGCGAGGTCTTGACCCATGGCTTGACGCTCAGCCCTTTCGCGGCGGCATTGCGGGCAAGGAGACCCGCGCCGATCAGTACATTTGGATTGGAGGTATTCGTGCAGGAGGTGATGGCGGCGATCACCACATCGCCGTGGCCGAGATCGAAGTTCTTGCCTTCGACGGGATAACGCTTGCCGGCCTCGCCCGGCTTCTTGTATTCGGTGTCGAGCGCGGCTTTGAAGCCAGATCCAACGGAGCCGAGCGCAACCCGCCCTTCGGGACGTTTAGGGCCAGCCATTGACGGCACCACCGAAGCAAGATCAAGCTCGATCAAGTCGCTGAAGACGGGATCTGGCGTCGTCTTGGTGCGATAGAGGCCCTGCGCCTTGGCATAGGCTTCGACAAGGGCGACGCGAGATGGGGCCCGCGCCGACGCCGTAAGATAAGAAAGCGTCTCCGAATCAATGGGAAAGAAGCCGCAGGTCGCGCCATATTCGGGCGCCATATTGGCGATCGTCGCCCGGTCGGCGAGTGAGAGATGATCAAGACCGGGACCGTAAAATTCGACAAATTTTCCAACCACGCCTTTCTGCCGCAGCATCTGGGTGATGGTGAGAACAAGATCGGTCGCCGTGACGCCAGGGGTCAGCGCGCCGGTCAGGCGGAAACCGATCACCTCCGGCAGCAGCATAGAGAGCGGCTGGCCGAGCATGCAGGCCTCCGCCTCGATGCCCCCAACGCCCCAGCCCAGTACCGAGAGGCCGTTCACCATGGTCGTATGCGAATCCGTGCCAACGAGCGTGTCGGGATAGGCGACCTCGATGGTCACGGCCTTTCCGCGCGGCGGCGCATATTTCTCCTTGCGGGTCCACACGGTCTGGGCGAGGTACTCAAGATTGACCTGATGGCAGATCCCCGTGCCCGGCGGGACAACGCGAAAATTGTCGAAGGATTCCTGGCCCCATTTCAGGAAACGGTAGCGCTCGCCGTTGCGGGAATATTCGAGATCGACATTGGTCTTGAAGGCCTTGCTGTTGCCGTAAGCATCGACGATGACCGAATGATCGATGACAAGATCGACGGGCACCAGCGGATTGATCTTCTGCGGATCACCTCCAAGATTCACCATGGCGTCGCGCATTGCCGCAAGATCGACGACAGCAGGCACGCCGGTAAAATCCTGCATCAGAACGCGGGCGGGACGAAAGGCGATCTCGCGCTCTTCCTTGCCCTTGTTGGCCAGCCAGGCGGCGACACCTTCGATGTCCTGCTTCGTGACCGTGCGGCCATCTTCGAAACGGAGCAGATTCTCAAGCAGGATCTTCATCGAGAACGGCAGCTCGGACACGCCCGGAAGCCCATGTTTTTCTGCCGCCTTGAGCGAAAAATAATGATAGGTCTTCGAGCCCACGGTGAGCTTTTTGCGGCATTTGAAACTGTCGAGCGGCGTCATCGGAATTTTCCCGGCAAGCTGATCTGAAAAATGGGAAGCCGTGCGCTTATAGATAATTTTTCTGCCCGGAGCTACACGGATCATCAATGTTTTTTGGCAACGCAAAGGGGTTTGATCACGATGCGGCTTTCCGCCTCGAAATTAACCGTGGAACGCGGCGGCCGGATTGTGTTTTCGGACCTGTCCTTCACGATCGAGGCCGGACGCAGTCTGACTGTCACCGGGCCGAACGGGGCCGGAAAATCGACGCTTTTGCGCGCGCTCGCCGGACTTTTGCCGCCCGCCGGGGGCACGATTTCCTTGACGCCGGCATCCGATGCAACGCTCTCTGAGGAGGCACATTACGTCGGCCACGCCGACGCCCTCAAAAACCTTCTCACCGTGGCCGAGAATTTGGAGTTCCTTGGCCCCATGCTCGATGCTGGCCGCGGCGGCATCCCGGTGGAAGAAGCGCTCGCCGCGTTCAGGCTTTCCCATGCTGCCCATCTTCCCGCAGCCTATCTTTCGGCCGGACAGAGGCGGCGCGCGGCTCTCGCACGGCTTCTTGTCGCAAAGCGGCCGGTATGGCTTCTGGATGAGCCCTTGACCGCCCTTGACATTGGATCGCAGACCTTGATGGCAGAGATCATGAAAGCGCATTTGGCTGAAGGAGGCTTGATCGTCGCCGCGACCCACACAGAGCTTGGCCTTCCCGGCGAGGATCTGCGGCTTGGAACATTCGCATGAAAACGGCGCGGAAGAATCCAGCGAGGCATGCTCAAAGATCGCCGCTTCTCGCGCTTTTCATACGTGAAATCAGGGCGGCGCGGCGCATCGGCGGCGGCACCAGCCTCGGCATTGTGTTTTTTCTCATCCTCGTGACTTTGAGCGCTTTCGCGATCGGCCCGGATCTCAAGCTTCTTGGGAAGATCGCTCCCGCGATTCTTTGGCTCTCAGGCCTGCTCGCGGTATTGCTTGGCCTCGACAGGCTCTTCCAGGCCGACCAGGAGGATGGATCGCTCGATCTTCTTCTGACCAGCCGCACGCCCCTCGAATTGATCGTTCTCGTCAAATGCTTCGCACATTGGATCCTGACCGGTCTGCCGCTCACAGCCGCCGCGCCTTTTTTTGGTCTCATGCTGAACCTGCCAGCGGACGAGCTTTGGAGCGTCATCCTTTCGCTGCTTGCGGGCACCCCTGCCCTCACCTTGATCGGTGCGATCGGCGCGGCGCTGACGGTCAGCCTGCGGCGCGGCGGGCTTTTGCTCGCGATCTTGATTCTGCCGCTGTGCGTCCCGGTCCTGATCTTCGGGGTCGCCGCAGCTGGCGCAGGGGCGGGGCCGGCGGTGCCATTCGCGACGCCCTTCCTGATCCTTTGCGCTCTCACCCTGATCGCGATCGCCGGCGCTCCTTTCGCGGCGGCCTTTGCTCTGCGGCAGACAGGCACGTGATCGCGCCGCAGATCACGCGATGAAAGCCATTCCCTTCGAAGCGATCACGATCTAAAGCAATGGGCCAGAAAGTTTGCCGGTTTTCATGATCCTCGCTAGAAGGTTCCGCCATGAAAATGTCTCTGATCGCCACTTTCCTATCCGGAGCGCTGATCGCCGCAACTACAACTGCGATTCCAGCAGCCGCCCTTCCCCGCGCCGGGGAATATCAGCTCAGTCAAGCCGACGCGTGCCTGGCGAGCTGCAAGGCGAATGTGGAATACTGCCGGTCGCTCTGCTCGAATCCCGAGGAGCAGTCGCAGTGCATCGTCGATTGCGGCAGCGGAGAGTGCAAGGCGAACTGCGACAAGTTCGAGGCGGCCTGCAAGGAGCGCTGTAAAAAGGCCGGAGGCTGACCGCCCAGGCCGTTACGCCGCGATCTCTTCGCGCCAGGGCTCGCTCATTTCGAGAATAGCGCCAGCGCCTCAGCGGAAAGAACCCCGCCCGTGACGGAGATGGCAGCGAAGGGAGCGGCATCCGCGACCGTCCGGCTGGTCAGCAGGATTTGGCCAATTTTCGTCGCGAGTTCCTCGATTGAGGCGCCATAGACCACACGCCCGATGCCGCACCACAGAATGGCGCTCATGCACATGGGCAGGGCTCGCCCGAGGTGTAAAGAGTTGTGCCCTTGAGCTCGGCGGCGGGCCGCACCGCAATGAAACGGCGGATCGCCACCATCTCACCATGCGCCGCCGGGTCATTGGTGGTCTTGCCCAGATTGCGCCCTTCGCGAGCACCTCTCCATCGCGGACAATGACCGCGCCAAAAGGGAAATCTCCCTGCGCGGCCTCGGCCAGAGCCATCCGCATGAAAAGCTCGCCGCCAGGAATGGGCGCTATGCGCCTAGCCTCTGCCCTGGCCAGCCGGGGCGAACCCAGCACGGCCCCAAGCCCAAACCCAGAGCCAAGCAGCTGCGGCAGCGTCTCCCGCCGGCTGGTTCCGGCCGGATTGCCTTTCTTGCCGTGGCCGGGAGGCTCGCGCATCACACCACGTCCTCGTCTTTCAGCGAGACGAAAATCAACACGCCGAGCATAGTGATCAGGATGCGAAAGGCGCTTTGGACAGCATCGAAATCGTGCGCCTGCCACATGCCGAACCATTCGCCGCCAATTGCGATAAAACCTCCCTCAAAAAGCAGAAAGCCCAGAGTCAGCCCGGCGATCGCCATGCCCTTGGCGGCGTGAAATCGCGGTGCAGCGGCATGGACCCGCCGGGCCATCGCAACAGCGCCCGCCGTGCAGAGCGCCGCGACGGTGATCTCGACAGCAATAATCAGGACATAGGCCGCATGGTGCAGGACGGGCGAAGTCACCGCCCGCCAGTGAATGGGGACTGAAGGAGGCACCTCGTCCATGCCGAGCACATGGCTCACATAGACGAAATTCACCCAATAATCGGTAATATTGCCGAAAGCGGTCAGCGCCACATAAAAGGCAATCACGGCGACGCAGGAAATCTTGGCCATTCGAATTGAAACCACGCACCCCCCCTGCGCCAGCCGGGTCCCCTACCAATAGCTTATCAGCGTTTGGTTAACTAATACGCCAAGATGAAGGTTGCGCGCGGGCGTTCCTCTTTCGTTTATTTCGCCTGCGGCGTACAGACGACGGCGTCGTTCAGGACATAGCAGATCGACATCATGCCCGTGCGCAGATCGACCCGGAATACGCCGCCCTCACGCTCATGGCGTGAAGCGACAAGGGAGTATTCGCTTGGCACCTGCGGGCCCGCGCCTTCGCCTGGAGGGTAACATAGCGTCACGCCGATCGAGCCTTCCTTCAACCCATATTGACAGGCGCCAATTTCCCCAGTTGCGCGGTCGAGACGGTAAACCCGGTTGAGATCGGTTTCCGGCGCAGCCAGAAATTCATAGTTTGCCGCCAAGGCCCTTTGCCCGGCTGCCAGCAAACTCAGCCCCGCGGTAAAAAAGAAAAGGAACCTTTTCCCCAGCAAGAGGTCTTGCAAAAGCCCCATGTGCCAGCTCCCCACAATTCCGGCTGATTCCAAATTGCCTCTTTATACGCAAGACGCGTGATTACGCGAGGGGATTGCCCGGCGTCCGGCGGCATGGCAACGAGGGAGATTACGATCTTGACCACGCCCGTTTTGCCCCTTATTTCCCTTTTGCGATGCAACAAAACCTTCCCCCGCCCCTTCTTGTCTTCGATCTCGACGGAACGCTCGCCGACACAGCTGGCGATCTCGTGGCCACCCTCAACGTCATTCTCGCGCGAGAGGGCCTCTCCGCGATCGAATATACAAAAGCGCGCGCGATGGTTGGCGGCGGCGCGAGGGCTCTGATCCAGCGCGGCCTTTACGCCCATGGGATTAAAGTGAGTGAGTCCCGCCTCGATGAGCTGCTCGCCGATTTCCTGGCCTATTATGAAGCTCATATTGCCGATAAATCGGCCCTGTTTCCCGGTGTCTCGGCGGCGCTCGACCGCTTCGAAGAAGCCGGATTTGCTTTTGCCGTCTGCACCAACAAGGTCGAATCTCTTTCCGTTCTATTGCTTACCGCGCTTGGCATCGCCGGCCGTTTCCGGGCGATCTGCGGGAGGAATACATTTGCGGTGAGCAAGCCCAAGGGTGAAGCGCTGCTGCAGACCATCGCAAGAGCCAGCGGTGACCGCAGCCGGGCGGTCATGATCGGTGATTCGAAAACCGATATCGACACGGCGCGCGATGCGGGCGTGCCTATCGTCGCAGTCAATTTCGGCTACACCAGCGAACCCATCGGCACGTTCAAGCCTGACAGGGTGATCGGCCATTTCGATGAATTGTGGGACGCGGTGGAAGCCCTCGGCCTTGCCTGGGCCAAATCCGTGATAAGGCCAAGCGCCGAGCTTCCGCTTTAGCCGGTAAATCGCCTTGACTTGAGCAGCGGGCGTTTCATAAAGGGCGGGTGTGTCTTTTACCGTGACTTGAGTTTGAGGAACGGATTTGGGCACGCGGGGCGCGTAGCTCAGCGGGAGAGCACTCCCTTCACACGGGAGGGGTCACAGGTTCAATCCCTGTCGCGCCCACCACGGGTTCCGATCAGTTACGGCTTCCTAGACTCAGCTTCGCCAACTCAGCTTCGCTGGAACCGGAAAGCAGAATTCAGCCGTCTGGAAAACAACAGCCAAGCCGAGGCACGTGTCCTTTGTTCAACGGCACTTCACCACCGCCCGAGGTGGAAGCTGACCGGCAGCGGGCTGCGCGAACTCCAGAGCAGATCAAAGCCTTTATCTAGGCTATTTTTCTTTCCCGGCTCCCCCATTATGTGCGCCCCCTGAATTTTCCTTGCCGCAGCGGACTTTGGCGGAAGGCCCCTCCCGTTATTTCTTCTTATTTCTTCTTTGGGCTCGTGCCCTTGGTGATCTCCTCGGCCGCGGCAGCAAGAAGCTCGCTCATCCGCTTGCGGATCTCGAGGTCCGGGATATTGACTCCGGCACGGTCGAAGTCGGCGCGTATCGTCTTGAGAATCTGTTGCGTGCTGTCTTTGCGAATTTCGGCGGCGGCGAGGCCGGCCGCGTAATTTTCTGCCTCCGGGCCAGATTTGCCAAGTTTTTCAGCGGCCCAAAGCCCGATCAGCTTATCCCGCCGTACCCTTGCCTTGAATTTCAATTCTTCATCATGGGCGAATTTCTCTTCGAAGGCACGCTCACGCTCGTCGAAAGTCGTCATAAACACTCCTCGGGACCTGTTGCGTCCGTTCCGTCTCTCATCTGAGGCGCAATAAATAGCAAGGTTTCGCGTAAGCGTCACGCCTTCAAAAGCAACGTCATAGCTCTATTTCTTCCTGTATCCCGTTACGAATCTCTGCTAAAGACGGTTACCCGCTTCGCTCACAGAGGGAGGGCCATTCCTGCAAATAGGCTGATTTACAGGTCCGGCACACTGTCAGCTTGGCGCAGCCCCTGCGTGGCATTGTGCAAAAATCCGCTTTCGGATAGGTTGGGTCTTGCGAGCCTGCTCCATGGCGGGGAAAGCTCGTCCCTCATACCGCGGCGACGAACACGCAAAGACCAATGCCTTCCGCCTTCCGGTGTCCATCCCGGTTAAAACGCCTGGATGCGGGAGCGGGGACATTATAAAGGAGCCACGGCCGCCCATGGATCACCTCAAGCCACGGTTAATCCCAATGAATCGCCGCCGGCGCATTTACGAAGGCAAGGCAAAGGTTCTCTATGAGGGCCCCGAGCCAGGCACACTAATCCAGCATTTCAAGGATGACGCAACGGCTTTCAACGCGAAAAAGCACGAGGTGATCGACGGAAAAGGGGTGCTCAACAACCGCATCTCCGAATTCGTCTTTCAAAACCTCAACGACATTGGCGTCCCGACGCATTTCATCCGCCGTCTCAACATGCGCGAACAATTGATCCGGGAAGTGGAAATCATCCCGCTCGAGGTGGTCGTGCGCAATGTCGCAGCTGGCTCGCTTTCGGCCCGGCTCGGAATCGAGGAAGGCACCCAATTGCCGCGCTCGATCATTGAATTCTACTACAAAAACGATGCCCTCAACGACCCGATGGTCTCTGAAGAGCACATCACGGCGTTCGGCTGGGCCACGCCCCAGGAGATCGACGACATCATGTCGCTCGCGATCAGGGTCAACGATTTCCTTTCGGGACTTTTTCTCGGCGTCGGCATCAGACTTGTCGATTTCAAGATGGAATGCGGGCGGCTTTGGGAAGGCGACATGATGCGCATCGTCGTCGCCGACGAGATTTCCCCGGATTGCTGCCGGCTTTGGGACATCAAGTCGAACGACAAGCTCGACAAGGACCGTTTCCGGCGTGATCTTGGCGGCCTCGTCGAGGCCTATACGGAGGTCGCGAGACGGCTCGGAATCCTGCAGGAAAATGATCAGCCGCGCGCCAGCGGGCCAAAGCTTGTACAGTGACGCTCCGTCAACCGTCCTTGCGCTTTCCTCAGAGAGCCCTTTGTGAATAGGGCTCGGCCCGTGAGTGATTTCTCTTGAATCTGAAGCGTAACCTGATGTTGTACGCCCTGGCAGTTCCCCGTGCGGCCAGCTTGGCAGATGGGAGACGGCAACAATGAAAGCGCGCGTGATCGTCACACTCAAGGATGGCATTCTCGATCCGCAGGGCAAGGCCATAGAGGGCGCCCTGAAATCGCTCGGGATCGAGGGGATCGGCAGCGTCCGGCAGGGCAAAATTTTCGACATCGAGCTTTCGGCCGCCGATCGAACCGCGGCGGCGGATTTGCTTCGCGGCGCCTGCGAGAAATTGCTGGCTAACCAAGTGATCGAAAATTTTCAGGTTGAACTCCCATAGAATGCGCGCCGCCGTCATTCTCTTCCCCGGTTCCAATCGCGAGGGCGATGCCATCCGCGCCCTTGAGCGTGTGACCTGCGTGAAGCCTTCCCTCGTCTGGCATGCGGAACACACCTTGCCCCCTGGCACCGACGTTGTGCTCCTCCCCGGGGGCTTCTCCTATGGCGACTATCTGCGCTGCGGGGCGATCGCCGCGCGCGCGCCAATCATGGAGGCGGTTCGCGCCCATTCCGCCCGGGGCGGCCTCGTTCTTGGCATCTGCAACGGCTTTCAGATCCTGGTTGAGTCTGGCCTTCTGCCCGGTGTCCTGATGCGCAATGCCGGTTTGCGCTTCGTATGCCGGATGCAGCACTTGCGAGTTGAGCGCGCCGATACGCCCTTTACGTCGCGCTATGAGCGGGGCCAGGTCATCAAGATTGCAATCGCGCATGGCGAGGGCAATTACGAAGCCGGCGCCGAGACGATCAAGCGCCTCGAAGGAGAGGGCCGGGTCGCCTTCCGCTATTGCGATGCGAACGGCGTCACCGGCGGGGCCGCCAATCCGAACGGTTCGGTCAACGATATCGCCGGAATCTATTCGGAAAATTTCCGGGTTCTCGGCCTCATGCCGCATCCCGAAAATCTCATCGATCCGCTCGTTGGCGGGACGGATGGGCGGGGCCTATTCGAGAGTCTCGCAGACTTTATCAAGGAAAGTGCCGCGATTCCGGCGCTTTGAAACAATTGTCCTCTGCCGCAACGGCAAAAAAGGACAAGCCCGGTTTTGGCAGCTTCATGCCCGGATGGCTTGCTCCAGCCCTTCTCCGTCCAGCGGAGGGTTCATAGGGAAAATCCGCGCCTCCTTGTACAAAATCCGCCGCGCGCTCCAGGCGCAAGCACAGGCATCGTAAAAATCATCCCATCTCGCACCACGCGGCGGACTCTGATCAAGAAATGAGAGGGGAAAACCCTCTTTCATCAAAAGCTCCTTGCGAAGCTGCATGCCCGGCCTGTCCTTTTTCGATGGCAACGGCTCGTCATTGTTCATCACTTTGAATGAGACCTCGGGATGAACCTCGAAAACGCACGCGCGAAGCGCTGGATCTTGCCGCAGGATCGCGTCCACCTCTCGTATGCGCGGAAAGATATTGAAGACTTGTTGCGAAGGTTTCTTTGGCGGGTCCGAAGTATCTTCCGCGATCTTGCAGACCTTCTCGTAGCCTTGCTCATGGGCATCGACCACCCGCCGTGATGGCACCGGGAAGAGCGATACTCGCCGCGGGCCAAGAAACGCCCGAGCAACCCAGTCGGGTTCTCGGCCGCCTCCAATCGCACGTTCCGGCAGGCCGATTGGTATATCGATCGCGATAAGCGTCCGTGGCGATAGTTGCGAAATCAGCTCAGCAAAGCTCTTAAAGATCTTGGCCTGCGCCTTGGCCAACGTCTCCGGCTCAGCCGTGACAGCAATCCAGCCATTCTTGCAGCCATCAACGCCTGCAATTTGTGGCGGATTGCCACCAGCTGGCATGGGAGTTCACCTTTCCTATCCCGCAGTGCTAGAAGACACGAAAAGCATGGCCTGTCTCAAGACCTGAATTTCACTGACCGCGGATCATTTCCCGGAGGTCCTTTGCCCGCGAAGATTGAACCACCCGTCACCCCCGAGCTTGCCGCCGCGCATGGCCTGAAGCCGGACGAATATGCGCGCATCCTCGCCCTCATCGGCCGCACGCCAACCTTCACTGAGCTTGGCATCTTCTCGGCCATGTGGAACGAGCATTGCTCCTACAAGTCCTCGCGGCTTCATCTGCGCCGCCTCCCTACCAAAGCACCTTGGGTCATTCAGGGGCCCGGCGAGAACGCAGGCGTCATCGACATTGGCGATGGGCTCGCCTGCGTCTTCAAGATGGAGAGCCACAACCATCCCTCCTACATCGAGCCCTTTCAGGGCGCGGCGACGGGCGTTGGCGGAATCCTGCGCGATGTGTTCACCATGGGAGCCCGGCCCATTGCCTGCCTCAACCTCCTGCGCTTTGGCGCGCCAGAGCATCCCCGTACGCGACACCTTGTTGCAGGCGTCGTCGCCGGAATTGGCGCCTATGGCAACAGCTTCGGGGTGCCGACCGTCGGGGGATCAACGAATTTCGACAAGAGCTATGACGGGAATATTCTCGTCAACGCCATGGCGGTGGGGATCGCCAAAGCGGATGAGATTTTCTACGCCAAGGCGAAAGGAGTCGGGAACAAGATCGTCTATCTTGGCTCCAAGACCGGACGCGACGGCATCCATGGCGCAACCATGGCCTCGGCAAGCTTCGAAGCCAATGCTGAAGAAAAGCGCCCGGCGGTGCAGGTCGGCGATCCTTTCACCGAAAAGCTGCTGCTCGAAGCCTGCCTCGAACTGATGCGGACCGGCGCCGTGGTCGCGATCCAGGACATGGGCGCGGCGGGCCTCACCTCCTCCGGTGTGGAAATGGGCGCCAAGGGCAATCTCGGGATTAGCCTCGACCTTGACCGCGTCCCCTGCCGCGAGAGTGGAATGACGGCTTACGAAATGCTGCTTTCCGAGAGTCAGGAGCGGATGCTGATGGTGCTCGATCCGGCCAAGGAGCAGGAGGCTGAAGCGGTCTTCCGCAAATGGGGGCTCGATTTCGCCGTCATCGGCGAAACGACGGACACGCTGCGCTTCACCGTCACCCATCGCGGCGAGGTCAAAGCCGATCTGCCCATCAAGGAGCTTGGCGATGCCGCGCCGCTTTATGACCGCCCAGCCGCCGCCTCGCAAAAACAGGCGCCGGTGGACCCCTCCGCGGTCAATCCTCCGCTTCCCCACGCCGAGGCGCTTTTGCGTCTCATCGCCAGCCCGGATCTTTGTTCCAAGCGCTGGATCTATGAGCAATACGATCATTTGATCCTTGGCAATACGGTGGAGGCACCGGGCGGCGACGCTGCGGTCGTTCGCATCGGCGATGGGCCGAAGGGTCTCGCGCTGACAACCGACGTGACGCAGCGCTACTGCCAGGCGGACCCTTTCGAGGGCGGCAAGCAGGCCGTCGCAGAAGCCTGGCGCAATTTGACCGCCGTTGGCGCCTTGCCCCGCGCCATCACCGATAATCTCAATTTCGGCAACCCCGAAAAGCCGGAGATCATGGGCCAGCTCACCGGCTGCATCGACGGAATTGGCGAGGCATGCCGCGCCCTCGATTTCCCGGTCGTCTCTGGCAATGTCTCGCTTTATAATGAGAGCAGCGGGCAAGCGATTGCGCCCACCCCCGCGATCGGCGGCGTGGGCCTCATCGAAGATGTGGCAAGGACCGCCACCTTGCCGTTCAAACGGGCCGGCGAAAAAATTCTCCTGATCGGAAAGACGGAAGGCTGGCTCGGCCAGTCTCTTTACTTGCGCGACATTTGCGGGCGCAAAGACGGCGCGCCGCCGTCAGCCGATCTCGCGGCAGAAAAGCGCAATGGCGATTTCGTGCGCGGCCTCATCGAAAAGGGCACTGTCACCGCCGTGCATGATATTTCCGACGGGGGGCTGGCGGTGGCGCTCGCGGAGATGGCGATAGCTGGCGGCATTGGCGCTTCGATCGAACTTCCGCCTTCGGCGCCCGAGCTTGGCTTTCTGTTCGGCGAGGATCAGGCCCGCTATATTTTAACCGCCGCGCCGGATGCTGCGGAAGCCATCCAGCACGCGGCAGATCAGGCGGGCGTACCCTGCCAGATCATCGGTGTCACCGGGGGGGATACGTTGACCCTTGGCTTTGGGACCGCCATATTGGTGAACGATCTCGCGAAGGCCAACGAAGATTGGCTGCCCCGCTATATGGCACAATCCTACGCATGAGCAGTCCGCAGCCGCCTCTTTCGGGATAAAGGCTGCTGGCACCTGACAATGAGACGAGGAAGATTACACCATGGCTATGCCGTCATCTGAAATCGAGCGTCTGATCAAGCAGGGCATTCCTGACGCCAAGGTCGAAATCACCGCCCTCGCTGATGATAATGATCACTATGCGGCGGTCGTAACATCCTCGGAATTCATCGGCAAATCCAAGCTCCAGCAGCACCAGCTTGTCTATAAGGCGCTCGGCGATGCCATGGGCGGCGCCTTGCACGCGCTGCAGCTGCAAACCTTTGCGCCGAAGTGAGCCCGCATATCCTCAAGCGAAGATGATGATCTGAAAGGACAGGCAATGGCTATCAGGGACGAAATTCAGGCAGCCATAGATAAGAACGACGTCGTTTTGTTCATGAAGGGAACCCCCAATTTTCCTCAGTGCGGATTTTCCGGGCAGGTCGTCCAAATCCTGAATTATCTGGACGTCTCGTATGAGTCCGTGAACTGCCTCGCCAGCGACGAGATCCGGCAAGGGATCAAGGACTTTTCCAACTGGCCGACGATCCCCCAGCTTTATATCAAGGGCGAATTCATCGGCGGCTGCGATATCGTCCGGGAGATGTTCCAGTCGGGCGAACTTGCCGCGCATCTGGCAAGCAAAAATATCCCGTTCAAACAGCCCGCGAAGGCTTGAGCATCTTGGCTGGCTGATTTTCGGGAGCAGTCACAAGCGGATCCCCCGGCCAGCCACATTCAGCCACAATTTATGTCTTGAACCGCTTCTCAGCGAGACCTCCGGCAAAGTTGGGTCTTCACTCAAAAGGCGGGCTCTCGCTTAAGTGAAGCCGCACCGCCTTGAACGCCGGAAAATCGGGTCCGGCGTCCAAATTGCGCCACTTGGCAGTCCTAAAGCGCCGTTACGGAACAGTCGAAACCGGTCCAGAATAACTGACGGAGGAACGGCGTGAAAACGGCAGTTGGCCAGAGGGCTATTGGGCCGCACCAGGCCCTGAGTGCAATTTCCATCACGTGGTCCGGCTTGAGTGGCCGGACGCCTGAGAACGCTGGCTCCGCAGCTCTATTCCGTGGTCCCATTAAAAAACTCTTCGGCGCGCTCTTCGAGCCAAAGGAGAGGACGAGGCGGCTGGAGCGTATTCAGGCGTTCCTTTTGGCCATTGTGTTCGGGGCGGCACTGAGTTCGGCCAGCCCAGAATCAGCTTTCGCATTTGGCCCCGGCGGTTTCCATGGCGGCGGTTTCCATGGCGGCGGCTTTCACGGGGGCGGTTTCCGCGGCGGCTTTGGGGGTTTTCGAGGCTTCCGGGGCGGCTTTGGCGGCTTCCGCGGTTTTGGAGGCTATCGCGGAGGCTTTGCAGGCAACCGGGGCTTTGGGGGAGTCCGGGGCGGCTTCGCAGGCAACCGGGGCTTTGGGGGAGTCCCGGGCGGCTTTGCAGGCAATCGCGGCTTCGCAGGCAACCGGGGCTTTGGGGGAGTCCGGGGCGGCTTTGCCGGGAACCGTGGCTTCGCCGGGGGCTATCATGGAGGTATTGCAGGCAACCGCGCCGGTTCTTCTCAATTTCAGCACATGCCCGGCTCTGCCGGGCTCCGTGGCGGCTCAGCGGGAGCCGCCACTAATTTAGCTGGCTTCCGGGGCGGCGGCTTTGGCCTCGCGGGGAGAGCTGCGGGATTTGGTGCGGGTGGCATGGCCGGGATGGCTGGCCTTGCGGCCTGGCATGGCGGTCAATGGGGCGGCTTCGGGCACGGCTGGGGCTGGGGCGGCTATGGGAATGGCTGGGGCTGGGGAGGCGGCTTCGGACGCGGCTGGGGCTGGGG